>Ga0123338_10004540_pt1 | contig 12092 bp, 10 predicted proteins | sample grotaG_FD_89793 | JGI IMG/M metagenome (GOLD analysis project Ga0123338, IMG submission 89793) | Glacier valley bacterial and archeal communities from Borup Fiord, Nunavut, Canada, to study Microbial Dark Matter (Phase II) -... | ecosystem: Environmental > Aquatic > Freshwater > Ice > Glacier ... | reverse complement strand
TTCCTTTCGTGTTCACACCGAAGTCTTACCTCCGGCGGAACACCTCTGGGGGCGGGTCAGGTCACAGCGACGCCAAGGTCGCCGCCGAAGAAGGGGAGCGCGGGCGGCAGATCATCCCGACCGCAAACAGGCCAACGCCAAGCAGGACCAGGCTGCCAGGTTCGGGGACGGCCGCTTGGATGATGGTTTCGCTGACGCTGCCGAGGGACGAAGCACCCTGAGCGGCGGAAAGGGTGATGACGAAGGTGTTCGCCACGGTGCTTGAGTAGTTAGGGTCGAAGAAGCTGCCGCCAGTATTGGCAAAAGCGAGCGCCTCGCTGTTCTGGAACGCGTAGTCGGTGGCAGTGTTGGAGATGGCAGCGTTCTTGCCGGCTGGGCCGTAGCCGGCGTTATCTGGAATGGTCAGCGGGTTGAAGGTGACGGTCGTGTTCGAGTTCGTGTCGTAGATCGAGAGGGAAAACGTCACCTGCGAGAGTGTCGGGCCGCTCTGGCCATTGTTGGCAGAGAAAATGAAGCCGAAGTTCGCACCGGTTTTTCCGGGCACAGTGGTGTTGCCGAGAGGCACGCGGTAGGTTGCCGTGCCGGCGTCGGGCGCGATGCCACCGAGAAAGCGGGAGACAACGCCGAGGCCAAGTTCGGTGGTGCCGGTAGTGTTGGTGACGAAGTGGCTGTTCGCATTGCCGGCACCAGAATAGATGCCCGGCGGACTGGCGAGCGTCGTATCGTAAACCGGGACGGCCATAGCGTCCGGGGCGGTTAGAAGGATGGGCAACGCCAATGCAGCAAAAGCATGTCTCATACGCATGATTTTTTCACCTCCCGTTACTGTTGGTTAGTGCAACGAATGAAGTAGACAACAGAATCTTACACAGGGCAAGTGGGTCTGACCAAGTGTGGCGGTGATGAGGTGCAAGGGCGCAGAGGCCGAGCATGACAGCCCGGCGGGCCACGCCATCCGGCAGGCGGCCCGGCTGCTGGCGGAGCGGCTGGGCGGGTAACACCACGCCTGCCACCGGCCAATAGGGCGCAAGCTGCTACCTATGTGCTACCTAGCCCCTTTTGGGCCACCGCGCCTGACCAGCTAAACTATTGAGAAGATTGGCGGACCCGAGACGATTCGAACGTCCGGCCTTTGCCTTCGGAGGGCAACGCTCTATCCAGCTGAGCTACGGGTCCAACGCCCTGTCAATACCGCACCCGCGCTGCCCCGCCAAGCCCCATCAGCGCGCGCCGGCCAGCCACGCTGCGCCGGCGCTGTCCGCGCCGGACGGCAAGGCGCCGCGGCGCAGCATCCAGGCGATCACGTCGGCGGTCACCCGGTCGCGTTGCTGGTCGCGCAGCAACAGGTGGTAGCCGTCCGCATAGTAGGCACGCTGGACGGCGGGCAGCATCCGGCGCCAGGCGCGGGCGGTGGCCTCGGGCGGGACCAGCATGTCGTGCGCGCCATACAGGGCCAGGGTGTTGCCGGGCAGCGCCGGGGCGGCGGCCTGGGCGTCGTCCATCAGGTCGGCCAGGCCGCGCAAGGTGTCGAAGCGGGTGCGGCGGATGGTCAGGGGGTCGCGGGCCAGGCGGATCAGGGCGTCGCGGTTGTCGCTGGCGCGGATGCGGAGGCGGACCTCGCCGCCCGTCACTTGCAAGCCCGGCGCCACGGTGCTGACCAGCCACAGGCCGCCGCTGAGCAGGATGCCCTGCTGCGCCCGGCCCCAGACGGCGGGGGCCAGCAGGACCCAGCCGTCGGCGGGGGCCTGGTGGGTGGCGGCGATGGTCATGGCGAGGGCGCCGCCCATGCTTTCGCCCATGACGTAAATGGGGATGCCGGGATGGCGGGTGCGGAGCAGGGCGAGGCTGGCGGTGGCGTCGCGCTGCAAGGCCGGCACGCCGGGCCAGCGTCCGCGGCCGGGGGCGGCGCCGAAGCCGCGCTGGTCCGGCGCATAGAGCGCGATGCCGGCGGCGGCGAAGGCGGGACCGGGCAGCTCCCATGCGTCGCGGCTGTCGTTGAAGCCGTGCAGGGCGAGGGCGACGGCTTGGGGCGGCGCTGACGGGAGCCAGCGGCGCACGGGCAGTTGCGCGCCGTCGGGCATGGTGAATGTTTCGTCGGCGCGGATGGACTCGGCGGGCAGCGGCGGCAGGGGGGCGTTATAGGTAGGCAGCCCCGTGCAGCCGGCCAGGACGGCGACGAGGGTCAGGCTCAGAAGCCGGGCGCGCAAGGTTGAAACCACGGGCGGCAGGCGTATCATCGTGGCACCTCTCCGGCCAGCACCCCGACCTGCAAGGATTCCCATGCCCGACGCTCCTTTCGGCAGCGACACGCCCCACCCTGACGTGGGCATCCCCGAGGTGCTGCACGTGGACGAGCGGGTGGTGGCCTGCGACGGCGGCACGGGGCATCTCGGCCATCCCCGGGTGTGGCTGCGGATTGATAAGCAGCAGACGTTCTGCCCGTGGTGCTCGCGCATCTTCGTGCTGAACCCCGGTGCCGGAAATGTGGACCACTAGGGGTGGCGGACGTGCAGGCGGAAGCGCCGGCCGGGGCGGAACGTATGCCAGAGGCGGGCGCGGGCACACCGGCGAAGACTGGGGCAAGTTCTGGGGCAAGTTCTGGGGCAAATACTGGGGCGAACGCTGGGCCGGATGCGGAGGGAAACGCTGGGTCCGACACGGCAGCGGACACTACGACCGACACGACAGCCGACGCTGGGACCGGTACAGCGGTGAACGCTGGGGCGGACACAATGCCGAGCAACGGGGTGAGGAGCGGAGCGGAAGCTGGGCCGGACACCGGGTTAGATATTGGGCCGGATGGCGGAGTGGGCGCCGTGACGGACGGGACTGGGCACCTGGTGCTGGTGGACGGGTCGGGCTTCATCTTCCGCGCCTTCCATGCGCTGCCACCGATGAGCCGGCCGGATGGGACGCCGGTCAATGCGGTGTTCGGGTTCTCCAACATGCTGCTGCGGCTGTTGACGGAGCACGTGGGGACGCATGTGGCCGTGGTGTTCGACGCCGGGCGGACCACGTTCCGCAACGAGCTGTATGACCAATACAAGGCGCAACGGCCGGAGCCGCCGCCGGAGCTGACGCCGCAATTCGCCCTGGTGCGGGAAGCGACGGCGGCCTACGGCGTGGCCGGGGTGGAGCTGGACACTTGGGAGGCCGACGACCTGATTGCGTCTTACGCCCGGGTGGCGGCGGAGGGCGGGATGCGCGTCACCATCGTGTCGTCCGACAAGGACCTGATGCAGTTGGTCGGCGGGCGCGTGGTGATGCAGGATCCGATCAAGCAGAGGGAGATAGGCCCGGCGGAGGTGCTGGAGAAGTTCGGCGTCCCGCCCAACAAGGTGATTGATGTTCAGGCCCTGATGGGGGACAGCGTGGACAACGTGCCGGGGGTGCCCGGCATCGGTCCCAAGAACGCCGCGCAGTTGATCCAGGAGTATGGCGACGTGGAGGGCGTGCTGGCCGCAGCACCTGGCATGAAGCCCAGCAAGCGCCGCGACATGCTGATCGAACACGCGGAGAAGGCCCGCATCAGCCGCAAGCTGGTGACGCTGTGCCAGGACGTGCCCCTGCCCGTGCCGCTGGACGACCTGCGGGCCAAGGAGCCGGACCGGACGGCGCTTGCCACCTGGTTGCAGATCCAGGGTTTCAAGAGCGCGCTGAACCGGCTGGGGCTGGAGGGCGTGGTCCGCATGTCCGCGCCCACCCTGCCAGTGCCCGCCCCGGCGACCGCGCCAGCCACGGACCAGCCGGCCTTCGGGCCATACGAGTGCGTGACGACGCTGGAGGGGCTTGCCGCTTGGATCGCCGAGGCTCAGGCAGCGGGGGTCGTGGGGCTGGACACCGAGACGGACAGCCTGGACGCGCTGCGGGCCAACCTGGTGGGGGTGTCGCTGGCGACTGCGCCGGGCCGGGCTTGTTATGTGCCGCTGCGACACCGGGCGGCGCAGCCGGCGGCACAGGGCACCTTGGATGGCCCGGTGGCGGACGCTGCGCCGGCTGTCGAGCAGATTGCGCCGGAGGACGCCTTGGCGGCGCTAGCGCCGCTGCTGCGGGATGCGACGGTGCTGAAGGTGCTGCAAAACGCCAAGTACGACTTGATGGTGCTGGAGCGGGCGGGGCTGCCGGGCATCGGGCCAGTGGATGACACGATGCTGATTTCCTACTCGCAGGAGGCCGGGCGGCACGGGCACGGGATGGACGAGTTGTCCCGGCTGCACCTGGGCCACTCGCCCATCAGCTTCGACAGCGTGACGGGCACGGGGCGGGCGCGCATCCCGTTCAGCGAGGTGCCGCTGGACCGGGCGACGGCGTATGCGGCGGAGGATGCGGACGTGACGCTCCGGCTGTGGCATCGGCTGAAGCCGTTGATGCGGACCACGCAAAGCCTGGTGATTTACGAACAGATGGAACGCCGCCTGATCCCCGTCCTGATGCGGATGGAGCAGGCGGGCGTGCGGGTGGACGAGGCGGAGCTGCGGCGTATGTCCGCCGACTTCGCCGTCCGGATGGAGGTGATGGAGGGCGAGATCCACAAGATGGCGGGGCGGCCGTTCAGCCTGGGCAGCGCCAAGCAGTTGGGGGAAATCCTGTTCGACGAGCAGGCGCTGCCCGGCGGCAAGCGGCTGGCCAGCGGCGCCTGGGGCACCGACGTGGTCGTGCTGCAAACCCTGGCCGACCAGGGGCACGAGATGCCGGCGCGCATCATCGAGTGGCGGCAGTTGAGCAAGCTGCGCTCGACCTACACCGAAGCCCTGGTGGCGCAGATTGATCCCGCGACGAACCGTGTCCACACGAGCTTTGCGCAGGCGATCACCAGCACGGGGCGCCTGTCCTCGACCGACCCTAACCTGCAGAACATCCCGATCCGGACCGAGGAAGGTGCGCGCATCCGCAAGGCGTTCGTGGCGGAGGACGGGCACGTGCTGGTGTCGTGCGACTACTCGCAGATCGAGTTGCGGCTGATGGCGCACGTGGCTGACATCGCGCCGTTGAAGGAGGCGTTCGCGACGGGCCAGGACATCCACACGCGCACGGCGTCGGAGGTGTTCGGGGTGCCGATGGAGGGGATGGACCCGGGGACCCGGCGCCGGGCGAAGGCGATCAACTTTGGGATCATCTACGGGATCAGTGCGTTTGGGCTGGCGCGGCAGTTGGGGATCGAGCCTGGGGAGGCCCGGACGTATATTGCGGCTTACTTCGAGCGGTATCCGGGCATACGGGCCTACATGGACCGGACGAAAATGGAGGCGCGGGAGCACGGGTACGTGCTGACGCCGTTCGGCCGGCGCTGCTGGGTGCCGGGGATTGCGGAGAAGCAGGCTCAGCGCCGGGCCTATGCGGAGCGGCAGGCGATGAACGCGCCGCTGCAAGGGGGGGCTGCGGACATCATCAAGCGGGCGATGGTGCGGTTGCCGGCGGCTTTGGATGCGGCTGGATTGCGGGCGCGGCTGCTGCTCCAGGTGCATGACGAGTTGCTGTTCGAGGCGCCGGAGGGCGAGGCGGAGGCGACGGCGGCGGTGGCGAAGCGGGTGATGGAGGGGGCGGCGGTGATCTCGGTGCCGTTGGTGGTGGAGACTGGGAGCGGGCGGAGTTGGGCGGAGGCGCATTGAGGCTGGCGGTGGTCGGCGCTGGCAGATGGAACGGGGTCGAGTAGGGCGGAAAAGCGTAGTGTCTTCCGCCGAACCGTAGGCTTACGCTGGCCGTTGGCGGAAGGCGCTTCGCTTTTCCGCCTTACAAAGGCGACCGCGTCCTGGAACGCCTGACAGCACCCTTTACCCTTGGCACTGTCCCGTGCCCGTGCGACCCATGTTGCCATGATCGGCGTGGATTGGGGCACCAGCAGTTTCCGTGCTGTCCGGCTGCGGGGCCGGGCGGTGGTGGATCGGTGCGACCTGCCCCTAGGCATCTTGCGGGTGCCGGCGGGCAAGTTTGCCGATGTGCTGCGGAATGCCATCGCGCCCTGGCTGGCAGATGGCGAGACCCGGGTGTTGATGTCCGGCATGGCCGGCAGCCGGCAGGGGTGGCGGGAGGCGCCATATCTCCCCTGCCCGGCCGGTGTGGCGGCGTTGGCGGCAGGGCTGATGCTGGTGCCGTTCGATGGTGCCGAGGTCCGCATCGTGCCCGGCCTGTCCGTGCCGGGCGATCCGCCGGAGGTGATGCGCGGGGAGGAAACTCAGGTCGTCGGCGCTCTGGACGGAATCGGGCGGGACGGGCTGGCGTGCCTGCCGGGGAGCCATTCCAAGTGGGTGGCGGTGCGGGACGGGGCGGTGGCCGGGTTCTCGACGCATTTGACCGGGGAGGCGTTTGCGGCGTTGCGGGACCATACGATCCTGGGGCGGATGGTGCAGCCGGGTGCGGCGCCGGACCTGGACTGCTTCGACCGGGGGGTGGCCCGTGCCGGGAAGACGGGTGGGTTGCTGCACCACCTGTTCGGGGTCCGGACGTTAGGGTTGTTCGACCGGCTGGCGAACCCTGAGTCCTACTTGTCGGGATTGCTGATCGGGCATGAGGTTCGGGCGGCGATGCCGGAGGGCCGGGCGGTTCACTTGATCGGGGAGGCTGGGCTGTGCGCGCTGTATGTCCGCGCCATTGCGGCGTGCGGCGGCAGTGCCTCGGTCGCACCGGCAGACGCGGCGGCGGCGGGGTTGGCGTTGATTGGGGAGCACGTGGGATGGGCCTGATTGCGCCGGTGGCCCCGAGCACCGCGGGCACCTGTGTGCGCAGTTTGCGTCCGGGTGTTTTGGACGCTGCCGAACCTGTTTTGGGCAGCGCGGGCGCTTCTGCGCTCGCCGTGCGTCCGGGTGTGGCACGCTCCGGTTCGGGGGCCGAAGGGGAATACACATGGATTTGAGCGCGTTGCTGGCGGCCTGCCCGCTGGTGGCCATCTTGCGCGGCGTCCGGCCGGACGAGGTCGAGGCGGTCGGGGATGCCCTGGTTGCCGCGGGGTTGCGGGTGATCGAGGTGCCGCTGAACTCGCCGGAGCCGTTGGACAGCATCGGCCGGCTGCAGCGGCGGTTTGGGGCCTCTGTGCTGATCGGCGCAGGCACGGTGCGGCGGGTGGCGGACGTGGACGCCGTGGCGGATGCGGGCGGGCGGCTGATCGTGACGCCGCATGCCGACCCGGCGCTGGTGCGGGCGGCGAAGGCGCGGGGGATGCTGGCGGTGCCGGGCTTCTTCACGCCGGCGGAGGCGTTCGCGCTGCTGGATGCGGGGGCGGACGCGCTGAAGCTGTTCCCGGCGGAGGGCGGCAGCCCGGCGATGCTGCGGGCGCTGCTGGCCGTGCTGCCTGCGGGCACGATGGTGCTGCCGGTCGGTGGGATGGAGGCAGGGACCTTGGGCGCATGGCGGGCAGCGGGTGCGGCGGGGTTCGGGATCGGGGGCGCGATCTACAAGCCCGGTGACGACGCCGCGGCGGTGGCGGCCAAGGCGGCGCGGCTGATGGCGGCATTGAGGGAGAGCTGATCCATGTTCGTTCGGGCCAACGGGATTGCGATGCACGTGCAGGTGGACGGGCCGGCAGCGGCGCCGGTGCTGGTGCTGCTGCACTCGCTGGGGACGTCGGGGCATGTGTGGGACGCACAAGCCCGGGTATTGGCCGGGCCGTTCCGGGTGGTGCGGCCGGATTTGCGCGGGCATGGGCTGACGGAGGTGACGGCGGGGCCATACGGGATTGCCGGGCTGGCGGCGGACGTGCTGGCGGTGCTGGACGCGCTGGGGATCGGGCAGGCGCATGTCGGGGGCCTCAGCATTGGCGGGCTGGTAGCGCAGGGCGTGGCGCACCAAGCGCCGGGGCGGGTGGCGAGCCTGATCCTGTGCAGCACGGCGCTGGCGCTGCCGCCGGCGCAGGGGTGGCGGGACCGGGCGGCGCTGGTGCGGGCAGGCGGGATTGCGGCGGTGGTGGACGCGGTGATGGCGCGGTGGGTGACGCCAGGGTTCATGGGAGATGCGGCGGCGGTTGGGTTGCGGCAGATGCTGCTACGGACGGCACCGGAGGGGTATGCCGGGGCGGCGGAGGCGATTGCCGGGGCGGACTTGTCGGCCGACACGGCGGGGTTGCGGTTGCCGGCGCTGGTGCTGGTGGGGGACCGGGACGAGGCGACGCCTCCGGCCAGCGCACGGGCGCTGTGCGATGCGCTGGGCGGCAGCTTGGTGGTGCTGCCGGGCGCGGCGCATATTCCGACCGTGGAGGCGGCGGACGGGGTGACGGCGGCAATCCGCGGCTTCCTGCTGCCGCCGGTGCGGGATTGGGAGGCGGCGGGCATGGCGATGCGCCGCCGGGTGCTGGGGGAGGCGCACGTGGACCGCGCCCTGGCGGCAATGACCGACGTGGACCGCGACTTCCAGGCGTTTGCGACGCGGACGGCTTGGGGCGGGGTTTGGACCCGGCCTGGGTTGACCCTGCGGGAGCGGAGCTTGCTGGTGCTGACGATGCTGGCGTCGTTGGGGCACCATGAGGAGTTGCGGCTGCATACCCGGGCCACGCGGAACACTGGGGCGACGCCGGCGGATATCGGCGAGGCCATGCTGCATGTTGCGGCTTATGCGGGGATACCGGCGGCCAATAGCGCGATGCGGGTGGTGAAGGAGACGCTGGCGGAGGGGTAGGTTGCTGGCTACCGCGGCCTCGGGAGAGGGTTGGCGTGAGGCACCTTGCTCTCCACGGTCTTGCCACCGTAGGGATGCCGGGCTTCGGCCTAGAGACCTGTACCAAATTCGGGACATAAGGGGTTTTTGGGCGTGGCCCTTGCCGATTGGGACGGCGGACTGGCAGCACGAGACGTGCCCGGCTCCGCGGCCAAGACCCCCTCACCCCAACCCTCTCCCAGAGGGAGAGGGAGCAGGTAGTGACCGCTTGCGGGTGGCAGTTCCGCCCGGCATTGTCACGACATGGCCGGCACAGGCCGGTTGGGGGAAGCGGCATGGCAGGGGTATCCGTCCGCGGGGTCGAGAAGGCGTATGACGGCGGGGTCATGGCGGTGCGCGGCATCAGCCTGGAGGTGGCGGACGGCGAGTTCGTGGTGCTGGTGGGGCCGTCCGGGTGCGGCAAGAGCACGACGTTGCGGATGATCGCGGGGTTGGAGGAGATCAGCGGCGGCGAGATTTGGATCGGTAATAGGCTGGTCAACGACGTCGCGCCGCGGGACCGGGACATTGCGATGGTGTTCCAGAATTATGCGCTGTACCCGCATATGACGGTGCGGGACAACATGGGCTTCGGGTTGAAGCTACGCGGGTTGCCGAAGCCGGACATCGCGGCGCGGGTCGAGGAGGCTGCGCGCATCTTGGACATCACGCCCCTGCTGGCGCGCAAACCGAAGGCGTTGAGCGGCGGGCAGCGGCAGCGGGTGGCGATGGGCCGGGCCATCGTGCGCAACCCGAAGGTGTTCCTGTTCGACGAGCCACTGTCCAACCTGGACGCCAAGCTGCGGGTGCAGATGCGGACCGAGATCAAGCGCGTCCACCAGGCCGTGCGGACGACGACGGTGTATGTGACGCACGATCAGGTGGAGGCCATGACCCTCGCCGACCGCGTGGTGGTGATGAACGGCGGCGTGATCGAGCAGGTGGGTCCGCCGCAGGAGCTGTATCACCGGCCGGCCACCCGGTTCGTCGCCGGCTTCATCGGCAGTCCCGGCATGAACTTCCTGCCGGTGCGGGTTGCGGACGGGGCGGTGCATCTGGCTGACGGGCAGCGGCTGCCGCTGCCGCCGGCGCGGCTGGACCGGTATGCCGTCCATGATGGGCGGGAGATGGTGCTGGGGATCAGGCCAGAGCATCTGACGGATGCGACGGGGATCAACGGGCACGAGGGGCAAGGCACGGCCCACGCCCCGCTGGCGGCCACGGTGGATGTCGTGGAGCCGATGGGGATGGAGGCGCTGGTCCACTTTGGGATCGCGGGCACGCCCGTCGTCGCGCGGGTGTCGCCGGACACTCCGGCGCAGCCCGGCCAGGCTTTGCCGCTACTGGCCAATATGGGGCACATGCATCTGATGGATGCGAACGGGAAGGTTGTTTGATGCGGGACATTGCAGGCCAGGCCGTGTGGATCACCGGCGCGGGCACGGGGATCGGACGGGCAATGGCGCTGGCCTTTGCCGCGGCAGGGTGCCGGGTGGCGCTGACAGGCCGCTCACGCGAGAGCCTGTCGGAGACGATGCGGCAAGTTGAGGCTGTGGGGGGCAGCGCGGTGATGGCGCTGGCGGACGTGGCGGACGCGCACCAGGTCACGCAGGCGCACCTGGCGGTCACGGCGGCGCTGGGCGACGTGGACATCCTGGTCAACAACGCCGGCGCCAACGCCCGGCGGCGGCATTGGAGCGAGCTGTCGCCGGCTGACATGGCGGCCGTCGTGGACGTGAACCTGAAGGGGCCGTTCCTATGCAGCCTGGCCGTGCTGCCGGCGATGCGGGAACGGCGGACGGGCTTGCTGATCCATGTGGCGTCGGTCGCAGGCACCGGTATCTTCGCGGTGTCGGGGCCGGCCTATACCGCCAGCAAGCACGGCGCGCGGGCGCTGTCTGCGACGATCAATGCGGAGGAGGGCATCCACGGCATCCGAAGCGTGTGCATCAATCCCGGGGAGGTCGCGACGCCGATCCTGGACACCCGGCCGCGTCCGCCGAGCGCGGAGGAGCGGGCGATCATGATACAGCCGGAGGACATCGCGGAGGCCGCGGTGTTCGCGGCGCGGATGCCGGTGCGGACGTGCATGGCGGAGATGACGATCACGCCCACGGACAACGCGTTCTACCGGGCGACGGCGCAGGCGATTGCCGGGGCGTCCTCTGGGGCGTTCTCTGGGGTGGCACGCTGATGGACGCGCTGCCGACGGTTGCCGTCGGGGCGGACACGTTGCGGCGGTTCATTGCCGACATCTTCGTGGCGGCGGGGTGCGATGCGGCGGAGGCCGGGCGGATCGGGTTGCATCTGGTCGGCGCCAACCTGGCTGGGCATGACAGCCACGGGGTGATCCGGGTGCCGCGCTACGTGCAGTGGCTGGAGATGGGGCGGGTGCGCGCCGGGCAGCAGCCGACCGTGGTGCTGGAAAGCGCCACCCATGCCGTGGTGGACGGCAACCTTGGCTTTGGGCAGACCATCGGGCCGGCGACGGTGGACTTGGGGATCGCCAAGGCCCGGGCCGCCGGGCTGGCGGTGGTGATGCTGCGGAACAGCGGGCACATTGGACGGATCGGCGACTGGGCGGAGCGGGCGGCGGAGGCCGGGCTGGTCAGCATCCACTTCGTGAACGTCGGGCTGGGGGAAGTCGTGGCGCCGTTCGGCGGGACGGAGCGGCGGTTCGGCACCAACCCGTTCTGCATCGGCGTGCCGCAGCCGGACGGGGCGCCGCCGCTGCTGTTGGACTTTGCGACCAGCCTGGTGGCGGAGGGCAAGGTGATGGTCGCCAGCAACGGCGGCAAGCCGATCCCGGCGGACGCGCTGATCGGGCGGGATGGCAAGATGTCGGGTGATCCCACGGTGCTGTACGGGCCGCTGGACGGGTCGCCGGTGCGCGACCCCGGCAATGGCGAGGGCGCGTTGCGGGCGTTCGGCGACCACAAGGGGTCGGCCATCGCCTTCATGTGCGAGATCCTGGCGGGGTGCCTGGCGGGCAGCCCGACCGCCGGGCCGCTGGCAGAGGGAAAGCGCGGCGGCATCGTGAACGGGATGGTGTCCATCTACCTAGACCCTGGGCACTTCGGCAGCGCGGGGTTTGCGGCTTCGGCGCGGGAGTTTGCGGAGCATGTGCGGGGATCGCAGCCGGCGCAGCCCGGGGGTGTCGTGCTGGCACCTGGGGATGCCGAGGCTCGGATGCGGGCGGCGCGGCTGCGGGACGGGGTGCCGTTGCAGCCGGACACGTGGGCGGCGCTGCTGGCGACGGGGCAGTCGCTGGGGGTCGCACCGCCGGGGTGATGGCGGAGTGCTGTCTCGGGTCCAGGACGCCTGGAGAGCGCCAGCGTGGTTCTGGGTGCCCTGTTGGTGTGGACGGCCTCCGCGCGGCATCTGGTGTGCCATGATGAGAGTGTTGTCTGTCATCAGAAGGAGGCCGCCCATGGAGAAGCTTATCCGCATTGGCATGGACACGTCCAAGC
>Ga0123338_10004539_pt1 | contig 12092 bp, 11 predicted proteins | sample grotaG_FD_89793 | JGI IMG/M metagenome (GOLD analysis project Ga0123338, IMG submission 89793) | Glacier valley bacterial and archeal communities from Borup Fiord, Nunavut, Canada, to study Microbial Dark Matter (Phase II) -... | ecosystem: Environmental > Aquatic > Freshwater > Ice > Glacier ... | reverse complement strand
GCGGCCTGGATGGCGTCCAGCAGGTCCAGCACCGGCGGGGACAGCAAGTCATAGCGCCCCGCCAGCCCCGGCGTGCCGCGGTCCGCCGCGAACAGGAACTGCATCAGGTCGTTGGACCCGATGGACACGAAATCCACCGCCGCCATCAACGCCGGCAACTGCCACAGCAGGGCCGGCACCTCGATCATGCTGCCCACCTGCAACCGCTCCGGCGCCGGGCGCACCCGCGCCGCCTCCGCCAGCAACAGGGCGCGGGCGGCCTGGAACTCGGCGACGGTCGCCACCATTGGAAACATCACCGACAGCGGACGCCCGGCGGCGGCCAGCAGCAGCGCGCGGAGCTGCCGGCGCAGCAGCGCCGGGCGGTCCAGCCCGACGCGGAGGGACCGCCAGCCCATCGCCGGGTTCTCCTCCTGCTGCGGCGGCGCGTCCGGCAGCATCTTGTCGCCGCCCAAGTCGAGCGTCCGGAACCGCACCGGGCGGTCCCCGGCCGCGTCCAGCACCCGCGCATACAGCGCCGCCTGCTCCGGCACATCGGCGACGGCGCCGCGCGCCAGCATCGCGATCTCCGTCCGGAACAGCCCGATCCCAGCGGCGCCCGTCGCCTCCAACTGCTCGACCTCGCGCGCCAGGCCGACGTTCAGCAACAGGCGCAGCGCCGTACCATCCCGGGTCCGGGCGGGCCGCCCACGCAGGGCGGCATAGCCGGCTTCCACCGCCAGCCGGGCGTCCAGGGCGCGGGCATAGGCCTGGCGCAACTCGGCCTCGGGCCGCAGCATCACCTGGCCCTCCTCGGCATCCAGGATCAGGTCGTCGCCGGCTTCGGCCGCGTCCAGCAGCCCGCGCGCGCCGCCCACCGCCGGCAGGCCCAGGGCGCGGGCCAGGATGGCCGCGTGCCCGGCGCTGCTGCCCTCCTCCAGCACCAGCCCGCCGATCCCCCGGGCGTGCCACTCCAGCAACTGCGCCGGACCGAGCCGCCGGGCCACCAGGATCGCGCCCTGCGGGATGGCCGGGATCTCCCCGCCGCCGTCCAGCGCGGCCAGCAGCCGGCCGGCCAGGTCCTCCATGTCCGCCAGGCGTTCCCGCAAATAGGGGTCGGCGATGCGCCGCATCCGCTCCCGCAACTCGCCCAGTACGCGGTGAATTGCGGCCTCCGCCGCCAGCCCGCCGGCCACCGCATCCCGCACGCGGCGCATCCAGCCGCCGTCACCGGACACCAGCCGCGTCGCCTCCAGCACCTCCCGCGGGGCGTCCCCGGCGGGCAGGCTGGTCTGGATCAGGTCGTCCAGGCTTTGCCGCATGTCGGCGGCGGCCTGGTCCAGCCGGGCTACCTCCGCCCCGGGGTCGAGCGCGATCAGCCGGCGCAACGGGCCGCCCATGCCGTGCAGCACGATGGGACCGACGGCGATGCCGGGCGCCAACGGCGCCGCCTGGAAGCGCCGCGGCAAGGTCGCACTGACGCCCTGCTCCGCCCCGTCCGTCGCGCCTGCCGCCGCCAGCACCTCCGCCAGCAGCATGGCCACGGTCTCCAGCAGCTCCACCTCGTCATCGGCGTAGCGGCGGGGGTCGCGGTTCTGCACCGCGAGCACGCCCAGGATGCGCCCGCCCCGGCGGACCGGCACGGCCAGCAGCGAGGCATACGGGTCCTCCCCCGTCTCCGGCCGGTAGGCGAAGGCAGGATGGTTCTGCGCGTCCGGCAGGTTCTGCGGCGTGCCGGTGGCGGCGGTGATGCCGACGATGCCCTCGCCCACGCGCAGGCGGGTGCGGCCGACCGCGGCCAGGTTCAGGCCGTGGGTGGCGGCGAGTTCCAACAAGTCACCGGGGCGCATGGCGTAAACGGTGCAGACCTCCGCGGCCATCTCGCCGGCCACGATCATGGCGAGGTCGCCCAGTTCCGCACCGGACGGCGTGCCGGCCATCACCGTCCGCAAGCGGGACATCAGCCGGCGCGGCTGGATCATGGCTACCGGTGGGCCAGGAGAGTGCCTCCTGCCCCCTCTCCCACCGGGGTCAAACCGTGAAACGGTTTACGGTTGGGGTGAGGGGGTCTTGCGTGGCCACCCAAGCAATGCCGGTCCATCCAGCACCCAGCCTCAACCCGGTCAGCACAGTGCTTGCCCGCCCCCTCACCCCGACCGTAAACCGTTTCACGGTTTGACCCCGGAGGGAGAGGGAGCAGCAACGCGCCCCCAATCCAACCACCCCGCATCCTAGCCCCCGCCGGCCCGGCGCGCACGCAGCGCCGCCGCGGCCTGCCCACGCAGCTCCGCAATGATCTCCGCCACCGGCTGCACCGACGTCACCATCCCTACGGACTGCCCGGCCATCACGGAGCCATGCTCCACGTCCCCGTCCACCACCGCGCGGCGCAGCGCGCCGGACCAGTAGTGCTCGATGCTGAGTTGCGCCTGCTCCCGCGTCTGCTCCCCCGACTCCACCCGCGCACGGGCCGCGGCCTGATGCTCCAGGAAACGCGCCGTGCCGGCATTGGCCAGCGACCGCACGGGGATCACCGGAAAGCGCGGGTCCAACTGCACGCTGGGCACGGCGTCACGCGCCCGGGCATGGACCAGCGCCGCCTTGAAGCGGGGATGCGCCCTGCTCTCCGCCGCCGCCGCAAACCGCGTGCCCAACTGCGCGCCCGCCGCCCCCATCTCCAGAAAGGCCAGCACCGCCTCCCCCCGGCCGATGCCGCCGGCCACGAACACCGGCACATCCCGCACATGCGGCAGGACCTCCTGCGCCAGCACCGCCAGCGACACCGCGCCGATGTGCCCTCCGGCCTCCGACCCCTCAATGATGAGCGCATCCGCCCCGGCCCGCACCATGCGTTGCGCCAGGCTTAGCGCCGGGGCGAAGCAGACCAGCCGCGCGCCGCCGTCCTTCACCTGGCGGATGGCCGCGCCGGACGGAATGCCGCCGGCCAGCACGACATGGCCGACCCCAGCCACCAGGCATACCGCAACCAGCTCCGGCAACCGCGGGTGCAAGGTGATCAGGTTGACGCCAAAGGGCTGGTCCGTCAGCGCCTGCGTCCCCGCGATCTCCGCCGCCAGCAGGTCCGGCGGCATGGCGCCCCCGGCGATGATGCCGAAGCCGCCGGCGTTGCTGATGGCAGACACCAGCCGCCGCTCGCTGACCCAGCTCATCGCGCCGCCCAGGATAGCGTAGCGGCTGCCCAGGAACGCCGCGCCCCGCCGCTGCAAGCGGTCCAGCTCGGCCAGCGCCAAGCCGTCCGCCGGCAGCAGATCGGGGCTGGCGATGTCAGGCATCGAGGCCGTAGGCCGTGTGCAGCGCCCGCACCGCCAGCTCGGTGTACTCCGCCGCAATCAGCACGCTGACCTTGATCTCGCTCGTGGAAATCACCTGGATGTTGATGCCCTTGGCCGCGAGCGTCGCAAACATGATGTTGGCGACGCCGGCATGGCTCCGCATCCCCACCCCCACCACGCTGATCTTGGCCACGTCCGGATCGGTCATCACCGTATCGGCGCCGATGGACCCCTTCGTCTCCTCCAGGATGGCCAGGGCGCGCGGCAGGTCGGCGCGGCCAACGGTGAAGGTCATGTCCGTCGAGTTCCCGGCGCCCACGTTCTGCACGATCATGTCCACGTTCACGTTGGCGGCACTCAGCGGGCCGAAGATGGCAGCGGCCATGCCGGGCCGGTCCGGCACCCGGCGCAGCGTGATCTTCGCCTCATCCCGCGAGTATGCGATGCCCGACACCAGTGCCTGTTCCACGATCTCGTCCTCATCCACCACCAGGGTTCCGGGCTTGTCCTCGAAGCTTGAGAGCACCTGGACGCGCACCCGCTCCTTCATCGCCAGCTCGACGCTGCGGGTCTGCAGCACCTTGGCACCGACAGACGCCAGCTCCAGCATCTCCTCATACGCGATCTTGTCCAGCTTGCGGGCGCGGGAGGTGATGCGGGGGTCGGTCGTGTAGATGCCGTCCACGTCGGTGTAGATGTCGCAGCGGTCCGCGCGCAGCGCCGCGGCCAGCGCCACTGCCGAGGTGTCCGACCCGCCGCGGCCCAGCGTGGTGATCCGCCCGGCCGGCCCGATCCCCTGGAACCCGGCCACGACCGGCACGGCGCCGGCCGCCATCGCCGCCAGCAACGCCTCCCCGTCCACCGACTTGATGCGCGCCCGGCCGTGCGCGTCGTCTGTATGCAGCGCGATCTGCCAGCCGGCCCAGGACCGGGCCTCCACCCCCAGGGTGTGCAGGGCGATGGCCATGAGGCCGGACGTCACCTGCTCCCCCGTCGCCACCACCGAGTCGTACTCCCGCGCGTCGTGCAGCGGCGACAGGGCCTGGCACCAGCCGACGAGCTGGTTGGTGACGCCGGACATCGCCGACACCACGACCGCAACCTGGTGGCCAGCCTCAACCTCCCGCTTCACCCGGGCAGCGGCGGCGCGTATGCGGTCGAGGTCAGCCACCGAGGTGCCACCGAACTTCATCACGATCCGCGCCATGCCTGCCGGTGCCTCCTTGCTTGGGAATGGGGTGTGGGAATGGGCCGCCCGTTGCGGGCGGCAGCGTGCCGGATCACATATCCCCCAAAGGCAGGTGGGCGGCAACATGGCGAATGCCAACGCGGACATTGGTGCGAGTCTCGGGGGTGCAGGTATCGGGGGTGCAGGTATCGGGGGCGCGGGTATCGGGGCGGGATCAAGGGCTTCGGGGTCGGCCTTGCCACAGGAGGTTGCCCGCTTCGACGCCCTGGCGGCCCGGTGGTGGGACCCGCGCGGCCCGATGGCGCCGTTGCACGCCATGAACCCGTTGCGGGTCGGCTGGGTGGACCGCCGCTTGCAGGCGCGCTTTGGCAGTCCCGTGTGCGGCAGCATGGGCCGCATCCTGGACCTGGGTTGCGGCGTCGGCCTGGCCGCCGAGGCGCTGGCCCGCCTGGGCCACGACGTGCTGGGCCTGGACGCCGCCGCCGAGACCATAGCCGTCGCCCGTGCCCACGCCGACGGCCAAGGCCTGCCCCTGTCCTACCGCGTCGGCACCGCCGAAGACCTGGTTGCCGAAGGCCTGCGCTTCCCCGTCGTGACGGCGTTGGAGGTGATCGAGCACGTCGCCGACCCCGCTGCCTTCCTGCACCTGCTGGGCCACCTGGTCGAACCCGGCGGCCTGCTGTTCGTCTCCACCATCAACCGCACCCTGCGCTCCCTGGCGGTGGCGAAGGTGGGTGCGGAGTGGCTGCTGCGGCTGCTGCCGGTGGGCACGCATGACTGGACCCGGTTCATCACCCCGGCGGAACTGGGGAAGATGGCTGGCGCGGCGGGGTTCCGGATGCAGGAGGTGAGCGGGATGGTCTTCGACGTGCGGCGGCGGGCTTGGCGAGCGGGGGCGGATCTAGGGGTGAACTACATTGCGGCGCTGGCGCAGCGGGACTAATCGGAACCTACATACGCGGGGAGCGCTGGCACTTATCCGCCTTACAAATTCAGACTTTCTGCTCCCGCCACTTCATGCGACATTGGATTTACCGCGTAAGAGCGGGATACTTCAACGGGCCATGGCGTCGAGGTGCAGCATTTTCGGCAGAAAAGGCTTGAAGGTCGAGGAACGGGCGCCAGACAAGGCAGAGCGGACCGTCGCAGCGGCGATGCTCCTGTTCAACCAGGAACCGATCTTCGACGTTTCCAACGTTGACCGCAGCATCCAGGCGCGCTTCGCGGGCACCCCATTCTATAGCGGCAAGCAGGGCGACGCGCACGTCTGGGACGGCAACCCCACCTCCGTCCTTCAAGTTGGCGGCATCCCGGTGATGGTGTCGTTGATCCGTTTCCCCGTCCCGCTGGGCGTGTTCGTGGACAACCCGCACCAGGAGTTTGCCTTCCCCGGCTGGAAGGAGGTTGCCGCAAACCACCGCTGCCACATGCTGATTTCCGGCCTGAGCATTGACCATATTCCAGTGGATGGCGGCCCAGCGGAGCGCCTCCGGCTACGGGCTAGGATGGCCATCGAAGTCGCTGCCGCGCTTGCCGTTTCGCACCGCCCGGCCTGCGCCGCTTGGCTGCCGGCCCAGATGCTGACCTCCACGCCGAACTTCATTTCTGATTTCCGTGAGGCCGGCGCGCCCGTCAGCCCGCGGCCCTTGGTTGGACTGGACAGGATCAACACGGCCAGCGGCATCGTCACCCGTACGCGGGGAGTGGCTTTGTTCGCCGGTCGTGAGGTTGAGCACCCTCCAACCCAAGACGACCAACGTACCGTGTTGCGCCGTGTGATGCAGCTTGCCAAATGGCTGATTGACCGTGGGCCAGTGGTTGGAGATGGCGACGTGATCGGGAATGATGAGCCGTACTTCGTCCGCGCCTATTATGCGCGATCAGAGGGAGTTGACCTGTTGCGGATCGGGTTCGAAGCGCGGCATTGAGGACCACTACCTTCCTTCGCTCCCTGGCGGTGGCGAAGGTGGGGGCGGAGTGGCTGCTGCGGCTGCTGCCGGTGGGCACGCATGACTGGACCCGGTTCGTGACTCCAGCGGAGCTGGGCCGCATGGCCGGGCCAGCCGGGTTCCGGGTGCAGGAGGCCGGGGGGATGGTGTTCGACATCCCGTGGCGGATGGGGGCGGATTTGGGGGTGAACTACATTGCGGTGCTGACAAAGCCCGCCGTGCCGTAACCTCGGTGTGGACCAGTCAAGCTGCCGCTTTGCTGATCACGCCGGGCACATGGTGACGCCCGCCCCCACCCTCCCATGCCATCCCTACCCAAACCCAATGAACCCCGGCATGTCCGCAATCCTTCCCGCCGCCCGCAGCCGGGCCACGTCCGGCACCGGGCGCGCGGTCCGCGCATCGCCGGCCAGCGCCGCCTCCAGCGCCGCGGCGACGCCCAGCACGTAGGCGTCCCCGCCCCGCGGACCCACAATCTGCAAGCCAAACGGCAGGCCCTGCCGGTCCAGGCCCACCGGCAAGGAGACAGCGGGGTGCCCGGCCAGGGTGACGGCATAGGCCAGCGCGAGCCAGTGGAAATAGCTGCGCGTCTGCACGCCATCAATCTCCGTGGGCGCCAACTCCGTCCAGGGCCGCGGGCTGATGGTGATGCTGGGCGTGATCAGCACGTCGTGAACGGCGAAGAACGCCTGCCACCGCTGATACAGTTGGGTTTGCAGCACCGACGCCTCGGCGACGTCGGCGGCGGAGTAGCGCATCCCTTCGGCCACGTTGGCCCGCACGTTCGGCCCGACGTCGTCCGGGCGGTCCCGCACCCGGGCGCTGTGCGCGGCCAGGAAGGCGACGGCCCGCAGCACCTCGAACGCCCGGTCTGCGCCGGTGCAGTCCGGAGCCGCGTCGTCGGCCCGGGCGAAGCCGGCGCGGAACAGCGCGGCCTTGTCGGCGAACACCTCCGCCATGTGCCGCTCGACGGGTGCGAAGCCGAGATCGGGGGAGAAGGCGGCCCGCACCGTCGAGAGGTCCACCGGCATCGGCCGGGCGAAGTCCGCGGGGCCGCGCACCTGGCGGCCGTGGATCGTGGCGGCCAGGGGGTCACGCGGGTCGTCCGACACCATTGCCGACAGGAACAGGCAGGCGTCGGGCACGGTGCGGGCCATCGGCCCCAGGACGGACAATGGCGACCAGCCCAGCGGCCGGCCCTCGGACGGGACCACCCCTGGCGAGGGCCGGAAGCCGACGACGCCGTTGAACGCCGCCGGGTTGCGGAGGCTGCCGCCCATGTCGGACCCGGACGCCAGCGGCACCATGCCGCACGCCAGCGCCACGGCGGCCCCGCCGGACGACCCGGCCGCGGACCGGGTGGGGTCGAACGGGTTGCCCGTCGCCCCGTACACGGCGTTGCGCGTGTTGGCGCCGGCTGCGAACTCCGGCGTGTTGGTCTTGCCGAGCACGATGCCGCCGGCGGCGCGCACCCGGGCGACCATGCCGGCGTCGGCTGCTGGCACGTGGTTGCGGTAGATCGGGCTGCCGTAGGTGGTTCGCAGGCCGGCGGTGTCCTCCATGTCCTTGATGGCCACGGGCAGGCCGTGCAGCGGCGGCAGGGGGTCGCCGCGCAGCACCGCGGCCTCTGCGGCATAGGCGGCGGCCGTCGCACGCTCGAAGTCGCGGGCGACCACGGCGTTCACGGCGTGGTCCACGGCCTCGATGCGGGCGATGCAGCTTGCCATCAGCTCGACGGGGGAGAGTGCCTTGGCGCCGATGAGGCGCCGGGCCTCGGTGGCCGGCAGGTCGCAGGGTTCGGTCATGTTCAGTATCCCAATGCCAGGCCGTCCTTGCGCGGGTCGGACCCGCCTACCAGGCAGCCGCGGTCGTGATCTATCCAGATAGCCTGGCCGCCGCCGTGCGGGCGTTCGACCGGCATCAGCGTGTGGCCCATGCGGGCCAGGGCTTGCAGGGTGTCGGCGGGGATGCCGCGCTCGGCCTCGATCTGGCCGGCGTAGGGGAAGATGCGCGGCAGGTCCAAGGCCTGCTGCACGTCCATGCCCCAGTCGAACATGTTGGTCAGCACCAGGGTCTGGCCCATGGGCTGGAAGTGCCCGCCCATGACGCCGAAGGGCATCACCGCGCGCCCGTCCTTTGTCACCATGGCGGGGATGATGGTGTGCATCGGGCGCTTGCCCGGCGCGATGCAGTTGGGATGCCCGCGCTGCAGCCGGAACCCGAAGCCGCGGTTTTGCAGCATCACCCCGGACCGCGGCGCGAGGATGCCGCTGCCGAAGCCCTGGAACAGCGAGTTGATGAAGGAGCATGCGTTGCCGTCGCGGTCCACGGTGCAGAGGTACACCGTGTCCCGGTGGGCGGGCAGCATCGCCTCCCCGGCTGGTGGCAGGTGCGGCATGGCGTGGTCTGGGTGGATCAGGCCGCGCAGCCCGGCGAGGTAGGCCGGGTCCAGCAAGTGGGCGACGGGAACGTCCACCTGCGCCGGGTCGGCCAGGAAAGCGTCGCGGTCGCGATAGACCAGCCGGGCGGCCTCCAGGTGGCGGTGCAGGCGCTCCGGCCCCAGCGGGCCGCCTGTGGCTGGCGGCATCCCGTCCAGGATGCCCAGCAGCATGAGCACCAGCAGGCCGGAGCCGTTGGGGGGGCATTGCCAGACTTCCATGCCGCGCCAGGACGTGCGGATGGGGTCCACGAACTCTGCGCCAGTGCGGCCGGCGGCGAAGTCGGCTTCGGTCTGCACGCCGCCGTGGCTTTGCAGGGCGGCGGCCATGTCGGCGGCGACGGCGCCCTCGTAGAAGCCGCGCGATCCCTGGCGGGCGATGGTGCGGAGGGTTTCGGCCAGTTCGGGCTGGCGGAACAGGTCGCCGGGCTGGGGGGCGTGGCCGCCGGGCAGGAAGGCGTGGGCGCCGTTTTGCCGGAGTTTCCCGGCCTGGTCGGCCCAGTCGGACGCGACACGGTGGTGGACGGGCCAGCCGTCGGCGGCATAGGCGATGGCGGGTTGCAGCAGCTCGTCCAGGCCGCGGGTGCCGTGGGCGGCGAGCAGGGTTTCCCAGGCGGAGACTGCGCCGGGGATCGTGACGGTGTGGGCCGATGTGTTTGGCAGCGCCGTGATGCCCTGGGCGTCGAAGAAGTCCATCGTGGCGCCCGCCGCGGCCCGGCCGGAGCCGTTCAGGGCGATGACGCCGCCGGTAGCCGGCGCCCACAGGCAGAAGCAGTCGCCGCCGATGCCGGTGGACTGCGGCTCGATCACGCCCAATACGGCGGCGGCGGCGACGGCGGCGTCCAGCGCGTTGCCGCCCCGGCGCATGACGTCCAGCGCCGTCAGGGTTGCCGCGGGCATGGATGTCGCGGCCATGCCGTGCGTCGCGTAAACCGGGCTGCGGCCGGGCAGGTGGAAGTCGCGTGATGCCATAGGTCAGGGGGTCCGGTGCAGTGGGGTCATGCATGTGGCGATAGGGGGCAAGGCGGCCGGGGCGCGACATCCTGCATAGGCCGCGGACGCTGGCATGGCCCCTGGCCCTTGGCAACCAGGGCGGGCCTGCCATGATGCCGGCATGACCACGCCCCCCACGACCTACGAGACTTTCGAGCAGGTGGACATCCGCGTCGGCACCATCACCGACGCCCAGCCCTTCCCGCAGGCGCGCAAGCCCGCCCTGAAGCTGTGGATAGACTTCGGGCCGGAGATCGGCACCAAGCGGTCCTCTGCCCAGATCACCCGGCACTACGACCCGGCGGCGCTGATTGGCCGGCAGGTCTGCGCCGTCGTGAACTTCGCGCCCCGGCAGATCGGCCCCTTCGTCAGCGAGGTCTTGACCCTTGGCATGCCGGACGCCGATGGCGCCGTGGTCCTGGTCCGCCCGGACCAGGCGGTGCCCAACGGGGGACGCCTGTTTTGACAGCGCGAGCCTATGCCACTGTGACCTGGGACCAGTTGCACCGCGACGCCCGGATGTTGGCGGAGGCGCTGATGCCGCTCGGTCCGTTCCGCGGCATCGTCGCCGTGACGCGCGGCGGGCTGATCCCGGCGGCGATTGTCGCGCGGGAGCTGGAGTGCCGGCTGGTCGAGAGCGTGTCGGTCGCCACGTACGAGGAGGAGAACCAGGGCGCGCCCGTCGTGCTGAAGCGGCCGGACGCGGCCGGGGACGGCGAGGGCTTCCTGATCGTGGACGACCTGGTGGATAGCGGCGTCACCGCCGGTATCGTGCGCGGGCTGCTGCCGCGGGCGCATTTCGCCTGCCTGTATGCCAAGCCCGCCGGCAAGCGCCTGGCCGACACCTGGGTGGTGGAGGTGCCGCAGGACACCTGGGTGCTGTTCCCGTGGGACACGGCGCCGCTGTTCGTGCCGCCCTTGGCCAAGCGGGGGTAGGGCCTTGCAGCGGCTGCTCCGGTGCGTTACATCGCCGCCTCTGGATGCACCCGTAGCTCAATTGGATAGAGCACCAGACTACGAATCTGGGGGTTGGAAGTTCGAGTCTTTCCGGGTGCGCCAGCCCCCATTACATCCTGGACAGCACGCGCGGGCGCTGCGATGGCTTCGCCATGAGCGATGACATGCACTACTACGAGCCGGCCCACGGCCACGGCCTGCCGCACGATCCGTTCAATGCCATCGTGGGGCCGCGGCCGATTGGCTGGGTGTCCACGCGCGGCGCCGACGGGTCGGTGAACCTGGCGCCATACAGCTTCTTCAACGCATTCAACTACACGCCGCCGATCATCGGCTTCAGCAGCACCAGCGCCAAGGACAGCTTGCGCAATGCGCAGGAGACCGGCGAGTTCGTGTGGAACCTGGTGACGCGGGACCTCGCGGAGCAGATGAATGCAACCTGCGTTGCGGCGCCGTATGGCACGGACGAGTTCGCGCTGGCCGGGCTGACGCCGGCGCCGTCGCGGCTGGTGAACGTGCCGCGGGTGGCGGAGAGCGCGGTGCAGTTCGAATGCAAGGTGTCCGACATCGTGCAGTTGCGTGGGCATGCGGGCGCCGCGGTCCAGGCCTGGTTGGTGATCGGGGAGGTCGTGGCGGTCCACATTGCCCGGCGGCTGTTGCGGGACGGGGTGTTCGACACGTTCGGGGCCGGGGTGGTGCTGCGGGCGGGCGGGCCGAGCGCGTATGCGGAGGTTGGGCCGGCGTCGCGGTTCGACATGGCGCGTCCGCGGTGATTGGGTGCCGGTGGGCGTGGCCGGGAAGCGTCGGCGTCTAACCAAGCGTTGCGGGTGCGGTGGGCCAGACAGGAAAACGCCTCCTGGCTAGTCATATCAGACTGTAGCTACGGTTTGCCTAGTCCACAGTCTCCGGACTGTGTTAGGTACGCTGGTGCGATACGGCTGGAACCCTACGAAGAACGCCAGCAACATCGTCAAGCACGGCGTCCCGTTCGCGGAGATGGAAGGGTTTGGCTGGGATACAGCTTTTGTGCGCGGGGACGTCCGGAACTCCCAGGCCGAGGTGCGGCTGAACGCGCTTGGCTTGATCGGCAACCGGTTGTTCCACGTCACCTCCACGATACGCTGTCCGCTGGTCTAGATCATCAGCGTGCGGCGGGCCAGCAACAAGGAGATTGCCCGGTATGAGGCGGATCAAGCGTAACAGCGCCGCGGAGGAAGCCGCCATCCAACGTGGTATTGCCGCTGATCCCGATGCGGCCGAGTGGACGGCGGAGGACTTCGCCCAGGCGCACCGTG
>Ga0123338_10004538_pt1 | contig 12092 bp, 14 predicted proteins | sample grotaG_FD_89793 | JGI IMG/M metagenome (GOLD analysis project Ga0123338, IMG submission 89793) | Glacier valley bacterial and archeal communities from Borup Fiord, Nunavut, Canada, to study Microbial Dark Matter (Phase II) -... | ecosystem: Environmental > Aquatic > Freshwater > Ice > Glacier ... | reverse complement strand
GCGAGCGCGGCGGCGCAGTTCGGCAAGATCGTCCATGCGCGCGCGATGCTCAGCCTCGACAATGCGTTCGACGATGCGAGCGTGATCGAGTTCGCCCAGCGCGTCCGCCGCTTCCTCAGCCTTGCGCCAGACGCCGCCGTCGCGCTGACGGCCGAGCCGAAGATCGACGGGCTGTCGGCGAGCCTGCGCTATGAGCATGGCCGCCTTGTCCACGGCGCGACGCGCGGCGACGGCACGACCGGCGAGGACGTTACCGCCAACCTGCGTACCGTCACCGATATTCCGCAAACGCTGCCCGCCGGTGCGCCCGCGATCGTCGAGGTGCGCGGCGAGGTCTATATGGCGAAGGCCGATTTCCTCGCGCTGAACGCCGCATCGGAGCGGCAGTTCGCCAATCCGCGCAACGCCGCCGCCGGATCGCTGCGGCAGCTCGACGTGAGCGTTACGGCGAGGCGCCCGCTGCGGTTCTTTGCGCATGGCTGGGGCGAGATGAGCGCGGTTCCCGCCGACACACAAGCCGGCGTGATGGCAGCGTTCAAGGCGTGGGGGTTCCCGGTCAGCGACCGGCTGACGCTGTGTGCCACCGTCGACGCGGCGCTCGCTGTCTATCGCGCGATCGAGGCCGAGCGCGCCGCGTTGCCGTTCGATATCGACGGCGTGGTCTACAAGGTCGACCGGCTCGACTGGCAGGCCCGCCTTGGCCAGGTGTCGCGGTCGCCGCGCTGGGCGCTGGCGCACAAGTTTCCGGCCGAGCGCGCGACCACCGAACTGCTGGCGATCGATATTCAGGTCGGGCGAACCGGCGTGCTGACCCCGGTGGCGCGGCTGGCCCCGGTCGGCGTCGGCGGGGTGATCGTCACCAACGCGACGCTGCACAACGCCGACGAGATCGCGCGGCGCGACGTGCGCGTCGGCGACACCGTCGAGCTGCAACGCGCCGGCGATGTCATCCCGCAGATCCTGCGCTGGACGACCGATCCGGACACTCACGCCGCGCTGCCGTCGTTCGTGTTTCCCGATACCTGCCCGCAGTGCGGCAGCCTTGCGCTGGCGCAAGCGGGCGAAGTCGCGCGGCGCTGCACCGGTGGGCTGATCTGCCCGGCGCAGCGCATCGAGCGGCTGCGGCATTTCGTGTCGCGGCACGCGCTCGACATCGACGGGCTCGGCGACGAGCGGATCGAGCTGTTTGTCCGCGAAGGCTGGCTCGATGCGCCCGCCGACGTGTTCCGGCTGCACACCCACCGCGACGCGCTGCTGGCGATGAAGGGATTCAAGGACACCTCGGTCGACAAGCTGCTCGCCGCGATCGAGGCGCGGCGGACCGTGGCATTCGACCGGCTGCTGTTCGGGCTGGGCATCCGCCATGTCGGCGAGACCACGGCACGCGACCTCGCGCGCAGCTACCGCGACTGGCCGTCGTTCGCCGCGCGCATGGATGCGTGCGTGGCGCTGTGGCGCGATACTGCGCCGGCGGTCGGCGAGGTGCCGGACAAGTTCCGGCGGCGCGTCGCAAACGACCTTGCCGCGCTGGTATCGGTCGGCGGCATCGGCCCGGAGGTGGCGGAGGCGCTCACCGATTTCTGGGCGGAGGCGCATAATCAGGCGTTGCTGGCGGCGCTGCTCGATGAGATCAGCGTTGCACCGCTGGTGTTCGAAACCCGCGCCTCGCCGGTGGCGGGCAAGACGGTGGTGTTCACCGGCAGCCTCGAGACGCTGAGCCGCGACGAGGCCCGCGCGCAGGCCGAAGCGCTCGGGGCGAAGGTTGCGGGGTCGGTGTCGGCGAAGACCGATCTCGTCGTCGCCGGGCCGGGAGCGGGCAGCAAGCTCGCCAAGGCAGCGACGCTCGGCATCGAGGTGATCGACGAGGCGGCATGGGCGGCGATCGTCGCGGGCGTTTGAAGGGGCCACCGCACCCCGTTATGCGCTCAGTGCATAGCTGCCCCACATTTTGCTGCACTGCACAACCGGCCAGCTGAGTCGTACTTCAAACCATATCCGGAACGATCCGGCCATGGAGAAGAGCATGCCCCCCGTCACCAACACCGCCGCGCCCGAGACGACGCGCCGCGACACCCGCACGCCGATGCGCCGCACCCCGCGCCTGACGCTCAACCGTTCGGCGGCCGATGCGCCGTTGTTCCACGCGTGGCGCGCCTAAGCACCAGCGTCGGCCATTCGCCGCGATCGAGCGTCGCCACCAGCTGCAGCCCGCGCGCGATGTACGCCGCCGCCACTCGCCGCGCCTGACTATCGAGCAAGCCGGCGAGGATCAGCGTCCCGCCGGGTGCCAGCGCCGTCGCCACCGGCCGCGCCAGCGCAATCAGCGGCGCGGCAAGGATGTTCGCGGTAATCAGATCATAGCGCCCGCGCAGCCGGGGATGGTTCATCCCAACGGCCGTCACCGCCTCGATGCGCCCGCGCGTCCGCCCGAGCGGCACGCCGTTCTGGCGGATGTTGCGCGCCGCCACCGCCACTGCCACCGCATCGATGTCGCTCGCGATCACCTTCGCGCGCCATGTTTTGGCGATCGCCAGCGCAAGGATGCCGCTGCCGGTGCCCAGATCGAGCGCGTTCACGAACCGCTGACGCTTCGCCAGCCCGGCGAGCGCGTCGAGGCAGCCGTGCGTGGTAAAATGCTGCCCGGTCCCGAACGCCAGCCCCGCCTCGATCCGGATGCCGACCTGCCCCGGGCGGCGCTCGGCGGCGTGCGCGGCGGTATGGACGAAGAACCGCCCCGACCGCACCGGCTCCAGCCCCGCCTGGCTCAGCGTCACCCAGTCGGCATCGCCCAGCTGCTCGATCACCGCGCTGCCCGGCGCGGCACTGGGCGCAAGCCGGTACAGCCGGGCGATCAGCTCGGGCGTCGGCGCTTCGGCGAAATATGCATCGAGCACCCATGCATCGGGCTGCGCCGGATCGGGTTCATCGGTGAGCAGCGTCGGCGGCGTGTCGAGATCGGCGAACAGCTCGTCCTCGAACGGCGCGGCCTCCGCCTCGGCACGGGTGCAGGCGAGCCGCACCTTCCAGCTATCGGACATAGCTTGCGCCGTTGACGTCGAGGCACGCGCCCGTCAGTGACGGCGGCGCGTCGAGTGCCAGCCAGCGCACGGTCTCGGCGACCTCCTCGGGCGTCGCGACGCGGCCGAGCGGAATGTCGGAGAGCAGCTTGTCGCCGCCGCGGCTGCTCAGATACTCCTCCGCCATGCCGGTCATCACGAACCCCGGCGCGACGCTGAACGCGAGCACGCCGCGCGCCGCATAGCCGCGCGCGATCGATTTGGTCATGCCGACCATGCCCGCCTTTGCCGCCGCATAATGCCAGTGGTCGGGCGAATCGCCGCGATACGCCGCGCGGCTGGCGACGTTGACGATGCGGCCACCCAAACCGCCCGCACGAACGTCGCCGAAATGCAGCACCGCGTTGCGGCACAGGTCGGCGGCCGCCTGCAGGTTGATCCGCCACGACCGTTCCCAGACATGGCCCCAGTCCGGACTATCCAGCGCGACGCCCTCGAACACCCCGGCGTTGTTGACGAGCACATCGATGCGCCCATCGAGCCGGTCGAGCGCCGCCGCCCACAGCCGGTCGCCCGCGCCCGGTTCGGCGAGATCGACCGCGATCGTATCGGACGCAGCGCGCATCGCATGGCCAATGACGCGCGCACCGCTGGCGGTAAGCGCCGTAACGCAGGCAGCGCCGATGCCGCGGCTCGAGCCGGTGACGAGGATGTTGACGGACATAGCGGACTTTCTAGCTCCCTCTCCCATCTTCACAGGAGAGGGTTGGGGTGAAGGCTTCCTTTCTTACCCGCATCTGCGAAGCAAGGCGAAAGACCCTCACCCAACCCTCTCCCGCAAAGGCGGGAGAGGGCTAGAAAGAACGCTCGATCGGCGTAAGCTGCCCATAACGTCTCTGGGGAGAGCAACCATGACACCGGACTGGGTCGACATGCGGGCGCGCGTCAAGCGCTTCGTCGAGGAGCGCGTCTATCCGGCCGAAGCGGTGCTCGACGCCGGCCCGCCCGAGGCGGCGGGCGCCAAGCTGGGCGAGCTGATGGCGGCGGCGAAGGCCGAGGGGCTGTGGGCGCTGGGGCATCCGGTCGAGATCGGCGGCCAGGGGATGCCGTTCATGGATTATGTCCATGTCAACGAAGTCATCGGGCGCAGCCAGCATGCGATGGTCGCGCTCGGCACGCATTCGCTGCAGGATTCGATCATGCTCAACCTGTATGCGGCGCCGAAATGGCGCGATGCCTATCTCGCCCCGCTGGTGGCCGGTGAAATCTTCCCGAGCTTTGCGATGACCGAGCCCGACATCGCCTCGTCCGACCCGACGCAGCTGCAGACCACTGCGACCCTGGACGGCGACGGCTGGGTGATCCGCGGGCGCAAGTGGTTCACCACCGGCGCGGCGGGTGCCGCCTATACCACCGTGATGTGCCGGACCGAGTCCGCGGGCACGCCCGATCATTCGGCGTTTTCGATGATCGTCGTGCCGACCGATACGCCGGGGTACCGGATCATCCGCGACACCCCGGTGCTGGGGCTCAGCCACGGGCTCAGCGGGCATTATGAAGTGGCGTATGACGATGTGCGCGTGCCCGCCGATCACCTGCTCGGCCCGCGCGGGCACGGCTTCCTGATCGCGCAGAAGCGGCTCGGGCCGGGGCGCATCTTCCATTGCATGCGCTGGCTGGGGCAGGCGCAGCGGGCGTTCGACCTGATGTGCCGGCGGCTGCACGAACGCACCGCGTTCGGCGAGCCGCTCGCCGACAAGCAGCTGATGCAGCAGCATGTGTTCGATAGCGCTGCCGAAATTCAGGCGGCGCGGCTGCTGACGCTCGATGCCGCGCAAAAGCTCGACGCCGGGTCGGATGCGCGCGTCGAGATCGGGCTGATCAAGGTCGTCGGCGCGAAGATGCTCCACAATGTCATCGACCGCGCGATCCAGGTCCACGGCGCGAAGGGGCTGACCCCCGATACGCCGCTGCACATCATGTACCGCCACGCGCGGGAGGCGCGCATCTATGACGGCCCCGACGAGGTGCATATCATTTCAGTGGGGAAACGGTTGTTGAAGGCTTACGCTGGCAACGGCCCGGGAATCGACTTTGGCGCAATGGAAGCAGCAGCATGAGCCACGACTGGACGCTTCTGACCGCGCGGTTGCGCATCCGCCCGGTGGAGGCACATGATGTTGCCGCCCTGCATGCGGTACGCAGCCATTCGCCGTACCAGCCGCAGCGCGGCATCGCCGAGACCGAGCGGCTGGTCGCCGACATGGTCGCCGCCGGCCCGGGCACGCAGCCGGGGTGGCATCTGTTCATGCTGGTCCACCTGAGCGACGAGGCGGTGGTCGGTGACATGGGCGTGCGCTTCGATCACCCCGGCAAACAACAGGCCGAAATCGGCTTCAGCCTGCACCCCGACTGGCGCGGCAAGGGGCTGGCGTATGAAGGCGTCGGGCGCATGGTCAATTATCTGTTCGAAAGCACCGGCGCGCACCGGCTGACCGCGATGACCGACCGTCGCAACACCGCCGCGCGGCTGCTGCTCGAGGCGCTGCGCTTCCGCCTCGAAGGCCGCTTCCTGCAAAGTGCGTTCGAAGGCGGCGCATGGATCGACGAACGCAGCTATGCGCGGCTGGCGGGGGAATAGTTGATCGACACCGCCGCGCTCGCCGCGCTGCTGTCGCGTGCGCACGGCGCACCGGTCGCGGTCGATAGCGTCACGGCGCTGTCGGGCGGGGCATCGTCGGCGACCTATGCGGTGGCGGCGCGCGCGGGTGGCAACGACTGGCCGCTGATCTTTCAATGTTCGGCGGCGGCGCTCGAGCCGGGGCAGTTGTCGAAGGCGACGCAGGCCGAATTGCAGCGCATCGCGGCGCGCCACGGGCTGCCGGTCGCCGATGTGATAGCGGTGACCGCGCCCGGCGACGGGCTGGGCGACGGCTTCGTCATGGCGCGCGTGGCCGGCGAGGCACTCGCCCCGCGCTGGCTGAAGGGCGCGGCGTTCGCCGGGGCGCGCGCGGCGTTGACCACGCAAAGCGCGACGGCGCTGGCGCGGCTCCATGCGGTGCCGCTCGCTGAATTCGCGCCGCTGCCGCTTGCCGGGGGCACGCCCCGCGAACAATGCGCCCGGCTCGATGCGGCGTATCGGAGCTATCACGTCGATCTGCCGGCGTTCGATCTGGCGTTCGGCTGGGCGACCGAGCGGCTCGGCGACCACGCCCCGGCGGCGCTGGTGCACGGCGACTTCCGCAGCGGTAACCTCATCATCGACGAGCACGGCCTCGCCGCCGTGCTCGACTGGGAACTGGCGCATCTCGGCGATCCGGCCGAGGATCTGGGCTGGCTCTGCGTCAACGCGTGGCGCTTCGGGCACTGGCAGCTGCCGGTCGGCGGGTTCGGCGAGCGCGCGGCGTTGTACGACGCCTATGCCGCCGCCGGTGGCGCGCCCGTCGACCGCGCCATGGCGCAGGTCTGGGAGGTCTATGGCACGCTGCGCTGGGGCATGGCGTGCCTGCAACTGGTGCACGACCATCTGTCGGGCCGCGTGCCCTCGGTCGAACGCGCCGCGATCGGCCGCCGCATCACCGAGGTGGAGGCCGATTTGCTGTACCTGCTCAAGCACGGGAGCATCTGATGGCCGTCCCCAGCGCCACCGTACTGCTCGAGGCGGTTGCCGCCTATCTCGCCGAGATCGAGCCCGGGTTGACCGGCCGCGCCGCCTTCCATGCCAAGGTCGCGGGCAATGTGCTCGCTGTCGTGGCGCGCGAACTCGACCAGCAGCCCGAACGGGCCGAAGCCGCCGCCTTCGCCAGCCTGCTCGGACCCGGTGCAACGGCGGCGGACGTCTGCGAACGGCTCCGCGACGGCAGGCTGACGATCGCCACGCCGGGCCTGCTCGACGCGCTGCTCACTGCCACCACCGCGCGGCTAGCAGTCGACAATCCGCGCTATTCGACGTTGGGCCGCCTGACCGGCACGACGCGCTGACGATTGCGCTTGTCGCGACGCAAGCCGTTCGATACCAAGCGCTTACATCATGCCGGGGGGCCTTAATGCGATTGTTGATTACCCTGCTGCTGGCGGCCGCCGTGCCTGCCGCAGCCACCGAGACGACCGCGCCAAAGCCCAAGGCCGAAGCCGAGGAGGACGGCCCGAAGCTGCCCGCCGATCGCTATTTCAACCGCACCGGATCGACGTGGGCCGACTACAAGACCGACTGGCAGGATTGCCGGATCATCGCGCGCGGCTCGCAGGTGCCGGGGCAGACGACCTATTATTACGTGCCTGCCGGCTATTCCCCGATTGCCGCCGGTGTCGGCGCCGGGATCGGCGCGGCGATCGCGATCGCCATCATCGAAGGGCAGATACGCCGCGCCAACCGCGCCACCTGCCTGCTGATCCGCGGCTGGCGCGAGATGAAGCTGAGCCCCGCCGAGGTCGCGATGCTCGCCAAGCTGCCGGTGGCCGACCGCGATGCCCGCATGACTGACGCGACCGGCAGCGCGCAGCCGACCTTGGGCAGCGTCATGCACCAATGGCACAACGACTATGCCGAACTGCAAACCACCGGAGCCGCCCGATGAAGCGCCTGTTTGCCGTGGTCGCGCTCGCCCTCGCCGCGGTGCCTGCGGCCGGGCAGTTGTCGGTCGAGAAGCGCGCCGACCTTACGCTGCCGGTGACGCTTGGTCCCGATCAGGCGGCGGTGGTGTTCGCGTTCCGCCGCGACGCTGCCCAACTGGGCCAGGCGTCGATGCTGTCGTGGCTGCGCTATGACCTCGACAAGCGCATGCTCGAGGCACGGACCAAGGATGCCAAGAAGCAGGGGCTGACCACCACCTATGCGTTCCAGGTTCGCGACAAGGGGCGCAAGCTCGCCGTCGACTATGCCGTCATGGTGGTGTCGGCTGGCAGCTATGTCCTTGGCGGCGCGACCGCCGATCCCAATACCGGGATCAGCGACATCTTCTGTTTCGGCGCGCCGGTGTTCACCGTCAAACCCGGCGAGATCGCCTATGTCGGCGACTTCGTGCCGCACGGCATCACCAGGCAGGCGCTGGGCGAGACGCATAATGTGCTCGGCTATCACAGCGACTTCGGCGCGGCACAGGCCGCGCTCGCCGCGCGGCCCGAGCTGGCATCGAAGCTGGTCGCGGCAACGCTGATGAACGGCGCGGTCTACCCGTGCTACGGCGGGCGCTTCTATGCCTATGCCGTTCCCGGCATCGAGCCGCTGCCACCGATGCCGCCGCCGCCGCTGCTGCCGCCGCCCATCACGGCGCGATGAACGGTTGCGCCGCAGCGCGCAGCGGAGGATAGAAGCTGCGTTCGTCATCCTTGGAGTAGCCTCATGGCCGCGTCCGTGCGTCCCCGTGTCCGCCCGCTTTCGCCGCACCTGTCGATCTGGAAGTGGCGCGTGCACATGTTCGTGTCGATCCTGAACCGCGCGTGCGGTGTTGCGCTGGCGAGTGCGGGCGTGCTGCTGTTCCTGTGGTGGCTGGTGGCGGCCGCGACCGGGGCGGCGGCGTATGCGACGTTCCACGCCGTGGCGACCGGCTGGTTCGGCATGCTGGTCGGCTTCGGGCTGACGTGGGTATTCTATCAGCACATGATGAACGGCATCCGCCATCTGGTGATGGATACCGGCACCGGCTTCGACCTCGACACCAATCGGCGCTTTGCCACCGCGACGCTGGTGATTTCGGTGCTGCTGACGCTCGGCACCTGGGCGGTCATCCTGTCGACCAAGGGAGCCTGAGATGGGCAGCGGAACCGAAATCGGCCGCGTCCGCGGCCTTGGCGCGGCAAAGTCGGGCGTCCAGCATTGGTGGCAGCAGCGCGTCACCGCGATCGGCAACCTCATCCTCGTGCTGTGGTTCATCGGCTCGCTGCTGCGGCTGCCGTCGCTCGATTATGTCGCAGTCGTGCTGTGGCTGCGGCAACCGGTCGCTGCGGTGCCGATGCTGCTGCTCATTATCAGCGTCTTCTGGCATTTTAGGTTGGGGGTGCAGGTAATCATCGAAGATTATGTGCATGCCGAGGGCACCAAGCTGCTCGCGCTGCTGGTGCTCAACTTTTACGCGCTTGCGGGCGCAGCAGCCGCTGTGTTCGCGGTGTTCAAGATCGCGTTGGGAGCCTGACGGATGGCCGAAGCCTATAAGATCATCGATCACACTTATGATGCGGTCGTCGTCGGCGCCGGTGGCTCGGGCCTGCGCGCCGCAATGGGCATCGCCGAAACCGGCCTGAAGGTCGCGTGCATCACCAAGGTCTTCCCGACGCGCAGCCACACGGTCGCGGCGCAGGGCGGCATCGCCGCGAGCCTCGGCAACATGGGGCCCGACCATTGGCAGTGGCACATGTACGACACCGTCAAGGGCAGCGACTGGCTCGGCGACCAGGACGCGATCGAATATCTGTGCCGCGAGGCCCCGGCGGCGGTCTATGAGCTCGAGCATTTCGGCGTGCCGTTCAGCCGCACCGAGGAAGGCAAGATCTATCAGCGCGCGTTCGGCGGCATGACGCAGGACATGGGCAACGGTCCGCCCGCGCAGCGCACCTGCGCCGCCGCCGACCGTACCGGCCACGCGATGCTCCACGCGCTGTATCAGCAGAGCCTCAAGCACGACACCGACTTCTACATCGAATATTTCGCCATCGACCTCATCATGGTGAACGGCGAGTGCAAGGGCGTCATCGCGCTCAACATGGAAGACGGCAGCATCCACCGTTTCCGCAGCCATTCGGTCGTGCTCGCCACCGGCGGCTACGGCCGCTGCTATTTCTCGGCGACCAGCGCGCACACCTCGACCGGCGACGGCGGCGGGATGGCGATCCGCGCCGGCGTGCCGATGCAGGACATGGAATTCGTCCAGTTCCACCCGACCGGCATCTACGGCGCGGGCGTACTGATCACCGAAGGTGCGCGCGGCGAAGGCGGCTATCTGACCAACAAGGACGGCGAGCGCTTCATGGAGCGCTATGCACCCTCGGCGAAGGACCTCGCCTCACGCGATGTCGTCAGCCGCTCGATGGCGATGGAAATCCGCGAAGGCCGCGGCGTCGGTGCCGAGGGCGACCACATCAACCTGCACCTCAACCACATCGACCCGGCCGTGCTCCACGAGCGCCTGCCGGGCATCTCGGAAACCGCCAAGATCTTCGCGGGCGTCGACGTCACGCGCGAGCCGATCCCCGTCACGCCGACGGTCCATTACAACATGGGCGGCATCCCGACGAACTACCACGGCGAAGTCGTGACGCTGCGCGACGGCAACCCCGACGCGGTCGTGCCCGGGCTGTTCGCGGTCGGCGAGGCGGCGTGCGTTTCGGTGCACGGCGCGAACCGGCTCGGCTCGAACAGCCTGATCGACCTTGTCGTTTTCGGCCGCGCCACCGCGCACCGCATCGGCAAGACCATCGCGCCGATGACCGCGCATGCGCCGCTGCCCAAGGACAGCGCCGACTTCGCGCTGGGGCGGCTGGACGGCTACCGCCACTCGAAGGGCGGCTCGCCGACGGCGGCCGTGCGCCTTGCGATGCAAAAGACGATGCAGTCGAACGCGGGCGTGTTCCGCACCTCCGAAGTCCTCGACGAAGGCGTCCGCAAGATCGACGCCGTCTATCAGCGCATGGCTGACATCGGCATCGCCGACCGCAGCATGATCTTCAACACCGACCTGATCGAGACGCTCGAACTCGACAACATGATCGGCCAGGCCGTGCTGACGATGCACATGGCGCAATCCCGCCACGAAAGCCGCGGCGCGCACATGCACGAAGACTTCCCCAAGCGCGACGACGAGACGTGGATGAAGCACTCACTCGGCTGGTTCCGCGACGGCGGCGTCAAGCTGGAAACACGGCCAGTGCATTCGTACACGCTGACCGAGGAAGTGGCGTATATCAAGCCGAAGGCGCGGGTGTATTGAGTTGAAATGTGGGAGCCATTAGTTCCATTCAAATTGCCCGTGCTTACGATCTAGCGAAGCACGTTAGAAACGGTCTGCTAACTAGAACACAAGCTGTTCGAGTGCTGGCCCAACAGGACGGCATGGACAAAGGATCTGCGGATCCATATTTGAATGCAGTTCGGCACATGTTGGAAGGCACACCTTATCGCCGCACTATTAATCAAGAGGCGACTCGTTATTATCTAAAATCAATCCATCGAGATTTTGGTATGGCCGCTGGTCTCGTGGCACTCCGATCGCTGACCAGCCATATTGGCTATTACGAGTCCATTCAAAGCGCGACGATGACGTCGCAACGAAATATCGTAGCCGAGATTCAGGCGTTGTTTGCCGCCGATTTCAGTCTGACAAAATTTGATCTCGAAGTAGAGCAATCGCTTCGCCTTGGGACCGCCGATCGTCAGCGTTTACTGCCGACCGCAGGGACGAAGCCGGAAAAACATACTGTTTCCGTACTGGTGTTTTCGAGAAATCCACATGTCGTTGCTGAAGTTCTAACTCGCTCGAACGGCAGGTGCGAGGATTGTGGGTCGCCAGCACCATTTGTCAAACGGAGTGACGGCCGACCTTATCTGGAGGTTCATCACCGAATTACGCTAGCGGCTGGAGGCGATGACACAGTCGAGAATTCGACCGCCTTGTGTCCGAACTGCCATCGTCGAATGCATTACGCCTAAATCCAGTCTGTCTTCATGAGGGACGGCTGAGAACTGCGTTACAATCGCTTCGCCGCAGCTATGTAAACGTCGTCATGGTCACGTTTTCCGACCGCAATTACCGCCACGACGACACGGTCGTCCTCCACCCGATATACCAGCCGATACCCTGCAGACCGCAGCTTGATCTTATAGCAGTCGGGCATCTCGCTCAGCCGTGCGGCGGGAACGCGGGGATTGTCGAGGCGCTCGCGCAGTTTCTTCGTAAACTGCAGGCGGACCGGGGCGCCGAGCTTGTTCCATTCCTTCGTCGCGCTCGGGAGAAATTCGAGCTTATACCAAGACTCTCTGATCAGAACCCATGCGCCCACGACCGCAGTCCGATAGACATGATTCGCCACGGCTGATCGGTGAGGCGGTTCCAGGCGAAGCAGCAATGGTCGAGGATGTCGTCG
>Ga0123338_10004537_pt1 | contig 12094 bp, 10 predicted proteins | sample grotaG_FD_89793 | JGI IMG/M metagenome (GOLD analysis project Ga0123338, IMG submission 89793) | Glacier valley bacterial and archeal communities from Borup Fiord, Nunavut, Canada, to study Microbial Dark Matter (Phase II) -... | ecosystem: Environmental > Aquatic > Freshwater > Ice > Glacier ... | reverse complement strand
TGCGAAAAAGTGGGTGCAAATGTAGATGCAATTAGAAGAGGTATTGGAACAGACCAAAGGATAGGAAAAAGATTTTTATTTGCAGGTATAGGATATGGTGGAAGTTGTTTTCCAAAAGATGTTCAGGCTTTATCCAAAACAGCAAAAGATTTTAATTATGAATTTAAAATAATTGATGCTGTAATGGAAGTAAATGATGCACAAAAAACAAAACTCATTCCAAGGGTTCAGCAATATTTTGGAGATTTAAAAGGAAAAACAATTGCCATTTGGGGATTGGCCTTTAAACCAAATACTGATGATATTAGAGAAGCTCCCGCACTCGAAAACATTAAATTATTGCTCGAAGCTGGTGCAATGGTGCGTGCCTACGACCCAGAAGCAATGGAAAATGTTAAAAAATTAATGCACGGGAAAGTTTATTTTGCACATGATGCATATGATGCTTTAGAAAATGCTGATGCTTTAATGATTATGACCGAATGGCCAATATTTCGTACTCCAGATTTTGAAGAGATGGGCAAGAAACTTAAAAACAAGGTAATATTTGATGGAAGAAATTTATTTGAAGGTGAAGAAATTGAAAATTCTGGCTTCGAATATTATAGTGTAGGTAGAGAAGATATTTTGAATAAATAATTGTGTTTTTAAAATTAATAACTGACTTAAAAAGAAAATATAAATAAATGAAACGTGTACTCATCACAGGCGGAGCTGGTTTTTTAGGTTCACATCTTTGCGATAGATTTATTAAAGAAGGTTTTCATGTTATTGCAATGGATAACCTTATTACAGGTGATTTACGAAATATCGAACATCTTTTTAAACTTGCTAATTTTGAATTTTATCATCATGATATTTCTAAATTTGTACACGTACCTGGCGAACTAGATTATATTTTACATTTTGCCTCTCCTGCAAGCCCTATTGATTATTTAAAAATTCCTATTCAAACATTAAAAGTAGGATCTTTAGGAACTCACAATTGCTTAGGATTAGCAAAAGCAAAAAATGCAAGAATGTTAATCGCTTCAACTTCCGAAGTCTATGGAGATCCTCATGTTCATCCTCAAAATGAAGATTATTGGGGAAATGTAAATCCTATTGGTCCAAGAGGTGTTTACGATGAAGCAAAACGTTTTCAAGAAGCTATGACAATGGCATATCATACATATCATGGTTTGGAAACAAGAATAATAAGAATATTTAATACTTATGGACCAAGAATGCGATTGAATGATGGACGTGCTTTACCTGCCTTTATGAGCCAAGCATTGCGTGGAGAAGATCTAACAGTTTTTGGAGATGGCTCACAAACACGTTCATTCTGTTATGTTGATGATTTGGTTGAAGGTATTTATCGCTTACTTATGAGTGATTATGCTTTTCCAGTTAATATTGGTAATCCTGAAGAAATAACTTTAAAACAATTTGCTGAGGAGATTGTTAAATTGACCGGAACAAAACAAAAACTAATATATTTACCATTGCCAACTGATGATCCAAAGCAACGCAAACCAGATATTTCTCGTGCAAAAGAAATTTTAGGTTGGGAGCCAAAAGTGTCGAGAGAAGAAGGTTTAAAAATAACTTTTGAATATTTTAAAGAAAGAATTGCCTCTGAAAATAAATAATAAAACCGGATAGAATTTTAAATAGTTTATTGAAATTCTATCCGAAAAATTATTTTATGCTTATTATAACAGATTTTAAAACCAGGTGCTCAATCAATTTTTAGATAAAAAAAATAGTCTTTCTGTAATTGGTCTTGGCTATGTTGGTTTGCCTATTGCCCTTGCATTCGCCCGAAAAATCAAAGTGATTGGTTTTGATATTAATAATGAAAGGATTAATATGATGCGCAATTCTATTGATCCGAGTGGAGAGATGAATAGAACTGATTTTCAGCATTGCGATATATTATTTACCTCACAAGCAGAACACCTAAAAGAATCCTCTTTTCACATCATTGCTGTTCCTACACCCATAGATGTGCATTCAATGCCAGATTTAAAGCCACTGCTTTCTGCTTCAGCATTTGTTGGGAAAGTTTTAAAGAAAGGCGATTATGTGGTTTATGAATCAACTGTTTATCCAGGTTGCACAGAAGAAGAATGTATTCCAATATTAGAAAAGGAATCAGGGTTAATTTATAAAAAAGATTTTCATGTTGGTTATTCTCCAGAAAGAATTAATCCTGGTGATAAAGAACATACATTATCAAAAATTACAAAAGTAGTTTCAGGAAGTAGTGAAGAGGCATTGGAAATAATTTCAAAAATTTATGAATTGGTTGTTGATGCAGGAGTTTATAAAGCATCTTCTATCAAGGTTGCCGAAGCTGCAAAAATTATTGAAAATACACAAAGAGATTTGAACATTGCTTTAATGAACGAGCTTTCAATGATTTTTGATAAAATGCATATCAATACTTATGAAGTTCTCGAAGCTGCTGCAACTAAATGGAATTTTTTAAAATTTAGTCCGGGTTTGGTTGGTGGCCATTGTATAGGTGTTGATCCTTATTATTTAACTTATAAGTCAAAGGCATTAGGACACGAACCGAAAGTGATTTTGAGTGGCAGACAAATAAATGATGTAATGGGAGCCTATATTGCAAAAAAAACTGTTCAATTTTTAGCTCAAGCAGGGAAAGATGTTGTAAAAACAAAAGTTTTGGTAATGGGAGCCACTTTTAAAGAAAACGTTGGCGATATCAGAAACTCAAAAGTTGTTGATATTATTCAAGAACTCAAAGATTTTAATATTCATGTTGATGTTATTGACCCTTATGCAAGTGGAATAGATTTGCAAAATGAGTATAAATTTTCTTTATCAGAAAATGCATCCAATGATTATGATGCCGTTATTGTTGCCGTTGCTCATAAAGATTATTTAAATTTAGATGAATTTTATTTTTCAAGTATAACTTCTTACCCAGCCATTTTAATAGATGTAAAAGGAATTTATAGAGGTAAAATAAAAAAAATGAAATACTGGTCGTTATGAAAAAAATAATATTAACAAATTAAATTTTTATGGAAAAAATTATTGTTACAGGAGGTGCAGGATATATAGGGTCTCATACTGTTGTTGAATTAACCAATGCTGGTTACGAACCTATTGTTATTGATAATTTCATAAATTCAGATCCTTCTATATTAAAAGGGATTCAACAAATTACAGGTAAAAGAGTAAAAAATTATGAAATAGATTGCAATGATAAGGAGGCGATGAGCAAGGTATTTGAAGTGGAAAAAAATGTAGCTGGTGTAATTCATTTTGCAGCTTATAAAGCTGTTGGTGAATCAGTAAGTTCACCTTTAAAATATTATTATAATAATGTAGGTTCTATCATTACTTTATTAGAAGTAATGAATCATTATCATGCTGATAAACTTGTTTTTTCATCTTCCTGCACAGTGTATGGCCAACCATCCAAATTACCAGTAACTGAAAAATCACCTGTTTTAAAAGCAAATTCACCATACGGCAATACAAAGCAGATTTGTGAAGAAATTTTATATGATGCTATTTATGCAAAAATGCCCTTAAAAGTAATAAGCTTAAGGTATTTTAATCCTATTGGAGCACATCCATCTTCAAATATAGGCGAACTTCCAATAGGAGTTCCAGGCAATTTAGTTCCATTCATCACTCAAACTGTTGCAGGATTGCGTGAAAGTATAACTATTTTTGGCGGTGATTATAACACACCTGATGGAACTTGTCTTCGTGATTATATCCATGTTATGGATTTAGCCAAGGCACATGTAAAGACACTTGAATTACTTTCCACTCAAAAAACCGATAATTTTTATGATGTTTTCAATATTGGAACAGGAAATGCAAATTCTGTTTTAGAAATAATAAATACTTTTGAAAAAGTAACAAGCAAGAAAGTAAATTATAGCATTGGACCTCGTAGGGATGGAGATGTGGAAAAAGTATATGCAGATGTAAAAAAAGCAAATACTATTTTAAAATGGACATCAGAAAAAAATCTTGAAGATTGTCTTAGAGATTCATGGAACTGGCAGGAAAAATTAAGTAAATAATAAAATAATTTTCCACAACAAGTATGAAAAAAATATTACTCTTTTTTAATTTTATTTTCTTTTTTATTATCAATAAACGCGTTTTCACAAAAAAAAGATATTTATCAACCATCGGCATCTCTATTAATATCTTAAGTCTTAATGCTTCCTTTGCATTTGGAAATATTAAATTATAAAACCCATGAAAAAAATTCTTATCACTGGTGGTGCTGGTTTTATTGGTTCACACGTTGTTCGTTTATTTGTAAACAGGTATGAAGATTATCATATTTTCAACGTTGATAATTTAACTTATGCAGGTAATTTAAACAACATAGCAGATATTGATCATCGCCCAAACTATACTTTTGTTAAAGGGGATATTACAAATTCTACTTTTATTGATAAGTTATTTGAAGAAAATAACTTCGATGGTGTAATACATTTGGCTGCAGAGTCGCATGTGGATAGGTCTATCACCCATCCCATGGATTTTGTATATACCAATGTAATAGGAACGGTTACTTTATTAAATGCAGCAAAAAGAGCTTGGAGTAAAGATTTTGAGAATCATCTTTTTTATCATGTTTCTACTGATGAAGTTTATGGATCACTTCACAATCCTGATGATTTTTTTACTGAAGAAACTCATTACGACCCACAATCACCTTATTCTGCTTCAAAGGCAGCGTCCGATCATTTTGTAAGAGCGTATTACAATACATATAAATTACCAGTTATCATTTCTAATTGCTCAAACAACTATGGACCAAATCATTTTCCGGAAAAATTAATTCCTTTAATGATTAATAATATTAAAAATAATAAACCATTGCCTGTGTATGGTAAAGGAGAAAATGTTCGCGACTGGCTTTATGTAATTGACCATGCACGAGCTATTGATACAATTTACCACAAAGGAAAAGTTGGTGATACTTATAATATTGGTGGTTTTAATGAGTGGAAAAATATTGATCTTGTAAAACTACTTTGCAGTATAATGGATAGTAAATTAGGGAGGGCAAAAGGTGAATCAGAAAAACTTATAACTTATGTTACGGATAGGGCAGGCCATGATTTGCGTTATGCAATTGATGCAAAAAAATTAATGAATGAATTAGGTTGGAAGCCATCATTACAATTTGCAGAAGGCTTAGAGAAAACCGTTACTTGGTATTTAGAAAACACAAAATGGCTTGAAGATGTTACTTCTGGAAATTATCAGGAATATTATTCCAAACAATATAATTCCTAATCTATAGATTATTAATATTTTTTAAAATGTATTCAAATCCTTTCCATGATCAAAGTTTAGAAAATTATAATTTTTTAATTACAGGTGGTGCAGGTTTTATTGGATCTCATTTAGCAGAATATTTATTAAAGTTTGGAGCAAAAAAAGTTAAAATATTAGATAATTTAAGCACAGGATTTATAGATAATATAAATCCTTTTTTTATTAATAATAATTTTGAGTTTTTAGAAGGTGATATAAGAAATTTAGAAACCTGCCAAAAAGCATGTAAAGATGTTGATTTTATTTTTCATCAAGCAGCACTAGGTTCTGTGCCCAGAAGCATAGAAGACCCCATTACTACAAATGGCGTTAATATTGATGGTTTTTTAAATATGTTGGTTGCTGCACGGGATAATATAGTTAAAAAGTTTATTTATGCCGCTTCCTCATCAACTTATGGTGACAGTAAAAACTTGCCAAAAATAGAAAACGAAATTGGAAAACCTCTTTCGCCTTATGCCATTACAAAATATGTAAATGAACTTTATGCTGAAATATTTTATAATCAATATGGTTTAAAAAGTATTGGGCTCAGGTATTTTAATGTTTTTGGTCCGAGGCAGAGTCCACAAGGTGCGTATGCAGCAGTAATCCCTCTTTTTATTGAAGCCATTTTAAAAAACATTTCTCCCAAAATAAACGGAGATGGCGAAACCACACGTGATTTTACTTTTATTAGTAATGTAGTGCAAGCAAATATTAAATCTATTTTTGCTGATGAGAAAGCAGATGGTGAAATATTTAATGTAGCTGTCGGTGAAAGCACTTCTTTAAATAAAATGTTTAATTTATTAACGCAGTTTTCAAATTCAGAATTAAAAGCATTTCATGCACCAGAGAGGGAAGGTGATATACGAAATAGTTTGGCTGATATATCTAAAGCAAAAAACCTATTAAACTACCACCCAGAAATAAAAATAGAAGAAGGATTAAGACTTACTTTAGAATGGTTTAAACATAATATTGAACATTAATAATAATATCCTAATGTTTACAAATTTCCTCTTTCAACAAATTTGCAATGGATTTTACTTTTAAGAAATCTCCTTGAAGTTTTAAAGCATTTGGATGGCTATCAGTTGAATAAATAAATTCAAATAAGTTACTTTCTTTAATTTTTTCGAGGCTTTTTCCAATAAATAATCCATGCGTTGTTACAACCGAAATCCTAGCTGCACCTGCTTCTTTATAAGCTCTAGCAGCATTCATTAATGAACCACCAGTCCGAATCATATCATCATAAATAATAACGTTTTTATTTTTTACATCAAAGTTTATCGAAGTTATTTCTGTTTCATCACCTGATAATCTTCTTTTAAAAATAAAAGCGCCATTCACACCCATATCATTTGCCAAAGATTCAACCCATTTTGCCCGACCTGCATCTGTTGAAGCCAGTACAAAATCATTTCCATACAATTCATTACATGCTTCTGTTATCAATGTTTTAGCATATAAGTGAATAGGCCTAATTTTTCCTTCAAAATAATATGGTAAACCTTCTGTATGTAAATCGAGTAAAATTACTCTGTTTCCTAATGAAGTGGAAGGGATTGAAGAAATCATGTAAGCCCTCGTTTTTGCTGTTACAACCTCGCCGGTTTTAACAGCTCTTTCCATGGTTGAATAACCAAAATAGGGAATGATTAATAAAAGAGATAATGCGCCTTGCGAAACAATAGCACAAGCTAAATCATATAATTCTAAAGTATCAGAATCTGAAATAGTGCCTCCAATTAGAACAACATCTCGCCCATCAACATTATTTAAAATGCGCTGATACCTTTCGCCATCAGAAAAATATTTTACTTCCGCTTCACCCCTTTCAAAATCACTTTGTTTTAAAACTAAATTTTTGAGGTATTGATAATTCTGAGTACTAAATATGAGTTTGTTAATCATGCAAATAAAACTAAAATATTATTTTGCAAAGATGTTACATTTCATTTATTTTCCTCTCAATATAATCAACTGCCCCACCAATTGTTTTTAAACTTTCTCCCTCGGAGTCTAATATTCTAATTTGAAATTCCGATTCAAAATCCATTAATAATTCCACATAATCCAATGAATCAATACCTAAGTCTTTGATAAAACAGGCATTTGGTTTCATTTCCGATTCCGCTATCCCTAATTTGTCAGATAAAATACTTGTAACTTTTTCGTAAATGTCTTCCATATTTTTTTTTAAATATTTTTTTTAATAAATTTTTAAAATTGATCATCTGGAGATTTACAATAATCTACAGATAAAATATTTTTAATAATGTGTTATTAAAGCGAAATTTTAAAAGCTGGATTGTTACATTCAATAATTTAACTGATCAAATTTAATTCCTTCCTTTAGATGATCTTTTAAATTGTGATTTCACCAAATCTTTTCTTGATTTAGAAGAATGATATTTATTTGAATTATAATTATTTCTACTGCAAGAATATAAAAATAAAATTAAAATTCCGCAAAAAATGCCTTTTACAAAATAATTTATTGTGAATATCATAATTAAACATAGATTATTTTTCAATATATATATATTTTCAATCGTTTGTTACAAAAATCATTTTTTTTATTTGCATTCTTATAAAAAATACAAGAACTTGTAACTCTTTTTAACGCAAGTGATTACATTTAGTTAACATAGGGGTTGAGGTTTTATTTAAAACAATTTATTTAAAAGTGTTATGAGTAGCGAACAAATACAAGTTAATCCACTATCAAGTTGGGTTAAGCTTGAAGAAAAAAAGCCTTTAATTATTGCAGGGCCATGTAGTGCGGAGTCAGAAGAGCAAATGGTAACTACTGCCATTGCGCTTAAAAAATTAGGTGTTAATGTTTTCCGTTGTGGAATTTGGAAACCCCGTACTCGTCCGAATGGTTTTGAAGGGTTTGGAAAAACAGCGTTGCCTTGGGTGAAAGCGGTAAAAGATGCAACAGGTTTACCAGTTGCGACAGAAGTAGCAAAACCTGAGCATATTGAAGATGCACTTAAAGCAGGTGTAGATGTTTTATGGATTGGTGCACGCACTACGGTTAATCCATTTAATGTACAAGAATTAGCAGAGGTATTAAGAGGTGTAGATGTACCAGTATTAATAAAAAATCCGGTAAATCCTCAATTAGAATTATGGATTGGTGCAGTTGAACGTATTTATAATGCTGGAGTAAAAAATTTAGCAGTAATTCACAGAGGTTTTTCAACATTCCAGAAATCTAAATACCGTAACGCTCCATTTTGGCAAATAGCAATTGAATTTAAAACTCAATTTCCTAATATTCCAATGATTTGCGATCCAAGTCATATTGGAGGAAAGAGAAATTTAATTTATGAACTTTCGCAAAAAGCATTAGACTTAAATTATGATGGATTAATTATTGAATCTCATCCTGATCCTGACAATGCATTGAGTGATGCTGCACAACAACTTACTCCTGATGCACTTGAACAAGTTTTGGCAGCATTAAAAGTTCGTCATACTTCCTCAAACGATGCATTGTTTATTAATCATCTGGAGGAAATCAGACATAAAATTGATGATGTGGATAGAGAATTATTGGAAGTATTAGTAGCTCGCCAAATATTGGTTGAACAACTTGGAGAATACAAACGTGAAAATAACGTTACTGTTTTTCAACAAGACAGATGGAACGAGATTATTAAAACTCGCTCTGATATGGCTAGAAGAATGAACCTTCATGATGATTTTATTTCCGAAATTTTCAAACTTGTTCATACTGAATCTATTCGCAAGCAAACTGAAGTTTGGGAAAAAGTAAAATAAAATATTTTATCAAAAAAAAATCCCTGCAGATTTCTGTGGGGATTTTTTTTGTTCTTTTAAAAATATACAGAGCCTTTTTGAAAACGAATTTGTAAATTTTATTTAAAAAAAACAAGCCTGTTATCAGGCTGTCGACGCACTCATAATTTTTTTTGGAAAAAATGTTATGTGACTTTTGAAAGTGCAGATAAACGATTTTTTATATAATCCATGAGCATATATTGGCCGAGTCAGGTGCAGGCTTGCTTAATACAAATATATGAAACTTTATAAAGGATTGGAAGGAAATAATTCAAAAAAATAAATTACTTGAATTTTAAAAAGCAATAAAATTTAAATTATCAGGAAATAAATTACTTCAATTATGAATATAACGATATTGATAAACTGATATTTAAAAAATAATTTATCAATATCATTATTTTTTTTGTTTGGATTAGGGATTGCAGTGGAAATCCTTTTTGTGAGGTACGAACAAAAAGACTGGAACGTAAAGCCCGAGCCGAAGGCAAGCCCCAAATTATTATTTAATTTTTTATACCACCATAAAGTTTAAAACAAAAAACAATAAAATAATTTCAACCAAAACAAAATCACTTATAGTCGAACTTAATTATTTATTTTGTCTTCAATATATAGTTTCAAAAATTAAAATGTGTCCACGAGGAGACTCGAACTCCCATACCACTTAAGGCACCACCCCCTCAAGATGGCGTGTCTACCAGTTTCACCACGTGGACATATCGCACAAAATTAAAAATTAAATTTTATAAGACAAGAAAAACAAAAATGCCTCAATTTGAAGTAAATCAATTGAGGCATTTAATTAAAATTTAAATAAAAGTTATTCAGTAAGGCTAAATTTATAACCTACTCCCTTTACAGTTCTAATATAATCTTCACCAATTTTTTCTCTTACTTTTCTAATATGTACATCTACAGTTCTTGCCAAAACATAAACATCAACTCCCCAAATATTTTGCAATAAATCATCTCTGCTAAAAACTTTATTTGGGTTTTGAGCAAGGAAAAATAACAATTCAAATTCCTTTTTAGGCAATGTTACTGCATTTGAATTAACAAAAACAGTATAGCTTTTTCTATCAATTACTAAATCACCAATTGAAACCTTATCTTCTTGTTTTGTTTTTTTAGACTCTCTTCTAAACAGTGCACTAATTCTGCTCATTAAAGCACGTGGCTTAATAGGTTTTGTAATGTAATCATCTGCACCTACATCAAAAGCGGCTACTTCAGAATATTCTTCTGAACGTGCTGTTAGAAATATGATAAAAGTATTAATTATTTCAGGCATTTCGCGCAACCTCCTTGCTGTTTCAACTCCATCTAATGAAGGCATCATGATATCCATCAATATTAAATTCGGAAGAAACTCCTTTGCAATTTCAATGGCTTTTCTGCCATCTCCTGCTGCCCTAACATCATATCCTTCTTTTGTGAGATTATATTGTAATAATTCGAGGATGTCGGGCTCATCATCTACTACAAGCACCTTATAATTTGGCTTGTCACTCATATAGTTTAAGGATTTGTTATCTCGCAATTTATGGTAATTTCATTTAAAACGAAGTATATTTATTTTAATGTTACTAAAATTTAATTTTGAGAAATATTACATAACATTAAATTAAAGAGGCTTTTGAATATTCTCCAAAAGCCTCTTTAATTAATAATCTATATTTATTTTAAAAAATGCAAAGGATGACGGGTGTTTTTAACATCTTTTAATTCAACTTCCACAGCACCAACAAACATATCAGCTTCTACTTTAATAGGAATTTTGTTTTCATCATCACTAATATACAGCCTTACTGACTCATTATCCTTAAATAAATCATTTTTAGGCATGATAGGATTAAGTTTAATGCAATTAATTTTTCCGAATTTCGTTTTTATAACTTCTTTACCTGCATATTTAATTTTGAAATCATAATATTTATCATCAAAAAAACCTTTAAGCGGTATTTGTTCACCTTCTTTTAATTTATTAAAATTAAAGGTTCGTAAATAAAAATAACCACTTACAATGTCTTGAAGGTTGTTGGGTGTTTTATCAAATTCATGTGTATCCTGATCTTTTTCTTCGGAACGAATTTTATTGTTTATTTGATCAAAAAATACTGTTTCTTCTTTATGGTATTTTCCTTCATTTACATTCCAGTAAAATCGCTGAGATAACATTGCAGAAGTATCAACATACGATCTCCAAGTATCTCTTATTTTATACAAAACATCAAATGTTCCTGTAGTCCTACCGGTTACAGATGTTCTATAACAAGGTCTGTTATTTATCTTTACAATGTCCGAACTGGTTTCAACAACTCCTTCACCTGCGTTTACAAATCCATAATGAACCCTATAAACTAAATACTCCCCAGCTCTAAAACTGTTGTTGTGCACAGTTCTATAAACTTCATCAATTGTTACAAAACTAGATGAAATTATAAAGGTAAAAATTATTAAAATTAAAAATTTCTTGTTCATACGAAGGATAAATAAATAGCAATATTTTTTATTTTACTTCAAAAGTCGTACCAGTAAAAATGTTGAAAAAATAATTAAACTGGGTATTTTTGCTTTAAAAATGCAAAATAAATTTTAAAATTTGAATTAAACCTATCTTTAAATTCTTTATTAAAAATATTTTGTTGAGACCTGTATCTAATATAATCGATAAAATAAGCATTATTAGGTAGTTTTTTTATATGAGCACGTTTTTTCCATTTGCTATTTGCAAAGGAGATAGTATCAACGCTGCTAATTATATTTTTTATCAATCTATATTTTAATGTATCCTTTTCATTTATAGATTGACTAACCTTCATGGTTTTATAGAGGCTATCCAACTTTTTTGTTCCGACTAAAATATGTTCACTAAATAACTTATAGTCAGTTTTGCTATGTTCATAATCCTTATATTGAATAGAGTTTTTTCCATATTTATATTGTAAAAATCTTG
>Ga0123338_10004536_pt1 | contig 12096 bp, 6 predicted proteins | sample grotaG_FD_89793 | JGI IMG/M metagenome (GOLD analysis project Ga0123338, IMG submission 89793) | Glacier valley bacterial and archeal communities from Borup Fiord, Nunavut, Canada, to study Microbial Dark Matter (Phase II) -... | ecosystem: Environmental > Aquatic > Freshwater > Ice > Glacier ... | reverse complement strand
TTGGGTTATGGTGTAAAGGCAGCACAACAGATTTTGATTCTGTTTGTCTAGGTTCGAATCCTAGTAACCCAACAAGACTCTACATTACTGTAGGGTTTTTTTATAAATTTTATTTTATTATAAATTATTTTTTTCGAAGCCCAAATCGAAATAAATAATTAAGTTGTTTATCTAATAAAATATAAATGAAAAAATTTTACTTTGTTTTTCTTGCGCTGTTTTTATCTCTTTCAATTAAAACTTTTTCTCAAAAAATTTCTTTCTATCCAACTAACTGGTGGGTAGGTATGAAATGGAATAAAGTGCAGATACTTATTTACAACGATGTTGAATCATTAAAACAGGCAACTGTCGAAATTAACTATCCGGGTATTATTCTAACAAAAATTTACCGACTGGAAAATGAAAAATATCTTGCTTTAGATGTAACCATTTTGCCAACTGCAAAACCCGGTACCGCTTCTTTTATTTTAAAGTACGATAACAAAATTGAAACTATTGCATGGCCATTAGCACAAAAAAAAGCAGGCAATGGAAAAGCATATGCACAGGGTGTAAGATCAAACGATATGGTTTATTTATTAATGCCTGATAGGTTTAGCAATGGTGATGAAACCAATGATAAAATTGCAGGATTAAAAGACCAGTCATTAAACAGAGACTCAATGTATTTGCGCCATGGCGGCGATTTGCTGGGCGTTATAAATAAACTGGATTATTTAAAAGATATGGGCGTTACAACTGTTTGGATGACGCCTGTACTTTTAAATGACATGGCCAAAAGAACAGAGCATGGGTATGCCATTACCAATCATTACGTTGTTGATCCTAGGTTAGGAGGAAACGAAATGTACAAAAAACTAAGCGAGGCTATTCATGCAAAAGGAATGAAATTAATTCAGGATGCGGTGTACAATCATGTCGGTTCTCAACATTTTACTGTCCTCGATAAACCAATGGAGAACTGGCTGCACGAGTGGCCAACATACACGCAAACATCTTACAGAGATCAGGTTTTGTTTGATCCTTATGCAGCGCCTTCGCAAAAAAAAATTATGACCGATGGCTGGTTTGTAAAAGATATGCCTGACTTAAACCAAAGCAATCCTTTTGTGGCAAATTATCTTATACAAAATGCTTTATGGTCAGTAGAAGAATTTGGGGTGGATGGCTGGCGTATTGACACCTATATTTACAACGATTTAAAATTTATGAACGCCTGTAACAAAGCGCTTTTAGCTGAATATCCATCTATCACAATGTTTGGCGAAACATGGGTACACGGTGTCGTAAACCAAAGTTATTTTTGTGAGAATAATCTGACTAATTCTTTTAAAAGTAATCTTCAAAATACAACGGATTTTCAAATGCTTTTATATGGTATTCAACCTGGATTAAACGAACCCTCAGGCTGGACGGATGGCTTAATGAAATTATACAATACTGCTGCACAGGATGTTTTGTATAAAAATCCATTGGGCCAGGTTATTTTTTTAGATAACCATGATCTTTCGAGATTTTTTTCCGTTGTAAAAGAGGATGTAAAAAAATATAAAATTGCATTGGGTTGGTTGCTTACTTACAGAGGAATTCCACAACTTTATTACGGGGATGAAATAGGAATGAAAGGCTTTAGTAATCCTGATGGATTAGTAAGATCTGATTTTTTGGGAGGATGGAAAAATGACAGTATTGATAAATTCACTAAAGAAGGGAGAACAAAACAAGAAAATGAAGTCTTTGACTTTGTAAAAACGCTGGCCAATTTCAGGCAAAAATCTTCTGCTCTAAAAATGGGTAAAATGGTTCATTATATTCCTGAAAATGATATTTATACTTATTGCAGATATAATAACGAGGAAAAAATTGTGTGTATTATAAATGTGGGGGAAGAAGAAAAAAATATTGATCTTAATACAAAATACAAAGAAGTTACACAAGGCTATTCAGGTATAAAAAATATCTTTTCGGGCAAAAATGAAAGTTTAAAAATTGCAATAAAACCAAAAGATATATTTATCGGTATTCTAACAAAATAAAAAATACATTTTTGCCAATCTTTTTTATTGAAATTTTTTAAAATGATTAAAATCATTTTTTGATTATTAGATTTTTCTACTGTTTGTAATTTTTTTTACACCTCGAAAAAAAAATTTTACGCAAACGTTTGCGTTTATATAATTTTTTCTTATTTTTGAAATGGCTCTTGATTTCTCAATAATCCTCGGGCAGCGATAAAATACTTGTTATCACAAAATCAAAACTTTTTTTTAATTATGAAAAAATTTTACTCAAGGCAATTCCTGAGAATTTGCATGTCTTTGGCGTTTGTAGTAATTGGATGTACAGCTTTTGCGCAAACAATAATCAGTGGAAAAATTACAAATTTGAAGGATGATTCCGCTTTGGATGGGGTGACTATTTCGGTAAAAGGTTCTAAAACTGCTGTACAGTCAGACATGAATGGAGCTTATTCTATTACGGTTCCTTCAAGTAAATCAGTACTTGTATTTACTTCTGTAGGATATGAAACAAAGCAATTTTCTGCAGTTTCCAGCTTATTAAATGTACAGCTTTTGCAAACCAATTCACAACTTCAAGATGTTGTAGTTGTTGCATATGGTACTAGGAAAAAAACAGATCTTACAGGGTCTGTTGTATCTGTAGGGATTAAGGATTTTCAGAAGGGTTCTATTAATTCTTCTGAGCAATTGTTGCAGGGTAAAGTAGCAGGTTTAGAGGTAACACCGGGCGGTGGATCTGCGGGTGGTGGAAGTAAAATCCGTATCAGAGGTGGGGCTTCACTAAATGCGAGTAATGATCCATTAATAGTTATTGATGGTATTCCTGTTGTAAACAATGATATATCCGGTTCACCAAATTATTTAAGCACTATAAATCCTAATGATATAGAATCTATGAGTGTCTTAAAAGATGCTTCTGCAACTGCATTATATGGATCACGTGCATCTAATGGTGTTATTATTATTACCACTAAAAAAGGTGGTTCCGGAAAAACTGTATTTAATTTTAACTCTAAATTTACCACAAGTAGTGTTCAAGATTTTATACCTGTTTTAACCGGCGATCAGGTTAGAGAAATTATCAATACCGATGCATCAAAAAGCGGTAACAATGCTTTTAAAAATGCTCTGGGAACGCAAAATACAAACTGGCAAAAAATTATTTATCAAACCGCACAAGGGTATGACAATAATTTAAGCGCATCCGGAACAATAAATGATGGTGCCGGTTTTAAACTTCCTTTTAGAGCATCTGCCGGTTATCTCAATCAGGAAGGTGTGCTGAGAACAAATAAATTTCAAAGGCTTTCAGCATCTTTAAATTTAAATCCAAAACTTTTTAAAGATCATTTGCTTTTAAATTTTGCATTAAAACTTGCAAGCACCACTACCCGGTTTGCAAACGAAGGTGCAGTAGGAAGTGCTGTGGCTATGAATCCTACAGCCCCGGTATATAGTGGTCAAAAAAACTGGGCAGGTTATTATGAAACATTACAGGCAGATGGAAAACCTTTTGACCTTGCAACAAGAAATCCTTTGGCTTTATTAAATCAACAAAAAAATATTGGTTATGTAACCAGGCTTACAAGTAATATTCAGTTTGACTATAAATTTCATTTTTTACCGGATTTACATTTCTTAGGTAATTTTGGTGTTGATAATGCAAATGGATTTGGTACAGTTAATATTGATTCTAACTCAGCTACCAATTATCAAAAACTTGGAAGCAACTCAACTTATAAGCAAGATAAAAGAAATCTTCTTGCAGATGTTTCGCTTTTTTATTCTAAAGAATTACCGGGTGTAAAAAGTAAATTTGATGTATTGGCCGGTCATACTTATCAAGACTTTTACACCAATGTTTACAATTTTGCAACTTATGTGGGAAATGCAAAAATTGACTCTACAACTATTCCTTCCTTCTTAACGGACAAACCTCAATACAGAATTGAATCATATTTAGGCAGATTAAATTACACGTTTAATGATAAATATTTATTGACGGCCACTATAAGAAGAGATGCAACTTCAAAATTTGCAAAAGAGAATAGGGTTGGTTATTTTCCTTCAATAGCAGTGGCCTGGAAACTAAAAAATGATTTTTTTAAAAATGTTTCCTCTATCAGTGAACTTAAACTTCGTGCAGGTTACGGAGAAACAGGCCAACAAGACGGGATAGGTTATTACTCGTATTTACCTGTTTATGGCCGGAGCAATTCAACAGCTCAATATCAGTTTGGTAATACTTTTTATTCATTTCTTCGCCCTTCAGCTTATGATAAAAATTTAAAATGGGAGACTACTGCTACAACCAACATAGGTTTAGATTTTGGTTTATTTGGTAATAGGATTTCGGGCTCAGTAGAAGTGTATGAAAAGAAAACACGTGATTTGTTAAGTACAATACCGGTAGCACCAGGTTCAAATTTTAATATTGAATTGCTTACAAATGTTGGAAATATAAAAAACAGAGGTATTGAAGCGTCTTTAAATTTAATACCTATTAAGACTAATTATTTTTCATGGGATTTGAATGTGAATGGTTCCTACAACAAATCTGAAATAACAAATCTTTTAAAAACGCAGGATGGAAGTTTTAAAGGGATTTCAGTAAGCGGTATTAGTGGTGGTACAGGTAACAATGTAGGTAAACATTTTGTAGGCTATGCACCATATACTTATTTTATGTATAAGCAGGTTTATGACCCTCAAAGTGGCAAACCAATTGAAGGACTTTTTGAAGATTTAAACAGAGACGGTGTTATAAATGAAAATGATAAATATTTAAGTAAAAAACCGGCACCGGACTTTTTGTTTGGAATAAGTACACAGTTCAATATCTATAAATTTTATGTAGGTATGGCAGCACACGGTATGTTGGGTAATTATCTTTATAATAATTTTAATTCTAATAACGGCACACTTTCATCTATCCAAAACACTTTAGGCTTTATTGGAAATGCTTCTGCTAATTATTTGGATACAAGATTTAAACTGCCACAATATTCATCTGATTATTATTTAGAAAATGCATCGTTTTTAAGATTAGATAATATTAATATCGGTTATAATTTTGGAAAAATAGCAAATAAAAAAGCAGTTTTAAGACTTAATGCTAGTGTTCAAAATGTTTTAGTAATTACCAAATATTCAGGTACTGATCCTGAAAATGCAAATTCAACAGGGGTAGATAATAATATTTATCCACGTCCAAGAATATATACAATAGGTGCTAGTTTAGATTTTTAATAAATTTTGATAAAAAATATAAAAATGAAAAATAATTTTTTAAAATTGCTTACATGTTTTGGAATGATAAGTTTAATCATTTCATCTTGTTCAAAAAAACTGGATCTTACTCCGGTAAATGATCTTACACCTGTAACCACATATTCTACGGCAGCAGGTTATAAAAGCGTATTGGCAAAAATGTATGGCACTCTGGCCATTACAGGAAACAGCGGACCGGCAGGTTCTCCGGATATTAGCGGTGGGTTGGACGAAGGTGGACAAGTAGCTTTTATTAGGGGACTATTTAATTGTGAAGAACTGCCAACCGATGAGGCAATATGTGCATGGAATGATCAAACTGTAAAAGATTTTCATGCTTTAAAATGGACTGCGGCTGATCCATTCTTAAAAGGAATTTATGCAAGGTGTATTTATAACGTAACACTTATAAATGAATACTTAAGAGAATCTACCGATGCTAAATTGACTGAAAGAAATATTATCGGCAATGATGCAGCAGACATAAAAAAGTCTAGAGCTGAAGGAAGATTTTTAAGAGCGTTTAATTATTGGGCTATGATGGATTTGTTTGGTAAAACTACATTTATTACAGAGGCAGACGGTGTAGGTGCTTTTTTACCAAAAGAAAAAAGCAGAACAGAAATATTTACTTTTATAGAATCAGAATTGAAAGCAGTTGAAACTGAACTTGCTACTGTAAAAACTATAGAATATGGCAGAGTAGATCAGGGAGCAGCTTGGGCATTGCTTGCAAGAATTTATCTTAATGCAAAAGTATATACAGGAACTGAAAGAAATACAGATGCCATCACTTATGCAAATAAAGTTATTGCGGGTGGCTACAGGTTACAGCCAAACTATGGTCAGTTATTTATGGCCGATAATGATAAACGTAAAGATGAATTTATGTTTGCAATTACATGCGATGGCGCACGCACTCAGGCTTATGGTAACACCACTTTTTTAATACATGCAGCAGCGGGTGATGATCATAATGAATATGGCGCTAATTCCGGTTGGGGTGGTTACAGAGCTACAAAAGGATTTTCGGATCTTTTCTCAGATCTTTCAGGCAATACAGATAAGCGGGCAACTTTTACAACATCAGTTTTTAATACTTCTGCAGCGCAAATAAATATTTCTGATATCTCTGTATTTACTAATGGCCTTCACATAAATAAATTTAAAAATATTCGTTCAGATGGCGGAGTAGTTTCGGATCCTACTCTTGGCTTTTCAGATATTGACTTTCCGGTATTTCGTTTATCTGAAATGTACTTAATCTATGCCGAAGCAATGCTTAGAGGAGGCACAGGAGCAAATGCAATAATGGCATTGGGTTACGTAAACGCTATTCGTACAAGAGCAGGCGCAACTCCAGTTACAGTTTCAAATATGGATCTTCAATTTATTTTAGACGAAAGAGGAAGAGAATTATATTGGGAAGGTCATAGGAGAACGGATCTTGTACGCTACAATCAATTAACGACCTCTTCATATTTATGGCAATGGAAAGGCGGAATAATTAATGGAACAGCAGTAGATAATAAATATAATATTTATCCTATTCCTCAGGAAAATAGAAATTCAAACATTAATCTTACACAAAACGCCGGATATTAATTTATCAAAATAAAAAAATATAAATGAAAAAAATACTTAATTATGTTGTTGGATTTTCATTATTTGTCTTCTTATTTGTGTCATGTAAAAAAGAAGAAAATAAAGTAACGTATGATGGTGGTACTAATCCTGTATTGTCTTCTACAGCACCAACTTCTTCACTAACTCTTGCAAAAGCAAATGAAAGCAATACATGGAATATATTTTCATGGACAAACCCTGCATATAAATTTAATACAGGTAGCAGTTCGCAGGATGTAACCTACACACTACAGATTGATTCAGTAGGGTCAAATTTTACTAATCCGAATATTCAGGAAGTTACAATATCTAAAGATTTATCAAATACAATTACAGTAAAACAAATCAATACCGTTTTAGCAAAACTGCAATTGAAGGAAGACCAGCCGCATAATATTGAAGTAAGAGTTAAATCATCTCTTGCAAATAATAGTGCTATCCTTTATTCTAACGCATTAAAATTTATACTTGTACCATATTTAGATGTTGCAGTAACATTGCCTGAGAACCTTCCGACAGCAGGATCAAATAATGGAGATTTATTTTTAGTAGGTGATGCCAGTCCAGGCGGATGGAATAATCCTGTACCTGTACCCACTCAAAAATTTACAAGGACATCTTCAACTACCTACGAACTTACTATAGCGCTTGTCGGCGGTAAAGAATATTTAATGTTGCCAAAAAATGGCGATTGGGGAAATAAATATGCTGTATCAGATAAAAATTTACAGGGTTTGAGTGCAGGTGGAGACTTTGGCGCAAACAAAAATGATAATTTTCCTGGCCCATCTGCAAGTGGTAATTATAAAATTGTTGTAGATTTTAAAACAGGTAAGTTTACAGTAACACATCTTTAATATTAAAATAAATCACGATGAAATTTTTTATAAAAAACTTTTTAATAGTTTTAATTTTAGCTGCCGCATTTGCTTCATGCGATAAGGCTAACGATTTAGCGGTTGCACCAAACGGTATTGCAGTTACACTTGCCAGTTCCGTCTCAACCTTGGCACCTATGCCTGCCGATTCTAACAATGTTGCATTGACTTTTACATGGACAACTCCTAAATATGCACAGGACCCTTCTTTGTATAAATATGTTATTCAACTAGATTCTGCAGGTAGAAATTTTTCAAAAGCAATTACAAAAACAGTTGTTGGAACGCTTACAACTTCTTTTACTGCAAAGGAAATAAATGCAATTGCATTGGGATATGGATTTAATTTTAATGCTCCTTATGATATGGATGCAAGGGTTATTTCTTCTTATGGAAACAATAACGAACCTTATATTTCTAATACGGTGAAATTTAAATACAGTCCTTACAAAATACCGCCAAAAGTACCAACTCCAACTTCTAACAAATTATTTTTAGTAGGAGATGCATCGCAAGGTGGATGGAACAATCCTGTTCCTGTACCAACACAGGAATTTGCAAAAATTGATGAAACAACTTATGCAGGTATATTTAATTTAGTTGGTAATAAACAGTACCTCATACTTCCACTAAATGGAGATTGGTCTCATAAATTTTCTGTAAATACATCAACTGTACCTTCAGCAGGTGGAGATTTCGGTTATGATCTTTCTACAAACTTTAATGGCCCTGCAAATGACGGTTGGTATAAAATTACTTTAGATTTTCAAACCGGCAAATTTTCTGTAATTCCATATGCGGGTAATCTTCCTGCTAATTTATTTATTGTAGGTGATGCTACAAATGGCGGTTGGAATAATCCTGTTCCGGTTCCATCTCAGCAATTAACAAGATTAAATTCTTCGGTATTTAAAATTACTGCTTTGCCAATGACAGGAGGAAAACAATATTTATTATTACCTGTAAATGGAGATTGGTCAAATAAATATGCTGTTCAGGATAATTCATTACCAGGATTATCAGCCGGTGGTGATTTTGGCTATAATGGTCCACAAAATTTTCCCGGTCCATCTGCTTCGGGTAATTACAGTCTAACTGTAAATTTTATTACAGGAAAATTTAGTGTTCAATAGGTAAACCTTAAAAATCTTTAAAAGCCGGGCATATGCTCGGCTTTTTTAAAATGTATCCGTTAAATTGTAGCATCTTTTCAAAAAAAAATAATATGAGCCAAACTTTAAATTACTTTTCTTTTAAAAAATATTTGCTGTGTGTAGCAATTTTATTTTCAAACAACATTTTTGCGCAAACTAACCTGAAAGAAATCGGAAATATTTCTGCAGTAAAAATAAATGGGCAAAGAGTTACTATAACCACCAATACGGCAAATGTGGAAGCCATAGTTTACAGTCCAACAATTGTAAGAATCAGAATGGATAAGCAGGCGCTTAAAAAGGATTTTTCCTATGCAGTTATTGCTGAACCAATGCAAACAAAAGTCACCATTACACAATCTGCAAATGATGTTACCATTGTAACTGATTCATTAAAAGTTTTTTTTCAAAAAAAACCATATTCAGTCACTTTTTATAATACGGATGGTATTGTAATCAGTGAAGATGAAACTGGACTTTCTACTTCCTGGACTGGAGAAGAAGTTACAACGTATAAAAAAATGCAGGAAGGTGAACGTTTTATTGGTCTTGGCGAAAAAACCGGTGACCTTGACAGAAAAGGTAACGGTTATACAAACTGGAATACAGATGCTTATGGTTACAGCACAGGACAAGATCCTCTTTATTCAACTATTCCTTTTTATATTGGCATACATCACAATGTTAATTACGGGATTTTTATGGACAATACTTACCAGTCAGATTTTAATTTTGGTGCTAGCAATGATCGTTTTTCTTCCTTTGGTGCAAGAGGTGGTGAAATGAATTATTATTTTATTTACCACAAATCTGTTGCTGATATTATAAAGTCATATACTGCTCTTACAGGGCGCATGAAGCTGCCGCCATTGTGGAGTTTGGGTTATCAGCAAAACCGCTACAGTTATTATCCTGATACAGAAGTGTTGCGCATAGCACAAACATTGCGTGAGAAAAAAATACCTGCTGATGGTATTACACTTGATATTCATTACATGGATAAATACCAGTTGTTTACCTGGAACAAAGAACGTTTTCCAAACCCAAAAGGTTTGACTGATCAGCTGAAAACTATGGGTTTTAAAACAACTGTTATTGTTGATCCTGGTATAAAGATTGAACCCGGTGCAGCAGCATACGAAAGAGGATTAAAAGCCGGTGTTTATTTAAAATATCCGGACGGTAAAAATTATGCTGGTCAGGTATGGCCTGGATGGTGCAATTTTGCTGATTTCACAAGCGAAGCAGGTCGTAAATACTGGCGCAATGAAATGAAGTTTTTTGTTGATAACGGCATAAGCGGCGTTTGGAATGATATGAATGAAATAGCAACTTGGGGGCAAAAAATGCCGAGTAATGTTATGTTTGATTTTGAAGGAAGAAAAGCATCTCATTTGGAAGGAAGAAATGTTTATGGATTAGAAATGATACGATCCAGCTATGAAGGTTTTAGAGAACAAACATCAACTGAAAGGCCATTTGTATTAACTAGAGCAGGCTATGCAGGGTTGCAACGCTATGCAGCCATATGGACGGGTGATAACAGATCTGAAGACAATCACATGTTGGCAGGTGTTCGATTAATAAACAGTTTGGGTTTAAGTGGTGTGTCATTTACAGGGATGGATGTTGGCGGTTTCACCGGAAACCCATCTATTGGTTTGTATGCCCGCTGGATGCAGTTGGGCGCATTTATTCCATATTTTAGAAACCATACAGGTATTAATTCTAAATCATCTGAGCCCTGGGCATATGGTGAAGAGGTAACAGAAATTGCTCGTAATTATATTTCGCTACGCTATAAATTAATGCCTTATTTGTACAGCAGTTTTTATGAGTCTACGCAAAGTGGTTTGCCTGTAAACAGATCACTTGCTATAGAAAATACTTTTGATAAAAATGTATACAACGGGGCATTTCAAAACCAGTTTTTATTTGGACAATCAATAATGGTAGCACCCGTTGAGAGCGGTAAAGATTTTGTAAAAGTATACTTCCCTGCGGGTAACTGGTATGATTTGTACAATGATGAAATGACAAAAGGCAACAGCGAAAAAACTTCTGATTTAAGTTTGGCAAAGTTGCCGGTGTATGTAAAAGAAAGCAGCATCATTCCCATGCAATCTCTTGTGCAGTCTACATCTATAGCACCTACTGATACACTGATGGTGCATATTTACAAAGGAAATGTAAATAATAATTTCATTTATTACGAAGATGATGGGAAAAGTTTTGATTATGAAAAAGGTGTGTTTTACAAAAGAAATATTATGTATAACGCTTCATCTAATCAAATAACTTTTGAAAATGCAGAAGGGCAAATGAATTCAAAATTCAACAATATTGCAGTTGTGTTACATGGCTTCAATAACATGAATCAGTTGCAGGTTAATGGCGCAGGAGTAAATACACAAAAAACATTTACTGCATTGCTAAATCCTATTTCACAATTTGATCCACAAGGAACAGGCAAGCAAGCTGAAGGAAGCAAAACGCAGACTGTTATTGTGAAAAATAGTAAGGATAAAATTATTGTACAATTATAATTAATTGCCTGAATTAATATATTAAACGCCCCGATTTTGTCGGGGGTTTTTAGCATTAGTTACAAACGGAATTAAGCTATCTTTGAAATAAACTATTGATGAACGAAATAATAACAGACATAAACCAACTTGATCCAAACGGATCATATACTTATGCTGATTACTTACAATGGAATTTTAATGAAAGAGTAGAATTGTTTAAGGGAAAATTTTTTAAGATGAGCCCTGCACCAAATAGGTCTCATCAACAATTATCGCTAAAATCGACTAACAAACTATTTCGCTATTTTGAAACGACTACTTGCGATTTATATGTTGCTCCCTTTGATGTAAGATTAGAAAAAACAATATCTAATGACACTAAAGTTACAACTGTAGTACAACCTGATCTTTGTGTGATTTGTGACCAAAATAAACTTGATGACAAAGGCTGTAATGGTGCGCCTGATTTAATTGTTGAAATCTTATCGCCGGGTAATTCAAAAAAAGAAATGGGTGTTAAGTTTGATTTGTACGAAGAAAACGGTGTAAAAGAATATTGGATTGTGGAGCCTGCAGAAAAAAGTATTTTTATTTATATGCTGCAAAATGAAAGATT
>Ga0123338_10004534_pt1 | contig 12098 bp, 9 predicted proteins | sample grotaG_FD_89793 | JGI IMG/M metagenome (GOLD analysis project Ga0123338, IMG submission 89793) | Glacier valley bacterial and archeal communities from Borup Fiord, Nunavut, Canada, to study Microbial Dark Matter (Phase II) -... | ecosystem: Environmental > Aquatic > Freshwater > Ice > Glacier ... | reverse complement strand
CATTTTACTGGAGCGGGAAACGGGACTCGAACCCGCGACCCTCAGCTTGGAAGGCTGACGCTCTAGCCAACTGAGCTATTCCCGCACTACCAGACGAAGACTTTTGGAAATTGTGAGGTCATGACTTACCAGTTCTGGCGACGATTAGTCTCCTGGGATCGTTATGAACAACCGCTTTCCGATGATTATTGGTGGAGGGAGGAGGATTCGAACCTCCGAAGTCGCTGACGACAGATTTACAGTCTGTTCCCTTTGGCCGCTCGGGAATCCCTCCAGGGATGATCGGAACTGTGTTACGTGTTGCCTGTTTTTATGGAGCCCCGTATCCGAATCGAACGGATCACCTGCTGATTACAAGTCAGCTGCTCTACCAGAATGAGCTAACGGGGCCAAAGCTTTTCCTGAATAGAAAAGAAACAGAACTTGTGTATTTAAAGAAAAGAGCAGTGAATGTCAAGCACTAAATGTAAAATAAAAAGATGAGTTCCTTTTACCGGGCTCATCTTTTTAATAAGCTCATTTGAAGCTGAGTCGTAATTAAGCCGCCAATAGCGGCAGGAGGGCCTGTTTTGCTTTCCTCAGTGCCCCTTCTTCGATCTGTCTTACACGCTCACGCGATATTGAAAAATGGCTGGCGATCTCCTGCAGGGTCATTGGCTCATCAGCTGTAATCCGCTTCTCGATGATGTAGCGCTCTTTTTCGTTTAATCGGCTGACAACTTCGGCAACATTTTGCTGCAGGTTCTGATTTTCCTGGAAACTTACGAGGAGGTCTTCCTGGTTGATCCGGTTGTCGGCAAGGGATTCCAGAGCGGTTGCACCATCGCTGCCTGGTATTTCCGCATTGAGTGAACAGTCACCCTGCATGCGCTGCTCCATCTCAGAAAATTCCTGCTCTGAGACGTGCAATGACTCTGCGGCGCTCATGACATCTTCTCCGTCATCACCTGTTCCGATAAGCGCACTTTTTGCCTGGCGAAGTTTGAAGAACAGTTTTCGTTGTGCTTGTGTTGTCCCGATCTTGAGAAGGCTCCAGGTTGATATGATGTGATTCTGGATGTACGCTTTGATCCACCAGACAGCATATGAAATCAGGCGGACCCCCTTGTAAGGATTGAACTTTCTGACCGCCATCATCAACCCTATGTTGCCCTCCTGGATAATGTCGAGCATTTTCAGGCCGTAGTGCCGAAATTCGTAAGCGACCTTTACTACAAACCTCAGATTGGAGGTGATCAGGCTATGGGCTGCCGTCAAATGCTTGTCTTCAAAAAAAGCAACCGCGTGTCGATGCTCCTCTTCCTCACTCAGTAGGGGAAACTTGCGAATTTCGTTCATATACAGCCGCAGGCTGTCAGCTACAACAGGTAATTGAGCTACCATGAATCGTCACCTCTTTAAACATTACTTTAGCACTCTATACGAGTGACTGCTAAAATATAGCAAGTGATCTTAAAAAAATCAAGCGGTTGTTTCAACTACTATCTGCTAGATTGTGATAATTCTGAAACAGTTCCTTGGTGATAGTTACAACCATTTTTCTTGTATTCTGCCCGCCGTGCGCTATAACCTGAATCCATGAAAACATCCATGAACATACGGATACCCCTGCTGGCGCTGTTCATAATTTCTATCAGCCTCCTCCATTATCTGACTCCGCTGCATCTGCACTATCTGCACGACATCTTTCAGCGCCTTTACTACCTGCCGATCATTCTGGCCGCGATCTGGTTTGGGCTCCGCGGCGGGTTGGCCTGTTCCCTGGCTGTCAGTATTGCGTATGCTCCGCATATTCTGTTTCAATGGGGCGGGGATATGACGCTCGAGCTTGAGAAGTATCTTGAAATTGTGCTCTACAATATTGTCGGCGGCGTGACCGGGCTTTTGTCCCAACGGGAACGGGAGCGCGGCGCCCAGTTGCAGAAGACCGCCGAAGGGCTTGAACAGTCGTACAAAAAATTACAGGAACAGTCAGAGCAGCTTATCGCTATTGAGAAAAACCTGCGCAGCGCTGAAAAGCTCTCCACGTTGGGTGAGATGGCCGCCGTGCTGGCCCACGAGATCCGCAATCCGCTCGGATCGATCCGTGGCACTGCAGAGATCCTCAGGGATGATTACCAACCGGGTGATCCAAAGTATGAATTCATCGATATCCAGATCAGGGAAACCGAACGCCTCAATCGGGTCGTTGAGGAGTTTCTGCGCATGGGGCGCCCACTGCCGACTGAGATGGGGTATTGCCACGTTCAGGAAGAGTTGGAAACTGTTGCCCTGCTGGTGACCAACGATGCCAGGGAGCGGAAGGTCTCTCTCTTCTTAGAACCGCCGGATGTCGATGTTGTTGTTAAGGGCAACGGGGAGAAGCTGCGCCAGGCCTTCCTCAATATTGCCATCAATTCCCTCCAGGCCATGCCGGGTGGTGGGAGCCTGACGATATCGACCTCGGCTTGCCCGGCGGATGGTACTGCCGCTATGTGCGAGATCAGATTCTGTGACAGCGGCGAAGGTATTGATCCTGAATCACTGGCCAGAGTTTTCGAACCGTTCTACACCACAAAGGAGGACGGAACCGGTTTGGGGCTCGCTATTACCAGGAAGATCGTCGAAGGTCATGGCGGTACACTGCAGGTTGATAGCGCACTGGGGGAGGGGACGACCGTATTTGTCAGATTGCCTGTACTGCAGGGTGGGAGGGCTCAATGACACCGAAAATTCTGGTTATAGATGATGACGCATCGCTGCGGCGCGTTGTGGAATACAACCTTCAGGAAGCAGGGTATCAGGTACTGTCTGCATCCGGTGGCGAAGAGGGGCTGCGGCTGTTCGCCGAAGAGGCTCCGGGGTTGGTGATCACCGACATGAAGATGCCAGGGATGGACGGTATGCATGTGCTGAAGGGGATCAAGAAGCGCTCACCCGAGACGCTGGTGATTATGATCACCGCCTTCGGCACGGTGGATGTGGCTGTGGAGGCCATGAAGGCTGGAGCTTATGACTACATCACTAAACCCTTCAATCGGGACGAACTGAGGTTGACTGTTGCCAAGGCGCTTCAGTTTAGCGGATTGACCGCCGAAAACAGACGTCTGAAAGCTGAATTATCCGATAAGTCTGATTACCGTACTATTGTCGGTTCATCAAAAGGTATGGAACGGGTTTTCGAGATCGTCCGCAAGGTTGCCGATACGGACGCCGCAGTGCTGATTACCGGCGAATCTGGCACCGGCAAGGAACTGGTGGCACGCTCAATTCACCAGCATAGCAGGCGGCGCGATGCGCCCTTCATAGCCATCAATTGTGCCGCAATTCCGCGTGATCTCTTGGAAAGCGAACTTTTCGGCCATGTTAAGGGTGCTTTTACCGGTGCGATCAAGGACAAGACCGGCAAGTTTCAATTGGCGGATGGAGGCACTCTTTTTCTGGACGAAGTAGGCGAACTGCCGTTGGAACTGCAGCCCAAGCTGCTCAGGGCGTTACAGGAGAAGGTGGTTGAGCCGGTCGGGGGGACAAAACCGCACAAACTGGATGTGCGGGTGGTAGCCGCAACCAACCTGGATATAGATAAAGCGCTCGCTGATGCTACGTTCCGTGAGGACCTTTACTACCGCCTCGCGGTCATTCCGCTCCACCTGCCTCCACTTAGGGAGCGACAAGAGGATATAGCCCTGCTGCTGCACTATTTTTGCGGCAAGCATGGGGCCCATAGGGTGAAGTTTGGCAACGGTGTCTTGACCGCCCTCACTTCCTACCGATGGCCGGGGAACGTTCGTGAACTGGAAAATCTGGTTGAGCGCCTTCTGATCATGCGTGGTGGTGACACTATAACCATCGATGATCTGCCGGACAAGATATGTAACGGTGCTGCGACCCCCGGGACAACGCCAAACTCAGGTAATGTGATCAACCTGCCGGATGAAGGTTATTCGCTGGAACAGCTGGAGCGGGAGGTGGTGGCCTGTGCTCTTGAGCGCAACGGTTGGAACCAGACCGCCGCGGCGAGATTTCTGCGCATTCCCCGTCATACCCTTATCTACCGGATGGAGAAGTACGGGATTTTGCCCCCTTCACATACAGACAGATAACCGCTTATGCGTCACTGACTCCCGCCTCCCTCACAATAATGTAGTTACTGCCGGATGATTTTTTAACACGATCTTTAACCGACGCCGCCGCAGTGGCGATCTCCGCCGCAGTGGCATAATTACCGGGTTGACAGGTCAGTGCGGCAATCGATATTGATAATAGAGGGAAAACTCGTGGAACTCCGTAGCGGTCAACACCCTTTATGGCGCCGTTTGTCCGGTCCTCCTCCGAGTAATATGAAGGGATCATTGCGTCAAAATCAGCGATGATATCCTGACAGACAGTTTTTGCGAGCTTGGCTTCGATGATAACTACAAAATCATCACCGCCGATATGCCCGACAAAGGCGTCGGGATCGTTCAGGCGTTTGACGACTTCATGAATGAGTTCCCCCGTTTTTTTAAGAACTTCACTGGCCTTGATATACCCGTAGCGATCATTATATGACTTGAAATTGTCCAAATCCAGGTAACACATGGCAAAGGAGATCTTCTCGCGCAGACGTCGGTTGATGGAGCGCTCGATAGCTATATTTCCCGGGAGCCGTGTCAGAGGACTGGCGTCAAGACTGAGCTGTTCCAACTCCTTGAGCCTGACAGCCATCCGCATAAAATCTTGAGACAAAGTCCCTATTTCATCCCCGGCTGGAATATGCGGGTCATGATCGAAATCACCGGCTGCGATGCGGTGGGTGGCCTTTTGAAGCTTGCCGATTGAGGATGAAAAAGAATACACCAAGAGGACAGCCACAAGAAATGCGAGAGTAACGCCGCTCAAAGCCAGACCAAGCGCCCTCGTGACTGTACGCTCTTCACGCTCACCGGCAGCGACGAGCTTGCTGCCGAGGCTCTTCTTCTGCTCGCTGCGCACCACCTCGATAGCCTTTTCCACCCGCTCGGAAGAGCGTTTCAGAGCGGCATCACTCACCACGTCGCCGTTGAACATCCGTTCGACCAGAGTGGAATAGGAGGCAAAAGCCTTTGTAAGCGAACCCATATCAGCTCCACCCGATTGCTGCTGAAGCTTGGCTAGATTCCGTCGGAAGGCTTCGGACTGCTGGCTGTGTATTTCTCTGAATTCCGGCTGTTTTAAAATTTGAAACCTGCCGGCGGTGCGCTGCAGAGACTGCATGACATCCCGTAACGTAATAGTGTCGGTAGCTGCGGTAAGATCATTGCGGGCAATGTCGTCGACCATCTGATGCATGGTACCCAACCCAATGATGGCATAGACCACGGCGGTGATCAGGAAGACACCGATGAGAGCAAAGCTGACAATCAGTTTTTTTACGAGGGAGAGTCTAAATATTCCGGAACGTAACATGTGAGCAGTACCTACAGGTTTGATTTTGGATTGTTGTTCTACGGCAAGACAACTGGATTTAACCCAGCATCATCGTAGTACAGGGAAACAGTAAATGCAACGAATTGAGGTGCCGGTATAGCCTTGAAAAAACAAAACACAAAAGGGGGCCCCGTTATCGGAGCCCCTTTTGTGTTTTGCGCTGAGAGTATCCAGCTGAGGAATGAATCAGTACAGTGAAATAGCTGTCAGTTCTGCAACGGTCAATGTGCTGAGGTAGCCCATGCCGCCCCTGTCGGAGGCAATGGCACCCTGAGTTGCAGAAACCGACTTGCCACGCATGCTCGTCCCATGACATCCGGCACAGTTTGCGTTGTACAAAGCGGCTCCGTCAAGTGCCTGAGCAGGAGCAGTTGTGGTGGCGGTAACCTGTGCAGAGGCAGCACCTTCTCCGGCAGTGTTAACCGCAGTAACAATGTAATAGTAGGCGGTGCCGGCGGTACGGCCGGTCTGGACATAGGGACTGACGGCATTAGTGATTTTTGCGCCACTTGTTTTAGTTACGCCTGTGGTCGTTGCGTAATAAATGTTATACGACGTTGCACCGGATACTGCCGGCCAGGAGAGAGTCACTTGGTTGGCGCCAACGGTGGTGCTGACACCTGCCGGTGCTACAGGAAGTGCTTGAGGTGCTGCGCTGGTGGTCGCCGTAGCCTGGTTTGAAGCGGCACTTTCGCCGATACTGTTGGCCGCTGTAACGATAAAGTAGTAAGCGGTGCCGGCTGAAAGTCCGGTCTTGACATAGGGGCTGGTTACGCCGGCGACTTTTGTGCCGCTGGTTTTGGTTACGCCGCTGGTTGTTGCCCAGTACAAGTTATATGAGGCTGCTCCCGACACTGCAGGCCAGGTGAGCGTCGCCTGGGTGGTGCCGCCAACGGCAGTGACACCGGTAGGGGTTGCAGGTGCAGTAGGGCTCGGGACGGTGGCAAGGGTGGTTGCTGCAACCTGGATAGAAGCTGCGCCTTCACCGGTGCTGTTTACGGCCGTAACGATATAGTAGCAGGTTGTGCCGGCAGCCAGGCCGGTCTGTACCGCAGATGTGGTGACGTTGCCAAGCTTGGTTCCGTTGCCCTTCGTTACTCCACTGGTTGTTGCATAATACACATTGTACGATGTTGCACTGCTGACAGCGCTCCATGAGAGGGACACCTGATTCGTTCCGCCGGTGGCGATAACACCGGTAGGTGCCGCAGGAACCGTCGGAACCGGCGGTGCTGAAGCTGTGCCTGCCGCGGCCTCGGCCGAGGCCGCGCTTTCACCGGCACTGTTAGCGGCAGTCACAACGTAGAAGTAGGTAGTTCCGGCAGTCAGACCTGTCTGGACATAGGGGCTGGTAACCGAGGTAATCTTTGTGCCGCTGGTTTTTGTAACACCTGACGTGGTTGCATAGTACAAATTATACGAGGTTGCATTGCTGACGGTAGTCCAGGAAAGCGTTACCTGTCCTGTGCCGCCAACGGCGGTTTGACCGGTCGGAACTGCAGGAGCGGATGTGGCCGGAGGCAATGCGCCGATATCGAAGGTACCGTTGGCGATGTCGCTGATTCTACCGGTGAAAATGACCGCTTTTAGTTCACCCTTGCTGATAATTGAAAGGGTGCCGTTTGATACGGTGATTGTCACGTTATCGAACATGCCGTCAAGGCCAAGATGATTGGCAATGAAGCGGGACGTGATCGGGTTGGTGTGCTCCGCGTTGTAATGTTTGAGGAGCGGCTGTAGTTTGGCAAGTATAATCGAGACCGTCTGTGCGAGATTTGTCTTTATTTTATTACATGTGGCCGAATCCGTTTTATCAAATACATCTGACGGATCGTCAACACCTGCAGCACTGGCTACGATGACATCGGAGAGCGGATTGATGTTGGCGGTTCCCGCTCCCTCGGCAAATGAGTGCAACTTATACTCTGTGTCTTCGGCGCTTCCTTTCGCCTGCAGCACATAGGGAGCTTTCATGCCGGTGACATCAATGGCAAAGGAACCTCCATCGCCGATGACAGTCGACCTTTGCTGCGGGGGTGTGGATGAATCCTTGAGAGTAACCTCTCCGGACAGCGGGGCGCCGACAGCGGCAGTGCCGCTCACTACCTCTGACGAGACTCCCCCTGAACCTCCACCGCAACCGGCAAGTATAAAGCCAAGGGTCAACATGGAGAGAACCGTTATGGCAGCGAATGATTTTTTCACGACTTTTTTCATTACATCTCCTTTCAGAACCATTCTGTTGAAGTTGCGGCATTCTTTTTTCGTGGTTATTTCTTTCATATGCTCTCCTCTATTATCAGCCTTACGGAAACAGGTCCGCCGCCGGTCGATGTCGTTGCGATCACATCCCATGGCCCATCACGGGATGATTCGCGCCTTGTTTACGCTTGTAGATATCTGCGGTTACCGGAAATGGGCGCAAAAAAAAGCCGGGTCACCGAAATCTTGCGATATTTCGGCAACCCGGCTGTCTTCTGGAGACCCTATAGGCTTTCCGCCCCATCCTCGCGGATGGTTTAGTATTATCGTGTACCACCACCTGGTTTATACTACCGCTCGGTTGTGACGGGTCACCTCCTGTATCGTATTTTGAACACAAAAAAGCCGGGTCGTCGTATCGTTTTTACGATATTTCGGCGACCCGGCTGTCTCGTTGAGACCCGTAGGCTTTCCGTCCTATCCTCGCGGATAGTTTAGTATTGTCGTGTATCAAAATAAATAAACATGTTTGCTTATTGTTTGTGTCGACATTACACATGCCGAAAATAAAAAACAAGTAAAAAAAACTCCCGGCAAAAATCAGCAGGGAGGAAAATACAGTAGGTCTAAGTAGTTATCCATGATCTGGTGATGTTACAAGATTATTCGACCATGGTTGCAAGGCATCTTGCCCTGGCCACCAGACCCCCATCCTGAAGAATATCCTCCTATTGCTGTAGAATAGTCTACATCAGGTACCACTCCCTAACGTATTACTCACACAATATCAGGTTGTTGCGAGTTGGCATGACATCTGCTAGGTGACGACTAGTCAATATTTCACCACCAAAGGAGATACGTACCGATGAAAAAACTGATTGTAGTGACAGCAGCAATCCTCGCCATTTCGTCCCCACTTGTTGTTTCTGCCATGGATCAGAGTGGCCATGCGATGGATCATAAAACGATGGCCGCCCACGAAGAGGTCGTTGACGGTGTCAAGGCAACCTTCGACGTTCAGACCATGGCCGATGCCATGGAGGCGATGGGCATGAAAATGCCCAAGGGTGTGAAGGAAACGCACCATATCTCGGTATCCTTCAAGGATGTCAAAAGCGGCAAGGCAGTGACTGAAGGGACAGCTACTATTAAGGTGCAAAACCCGGATAAAAGCACCCAGATTAAAGAGTTGATGGGGATGCAGGGACACTTTGGCGCTGATTTTGAACTTTCCAAAAAAGGTAAATACGGAGTCATGTGCAAGTTCCAGCTGAAAGACGGCAAGACCCGTCAGGCGAAATTCTGGTACACGGTAAAATAACAATGAATAACAGGATCATCAATATAGCTCTGGTGATTGTTGCGGTCGCACTGCTGGTGCTGCTGGCTTTCCGGGTCAGCTTTGAGCACCTGTCTGGTTCGAGCTGTTCCGTCGCTAAAGGTAGTAGCTGTGCTTTTAATAAACAACGGTGAATACAAGGAGAGAGAAATGGTAACAAATCATACGAAGCGGGTCGTGTCGGCAGGTCTCCTTACGGTGGCACTGTTGGTTGGTGCCGCCACCGTCTTTGCCTTTTCGTTTGGCAAGTACGAGAAGGTTAAGTCAAGTAACGGCACAGTAGCAGTACCGGTCGCAAAACTGGCCGCCGGCAAGGCTCATTTCTACAAATTTGAAGATGGCGGCAAGGAGATCGCTTTTTTTGCGGTCAAGGCTTCCGACGGCAGCTACAAGACCGCCTTTGACGCCTGTGATTCCTGCTACCGTTCCAAAAAGGGGTATGAACAGCAGGGGGACAATATGAACTGCAATAACTGCAACCAGAAGTTCGCTATCAACCGGCTAGGTCCCAACGCCACCGGCGGCTGCAATCCCGGCTATCTGCCGCACGCTCAAAACGGCGGCTCTCTTTCGATCAAGGCGAGTGACCTGAAGGGCGGGGCGAGATACTTCTGATGAAACTGCACACGATCTCAGTCAACAACCTGAAACGCCGCAAGGCAAAAATGGCCTTCCTAACGGTCGGTCTGACGGTCGGAATTGCCACCATCGTCACCCTGGTGACCCTGACCCGCTCCATGTCCAGCGACATCGAGCGGAAGATGGATGAGTTCGGCGCAAATATCCTAGTTACACCGCAGAGCAACGGCCTGGCCATGAATTATGGCGGCATCAGTCTGGGCGGTGTGACCTTCGATCAGCGCGAGATTCGTGAAGATGATTTGGCGAAGATCATGACTATCACCAACCATAAGAACATCTCAGCGGTCGCGCCAAAAGTGTTGGGCGGCGTCAAGATAGGAACTCACGATGTGTTGCTGGTCGGAGTTAACTTTGACAGCGAGCTGAAGATGAAACAGTGGTGGAAAATCTTCGGTGATGCCCCAAAGACGGACAACGAGTTACTGATCGGAAGTGATACCTCCAAGGTTCTTAATGTAAGTTCAGGTGACACTGTCCAGATCAAAGGGGAGGCCTTCAAGGTTGCTGGCGTGCTGGATCAGACCGGTTCGCAGGATGATTCACTCCTGTTTGTCTCCCTGAGAAAAGCCCAAAAAGTATTGGGCAAGGAAGGCGTGATAACCCTGGCCGAGGTGGCAGCGCTCTGTTCCGGTTGCCCGATCGGCGATATGGTCACCCAGATTGCCGAAAAGCTGCCGGACGCCAAAGTATCTGCCATCCAGCAGGTGGTTGAAGGGCGTCTCAAAGCTCTGGACCAGTTCAAACGCTTCTCCTATGCTATGGCGGGGGTTGTTGTCTTTATCGGCTCCCTGATTGTCTTTGTCACCATGATGGGAAGCGTCAATGAGCGGACGGTCGAAATAGGGGTATTCCGCGCCATCGGCTTTCGTAAAAGCCACATCATGCGGATTATCCTGCTGGAAGCCGCCCTGGTCAGTCTGCTGGCCGGGATACTCGGCTACACAGTTGGCATGGGTGGCGCCAAGCTGGCACTCCCGTTTATGGCGGAGAGTAAAAACGTCCACCTGATCTGGGACACAACCGTGGCCTTTGGTTCAATCGGGCTGGCTTTGACGCTAGGCATTTTGGCAAGCATCTATCCGGCGCTGCATGCCAGCAAGATGGATCCGACAGAAGCCCTGCGGGCACTATAAAAGAGGATATAATGGCGCTCATAGAAATTTCAAACTTGAAGAAACAGTACTCCAGCGGCGACGATGTTGTCGAAGCGCTACGCGGAGTTGATATCAGCATCGAGGCGGGGGAGTTCATCACGATCATGGGGCAGTCAGGTTCGGGGAAGAGTACGCTCCTGTCTGTGCTGGGCGGAATGAACCATCCCACATCGGGAGAGGTTGAAATGGCCGGTGTAAATATATATCAGCTCCCCGGCGAGAAGCTGGCTGACTTCCGCGCCCAGAACCTGGGGTTCGTATTCCAGTCGTTTCATCTGATCCAGTACCTGACCGCCATCGAGAATGTCATGCTGCCGTTGGCTATCGTCAAGATGAGCACACCGGCAAAAAAAAATGCTGCACGTCAGGCTCTTGAACGGGTCGGCCTCGGCAGCAAGCTCGACCGACTCCCGAATCAGCTCTCGGGTGGAGAACAGGAGCGGGTCGCAATTGCGCGGGCCATCGTCAACAATCCGCATATCCTGCTGGCGGACGAGCCGACCGGCAACCTGGATTCAAAGACCAGTGAAGAGGTCATGGCTCTCTTCCGTGAACTGAATGACGCCGGCCAGACCGTGGTGATGGTGACACATAATCCCGAAAACGGAACTTATTCAGACCGGACAATCAACCTGAAGGACGGCATCGTAATCTGATGATTCATGATTGCTTATCCTTGCCGCTACGGTAGAATTCTAGTCTGGTTGTGACCGATATGAAACAGTCCGACTTTCGATAAAAACCAAACAACCCGAGGCTGTCATGAAAACCGTGCTCGTTATGCTCACCATATCCATCTTATCCGCCAGCAGCGCGCTTGCCGAGGAAGCCAGGCAGACTGAACACCTCCCGAGCCTTATAACAATCGCCCTTGCCAACAATCCTGAACTGAAATCTTCCCACTCCCGCTGGCGGATGTTTGCCAGCAAGGCCAAGCAGGCTGCAGCCCTGGAAGACCCGATGCTTATGTTCAAGCTGCAGAACTTGCTGGTCCGGGAGCCATTCTCCTTTGGCGGCAAGGATCCGACCACGGCCAAGGTGATCGGCATATCCCAGCAGCTCCCCTTTTGGGGCAAACGTGCTATCAAACAGGAAGTTGCCCAGTATGAAGCCGATTCTTATGAATGGGCCATCGGAGAACGCAAGCTCGAATTGACGCGTATGGTCAAGGAAACCTGGTACCAGCTCTGGGCCTTGGACAAACGGCTGGAGATCGTCGACAAGAACCTGAAGGTATTGGAAGAATTCGTGACCATTGCGGAGTCGAAATATTCCGTTGGCCAGGGGGTACAGCAGGATATTTACAAGGCCGGCCTGGAAAAATCCAAGATGCT
>Ga0123338_10004533_pt1 | contig 12099 bp, 9 predicted proteins | sample grotaG_FD_89793 | JGI IMG/M metagenome (GOLD analysis project Ga0123338, IMG submission 89793) | Glacier valley bacterial and archeal communities from Borup Fiord, Nunavut, Canada, to study Microbial Dark Matter (Phase II) -... | ecosystem: Environmental > Aquatic > Freshwater > Ice > Glacier ... | reverse complement strand
GATGGACTTCCTGCGTGTGCCGCTCACGGCGGCGGCCGGCTGGCTCGTCTACTCCGAGGCGCTCGACCTCTATACCGTGCTCGGCGCGGGCCTCATCCTCGCCGCCAATCTCCTCAACCTGCGTCGCACTCCCGCGACCGCCACTGCGCCTCGCATGGCGACCTCGACATGAGCGCGATCCCGTTCTCGACCCCGGCCGTCGCCGGCACCGACGCGCCGCGCTGGCGCTGGCTGCCAGCCACCGGCACGTGGAAGTACCACGCCTTGCTGCTCTCGCTCGGCATCTTCGTCCTCGGCCCGCTCGGCGGGCTGACCGCGTCGTACATGAACTTCTCGATCGGCTTCTTCGTCGGCGGCCAGGTGCTGGCCGGCCTGCTCGGCTCGACCGTCACCTACGGCTACGGCGTCGAGGGCAAGCACGGCGCGAACTACATCCAGACCGCGGCGGCATCGGTCGCCAGCATGAGCGCGATGGGCGTGCTGATCCAGGCGATGGTCTGGCTCGGCCTGCCGCAGCCGCCGATGTGGCAGCTGGTGCTCTACATGCTGACGATCGGGATGTTCGGCGCCGGCATCGGCATGCTCTACACGCCGATCCTCGTCGACCGCATGAAGCTCGTCTTCCCGTCGGGCCTGGCGGTCGCCAATATCCTGCGCGCGCTCACCGATCCGGTGCTGCTGCGGCGCTCGATCTCGCTACTCGGCGGCGGCGTCGCCACCGGGCTGATCGGCGGTGTCGCGTCGGCCAAGATCGCGATCCTCGGCACGATCGAGCTCTCGACCTCGACCTTCGGCGCCGGCATGGTGGTCGGCGCGCGCATCGGCCTGGCGGCGGTCACCGGCGGCGTGCTGGGGCTGCTGCTCAAGCCCTACTTCATCTCGATCGGCTGGCTGCACGAAGGCGACCCGCCGAGAAAGATCATGTTCCTGATCGCGCTCGGCTGGATCATGGGCGCGGCGATCGTCGACATGACGCTGATCTTCGGCCGCGCGGCGAAGCGCTGGCGCGAGACCTCGGCGGTGCCGGGCGCGGCGCGCGAGGATGTGCCCGTGCAGGGCTGGAGCCGCGTCCACACCATGCGGCTCGTGATCTGGTCGGTCTGCTGGGGCGCGGCCGTCGTCGCTGTCGGCCACCTGGTGCTGCACCAGCCGGTGCTCTATCTCGTCGTCGCGTTGTTCCTCGTCTGCATCTTCGCGCTCGTCAACGGGATCTCGCTCGGCATCAGCGATTCGAATCCGATCTCGTCGGCCTTCGTCGTCTCGATCGTCATCCTCGCGGCGATCGGCTTGAAGGATCCGGCCGTCGGCCTGATGGCCGGCACGGTGCTGCTGGTCTCGACCAGCGTCGCCTGCGACATGCAGCAGGACCGCTCGACCGGTGCCCGACTCGGCACCAATCGCGTCCTGCAGTTCCGCTACCAGGCGGCGGGCATCTTCGTCGGCGCGCTCCTCGCCGTCGCGTTCGCACGTCTCTTCATGGCCGCGTATCCGGTGCTGCTGCTCGACCAGACGACGATGAGCGAAGGCCAGGCGCCGTCTCAGTGGAACGCGGCGATGACCTTCAAGTTCGTCGGCATCCTGAGGAGCCTCACCGAGGACAAGCCGTACCAGCGCACCGCGATCTGGATCGGCGTCGGCACCGGCCTCCTGATCGAGTTCGTGCGCAAGGTCGCGTTCACGAGCGAGCGCTGGCTCGCCTACAAGAAGACGCGCACCGGCGGCGCCGTCGACTTTGTCCTCGACTCGACCGTTCTCTCGTCGCCCTACGCGATGTCCTTCGGCGGCTTCGTCAACCTCGCGACCTCGCTCTGGCTCGGCGCCGGCGGCGTCGTCGCCAGCCTGATCGATGCGGGCGCGGCGCGCGAGAAGAAGCGCCACGCGCCGGGCGATGACGGCGAGCTGCCGTCGGACATGACCGGCACGTCGCTCTTCGGCGGTGGTCTGATCGCCGGGGATGCGCTCGCGGCCCTCGGGCTCGGGCTGATCGCGCTCGGGGCGCTGGTCGTCGGCTAGCGCGCGCGTCGGCGCCGGTACAGGCCGAGCGCGGCCAAGCCGGCCAGCATCAGCGCAGCCGACTCGGGCTCGGGCACCGCAGACACCGCGGTGGCCAGGATGTCGCCCCGGATCTCACCGCCAGGGAACACCGCGTTGTGGATGTTGATGTAGGCCAGCCCTGCCTCGATGCCGGCGATGTTGGCGGCGCTCACGCCCGTGAACGTGTTGGCGTACGTACCGCTGGCCGTGCCCGGAAAGCCCGTGAACGGGATGACGACCGGCCCGTTGGCGCTGGTCGCGACGCAGCAATGGATGTGCGCGGCGCTCGCGTTGCCGCCGGTCAGCCCGCTGAATGACATCACGACCGCGACCGTGTTGGCGACGTCGTCGACGGTGACGGTGGCGCTGCCGAAGGCCGTGGTCCCGTTGACCGGGACCGACTGCGTGCCGGAGAGCGTCACGTTGTAGACGATGGTGACGGCGGCCGTCGGTGTCGATGTCAGCAGCAGTGCGAGCGACGAGGCGGCGGTGGCAAAAAGGTGTTTCATGGGTCTCCCGCAAATGAAGTTGCTCGGCGCGACGCGCCGGACGGCTCGAGGACCTTACGGCGGAACGCAGGATTTGTCGATACCACGATCGGAGCGGCGCTCAGAGCTGCGAGCCGATCAGCGACGCGACGCGATCGCCGAGCCTCTCGCGCCATGGCCGCTCTCGCCAGTCGGCGAGGCTGAGGGGCTTCGACTTGAGCAGATCTGCTTCGAAAATCGCCGTCTGCTCGGCGGCGAAGGCGGCGTCGACGACGTTGAGCGAGGCCTCGTCGTTGAGGCGGAACGATCGGTTGTCGAAGTTGGTCGAGCCGACGGAGGTCAGCAGGCCGTCGACGATCAGCACCTTGCAATGGAACATCGTCGGTCCGTACTCGGCGATCAGCGCGCCGGCCGCGAGCGGCTCTTCCCAGAGCGCGCGCGAGGCCGAGCGCGAGGTCTCCGAGTCGATGTGTTCGCCCGGCACCACGATGCGCACCTTCACGCCGCGCTGCAGCGCCGCGACCAGGGCGCGCCGCGTCAGCTCGTCGGGGACGAAGTAGGCCGACGACAGGTCGATCGTCCGGCTCGCCGACGTGATGGCGAGTTGGTACATGAGCTCCATGCTCTCGCTGCCGCCGGACGGCGAGCTGCTGAACATCTGCGCGCGCTGACCGCCGGCGTCGCCGAGCTCGGGGAAGTAGTCGCTGCCGTGCAGCACCTCGCCGCTCACCTTGATCCAGTTGTCGAGGAACACCGCCTGCATCTGGCCGACGACGGGGCCTTCGACCCGGAAGTGCGTGTCTCGCCAGTGCGCGGGGTCCTGGGCCCGGCCGGTCCACTCCGGCGCGATGCCGACGCCGCCGGTGAATCCGACCTTGCCGTCGGTGACGAGGAGCTTGCGGTGGGTGCGGTTGTTGAGCCGGCCGAGCTGGTACCAGCTCACCGGGTGGTACTTGCGGACCTGCACGCCGGCCGTTTCCATCTGCGCGACCCACGCCGAATCGATCTTCGCCGCGCCGATCGCGTCGAGGAGGACGTGCACCTGCACCCCCGCCGCGGCGCGCTCGGTGAGCGCATCGGCGAAGGCCTTGCCGATCGCGCCCGACCAGTAGATGTAGGACTCGAAGTTGACGCTGCGCTGCGCCCCCCGAATCGCGGCCAGCATCGGCGGAAAGATCTCGTCGCCGTTGCGCAGCACCTGGACGCGGTTGCCGGCGACAAGCGGCGGTCCGAGCAGCACGCTCAGCTCGCGGGCAAAGCGCGGATCGTCGGTCGAATAGAAGCGCTCGATGCGCCGCTCGATGCGCTTCTCGCCCGGCTTCAAGTTCATCACCACGAGCGTCGCGGCGAGCGTGGCGGCGGCCACGGCGACGGCGAGGACCAGGTGTCCCCTGAACGGATTCTTCATGCGCTCTCGGGCCGGGATCTTCGGTCGTCGGATCAGCGCTTGGCCGTCGGCGCGCTGGCCGCGGCGCCGGCTGCGACCGGCACGCGTGCCGCATACCAGGCCAGCGTGTCGAGGTCCTCGACGGGGACTTGGCTCACGGCCGAGCCCATCGCCTGCGTGTAGCCCGGCCGCTTCCCGGACTTGAAGCCGCGCAGGTTCTCGCGCATGTACTCCTCGCTCTGCCCGCCGATGCGCGGCACCTGCTGGCCGCCGCTCAGGTCGTCGCCGTGGCAGAACGCGCACTTGTGCTGGACCGCGAGCTCGCGCCCCTTGGCCATCCGCGCCGGATCGGGCGCGGTCGGCTGCGGCGGGGCCGGCACGGCGGGCAAGGTGTCGATGACGGCCGCGAAGCCGCGCATGTCGTCGTCGGTCATCGTCTTCGCGACGGCGGTCATCGCCTCGTTGCTGCGCCGCCCTTCGCGGAAGAGAAAGAGCTGCGTGATCGCATAGAAGCCGTGCTGGCCGGCGAGCACCGGCGTGCCCGGCATGTTGCCGCGGCCGTTCGCGCCGTGACAGCGGCGCAGAGCGACGCGAAGCGTGGGCCGTAGGTGGCGACGGGGTCGGCGACTGCCGGCGCCCCACGCGAGGCCGCGCCTTTCGCGGCGCGCGCGGCACCCGGCTTGGCCGGCGCGCCGGCCGTCTGTGCGCCGGCGCTGGCGGTGAGCAGCAGCGCCGACGCGAGCGCCGCACCGGCGATCCGTGCAACGCGCCGCACGCTCACTTGCCGTAGCTGATGCGGTAGATCGCGCCGGCGTGGTCGTCGCTCACGAGGAGCGAGCCGTCCTTCATCACCAGGAAGTCGACCGGTCGGCCGAGGTAGGTGTCGTTCTCGACGAAGCCGGTCATGAACGGCTCGACCTTCGCGCCGCCCTTGCCGTCGGGCCAGGCGACGTAGACGCCGTTGTATTTCTTGCTGCGATTCCAGGGGCCGTGCAGGGCGAGGAACATCGCGCCCTGGTACTTCGCGGGGAACATCTTGCCGGTGTAGAACTTCATGCCGAGGACCCCGGCGTGCGGGCCGAGCAGCGCGGCGGGCTTGGCGTAGTCGTCGCACGACTTGCCCCACCCGAACTCCGGGTCGGGGATGTTGCCCTGATGGCAATAGGGAAAGCCGAAGTGCTGCTTGCCGGGCGCCGTGACGTGGTTCAGCGTGTCGTTCGGAAGCTCTTCGCTCAACCAGTCGCGACCGTTGTTGGTGAACCAGAGGTCGCCGGTCTTCGGGTCGAAGTCGAAGCCCACCGTGTTGCGCACGCCCGAGGCGATGGTCTCGATGCCGGTGCCGTCGAGATTCATGCGGTAGATCTTGGCGTACTCGCCCGGGTCGCAGATGTTGCAGGGCGCGCCGATGTTGAAGTAGAGCTTGTCGCCCTTGATGCGCAGGTACTTCCAGCTGTGGTCCTCGCCGCCGGGCAGCTTGTCGTAGATGACCTTGGGTTCGGCCAGCTTGTCGAGGTTGTCCTCGACGTTGTCGTAGCGCACGATCTTCGTGTTCGTCGCCACGAACAGGCTGCCGTTGTTGAAGGCGATGCCGGTGGCCAGCGGCATCTTGTCGATGATCACCTTGGCCTTGTGGTCACCCTTCTCGGCAATCGCGTACACCTTGTTGGCGACGAACAGCGAGCTGACGAAGATGTTGCCCTTGGCGCCCTGGCGCAGCTCGCGCGCGTCGAGCACGCCAGAGGCCCAGGTCTCGACCTTGAAGCCGGGCGGCAGCTTGAAGACGGTTGTGAGGAGTTGCGTCAGCCCATCCGCGACGGCAGCCAGAGCGCGATCACCGGAAACGCGATCAGGATGACCAGGCGGACGAGGTCGGTGGCCACGAACGGCAGCACGCCCTTGAAGATCGTCGTGAAGCTCACTTCCTTGACGACGCTCTTGATCACGAACACGTTCATGCCCACTGGTGGGTGGATCAGGCCGAGCTCGACCGTCATGACGATGATCACGCCGAACCAGATCGGGTCGAAGCCGAGCGCGACGATCGCCGGGAAGATGATCGGTACGGTGAGGATGATCATCGCCATCGCGTCCATCAGGCAGCCGAGGACGAGGTACATCAGCATGATCAGGGCGAGGATGCCGTAGCGGCCGATGCCGAGGCCGGTGAGGAACTCGGTGAGCTTCTGCGGCGTCTGCGTGATGGTGAGGAAGTAGCCGAAGAGGAGGGCGCCGATCAGCACGGTGAAGACGGCGGCGGCGGTGCGCGTCGCCTGCAGCAGCGCCTCGCGCGTCTTCGCGCGGTCGAGCTTCCTGCGCGCGAGGCCGAGCAGGAACGCGCCGCTCGCGCCGACGCCGCCGGCTTCGGTCGGCGTGAAGAAGCCGCCGTAGAGGCCGCCGATGACGAAGACGAAGAGGACCAGCGGCGCCCAGACGAGCTTCAGCGCGCCGCGTTTCTCGGCCCACGTCTTGATCCTGCCGGCGGGCAGGAAATCGGGCCGTGCGCGGACGATGAGCGCGATCGTCATCACGTACATCGCCATCGCGAGCAGGCCCGGCAGCACGCCGGCCATGAAGAGCTTGCCGATGTCCTGCTGCGTGAGGATCGCGTAGACCGCGAGGACGGTCGATGGCGGCAGCATCGCGCCGAGCGTGCCGCCGGCGGCGATCACGCCGGTCGAGAACGACTGCGGATAGCCGAAGCGGCGCATCTCCGGATAGGCGACGGTCGAGAACGTCGCCGCGGTCGCGACCGACGAGCCGCAGATCGCCGCGAAGCCGCCGCAGGCGACGACGGTGGCGATGCCGAGGCCGCCGCGCAGGTGGCCGAGGAAGGCGTCGGCCGCCTTGAACATCTCGCGGCTCAGGCCCGACGCGGTGACGAAGGCGCCCATCAGCATGAACATCGGAATGACGCCGAAGGTGTAGTCGGTGACCGTGCGCAAGGAGGTCTGGCCGACCAGCTTGAGCGCCGGGCCGGGGCCGACGATGTAGCTGTAGCCCGTGACGCCGACCAGCCCCATCGCCATGCCGACCGGGACGCGCAGCATCATCAGCACGAACAGCGACACGAAGCCGAAGAAGGCGACCCAGTCGTTGCTCAATGGAGCCTCCGGTCTGCGGAGGACCGCAGTCCACCTCCCGAGGGAGTGCGGGCCGGCTTGGGAGCGGCCCGGCGCTCGGCCCGCGGCAGGCGCCCGCTCACTCGACCACCTTGGCTTCGTCGACCTCGACCAGGTCTTCGGGATGGAGCACGAGCCGGTAGGTGCGGATCGCGATCAGCACGACCGCCGACGCGTCGCCGAGCCACGCCACCGCATAGAACGGCCAGGTCGGCATGCCGAGGTCGTAGGTGAGGACGTGGTCGACGAAGGTCGCGCGCACCTTGTCGAACAGCATGATCGTCTGCACCGCGACGACGAAGAGCAGCACCAGCGTCGCAAAGACGTCGATGGCGCGCTTCCACTTCGCGCTGGCCGCGGTCCAGAGCAGGTCGACCGTGATGTGGCCACCGCGGTAGCTGGTCGCAGCGATGCCCCAAAAGATCAGCGTGCCGAGCAGCATCTTGCCGATGTCGTAGCTGTCGGGGATCTGCCAGCTGAAGAACTTGCGCAGGAGGACGGCAAGGAAGATGTTGAGCGCGACGATGCCGACGAAGGTCGCGGCGCACCACTCGATCGCATCGATGATGCGATCCATGAACTGGCGCCGCGGTGCGGCCGACGTGGTCATCCCGGGCGAAGCGAAGGATCTCGCCCGTGCGATGCGCAGAGGTCCTTCACTGCATTCAGGATGACAGGATGCTCAGAGGCCCGACTTGTTTTTCGTCAGCGTCGCGCGCAGCGACTCCATCACCTGCTTCGGGTCCTGGCCCGTCTTGGTCACGCCCTCGGCCCACGCGGCTTCGGTCGGCGCGATCGCCTTCTTCCAGGCGTCGAGCTGCGCCGGCGTGAGCTTGTACGACTCGTGGCCCGGCTCTGCGGCGAGCTTGGCGCGGCCGGCGAACTCGAAGTCGGCCCACTGGCCGCCGACCTTCTCAGCCCACTCGCTCGTGCAGTGGTCGTCGATGACCTTCTTCTGTGCTGCCGACATCGAGTCGTACTTGTCCTTGTTCATCGCCCACACGAACGGCGTCGTGTACAGCGGCACGTCCATGTGCTGGGTGACGACCTTGTCGATGCCGAACAGGATCGTCGAGCCCCACGGGAACGTGATCGCGTCGGCGACGCCGCGCTCGAGCGCATCGCGCGCCTCGGGCGCCGAGGCCTGCACGTTGGTGCCGCCGAGGAGGGTCACCATCTGGCCGATCGTGCTCGTCGCCGGGCGGATCCGCATGCCCTTGATGTCGGTCGGCGAGAGGAGCTTCTTCTTGCTGTGGAAGGTTCCGGGATCGTGGATGAAGGCGAAGCAGTACTTCACGTCCTTCATCTCCTTGGCCGCGTACGGGCGGTACCAGGCGTCGATCGCCGCCGAGCCGCCCTTGCCGTTGGCGAACAGGAACGGCAGGCCGGCGCCGGCCATCACCGGAAAGCGACCGGGCTGGTAACCGGGATTGATGTAGGCGACATCGGCGATGCCGTCCTTGGCCATGTCGTAGTGGTCGACCGCCTTGCCGAGCTGCTCGGAGGGGAAGAGCTGCGTCGTGATCGTGCCGTTCGACTGTTTCGTGATGTCTGCCCCCCACGCGGCGAGGGCGGGGTTGAGCGCGTGCTGCGCCGGCACCCAGCTCGAGAGCTTGAGGGAGACCGGCTTGTCCTGCGCAAGCGCGGGCAGCGCGGCGGCGCAGGCGAGGGCGAGCGCGACGGCGCGCAGGGGAGAAGGCCTGGCGGCCGTCAGCGAGGCGTGGGGGGCGTGGGTCATGGTCTCCTCGTCGTCGTGGATGTGAAGCGGCTGCGAGCGTAGGGCCCGCGGGCCGGCGCGGCGATGCTGATCTTCCCTGCCATCGCCGGCGCCGCCGACGGACGGCGGCTGCGTTCAGGGCATCAGGTCGGAAGTCGCCGCGCTGGCTGCCGGCCGCCCCGGCCGACGCGCGACCCAGCGGATCGGCTGCTCGGGCACCGGACGCGGTGGCGCGCCGTGCGTGGCGAGCGCCTTGTCGAGCGCCTGGCCGGAGCCGTCGGCGAGCGCGGCCTCGCGCGCGGCGCGGATCGCTGCCGCGCGCTCGTCGTCGCTCGCGAACGGTGCGGCGACAGCGAGGTGATCGAGGACGTGGAGCAGGTTGTCCCTGCCGCGTTCGTTGGTGGCGCCGTAGCCCTTGATCAGCCGGCCGCACTCGGCGAGCTCGAGGCCGAGGCCGGCGTGTCGGCGCGCGGCCGTGGCGACGCCGTCGAGCCAGCGCTCGATCGCCGTTTGCTCGCCTGCGAAGCGACTGCCACTCCGGCGCAGCGGTTTCATCGCTGCGAGCAGCCGCAGCATCAGGAATCCGACGACGGTGTCGGTGCGGATCTTCAGCGGCCAGGCCAGCGCTTCTCGGCCGCGCGCTTGGCGGGCGCGGTCGTGGCGGACGAGCGCGTCCGCGAGGCGATGCGGCAGGAGCGACGCGAGCTCGGCCGCGCCCGGCTTGAAGTGGTCGACGATGCGCAGCACGTCGTCGCCCTGCGCCTTCACCTCGCCGCGGACACGGGCGAAGCGCGACGCCCGCGTCTTCAGGTCGGCGACGCGGACGATGTCGTCGAAGGCCATCCAGAGCGCGAGCCAGCGCGCGACCGCGCGGGTCGCGGGATGCGTGATCGCCTGCGGCGCGCCGGCGCGCTCGGCGGCGAGCACCTTGCCGAGGCGATCGAGATAGAGCGCGGCGTAGCGCGCGTCCTGGTAGTCGACGAGGCGCGCGTGACCGAGGTCGGCAATCTCGCGCACGTCGGCGGGCAGCGCGGCGAGGGCGGTCGGGACATCGGCGCGCGCGGGCGCCACCGCGGCCTTGGTCGCGAGCGTCGCGACGGCAGAGCTCACGGCCGCGTTGACGGCCGCGTCGACCGTCGCCCGCTCGCCGCGCAAGGCGGCGACTGCTGCGAACGCCGCCGCGAATCCACGCAGGCTCGCCTCGGCGCCCTTGTCGGACGCGCGGATCGTCGCCTCGCAGGCCGTGCGCGGCAGCGGCAGCACGCCGCTCGCCGCGATCGCGCCGAACAGCACGGCGCTGATCACGGTGCCGCTGTCGCGGGCGATCTGCGCCATGTCGAAGGCCTGCGCCTCGTGGGCGTGGGCGCGCACGACCCCGAGCAGCTCGGCGCTCGTCGTGCGGCCGTCGCCGGGCACCATCTTCTCGGCCGTCGTCAGGCTGCGGCTGGTCGACGAGAGCACGTGCGTGCGCTCGCGCGTCGCCATGCCGTTGCCGATCTGGCGCACGGTCTCGAGCAGCTCCGACGACGCGAGCAGGTCGAGGCCGCCCGCGACCGGATGGAGGCTGAAGACGGGCGTCCGGCCGCCGAGCTCGGCCGTCGGGACCGGGAAGACCTCGACGTAGTACGTCGTCGCGCCGGTCCGCTGCGCGACGCCCGGGATCGACGTGCTCTGCGCGCTGAAGCCTGCGCGCACGGCGGTCTCGACCAGCCATTCGGCGAGCACGCCGCCGCCTTCGCCGCCGAGCGCGGTGACCAGAACACAGATCGGCCTCATGCCGCTTGCAGCCTCTGCACGATCGCGCTGCGCAGCGATGCGAGCACGCGCTCGTGCCAGCGAGCGTTCTGCACGACCTCGCCGCGATAGAACGACGGGCAGAGCGTCGCCGCGTGTGCGTTCTCGCCGCACAGGCCACAGCCGACGCAGCCGTCGATCACGGTCGCGACCGGATCGAGCTTGAGCGGATCGGGGTTGTCCTTCAGCGTCAACGTCGGGCAGCCCGAGAGGCGGATGCAGGCGTGGTCGCCGGTGCACACGTCCTCGTCGACGCCGTACTTCACGCGCACCACGCGCTTGCCGCGCTTGAGCAATGACGCGATCCACGGCCGCACGCGGCGCTGCCGCTCGAGCTGGCATTCGCCCTCGGCGATGATCACCTTGAGGCCCGCGAAGTCGGTCGTGAACGCTTCCTGCAGCGTCTTGTTCATCTCGGCGACGCGGTAGGTGTGGACGGTGCGCATCCATTGCACGCCGAGTCCTTTCAGCGTCGACTCGATCGTCGTGTTGCGATCGACCAGGCTTTGCTGCCGATCCGGCGCGCGCGCTTTCTCCTCCTCGTCTGGCGTCGAGATGATGTCCTGCGTGCCGGTGGCCGACGTGTAGCCGTTCTTCATGATCAGCAGCACCGAGTCGTCGCCGTTGAAGAGCGAGGACTGCACGCCGGTGAGCAGGCCGTTGTGCCAGAAACCGCCGTCGCCCATGATCGACAGCACCCGCCGCTTCATCATCGGCGCGACGCCCGCGCTCGATGCCAGGCTCATGCCGTAGCCGAGGATCGAGTGGCCCGACGAGAACGGCTCGAAGGTGGCGAGCGCGTGGCAGCCGATGTCGGCGGCGACGTGAACCGGGCCGACGTCCTGTTGCGCGAGCTTGAGCGCGGCGAACACCGGCCGCTCCGGGCAGCCGATGCAGAAGCCCGGCGGTCGCGCGGGGACGGCGCGACCGAGCTGCGCGGCGACCTCGGCGCGACGTGCGACGTTGGCCGCGAGCCAGTCGCGCGTCGGTCGCGTGTCGACGTCGGGCTGATGGCGCTCGAGCAACGACGCGAGTCCCGCGGCCATCAGCTCGACCGTGTACTCGCCGGCCATCTGCAGCAGGTCCTTGCCGTGCAGCGCCGTCGTCGCGCCGGCCCGGTGCAGCGCGGCGAGGATGTCGCGCTCGATGTACTCCGGCTGGCCTTCCTCGACGACCAGCACGGCGCGCTTGTCGGCGGCGAACGCAACGACCTCGACGGGAACGATCGGATAGGTGACGTTGAGCACCAGCAGCGGCAGCTCGCTCGCGCCGAATGCGTCGGCCAGGCCGAGCTGCTGCAAGGCGCGGATCAGCGTGTTGTAGAGACCGCCCTGGACGATCAGGCCGACGTCGGTCCGCGTGCCCGCGTGGTGCTCGTTCAGCGCCTCCGCGACGATGTAGCGCCGCGCCGCCGGAATCCGCTCGCCGCTCTTCAACTTCTCGTGGCCGAAGGTCACCGGCGGATGGGCCAGGCGCGCGTAGTCGAAGGGCGCCGGCTCGGCCATCGTGTGCTGGGTTGAGATGCGCGGCGCGACGTTGTCCTTGCAGACGAACGAGCCG
>Ga0123338_10004532_pt1 | contig 12100 bp, 10 predicted proteins | sample grotaG_FD_89793 | JGI IMG/M metagenome (GOLD analysis project Ga0123338, IMG submission 89793) | Glacier valley bacterial and archeal communities from Borup Fiord, Nunavut, Canada, to study Microbial Dark Matter (Phase II) -... | ecosystem: Environmental > Aquatic > Freshwater > Ice > Glacier ... | reverse complement strand
GTACCCCTCAGCATCTGGAACAAGAAACCGTGTGAGGAGAGTTGGGTAGACAGCGACCACAAGAATCCCCACATTTTATACTCCTCGAGAAATGCGTCTAGAGCGATGTTTTACGCCAAAAACGGATTCAACCAGCCTTACTACGAAATCTTGTTAGGCACGCTCTACAACGACCAGAGCGAGATGCCCTTCCCTCGAAGGCTCGAGACCAATTACGACCACCCTGCGGCCTTTGATTGGACCCTGCTGGGTCAGCATCTGGACGCTCTGTACCACCGCGTTCCGGTGCAGATGCCCACCTACGACTTCGTGCAATATACCCGCGCGCTCGAGACTTTAAGTGTGCTTCCGGCTCCGGTCATCGTGCTCGAGGGTATTTTTGCGCTTTACGAGCCGGGTCTGCGCGAGCGGATGCAGCTCAAAATCTTCGTGGATACCGACCCTGACGTGCGCTTCATCCGGCGTTTCGAGCGCGACACCCTCGAGCGGGGCCGCACCTCCCGCAGCGTGATTGACCACTACCTCGAGACGGTGCGCCCCATGCACCTGCAATTTGTGGAACCTACCAAACGCTACGCCGACGTGATTCTGCCGCACGGGGGTCACAACGAAGCCGCGCTGGACATGGTTGCGGCGCGCATCAGTCGGCTCGAGGGAGTTTGAAGGCAGGGAGTGGGGAATGGGGAATGGGGAATCGGGAATCGGGATTCAGGAATGGGGAATCGGGGCTTTGTCCTGTCGTGCTCTCCAATCTTGATCAAGAGCGCGTTCAGAGGTTGCACCTGCTTTACCCCCACTCCCCACTCCCCATAACCCCTAACCGTTACAATGACCCCAATGCGGACTTTCCTTTACATACTCATCTTGCTCAGCCTGATTCCGGCGATTTTGCTGGGCTATCAGCGCGTTCAGTACGAGCAGAACTACAAAACTCTGGCCGTGCTGATCGACTACAACGACCTCGAGGGCCAGAGTTCGCGCACCGGTATTGACGTAAAAACCCTGCTCGAGCGCTATCGTAAGGCGGGCGCGAGTGGCGTGGCGGTGTACGAGGAAGACGTGCAGGCCCGCATCAAGCGCGGCGACGTGCTGTACCGCGACGGCTCGAGCCTGCGGACTCAGTTTATTACCGACACCCGAATCAGGCCCAACTGGAGCTACTACACCGCGCTCAAACCCGGCGCGCTCGACGATTTGCCGGACCGCTACACCCTGCCGTGGGAAAAGCTCGAACTCGAGGGTCAAATCTGGTACGGCTGGTCGGTGCAAATCAACGGCTTGCCCGCAGGTCCCAACACCGCTGAAATCGCTGATTTCAAAGCTCAGGGCCTCACCGTGGTGTACCGCCCCTTCCAGGACGCTGCCGTTAAAAACCCGATCAGTGGCCTTGCCGATGTGGACTATCTGGCCTTTTACGGTACGCAGGTGACGGGTTCGGAGTCACCTGAGCGGCTCGCGCAGGTCAAGAAGAGTCTGGGCACGCGCAAGATTGCCTTCATCGAGGGCGTCGAGCAGGAGGGTTTGGTTGAACTGCTCAAAGACCAGCCCACCGTGCGCCTGTTCGCGCTGAGTCCCCTGTGGCAGGCGCGGCTTTCTCCCGAGGAAGTGGCAGGAAAGTTTGTGCTGGCCGCCCGTGAACGCAGCCACCGACTGCTCTACATGCGGCCCTACCCCAACCCTGATTCCACCGACATCATGCTGCGCGAAACAAGGGCGGGCCTCGCTCGAGCGGGTCTGACCATCGGCAATCCGGCGGCGCTCGAGTACCTCCCAGACGACACTTTGCGCTATTTGTCTCTGTTGGGACCGCTGGCCGGACTTATCTTGCTGTGTTCGCTTTTCCCGCTGCGCTCTTTAGCCTGGACGGTTGGGCTGCTGATTCTGGCGGGGGTGGCCTATATCGGCGGTTTTGATTTGTTTGGCTGTGCGGCGCTGCTCTCGGGCGTCACCTTCCCGGCGCTGGGCTTTGTCATGCGCCGCAGCCACCCGCTCGACTGGCTGCTGGCCACCGCGCTCACCTTGGTGGGCGTAGCCTTCCTGACCGCGCTGGGCACCAACCTGCCCGAAATTCTGGGCCTCGAGCCGTTCCGGGGCGTCTCGCTGGTGCTGTTTCTGCCTATCTTACTATTTGCACTCTCGCTCATTCCCAACCAAGACATCCGCAAGACCGCGCACAGCATCTACAGCTACCCTATCCGCTTGGGCGACATCCTGCTCATTGGGGTGGTGCTGGGCGCAGCAGCGCTCATCTTCTTGCGGCGCGGTAATACCACTGGTGCGGGTGCGAGCAGCATCGAAACCAAGATTCGGGACCAGTTGCAAGACACCCTCATCCGGCCCCGTTTCAAGGAACTCATCGGGCATCCGCTGGCTGTCATAGGGCTGTGGGGCGGCTTCCCACCGTACCTGAACGCGCTGCTGCTGATGGGCGGCGTGTTTGGGCAAGCCAGCTTGATGGACACCTTCGCGCACTACCACACGCCGCTCTTAATCAGCCTGCAACGGGCCGTCAACGGCGTGCTGCTCGGCGGGGTCATCGGTTTCCTGCTAATTCCGGTGCTGGTGCGGCTGCTCAAGTGGTTCGGCACCGGGCGCTCGAGCACGCCGCCCATGACCGTTCCTGTACTCGGAGCCGAAGGGCGCAAGTGGCGGGGTGGGGATTAGGGAATGGGGAATCGGGATTAGGGAATGGGGAATCGGGAGTGGATTCACTCGAGCAGGACCGTGTTTAGTGGGGGAGAGGCGATTTCAAGTCGCCTCTCCCTCTTGAGCATTTTGAGTTCTCTCCTCGAGTGCTTAACAAGAATCAAGATAATAAGTCGCAGCTATGGGGCGAGGAGTTCAAATCATGAAAATTTTACTGAGCGGCTATTACGGTTTCGACAACGCGGGTGACGAGGCGATTTTGAGTGCTCTCGTCATCGAACTCAAAGCGCTGGGGCATGAACCCACCGTCCTCTCGAGCGACCCGGAGAAAACGGCTCGAGCGCACGGGGTGAAGGCGGTTTCTCGCACCAACCCCATTGCGCTGCTTCGGGCCATTCTAGGCTGTGACGCCATGTTTTCTGGCGGTGGTGGCCTGCTCCAGGACAAGACCTCGAGCCGCACTTTGACCTACTACCTTGGACTCATTCAGCTCGCGCTCACCTTACGTAAACGGGTGGTCATCTTCAACCAAAGTATCGGGCCACTGAGCGACGAGGGACGTAAAAAAGTGGCTCGAGCACTCCACAAGACCCACAACATCGTGCGAGACCGGGGTAGTCTGGCGCTGCTCGAGACTTTGGGAGTGAAGGCCCAATTAGGAGGCGACCCGGCCTTGCTGCTAGGAGCTGGAATAAAGCTCGAGCGCGAGGACAACCGCATCATCATCGCGCCGCGTGGCGGTCAGAGTGGGGCCACTCACAAGCTGGCCGAGGTGGCGCATTATCTGGAGGCTGAGGGCAAAAAAATTGTGCTGCTGGCTTTTCAGAAGGACGAGGACTCGAGCGAGTGTCAGCTCATCGCCGCGTCGTGTTCAAAGGCCGAAATCGTGCAAGTTGGGGACCCTGCCGAGGCGCTCGAGCACATTGCCAAAGCCGAACAGGTTATTGGGGTGCGGCTGCACGCGGTCATTCTGGCGGCGGCGCTGGGGGTGCCGTTTATAGGCATCAGCTACGACCCCAAAGTACAGGGCTTTTGCGAAGATTCGGGCGCGCCAAGCACCAGCACCGACTTTGACGTGAACGACCTCATCACGCGGGCGCTGAGGAACGATGCTCCCGACTGGCAGCGGGTGGCCGAGATGAAGGCTCGAGCGAAAGAAAGTTTCGTGCGGGCGCTCGAGTTCTGACCAGGGTAGGGACAAGCCCTACCCCTAAAAAAACCGTGTTCTGTAGGGGCAATCCCTTGTGGTTGCCCTTCTTTTTGGTTGTTTACCGTTTCACTTTTTCTTCTGGCGCTTTTCCCGCTTCTGCTTCTCGGCCATTTCTTTGGACATCTCTTCCATCATATTGGCCATCTGCGAGTCCACCTGTCTTTGCAAACCGAGCAGGGTTTCGCCCACCATCGAATTCACCAGGCGCTCAATCATCTTGCGGCCCACGTTGTAGCGCGGCAGCACAGTGAATTTGCTGGTCACTTCGGTGCCGCCGGGAACGGGTTTGAACAGCCAGCTCTGCTCGAAGCGGGCGATGAAGCCACCCGGTTTCTCGCTCTCGAGGGTAAATCTGTTGGGTGCGTTGAGTTGGCTGTAACGCGCGTACATCACCAGTCCGCCCAGCCGGGTGATGAGCCGCAGCTTGACTCGAGCGCCGCGCTCGAGCTTTTCTTCGCCCAAATACTCAAAAATACGCAGGTTTTTATCCCATCGGATGCGGCGTTTAGGGTCGGCCACCAAACGAAACAGCACGTCGGGTCGGCTGCGAATTTGAAAAGTCTGCTCGAGCTGAATCGGTTCTACTTTGGAAGAAGCCATAAGTTCAGCCTACTGTAGCGCAGTCGGAACGAAAGGACGTTTGACCGGACCTCGAGTGGCATAGTGAGGCTTGAAAAGGCCCTCGAACCATGCGTTGTGCTATGTTTGAGGCGTTTGTTGTAATCGCAGGTTAGGTAGAGAAGCAAGGTTGTTTCAGGATGGGCAACCTTTGATAGGAGAATGGACGTGAACCGATTTGCCGTATCAATGACTATATTTATGGTGCTGGCCGGGTCTGGTGCATTTTTAGCTTACCAGTCTGGTATCAGCACTTTTGCAGCCAAAGAAGCCGTCAAAGAGAAAGCCGCCGAGGAAGCCAAAAAGGCCCAGGAAGCGCAGGCCGCTGCGTCCGCTGGAGGCAAGGGGTTGGGTACCGAGGTGCAGGTTTCGGGCAATGTGAAAAGCGGCGACACTATCTATAGCGCCAACTGTATCGGCTGCCACATGGCGGGCGGGGTAGGCGGCATTGGCCCCAAGCTGGCCAAATCCGAGGTGGTATCCTGGACCCTAGACCAGTTTAAAAACACCATGCTCGAGGGCAAAACCCCCAACCGAGTTCTGGGAGCCACCATGCCGCGCTGGAAGGGTGGTTTTGGGGCCACGGGTAAGCCGCCCACCGACCAGGAACTGGCCGATTTGCACTCCTACCTCAAGTCGCTTTGAAGTTGAGAACGCAAAGAAAAGCGCTCGAGTGTTCAGGCTCGAGCGCTTCTCCTATGGCGCATAGCGAGACTTGAATAAGAGTCAACCCCGATGGCGGTCCCGCTCTCTCAAGTACGTCCTGAACGCCTCGAGTCGCGGCAAACTCTCGAGGTCTTTGCGTCTGCCTGCGGCCACTTTGCTGGCGATGATGTCGTCAATACTGCACACCTGGAATCCCTCGACGTCCACCCGACGCCCCCAGGCATCCTCGAAACGCTCGATTCCATCGGGACCGTGCAGCAAATCTAAATCGAAAGGGCCGTTCTTGAGCTGTACAAAATCCCGTCCCTGTTCAATCTCGAGCACCTGTTTTTCGGTCAAGGCAAAGCCCAGCTCGAGCAGGGCTGCGACCAATCTCCCACCATTCTCGAGGGATTTTGGCACAAACACGTCCACGTCTTGGGTTGTATCGGGAAATCCCAACAGCACTGCCCCAGACTTTCCTATGAACAGGTAAGCCACGCGGTGCTTGGCGAAGGCGTCGCGGATTTCTTGGGCCTGACGATATTCAAACACGCCCAAACCCCAACCACTCTGGCAAATACTCTTCACACCACTCTCTATACTCGGCGGTGCTGGCAAAGGACCGATAAGGTTCGTCGTCCAGCACGGGTTTGTATGTTTTTATGAAGGCATAGTTTAAGCGCGTCTCGAGCGAACGATTCGCAGCAGCCTCAAATTCTGCGCGCCATGCTCGAGTCTCGGTGGTGTCTTGACTGTTCACACTATCCACGCTGTTCATGGGTCGAGGGTATCACACTCTGGACCTTTGTAAAGCGGTCAGGGACGCTGCCCAAGCGCTTTTTTTACATCTCCGCCGGAACTTCAATCCCTAAAATACTCAAAGTCCCCTCGAGCGCCCCCGCCATGCGCTCTACCACCGCCAGCCGCGCACATTGGAGACCGTCCGGCAGCTCCGGGTCAATCACTTTGGTGTCGGCCTTGTTGCTCGAGTCCTTGTGGTTGTAATAGCCGTTAAAGCTGTTGGCCAGCTCGAGCGCGTATTGGGCCACATAGTGCGGACTGTTGTCACGGGTCGCTATGCTCAACACTTCGGGCAGGCGGGCGATTTCTTTGGCCAGGGTCAGCTCGAGGTCGGAGAGCAGGGAAAAGTCTGCTCGAGCCGAATCCAGACCCGCTTTCAATGCGCGCTTCTGAATGGTCTTGGCCCGCACCGCTGCGTACTGAATGTAGGGTGCGGTGTCGCCTACCAGCGCTAGGGCCGAGTCCCAGTGAAAATCAATCTGGCGGCTCGGTTCGTTCTTGAGCATGGCAAAGCGCAGCGCCCCCAACCCGATGCGGCGGGCGTTTTCTTCGGCATCCTCGAGCGGAGCCACCTCCTCCTTGCGAGCCTGCCCCTCCTCCACCGCGCTCGAGGCCCTTGAGATGGCTTCCTCAATCACCTCGTCCATGCTCACCGTGATGCCCTTGCGCCCCGAGATGGTCTGGCCCTCGAGCAGCACGGTGTTGTAGCTCAAATGGACGCTGTTGTCGAACTCCTGCTGATGGCCTGCAATCGCCATCGCCGCCTTGACCACCGCCTGTGGGTGGCTTTGCCTCGAGTCAATCACGTTGATGACCCGCCCCGCGTGAGCAAAAGGCTGAGGTGTGCCACTGGGATAGGTGGTGCAAAGCATTTTGCCGCTGGGTTGCCGCTCGAACTCGCGGTAATCGAGGCCCTCGAACAGACCGAACTTCCAGAATTGCTGCGCGATGTCTTTGGCGGTGTAAGTTGCAGTCCCGTTCGAGCGCAGCAGCACCAGAATGGGGTCCTCGAGACCGGGTAAAAAGTGGGTCGTGTCCATCACGAAGCAGCCTGCATACTTGCCCTCGCTCAGCCGAAAGCAATACTCGCTTTGCTCGAGCAAATTCATGGCTTTGGTCAGAAATCCGCTGCCCACGATGTCCGATTCCCACACCAAAAGGTCGTACTCGACGCCCAGCGCGTAACAGGTCTCGAGCTGAGCGCGCACCACCTTCTCCACCTCAGCGCGCAACTCTCCGGCCTCGAGTCGGTGCATTACCTCGGTAATGCCGGGTTCGGCCTCGAGCTTAAAAGCCTCGTTTTGCAAATCCTGGTGCAGTCGCACGTACAACTCGCCCAGCCAGTGGTCGTACTTCTCCGAGCCGTCCCACTGCTCCCCGTAATGACTTTGTGCGAACAGCGAGTCGGCGGCCTGACGCCCGGTGTCGTCTATGTAATTCTGAACCTCCACGGTGTAACCCGCTGCTCGGTAGACCCTTGCCATCGCGTCGCCCAGCACCACGTTGCGGAGATGCCCGACGTGCAGTTCCTTGTTGGGGTTCACGCTGGTGTGCTCCACAATCACCTTGATATTTTTGGGTTCAGGCTCGAGGGTGCTCCCCACCACATCGCGGATGTATCCGGCGCGGTCCACGAAGAAGTTGAGGTACGGCCCCACCGCTTCGGCGCGGGCAATTCCGGGCGGCAGCTCGAGCAGCGCTTTGATTTGGGCGGCAATCTGGGCCGGGTTTTGCTTCATGGCTTTGGCCAGTAAAAAAGCCACCGGGGTGCCGTAGTCGCCGGGTTTATCGAGAGGAGTGTCCTGAATGATGACCTCGAGCGCTGCATCACTGATTTGGGCAACGGCTCGAGTCACAGCGTCTTTGAGGGCGGCTTTTACGTCCATAGTTTGAAAAGTTTAGCAGAATGGGCAAAGGGTTTAAGGCGGGTGAAGGCTCGAGGGGATTGCTCACACGTTGAATCAGAGGTGAGGGGTCATCATGAAATTATGCAAAATCTCATTCTGCTGGCAGGGTTAGCTCTCGGTCTCGGTGCGTGCAGCAACGTGGAAACCAGCAATCTCCGTATTGTGGGCGAGTATACAGGGGTCATCAACGGGGTGAGTCAGGACATTATTTGCAACAACAAACCCAGCTATGTCACCTACAGCTTCGACTTCTCGGGTGATTTGGGTTCGTGGACCAGTTCGCTCGAGGGCGTGACCACCGGGGATGTAGTCAACACCCAGAATTACACCGTGGTGGGCAATCCTCCGGTCAATGGTACGGTTACGGCGCAGTATGACGTAAAGGCCAACACTGCCCCACGCTCTAAGGGGGGAAGCCTCGCAGCCCAGGGCATTATCGTGGTGCCCAAGGCCAACGTGATTGGCTACACTCGAGTGAAAATCACTGCCTATGATTTCGGTGGCTTTCCGACTTTTACCCGCCGCAGTAACAGCTTGCCCATAGTAGATAACTGTTGAGTCAGGCTAGATTTGATGCAAGCCCCGTTCTCGAGCGGGGTTTTTTGCGTTCCCTCGAGCCGCTTTCCAACCTCTAGTGTGAAAGATGCTTTTTGGCTAAGCGAATCGTGACCTCGAGTGGGGAAAGAACTCTCTATGGGCCTAACGGGGCATTCATTCACCCATCAGCTCGAGCGGTTAGATTATGAGTATGAAAATTAGAACTTTGATTGGTTCGGTAGCCGTGGCAGCAGCGTTGGCTTCGTGCGGTATTTCGGCGGATGGACGTTTGGCGCTCTACACCCCTACCGTCGCAACCGAGTACCGGATTCAAGGAACCACGGACCGCTTCGTGGGATGTGATAACTTGGATGGCGCATCCGCGAAAACCCAAGTGCGGGTGAAGTTTAGCTCGAGCGGTTTTGTTAAGACCGCTTCCGTGCGTCTGGTGGGTAACACGACCGATGCTCAGAATAATAATTTTGTGGCCAACTTTGCTCGTACCGATTTGGTTGTCGCTAACGAGAACCGGGACTACACACTCTATTTTGATGCAGACGCGGAAACTGGCCAACTCTTGCCCACCAGCAAAGGTCTGTCTAGCCAATCTATTGTGGTTAACCCTGCCCCCCGGACCATCAAAAATGTGACCGTTTCAGGGGACCCCATTAGCGGTCCCTCGGGTGGTTTCAAGGCTAAACTTTCGGGAACATCGGACCAGGATTCTCCGGCAGAGGCTCCTCTCAGTGGAGTTACTCCTGTCTATACCAACTGCACCACGGTGTCCGATACGGGTGTAAAACTCTAAACTTCAATCAAAACCAAGTTTGTAACCCCGCCCTCGAGCGGGGTTTTTTCGTTTCAACCCCCACCCCATGACTTCCGGCACTCCCTTTTGAGCGCTCAGACCCTTAAGCTCAACTCGAGAAAATTGAGAATTTGGGAGCGCTCGAGCGGGGTTTTTTCATTCCGCCGCCTTAGCTGATTCCAACTTGCTTAAACCCGCTAAGCCATTCGTCACATGCCCCCAAGTGCCCAACCCCCTAAACTAGCGCAGTGATGTCGGCGGCGAAAATTCAAACCACTTTAATAGCTCTCGAGCACGCGTTTTATACGCGGGGCAAGTTGCACTTTGCCGACCTCAACCTCAGCCTGCACGCGGGTGAAAAGGTGGCGCTATTAGGGCGAAACGGGGCTGGAAAGACCACCCTGCTCGAGCTGCTGCGCGGGGATTTGAAGCTCGAGGACGGGCTGCGCTGGCAGGCCGAGGGCCTCAAGGTGGCCTACCTGACCCAGCACCCCGACTTTCCAGAATCGGTAACGGTGCGTGAACTGCTCGAGCGCTCGAGGCCCTTTGCTCAGCTCGAGGCCGAACTCCGCGCGCTCGAGACCCAACTAGAGCACCAACCAGAGTTGCTAGTCGTTTGGGACGTGCTGCATAGCCGTTTCGAGGACGCGGGAGGCTACACCTGGAGCGCGCGCGCGGGAATCACCTTTGGGGTGCTCGAGCTGTCCGGTTTCGAGGACCGTGAAGCGGTCTCCTTGTCTGGGGGCGAGCGCACCCGTCTGGCGCTGGCCCTGACCCTGATGAGTGAACCCGACTTGATGTTTCTGGACGAACCCACCAACCACCTGGACATCACCATGCGGCTGTGGCTCGAGGACCACCTGAAAAATAGCTCGAGCGCGGTGCTTTTTACCTCGCACGACCGCGCCCTGCACGACGCAGTAGCCCAAAAATCGTGGTGGGTGGAAGGCGGCGGAGCCACCGGAAACCGGGTGCTCGAGTATCCGGGCGGCTACAGCAAGGCCACCGCGCAGCGCACCCTCGAGCAGCGTACCCTGGAAAAACGGGGCCGAACCCTGGGCTTCGAGGAGGTTCGGCTCGAGCGTTCACAGGCGCAGCAGGCCAAGTGGGGACGGCGCTCGGGGGCGCTGCAATCCCGCCTCGAGCGGCTGGAGGGTGTCGAGGCCCCCCCCAGTGAGCGCAAACTTCGCATGAGCTTACTGAGTGGCAACGCTCGAGCAAAATTGGTGTTGTGGGGCGAACATCTGAGCTTTGCGTATCCCGACCAAACTATTCTCGAGGATGTAGCCTTCCGGGTGCGTCTGGGAGACCGAATCGCGCTGGTCGGTCCCAACGGGGCAGGGAAGACCACGCTGCTCAAACTCATAAAGGGTGAGCTGCACTCGAGCGACCCCCGCGCTAAACTCCTCTTTGAAGGCGGCTCGAACCTGGCCTACCTGGACCAGCACTATCACGGCCTCCACCCCAAAAAATCTCTGCTCGAGTTCTTCGAGGAACGCTTCTCCAGCGTGCGTGCGGTGCAGATTCTGGGGCGTTATGGCTTCGGGGCCGATTACTGGGACCGACTGCCCGACCAGCTCAGTGGCGGCGAGCGGGCCAGAGCGGGTCTGGCGCTCATCTCGACGCTGGGAGCTGATGTACTGCTGCTCGACGAACCGACCAATCACCTGGACGTAGAGACGCTCGAGGCGCTCGAGAACGCACTACTCGCGTATCCTGGCGCGGTGGTGGTGGTCACGCACGACAGGCGCTTTGCCGAGAAGGTGGCGAACCGCATCTGGAGCCTGGACAAAGCCCATCTGATAGAGCGTTCGAGCCTGACCGAGAAGAAACTGCTCGACCCCGCTCGAGTGCTGAAGGGCGACCCAGCCGTCCCCAGCCGCCCCGACCCCACACCGAGGCAGCGCCTTAAGTTGCTCGAGGACCGCCTGCTCGAGATTGAACACGCCTTAAACGAGCGCCACTTCAGAACCCCACTCACCGGGCGCGAGGAGGGGCGTCTGCGCTCGGAAGCGCACCACACGCGCTTAAACCTGCTCGAGCTGTATTCCGAGGTCTACGGCACAGAGGTCATTGACGCTGAAGTGCGGCAAAAACCGCTGTGGATACGGGCCACACGGGGCGACGCGGGCGCTCTAATCTACGCTCGAGGTGTGGCAGATTGTCCTTTCCTGCGCTGGGATGGCCTCGAGCTTCACTGGGAGGGCCAGTCTGGAGAAAATGGGGGTGGTTTGCCCTGGTTCCGCCGCGCTTTGCTGCTGGGCGCGCTACAAATCCTGCTCGAGCGCTGGGATTATCCGGCGGTGCGCTGCCGGGGCGTGACGCTTTCTCGAGCGAACTACGAACGCCTGCTTTACCGTGTGCTCGAGTCCGCTCAGCTCGAGGGCCAGCAGCTACAGAAGTGATGGGCGTCGCCGCAGGCTGAGAGGCCGTCGCAAGCGTCCAGACTGCCGCAGCCCACGTCCAGACCAAAGCAGAGCCACTCACGCTTTTTCTCCTCCTCGTCCTCTGAACGAAAGGAAACTCCCGTTGTGGCCAGAGCGAGTCGGGCGCTCGAGAGCTGGGTATAAGCGTAGCGGCACTCCTTGAAGCGGGCGCTTATGGCGGGCAGGCCGGACAGCAAACCCTGAGTCTGCACGATGGCTTTGACCGCGTGTGAACACGAGGTTCCGCCGTAATAACCCGTATGAGCACAGCGAAAACCCTTGTGGGGCGAAATGTAGCGCTGGTAGAAACCGATGGTCCACAGGGCAAGCGTATCCATGCTCACCTTTACGTGTGAATATAGTGGGAAGTTGCTCAAGCATACCGAAAAAACTCGACCTCAACGCTAAACCTTCTTGGTTCTCCTAGTGGGTCGGGACCTCTCGAGCGCTCTGAGTCACCTTTACCAGCTTGACCCGCTTGAAATCCATCAGGGCTACC
>Ga0123338_10004529_pt1 | contig 12111 bp, 7 predicted proteins | sample grotaG_FD_89793 | JGI IMG/M metagenome (GOLD analysis project Ga0123338, IMG submission 89793) | Glacier valley bacterial and archeal communities from Borup Fiord, Nunavut, Canada, to study Microbial Dark Matter (Phase II) -... | ecosystem: Environmental > Aquatic > Freshwater > Ice > Glacier ... | reverse complement strand
GGAACACCTTGCCACATCGCCCATCGTAAACATTCCGCTCTCTTCTAATTTCTTAGCATACCCTCTACCAACACGCCAGAAATCTGTCAGTGGTTTATGAGTCCAAAGAATTCGTCTATATGTCATTTCGTCCAGTTCTGCAATTCGCACTCCATCCTTGTCTGCCGGTATATGTTTCGCTACTATATCCATTGCTATTTTGCAAAGATAAAGGTTTGTACCTATCCCAGCTGTTGCAGTGATTCCTATCGTTTGAAAAACCTCGCTTATCATTTTAACAGCAAGTTCTCTGGCGGAAAGATTCGCTGTCTGTAGATAATGAGTCACATCCATAAATACCTCATCTATGGAATAGACATGGATATCCTCTGGTGCTACATACTTCAAATATATATTGTAAACTCGTGTACTATATTCCATATACGATGCCATTCTCGGCGGTGCTGTAATATAATCCAGTGCTAATTCAGGTGATTTTTTTAATTCGTTATCATAAAAAGAAGATCCAGTAAAGGAATGATTAGGTGCCTTGCTTCTCTTGGCTACATTTTCTTCTTTCACTTTCTGCACAACCTCGAATAACCTTGCTCTTCCAGAAATTCCAATTGCTTTTAATGACGGTGATACTGCAAGACAAATTGTTTTTTCTGTTCGGCTTGCATCTGCAACTACAAGATTGGTGGATAATGGGTCAAGCCCACGTTCCACACATTCAACAGAGGCATAGAAAGACTTGAGATCAATCGCGATATATATATGATTTTCCTGTTCCATCTTTTTGCCTCCTCTATTTTTTTAACATTATTTATTATAATTCTTTCTCCCACTAATTGGCATTTGTCATTCAATTGACATACCAGGGTATGCTTTTGCTAGAATGTATCTACTTACGCCAAAACGTACAAAATTAACCTTTCTAAAAATCTTTCATACATATAGTTCTGAAGAACAACCTGAGCCGCTATATTGCTCTTCTTCGCGTAATGATTAATACGTCCTTTCAAGCTCATAGCCTTTGAATTCATAGCAGCACCTCCATGTACTTTTTCAGGTTTTTCCAACCCTGAGGTGTTCCGCATAGGAGGCAAGTAGATTCAAATTCTTATTGTTGGTTGTGCTTAATTTTTGATGGAACTGATTACCGTTTCCTCATCGCAGCGGTTCCGGCTGCGCAGAAAATCACTGGTGTCAAATGCTATATTTTACCTTCAAATTTTATATCGGCTGCCTCATTCATGTCCAAGGTTTGTTGGAGGTTTATTATGCCAATTCTATAAATTAATACGATAACTTTGATATTGCGATGAATTATTTGACTTTTTCTCTTTCTGTCCCATCTGTCTTTATTCTGTAAAAATTACGCTCATCACTGACATTTTCATAATATATCCAATTGTCAACTACGTTCATAATCTCGCAAGTATCCGTACAGAGCTTTGTTCTTTGTGTTCCATCCGTTTTAATCTTATACAATGACCTATCTTCATTGTCGTTGCCATAATATACCCAATTATCTGTTACATTAATATATACGCTCGCATCTTCATTTAACTGGGTTTTTTCTGTCCCATCTAATTTAATTTTATATAGATAATCATTATCACTTGAGTTCTTGTAATATGCCCAATCGCCGACTACATTAAGATCATAGCAGCTATCATAGCAAATACATGTTTCATCTGTGCCATCCGTTCTTATTTTATTTATACTATTTCCGTTACTAAAATCAAGATAATATACCCAGTCTCCAACAACATTTACATAATAACAAATACGATCACTTAGTTTGATTCGACCGGTTCCATCTGTCTTTATCTTGAATAAGTGGTCATTATCACTGGAGCTTTTATAATATATCCAGTCTCCAACGGTGGTAACATATTCGCTTGCATCATTATTTAGTTTTTTTTCTTTGGTGCCATCGGTTTTCATTTTGTATATGCAGCCATTATCACTGTTATTTGAGTAGTATATCCAATCTCCAAGAATGTTTATATAACTGCTTGCATATTCATTTAGCTTCTTTTTGCCAGTTCCATCAGTTTTTACTTTATATATATAGCTGCCAACATCAGTATTTCTATAATATATCCAATCTCCTTGTTGGGCTACAATTCCAACATTTACTATATTACTTGCAGTATTACCTGTATTATTTGATGACGAACTGTTAGCCACCTTTACTTTACACTTAGCTCTTATATTTCCGTCAGCTGAATAAGCATATATATACGCAGTACCTTTTTTAATTCCTTTTACTACACCCTTTGAACTTACTGTAGCAATATTTATATTACTTGATTTCCAAGTAACTGATTTATTAACAGCATTTGCAGGTGAAACCGTTGAAGTTAGTTGAAGTTTTCGACCTACCTTTATGGAAACACTCGTCTTGTTGATGTTTATACTTGTTACTTTTTCTGAATTTTCTGAAGTGTCTATAATTGCAATATCTTTAGTAAAAGAGGTGATATCCGAATATATTCCATTATATCCCTTTACACCTGTTATTGAGATAGTTCGAGTCCCGGTATATTTTATAGAGCCATCTAGTAATATAAGGCAAACCGTTGCGCCATCATCAGTTGAATTACTTGTTAGAATAGCACTTTTAATAACTACGCCATCGATTCTATAATTACTCGTTATTTGAGCAGAAACTACATCTAATTTGTTAGAAAAATACAAGTAAATTTCACTTAAATTTAACGTGGATTGGGTAATCAAATACGGACCCGGAAGTTCCGCTACAACATTCTCATTGTTATTCACCATGTCGTTTTCTATTGCTGGTACCGTAAAATATCTTTCTTCTGACCAATCTCCAGTTACTCCAGTATCTGTATTTTTTCGTACTTTCCAATGCCAAGTTCCGCTTTTGTTTGGCATATAATTACAGCTTCTTCCGGATGTATATACGTTATCATCTGAACCCGCTGGATTCGTAATCTGAAATTGATAGCGAGATGCTCCTGTATTTGACCAGCTAAAATATGTGTTAATATTAACTTGTATTGTTGCATTACTGGAAGGATTATTTAAGGACGGTGCTGTCACAGATTGCGTAGGTGTAGCTGTCGCCGGTACCGTAAAATATCTTTCTTCTGACCAATCTCCAGTTACTCCAGTATCTGTATTTTTTCGTACTTTCCAATGCCAAGTTCCGCTTGTGTTTGGCATATAATTACAGCTTCTTCCGGAAGTATATACGCTATCATCTGAACCCGCTGGATTCGTAATCTGAAATTGATAGCGGGATGCTCCTGTATTTGACCAGCTAAAATATGTGTTAATATTAACTTGTATTGTTGCATTACTGGAAGGATTATTTAAGGACGGTGCTGTCACAGATGGCGTAGGTGTAGCTGTCGCCGGTACCGTGAAATTTAGCGAACTTGAATATATGCCTTCTATTCCTGTATCCGGAAATGCACAGACCTTCCAGCTCCAACTTCCCGAATCCTTAGGCGTGAAACTGCAGCTTGTTCCATTCACATTGATATCTGCAGTACCTGCTCCAGTGCTGTTATTTATAAATCTTATCTTATAACGTGCTGCTCCGATATTAGACCAGCTGAAATATGTGCTGGTACCGGCTTGAATTGTAGCATTATTAGAAGGGGTATAAAGTACTGGTGCTGACTGAGATGACGGTATTGGCGTAGGTGTAGCTGTCGCCGGTACCGTGAAATTTAGCGAACCTGAATATATTCCTTCTATTCCTGTATCCGGAAATGCACAAACCTTCCAGCTCCAACTTCCCGAATCCTTAGGCGTGAAACTGCAGCTCGTTCCATTTACATTGATATCTGCAGTACCTGCTCCGGTGCTGTTATTTATAAATCTTATCTTATAACGTGCTGCTCCGATATTAGACCAGCTGAAATATGTGCTGGTACCAGCTTGAATTGTAGCATTATTAGAAGGGGTATAAAGTACTGGTGCTGACGAAGTCGTCCCGGTACCACCTGTACTTTTGCTATAAGTAAAAAACGAATATAGAGGATCCGTTTTATCAATAGTACAGTTAACCCAGGTATATAAATGCGTACTCGGACAATAGTTTTGTTGTATGACAGTTATTGTATTCCCTGAAATTGATTTTACAATTGCCCAATGAACGAGGCTATTAAACCTAATTATGTCGCCAATTTTAGGATTAGATGTCAAATTAAATTGTTCAGATGAACCACTTATTAGCGGTGTCGTTTTTTCAAGTAGGTTATACACTGTGATGCCATAAACAGTTGAATAGAATTTTTTTACAAATGCAGCGCAGCAATAGGTTGTATCATTATCAGCATATGAACCATTTGTGTATATAGCATCTACAGTTATTCCATTCACTGTAATACTATCAACAACTTGCTTTTCTTTAGTTATATCAACTTTTTGTCCGATTACCATTGCTGCACTTGAATTATAAATAAATGTAAAATTAAAAAGACTTGAAATTAATAAAACTATTATTATCTTTGAAAAAATCTTTTTACTCATAATATTTCCCCTCCATTATATGTAATATTTTCTCGGAATCTTGAGCCCTTGATCTATAAGGCTTTCAGACTCTATTTTTATGAAATCGCCCACTTTTTTGCCGAAACCTCTTGGGGGCTACACCCCCAAACCCCTGTCCAGCCGGTGCAACATGCTCAATATTTTGCAAAGCTTTATATTTCTATTCATTGGTATCCAATGTTGTTTTAATCTTATTTGTTTTTTCCAAAACTATAACCCTCCCTCCAATTGATTGATACAAATTATGAATATTACTAATAGTATTCTATTGACCTATCTCATTTATATACTTTCTCAATAATCTTTTCCTCTAAGATTTAATTTACTAGCAAACTTATTTATCCTTTTTCTTTACGTCTTAATTTTTACTGTCATAGTTACTCTGCATCTTTTAATATGATATATATTTACCATTATATACCATATATAAATAAAGTACAAAAACTATTAATATTTTTTCATTTTAAAAAGCACCCATCTCTGAGTGCGTTCAAGCCTAAATTCTATTTAATTCTTACTTCACACTTTATATAGCAGGCATCAAGTCTCCATGTGTCTTATACCCTGAAATATAAAAGTCTTTTATCAATGAGGTTACTAATAATTAAATATTCAATAAGAACCTCTATGGATAATCCTGCACTTCTCATACATTTAATAAATTGTACCCAGCGACAGTCTTCTTCTAAATAATCTCTATTGCCACTACTGTTACGGTTAACATGCGGAATAAGTCCAATACGCTCATAGTAACGTAAGGTATCCGCTGATAATCATACTTTTTACTAACCTCTGCTATGGTCATTTTCTTCACTCCTTTTAAATATTGCATCCCATGTTATACGCTGTTTTCATAGTTTCGCTGTTTAAAATATCTCCTTTGTTCCATACACCTGTACCATAAATAATTCCTTTTTCATTTGCATTATCAATGCATGAAAGATATCCTCTAAATTCCTCGATTGTTCTATTCATAATATCCTTTTCAGGCTCTGCTGCAGTCATAATAAAATAGAAATCTTTCCCTTCAAGCAATGTATAGAAAAAGCAATTTCTATCAATAATATCATATTCATTCATGTTTTCTACTTGTGTTAACAGTTCCGGTCTTGCGTTACTATCCTGTTCATCCTTTGCCTGATCTGTAGCAGTTCGGTAATCTTGAGAATAGAGTATGAAAGGGGACAGAATTTCTGTCCCCTTTCATATTTTATAGACACATCTTAAAAATATTAACTACATCTTCTTCATTTAATGGCTTAAATGCATAAGCAAGTCCTCCACTACTAACTGCCTTCTTTGCCATAATTTCAAAATTAGTATCATCAATTCCAAGTTCCGATAATGTGCTCTGTAGCTCAAGTGTCTGGAATAAGAATTCCTTAACCATCTCAACACTCTGTTTTGCTACATCCATCTGTGGAAGTGATGTATCAATTTCAAATACGTTGCATCCAAACTGATAGAACTTTGAAACAGTTGTATCATCAAGTGTATAAGTCAACCAATGTGGCGTAAGAATTGCAAGACCTAATCCGTGAGTAATATCATAAATGGCTGATAGTTCATGTTCCATCGGATGACAACTCCATGCCTGCCTTTTTCCACCATTCACGAATCCATTGATTGCCCATGAGGAAGTCCACATAAGATTTGCTCTTGCCTCATAATTCTCTGGTTCTTTCATTGCGACAGGTGCGTACTTAATGATAGTTTTCATTAATCCTTCCATAACACTATCAAGCATATAAAGATCCTGATTCATATTAAAATAGACTTCCATAATATGATTTAACATATCTGCTGCGCCACAAGCAGTCTGATATTTATTTACTGTATACGTATTCGTAGGATCAAGGAATGAAACTTTTGGCTGCATCACAGGGAACATAAGACCAATTTTATCCTTTGTTTCTGGATTACTAATAACACCACCGCAATCCATTTCTGAACCTGTCGCCGCAAGGGTAAGTACATCGATAATCGGAAGGCATTTTTCAACTGGTACTTTCTGCATGAGTATATCCCAAGCGTCTCCATCATAAAATGTAGCTGCACCGATAAACTTGGTGCAATCTATGACAGAACCGCCACCGACTGCTAACAATACATCGATGTTTTCCTTTTTACAAATATCTGCCCCTGCATTTACAGATGATACTCTTGGATTCGGTTCAATTCCTGACAATTCAAATAGTTCCAATCCTGCTTTTTTTATTTCTTCCACTATTTTGTCATAAAGACCTATCTTTTTTATCGATCCTCCACCATAGGTAAGAAGAACTCTTTTCCCATATTTGCTCAGTTCCTCTCCAAGATTACCTAATTGATTTTCTCCAAAATATACTCTTGTTGGAATATCATATATAAAATTATTCATTGTCTTATCTCCTTTTCTTTACTAACGCTTTTACTAACTAATGTTTTGATACTTTATCTTGTTGTTTCAAATTCTTCTGCAACATCTTCCAGTAGTTCCCGAATCTTTAGATGCTATGGACAAATCTTTTCACATTTACCGCATTTAATACAGTCACTGGCTTTTGCACGAGTGCATAGTGGTTTGATTGTTTTTTCTGTAAAGTCATATTTTTCAAGGAATGTCCACACATGCATAGGCATAGTTCCCCAGTAATTTGGATATCCAATATATATCGTATCGTACTCCTCTATATCATCCAAAGAATTTTTAAACTCCGGTCTTGCATTTGCTCTTAAGTACCTCCTTCTTACTAGAAATTATTTTCCTACATTTACTCTATCACTTGGAGTTCAGTCCAAGGCAAGAATTATTTTATTTTTCTTGAAGTTTATAGAAAATACAATGCTTAGAGTTGTTTTACTGGTTTTTTTCTCACATTGATAATGTTTATTCTACATTAAATTTCAAAATATTACCATAATGTTTTGAATATAAAAAATGTTAATCAAAGTATTATTCCTTCGATTAACATTTTTCTTTATATCCATCCTATATCTCTACATCAACTCATCAAAAAAATCCCTGTTAAAACCTTTGTAAATAGAATCTACCAAAATAATCCATCAATTAATTAGTCTGGTCTCCCAACAACATTTTCGATATTTTTAACCGGAGACCAATCGCTGATATTATTGTTATTTAAACAAGGCTTCGACAATTTGGTTAACCCGCTCAAGCTGCTAATGTCACTGATTTGGTTGCAAGCCAACTGCAGATATGTCAAATTTGTTGACTCTTTCAAGCTGCTAATGTCTTTGATTTGATTGGAATTCAAGTTAAGCCAATACAAATCCTTCTTCCCTTTCAAGCAGCTTATATTACTAATTTGATTAGCTGCTAAATTAACCCAATACAAATGATTGAACTCTTTTAAAATACTTATATCCTTAATATTATTATTTTGTAATTCCAGAGTTCTTAAATTAGTAAAATCTTTTAGAAAGCTTATATCACTTATTTGATTATCGTATAAGTAAAGATTTTTTAGTTTTGTTAATTTCTTAAGACTGTCGAAATCTCTGATTTGATTCATGCCCAAGGAAATCCACTCCAAATCTTTCAACTCTTTTAAGACGCTTATATCAGTAATTTTATTTTCACTCAACTCAAGCCGGGTTAATTTCGTACATCCTTTCACTATGCTGAGATTGCTAATGTTCATATCACATAGAGCCAGTATTCTCAAGCTTGACAATTTACTCAAAACGCTGAAATCTTTGATTGGATTTTCATTTAAAACAAGGCTGTATAAATTAGTTAATCTTTCCAGGCTGCTGATATCTGTAATTTTACAGTTAACCAGCCACAACCCCTTTAAATTTACTAAATCCAAAAGACTGCTGAAATCGCTTAATTCATTTCCGTCTTTATTGTATATCATAATACCAACTAAATTAGTAAAATATTTTATATCCTCTATTGAATTAACCATGACATTATAAATTTCTATCGATTGAATAGCCTTCACATCCTTGACAGTAATGTCGCCTGTCAGTTTTCCTAGTTGATTTCTGGTATACTTTTCAATTTCAGGATCCTTCCACTGTATTACAGTATTTTCATCAATCACAGCTAAATCCGATTTGACTTTTACATAAACAGTAATCTTACATGTATATACCTTCAAATTCTGATTTATGGTTACACTAATAATCGCCTTGCCTTCTGCTACCGGCGTAATTGTACCTTTGCTAGTCACCGTTGCAACTGCCTTATTACTTGACACATAAGTCACCTTAGCAGCATAGGTTAGGTTCTTGAACTTTATCTTATAATTTTGGCCTTCAACATATAATGTCTTTTTTGTTACCGTCGTTTCAGGTTTCAGCGTAGCTGCTTCAACCGGTGTTATAATAATCGCTGACATCATTGGAATAATAAATGCCATCATTAATATTAATACCTTTCTTATTAAACTTGATTTCTTCATACCTTTCCCCCCTCTAGATATTTTTATTAGCCATTAATATTATTTAATTATATCATATATAAATGTATTTGGTAAATATTTTTTCCATAAATTTGGGTATTTACTATTCCGGGTTATAAGCGAAAATTTAATATAATCCGTTATCATCGTATTTATAACTTATTCTTCTTTTACATTCGATTCGAATAAACATAAACTAACCTTAATTTTAGGTACATAAGCAGTTTGGAATAATTGTAGCGAGAATTATCCTTTGCCAGTTCTTAATCCGGATATGTCAGCTTCTCTGCACCGACCCAAGGAAGCGTGCCAAACAGTAGGAAATGTATATCGCTGCTGATCAGTATAGTACGTCCATCCTTTGTAAGGGAAGGAAGCAGTAACAAGGCCATACCATCTATCGTTGTCCCTACAGGGCTGGATACACCCGCATTGCAAAGCAAGGCGTCAATCGGATAACCCAAGCCTTTTACTTTATCTGAAAATTCTCTTACTGAATCCAACGAACTCAGATCGAGATGAAATGCCAAGATATTTTATTGACCTTAATCTTAGGACATGTTAATATTAAACGTAAAAATATTCAAAATACATGATAAATAATACTAAAGAAAGAGGTTGAAAAATATGCTTGAGCAAAATCCCGAATCAACTTATAACAATGAGACTATAAAGAGTAGCAACCAAAAAACCCAGGGATTTAAAGTTATAATAAGCATGATTATTTGGGGAATAATACTTAGCTGCTTAGGAGGGTTTGCGGTTTATCAAATTGATAGTAATTACTTGAAAGAACAGCCTACATACGTTTTAAATAAAGTTGCATCTACGCTCAAACAAGATCTGAATCTTGATAAATACCAATATGAAATAGCAAAAAAACAGCTGCTTGAAAGGTACGATTCCGGAGACAACTCTGTAGGACTAGCATTGAAAGATCAATTTAAAAAGGATATTAAAATTACCTGTATTGTATTTTTTCTATTAGGTTTTCTAGGAGCTTTTTTATATTTTCTATTAAAAAAACTATTTCCTTATTATATTTATATTGCGATAGCTGTAGCTTCTATTTTTTTATTTGGATTATTTCCCAAAGAAATGGTTATTGATTACGAATTAATTGCTTTCACCGAAGCAAAAGATAAGTATTCCGACCTTAATGAAGCAATTTTGAATGATGATTGGTACTCTGCAGAGTTACTTCTGAAAAACAATATATATCTGAACGATATTAACAACAAAGTGGAGTGTGATGGTAAATTTTATAACCTGTTATATATTTCAATAAATCTTGAGCACCCTGAAGTTGCAAAATTACTGATAAATAAAGGCGCAGATATAAACGAGAAGGGTCCGAATAATAATGCTTCCATCCTTAGTATCGCTGCATTAAAACAATATCTCGATATTGTTGAACTATTAATTTCCAAAGGAGCGGATCTTGAAGCTAAAGATATTGAGGGAAAAACACCTGTTTTTTATTCTTTTTCAGAATCAGGTTTTGCTCGAAGTTATTATAGCTTTCCCGGAATAAGAAAGGATATCAATTATGATATTATGAGAAAATTAATAAATGAAGGTGTGGAAATTAATGCTGTTGATGACTTTGGGACTAGCGTATTAATGCATGCTATTTATTATGATGACGTTGTCGCAGCTTCAACTTTAATTGATCATGGATGTACAGTACGGACTGAAGATGTTGAATATGCTACTGAGAATGACGCAAGCCCAGCTATGTTGGATATTTTAAAGGGTAATAAAAAGAATATTAATGAGAATATGAGTGAGGAGGAAATATATGGAAATGATTTCCTTATGCTTGATGCAGCAAGCAGAGGCGTAGTAAGTGAGGTCCTTGAATGGGTTGAAAAAGGTACTGATATAAATACCCAGGATGATAATGGTAGGACTGCGCTTCGATTATTGATAATAAATATTAGTACCGAATATCTAAAGTTGATGTTATCTAAAGGTGCTGATCCAAAGATAGAGGATTATGACGGAATATCTGCTATTGATTCTGTACAAGACGATATGAAATTTTGGAAAGAGTATTATAAAGATTTAAGTTATTTAGAGTTAGAATCTTTTTTTTCAAAACAACAAGAACAGCTTGAGTTAATGGATCCATCATTAGCTAATTATCTTACAGAATTACTTTCAACCATAAAAACAAGAGAGCCAAAACCAAAAGAGCCGGAGTTTCTTGAATATACTAGTAGAGATCCTGCATTCTCATTTAAGTATCCTGATAACTTTGAAGTAACCTATACAGGGGATAATAGTTTCGAAATGTACTCCGAAGAAGATCAGATTTCTTTAGAAGTGCGCATTTTTATTCCGGACGAACATGAATATGAGGATAAAATAGATGATATCCTGAGTGAAGATGGCGAAATACTTGATCAAAAACAAAACGGAAGCTATTATCAGATCTCTTGGTTGAATACCGATAACCAACAATACGAAAAAGTTTTATATACTGGCTATTATTTTAGCAAAATATATATTAATTATCGTAAGGATAGCAGTGAAAAGTCTGAAGCAATCACGAATCAAATATTGGACTCGTTCCAAGCTTCACAAGAATAACATTTATACGCTGATCAATTTCGGTAAAAAGCCCCGTAACAAACAACACGGACAAGGTGCTAACGATAATGCACCATGTCCGTGTCTGTTTTTTCTATTAATAATATCAATAATCGTATGGAGTTCTACTTATTTTTTCTTTGGAATGCTCGCCTCTACTTCTTCTTTTGTAGCAAACAGTCGTTTCTCCTTGACCCGGATTCCTATGGCAAGGATAAAGATAAGTCATTAAACATTTGCATCTGTTGCAAAGGCCTCTGAACCCATTGGTGAAATTGTAATGTAAAGGCGCAAAACATCTTCACCGGTGTTTATAACCTGCAAACTTTCCTGCCCATCAACCTGCATTAACTCGCCCACCTGCAACGAGGTTTCATTGCCATCCGTGACAACTTTGGCATTACCCTCCATGACCTGTAGGAAAAGGGTTGATTCTAGATGTGTGTGTCCCGGTAGTATTTCATCAACTCAACCCTATCCATTTTTATGAAGTGGTATATTCTCACAAACAATAAAAATAAGGGGTTCCCAGTACTGGAACCTCCGCTCACATACTCTTGCGGAAACTCCAATCCTCGGAAACCCT
>Ga0123338_10004528_pt1 | contig 12114 bp, 11 predicted proteins | sample grotaG_FD_89793 | JGI IMG/M metagenome (GOLD analysis project Ga0123338, IMG submission 89793) | Glacier valley bacterial and archeal communities from Borup Fiord, Nunavut, Canada, to study Microbial Dark Matter (Phase II) -... | ecosystem: Environmental > Aquatic > Freshwater > Ice > Glacier ... | reverse complement strand
TAACTTCGACATTTATCGCGTTAAGTCCTTTTCTACCTTGTTCAACTTCGAATTTCACATTATCATTTTCACGAATTTCGTCGATAAGGCCTGATGAATGTACGAAAATATCTTCGCTAGAATCTGAAGGAGTGATGAATCCGAAACCTTTAGTGGTGTTGAAAAATTTTACTGTTCCTTTTTGCATTGTCTTGATTTGTCTTAATTATTGTTTTGATTTTAAAGAAACTACGATTTATAGCCTCCATTTGCAATTGGAAAGGTGTTAAACAAAACTTTAATAGCTTACGTTGAGCACAATTACTAAAATGCTATGCAAGCTAAATAGTATTTTTATATTTACCAAATAAAAAAAATATTTTTTTTTATTTGGTAGAAATTAAAGCTTGAGAAAAACTATCTAAGCAAAAAGAAAAATCATAAAATTACCATTTGCCTTTTTTAGTTTTGACAATAACATCAAGCAGACCATTTTTTAGGTTTATCATCATGAAGTTGCCAAAACATTATTCCATTAAGCTTATTTTTAATTAAATATTTGGTTTTTATTTTAATTTAAGCAGGGTCATCGTAAGAAAACAAAGATTTTTCCTCGATTGAAAAATAATAAGGAGCTTTTGCAATTGGATCCCAATATTTTTTGAAAGTTTTGTGCTCTGCTAAAAATGCATCAAGTTCATTATACGAAACACCTTTTAAAAAGACACAAGGCTGATACAAACCGTTATTTTCCAATTTCGTGAGTTTAAAAATCCTACCATACATAGCTGCACCAATTACAATTTTATTTGCAGGAACACCTTTAGCTATTAAAAGCTTAACCCCATTATCAGTAGATTCACTTTGTTCAAAGGTTGAATATAAGGGTGTGTGGTGCCCAGATATTACTGAAACCATTTATAAGATTATAGCTCATTAAATTAATTCTATCTACAAGAGGTGTAACTTTTTGCCAATCAATCGATTCTTCCAAATATTCTTTAAAACCTCCAGCAGCAAAACTAATTTCGTATTTATTACCAAGTTCATTTCTTAAAGACGAAACAAGTGCGGTGAAATTAGGTTTGTTTTCTTTGTTAAATGGATGACCTGGTGCACCTTTAATTGCAGGATATTCTTAATCAAGGTCGAGACCATCAGCTTTAAAATATTCAAGAATGTTTTTAGTAGACTGTGTGAATTCTTTTCTTCCTGTTTCAGTAGAGAAAACACCAGAACAAGTATAACAACCTTCCCAACCGCCTAATGAAAGGATTATTTTTAATTTTTGGGTTTTTTTTTTCAGCTTTACAAGATGTTGAATGGTTAAACTATCTTGTTTATTATCAACAGTTAATAGATTACCTTTTAAATGAAGGAACGAAAAAATGATATGAGTCATTTTTCAATAGGATATTTTTCAATATCTACACTCTTGCCAGCATAATATCCAATTACAGCAATATTATTTGTCTTTGTATTTTTCGCATTAACGGATTGCGCTGAACAAGTAAAAATGCAAGATAGCAAAATAAAGTTAAATTTATAATGAGGAAATTTTTCCTGAAAACAATTAAAATAAATATTTAGGGAAACAAAGCTTGAATATAAGTGAAGAAAAATTAGAATTTTAATGCTATTTTTTTAGAAATCGAAATACCTTTCAGATAAATTATACTTTGTCTAAATAATATAATATGGCTATTTTTTTAATTTTTGGTTGTAGAAACCATATTCCAATGGGTAATGCTATAATGAAATAAAATATATCTTTATAATCATCAAACTCTGCATTTTTTTTCTGTTTTTCAATAGAGTATATAATTCTGGAATTAAAATTAACAACATAAAAAAAAGCTGATATGAAAACTAAAAACATGAATAATTTTAAAAATTCTGGAAACTCATAAAATTCTATAATTAAAATATTATTGATAATATTTAATGTACTTGAAAGAAATAAGAAAAGGCAACTTATAATAAGTAAGCTGATATGTTTCCTTTTAAAATTTGGCAGACTTTTATTTAAGTAAAAACCTAATAAGAAAAGCCATCCAAAAAAAAATGTCATAAAACTTATTAATGAAACTGAAATTAATACTAATTCTTCCTCAGGTAAAATAGAAACAATTATCAATGGGAAAATTAGTATGGTAAATATTTGCCAGCTTTCTGATTTTAAAATAATCATTTTTAATTCCTTCTTCATGCTGCCTATTGGTCTAGGAGTGTGAATATAAATTAAAAAAATTCAAATATGAATATCTCAATATCAGTTTTTTGATAATTAAATTTTTGTTTTAAAATTAATTTCCAATCTCTTATCGACATTCATTATTTTTACAAAATTTTTTTTGATAAAATATGAATATCACTAACTCTTTAAAAGAAAATATTTCCGCGGCTTTAAGTGCTCTTTACCAAATTAGCCTTTTGCCCGAAGAAATTATTTTACAAGCCACTAAATCCGATTTTGAAGGTTCGCATACATTTGTAACTTTCACTTTATCCAAGTCTTTAAAAAAATCTCCACTTGATATAGCCAATGCAATAGGCAATTATTTAATTGAAAATGAAGGGTTGGTTAGTAAATTTAATGCTTTACAAGGTTTTTTAAACCTTACTTTATCTGATAAAACTTGGCTTAAATTATTTGAACAAATTTCTCAAGATGAAAATTTTGGAATTCAAGCGCCACAAGATCAAAAAGTAGTGGTTGAATATTCTTCTCCCAATACCAACAAGCCTTTACATTTGGGTCATTTAAGAAATAATTTTCTTGGTTATTCAGTTGCTGAAATATTAAAAGCAAATGGTTTTCAGGTTACAAAAGCCAATATTGTTAATGATAGAGGAATACATATTTGTAAATCAATGCTGGCCTATCAAAAATTTGGTAATGGCGAAACACCTGAAAGTTCAGGTGCAAAAGGCGATCATTTGGTAGGCAAATATTATGTTGAGTTTGATAAACTTTATAAAAAAGAAATTGAAAGTTTAAAAGAGCAGGGTTTAATGGAGGAAGATGCCTCTAAAAAAGCTCCTATATTGCTTGAAGCTCAAAATATGTTGCTTAAATGGGAACAAGGTGATGTAGAAACTGTAAACCTTTGGAAAAAAATGAACTCATGGGTGTATAGTGGCTTTGAAGTTACATACAAAAAAATGGGTGTTGATTTTGATAAATTTTATTACGAATCGGATACTTATTTATTAGGGAAAGATATTGTTCAGGAAGGGTTTCAAAAGGGCGTATTTTTTAAAAAAGAAAATGGATCAATATGGGTGGATTTAACAGAAGATGGTTTAGATCAAAAATTATTATTACGTGGCGATGGTACCTCAGTTTACATTACACAAGATTTAGGCCTTGCCGATTTAAAATACAAAGATTGTAAAGCTGATAAATCTATTTATGTAGTAGGTAATGAGCAAGATTACCACTTTAAAGTTTTATTTTTAATTCTTAAAAAACTTGGAAGGCCTTATTTTGAGGGATTATTTCATTTGTCATACGGGATGGTAGATTTACCATCCGGCAGAATGAAATCTCGCGAAGGCACTGTAGTTGATGCAGATGATTTGATGGAAGAAGTAGTACAAACTGCTCGCAGCAAATCATTTGAATTGAGTGATTTAATTGATCATTTCACAAAAGCTGAGCAAGATGATCTTTTTGAAATGCTTGGGGTTGGTGCTATTAAATATTTTTTATTGAAGGTTGACCCAAATAAGAGAATGTTGTTTAATCCTGAAGAATCTGTAGACCTTCACGGAAATACTGCTGCATTTATTCAATACACACATGCTAGAATAAAAAGTATTGTACGCAAATCGAAAGAAATTGAAATGTTTGAGTTGAAAGATTATAACTTGGCAAGCGAAGAAAGGGATTTAATTGTTCTAATTAGTAACTTCCCTGACGTAATTAAGGAAGCTGGCTTAAGGTATGCACCCTATATTTTAGCACAATATTGTTATGATTTAGCAAAAGGATATAATAGATTATTTGCTGCTCTTTCCATTTTTAAAGCCGATTTCCCAGAACAAATGTCTTTTCGCATTAAATTATCAGAACAAACAGGAATAGTAATAAAAAGAGGAATGAAATTATTAGGAATAGAAGTGCCTGAGAGGATGTAGAAGGAATTTAAAAGATTATAAAAGATTATAATCTTTTATAATTAAATGCATATCGAGTTTCTTGCAAAAACTTTTAAAAGCCTTATGATAGATTTTTAATTTTTTCAAATCTAATTTGCTGAAAATTTCAGGATTATCGGATTCCCTAAATCTCCCAAGGCTTTTTTCCTTTAATAATTCTTTGGGCATTTTAATATTCATTGGATCATTTATATATTCTATATTAGTTTTAAAGATATCATTGAATACTGCAATATCAGCTAAAATTAATGATTCCAGTTCATAAATATTCAACATAAAAAGCGCATTTTTATTAACAAGCCTTTTCACTTTTGCAAAGTTGTCCTTCCTAAATTTCATTTGAATTGAATTATTTTCAAATTCATCTAAATCCCGGATATAAATTAATAGATCAGGTCTGCGTTCTTCATATTCTCTCCGAATTAAAGTTTTTAATCGTTTATTTTTTAAACTATCTAATTCACTTCCATGAATATTAAAAAGTAAGGGTTCAAAACTAGCATGATAATATCTCTCGAATAAATTTTTGATGGATTGAGAATCTCCTGGGCTTTCACCTAATAAGGCAATTTTTAATCATAAAATCTGAGGCTCGAGATCTGAGTGTATCCAATAATCACTTAAAAAAGCCTCATCTTTCATGTATTTTTTTGCCTTGCTTTTTTGTTTTTCGGATAAATGATGTAATTGGGTACCATTTTCTGTCATCTCACAAATAATAATTTTATTTAACTCACCTGGGTTCAATACATCTAAAATTTGAGGAGAATGTGTAGTAATAAAGATTTGTTTTCTTTCAGCCTCTTCTTTTAAAAAAAGCATTAATAAATGCAATTGATGAGGATGAATGCCTATTTCAGGTTCTTCAAGGATAATAATATTTTGATAAAAGAAAATTTCTTCAATAATATAAAATAATCTCTTGGTTCCATCAGATAATAAATCATAAACCTGCCAGTGATTATTTACATAAAATTCTATAATTAAATTACTGAATATCAAATCATTGTTTAGTTTCTTTATTTTTAAATCGGGACTAAATCTAATATTTTTTATAGGAGAATATAACATTAGATATTTTTTTAATTCTGAGAAAAATCCATCTGTAGAGGTTAATAATCTTTCAATCAACTCATTATTATCTCCAAATGGTAAAGAATCGAAATTAGGTACGTTCTTAGGATTAATTAAACCGTTAAATAACTCATTTAGGCCTCCTGTTTTAAACATCTCTAAAATTGAGGTTTCATAATATTTTGGGACATAAGGAAAAATAGTTGATCCAGAAAACCCTATTAATATGGTTTCTGGTTGAGTAATAAAATCAATTTTTTGCGATATATTAAAAGGGATAATTTTAGATTCAAGCAAAAATGGATATTCTTTGTTTATTTCGTTACTAAGTTCTGAAAAATAAGGATTTGAATAATTCTGCCTTCTTTGAGCAGTAAATATTTTTGAATCCGAAGTTAGTTCACCAAAAAGGTTGGTATTTGATTGATTGTTTTCGTAAAATGACTGTGATTTTATCCATAGAACAAAATCTTTTACTTGATTATGAAAACCATTTAAAACACAATCAAAGTAACTTAAATCCGCAACTTTAAAATTGGTTATTCTAAATAAAAATTCAACAAAATTAGTTTTACCACTTCCGTTTTTACCAATTATTATATTTAATCCGGGTTGGAAATCTATTTCTAATTCTTGAATAGATTTATAACCTTTAATTTTTATATTTTTTATAAACGTTGCGTTTGCCATACCATAAAATAAAAAAATCCGTAACAAATGTTACGGATTCAAAATTGAAATTTTTTTTTGTTAAAAAAACATTTATTTTTTATTCAGAAACTTCTAATCTTACTGATTTACCTTTAATGGTATTGTTTTCCATTCCTGAAATAACTTTTTGAACATCGGTTTTCTTAATTTCAACATAAGAAAATTTCTCATGGATATCAATATGACCAATATTTCCAAAAGAAATACCTGTTTCGCCAGTTAAAGCACCAACAATATCATTAGGACGAACTCGGTCACTTTTGCCAATGTTTACCATCACCTTTACCATATCTGCACTTGATGCAAATTTACGTGGCTTAGTTTCTGTTGGTCTATCATCGCGTCTTTTGCTATCATCCCTTCTGTTGTCATCACGTTTTCCAAATCGCGAAGAACCAACTTTTTCTTCTCTGCGTTTTGGTCTTTCTTCACGGTCTCCCCGACGTTCAGAAAGATCATTGTCAGCACCTTCATTTTTTTGAATACCCATATTAATTTTAATAAGGGCTTTAATAATTTGATCGTCTGAAAAACCTGCGTGGTGTAATTGAGGGATCATATCACTGTATACATCTAAATCACCTGCTTCAATGCTGCTTTTTATTTTCTCAATGTATTTGGCTTTTTTAACTCCAACAACATCCGAAAAAGAAGGCACTACGCCACGTTCGATTTTCTTTTTAGTATAATCTTGTATTTCGCGTAAGCGGGTTGTTTCTCTTCCTGAAACGAAAGTAAAAGCACGACCAGAACTACCAGCCCTTCCTGTACGTCCAATTCTATGAACATAATATTCAGGATCTAATGGAATGTCGTAATTACAAACAGCATCAATACCTGTTACATCTATTCCACGAGCGGCTACGTCAGTTGCAACTAAAATATTAGTTACACCTGATTTGAATTTTGTCATGACATTGTTACGAGCTTGCTGGCGCATATCGCCATGTAAGCCTTCAGTAGCATAACCTCTTGTTAAAAGTTCTTCAACTACTTCATCCACCTTACGCTTTGTATTACAAAAAACAATCATTTGTTTGATGTTATATAAATCGATTAGGCGAGACATAACTTCAACTTTAGCAGAAGCTTTTACTTCATAAAATAATTGTTCAATGTTTTCAGCAGTAAGTTCATTACGTACAACTTTCACAATTACAGGATCTGTTTGAAACCTTTTTGTAATTTGAAGAATTGGTTTCGACATAGTTGCCGAAAACAATAGAGTTTGACGTTGTTCTGGCAATTGTTCCAAAATCCCTTCTATATCTTCACGAAAGCCCATGTCAAGCATTTCATCAGCCTCATCCAATACTACTACTTTTACTTTATCAAGTTTTAAAGTTCTGCGTTCAATGTGGTCAATTATTCTACCTGGTGTACCAACTACAACTTGCGCTCCGTCTTTTAAAGCACGAATTTGTCTGTCGATAGGGTCGCCACCATAAACAGAAACGCATTTTGTTTTATTGTATTTTGATAATTTTTCGAATTGCTCAGTTACCTGCACTGCTAATTCCCGTGTTGGACAAAGTACTAGCACTTGAACGTGTTTTTTCGTCACTTCTATTTGCTCTAGTGCCGGAATACCAAAGGCAGCCGTTTTTCCTGTCCCTGTTTGCGCTAAACCTATTAGGTCACGTCCCTGTAAAGCTACTGGAATCGCCTCAGCCTGAATAGGGGAAGCCTCTACGAACCCCATATCTGCTACAGCACGCTGTATTGCTTCAGATAATTGAAGTTCTGAAAATGTTAATTTTTGCATTTTTTTTGTTTATGTTGTCGGGTCTTGTGTCGTGGGAAATGAACCGGAACCGCCATCAGGCACATTATTTTGCCAAAAGAATTTTAATTATCTACCCTAAGGTGAGTTTTACTATTGTATTTCCCTTTTCAAGACCTATTTGAACCGCAAAGGTAGTAATTTATTTTATTATTCCGAATTATAATTTAAATATATAAATATTTATTACCAAAAATGATCTGGTTATGAATTCAATGCAATAAAAAGATTATAATAATCTATGAGGCCATTTTCAATGCATCTTTTAAATAAACATTAATAGATTGTTTAATTGATGTTTGTTTTTCGCTTTCCCAAATTCTATTAACAATATTAGTTTCTGTCTTAATTTTATTAATTGGGCTTAATTTAGATTTCTGAGGATCAATTTTTTTCATGTCTGCTTCTAAAGCAATAAGAGTTTGCTTTATTTGAGCAAGTTTTGATTGATTTAATATCAATTTTACAATATCGATTTTATTTTTACGCAAGTTGAGTTTAAAGAGTTTGTATTCAGCTTTTGTTTTCCAAACCATTAACTTATCAGCTACTTTACCTTTTCCCGCCGCTGTAATAGCTGGGTTTAAAGAAATTATATTGGTTTTCTCTTCGTCAATTAATTTTTTTACTATTTCTAAATTAGTCAAAGCTTTCCATATCCTGTATTCAAGCCTGGCAATGGTATAAATAAAATTCTGTTGCTTAAAAGTTAATTTCATTAATGAGTTTTCGATGCTGGAAAGTTGGTTTTTCATATTTTTTTTATCTTTTTTCTAATGACTTTTTTCTTAAATCTTATTAAGTAAATTTCGTCATTAGGAATCAAAAAACCTAAATTATTGATATTTCGATATTGATAAATTGATATTTAAATAATCTATTTTGGATTAATTTTTTCATGATAATTTCTTCAATTTTTAAAAATATAGAGTGGCATTTAACCTAGCTGTTCTTAAATTAATAATTTAATTATAAAAAAATTGATTAGATGAGGCATTTTCTTATAATATTGCTTAATATTCGTTTTTTAAGAATTATATGCCCATTTTATAAAAACAAAAAACCAGACTTATGCAATCAACTACATTTAAGAAAAACGCAGGACAGGTATATCTTTCCCTTGTTCCTTTTTTCGCTACTTTTTTTGCCTTTGCGACGGGACACATTAGCTACAAAATATATTTACCAATTTGGATTATTAATGTCTTATTAATGATAATGGCTGCTTGGTTTCTTGGAGCACATGTTATCAAAAATAATGATACTGAAAAAAAGCAACTAGCTATTGTTGGCTGTTTTCTACTTGCCCCAACTTTATTAACTTCAATTTTTGGAGGTATGGGTGTTCCGCCAGGCACAGTAAAAGGATGGATAGAGACGGCTAATGAACAACAGATAAGATTTTCTTTTTTAATTATAAGTGGTATACTTATAGTTTTTGGATTTACACTTTTAAGAGAAAAATTAAAGCAGACAGAAGGAAATTTTTATGCTCAACTTGGTTTTGCTTCAATTATTATTGCTGTCCCAATTTTAATTTATAATATGTCTTTCTGGCACAGCTTCGTGTTGGAGACGTACAAGATTAAGTTAGCTTCTGTTTCGCAAAAAACACCAGAATGGGTCTTGCCTATAGTAAACCAGGTTTGGATATTATCAGTAGTTGAGGTTTGTTTGACTTACATTGCAATAATAGCGTTTGTAGCTGCTTTAAAATCTGCAAATTGGTTTCGAAAAGTTCCTTCAAATATTTATATCATTATTAGTGTATTGGCAATAGCATGCATAATTTTATATCCAATATATCCAGGCTTCGAAGTATTTTCAAGCTTTCCTTATTATCCGTTTATGATACCAGCGATACCATTTTTCATGATTTACTTTATTGGGATAAATTTATTGCGGAGGGCAGGCACTAATGAAAAATACTAATTTATAATAGCAAAGCCACGTTGGATTTATTCATAAAAATATCCAAAATTTATGTTTCTATTTTTTTGTTAATTCAAATAAAAAAGTTCTTCTTCTTCTAAATCTATCTATGATTTAGAAGAAGAACTTTTTCAGCATGATCCAATCATAGAAGACTTTTTAAAATAATCTGTAATTACTTAATTGCTCTATAAAATGCGGTATAACATCAGGATATATAATTATAGTAAATACTATCCCAAATAAAGCTCCATATAAATGTGCATCATGGTTTATTCCATCTCTACCCCTTTTTGATTGGGTATAAGTATAAAGTAAATATAAGCCACCAAATATAAAAGCTGGTATTGGAATTGGGATGAACATTAAATACATACCAGCTAAAGGATTAAATAAAATTCCTGCAAATAATACAGATGACACTCCTCCTGAAGCACCTAGAGAATTATAATTGTAGTTATTTTTATTTTTTAAATAGGTAGGAATATCGGATATAATGATCCCTACGATATATAATAAAACGTATAATACATTTCCTAAATTTCCATGTATGGCCTGATATACTCGTTCTATCATGTTACCGAAATAATAGAAGGTAAACATGTTAAAAATAAGATGCATGTAATCAGCATGAATAAAACCAGAAGTAATAAAACGATAATATTCCTTTTTTTTATAAATAGTATATGGATTCATCATCCATTTTTCCATAAAATATTCATTGTTAAAGGCATATAAACTTATCCCTGCTGTAATAAAAATGAGTAAATTAGTAATTGTAATATTTTGCATGATAGTAGAAATAAAATAATCCTTTTAAATTGATTAGAAGGATTATAAAATTAAAGTATTCCTTGAATTATAGGTGATTTTCCATCAAGAAAATCGTCGAAAGTATCTCCGCGTAAGCCTAATCTAATGGTTTCTAATGGTATAATTTCGTTGGGTGAAATATTGCCTAAGTTTACGTTTGTGCCCAGCAATTTAATAAACCAAACTTGTTGTACTTTTTGCGGAGCCTCCCAAATAATTTTTTCATAAGGAACCTGAGTAAGTATTTCTTCTACTAAACCCGATCTTACTTCGCCTGTTGACCTAAATAAACCAACATTTCCACCTTCTCTCGCTTCGCCAATTACTTTCCATGCACCGGCTTCTAACTCTGCCTTCATCAAAGCAATCCATTTGTAAGGTGGTATTATTTTTTCTGCATCTTTAGATCCTACTTCTGAAAGAACTGTTACTTGTTTAGCTAGAATGCGTATATAATTGCATTTTTCATCATGAGGCATTTCTAATGAACCATCAGAAACCTCTGCATGGCTTAAATCGAACGTATCGATTAGTTTTCGATATTCATCAAATTGTTTTCGGATTATAAAGGCTTCAAACAATGTTCCACCAAAATAAACCGGAATACCTGCTGCTTTATATAATCCTAATTTTTCTTTAAGCCTTGGAGTAAGGTAAGAAGTAGCCCAACCTAATTTTACGATATCTACATATTCACTACAATTTTCAATAAAATCTTCTGTTTCACGAAAACTCAAGCCTTTATCCATTGCCATAGTATAACCGATACTTCGGGGTTTTTCTGGTCGAGATGGAATTTGGGTTAAATGATAATTCATTTTTAAAAATTTACTTGTTTAAGATTATGGTTAGATTATTAAAGTTTTACAAAAATGACAGATAAATTTAAAAAAATAATAATTAGGTCATTTTTTTTTAAAAAATTACATTTTTATTAGAGAAATTAAATTTAAAAAATTATTAAAAGGAAGGATATTAAAGTGGATATACATAAATTAAAACGCTTCTGAAATTCCTGCATAGATACCGTGGCTATCATTATTGCCAAAGCCAAAGTCCAGTCTTATGTTTAACCTTTCGGTTTTATTGATCATATATCTTAACCCTGTGCCATAACTATAATTAATGCCTTTAATTCGAAATTCATTCATAGTTTTAGCCACTTCACCTATACCAGCGAAGACTGTCACCCCGAAATTTTTATAAATATGCTGGCGGTATTCAGTTTGGAAAACAATAGCGTGCCTTTCCTTATAACGGCCTCTATAAAAACCTCTTAATACTGTACCGCCTCCAAGCGAACCCAATTGTTGTAATGGGGGGTACTCTCCAATATTAAAATTTAAAATGGTATTAAAGGCGAGGGTACCTTTTGGATTCCATTGTTTGTATGCCCTCGCATCTAAAAATATATTATTGAAATCCTTCACACTCCTTACGCATTTATTAAAGAAAGTTAAGCCTAAGTCTACAAAAAATCCCTTAAAAGGATTTACAATATTATCCCTTGTATCATAGAGTAATGCCGGTCCTATCCCTGATGCAACGGAAAAAGCGCTATCATATGATTTTTGACCATATTTTTGAGTTTTTTTATCAATTATTATATTGTATGGATTGTTAAATTGCTGTTTTATTCCAAAGTAGGTAAATGGAGC
>Ga0123338_10004527_pt1 | contig 12114 bp, 11 predicted proteins | sample grotaG_FD_89793 | JGI IMG/M metagenome (GOLD analysis project Ga0123338, IMG submission 89793) | Glacier valley bacterial and archeal communities from Borup Fiord, Nunavut, Canada, to study Microbial Dark Matter (Phase II) -... | ecosystem: Environmental > Aquatic > Freshwater > Ice > Glacier ... | reverse complement strand
GGAGCGCGGCAATTGCTTCAACGATGTATTCGGACCGCAGGTGCTCGCCAACGAAGGACTCGAGGTGATCGAATTTGCCTCTCCCCCAGTTTGCGTGACGGCACAGCGACTAGATCCTCCGGGCTGAGGGCTTTCAAGCTTTCAGGAAAATATCCGAACTTCGAGAAGGCCAATTTCGCAATGCCTACGTAGGGTCCTGTGCGCCAGCCGTGCTCGGTGTGTGTGTCTCTGCGTAAAATTGGTAACGCGTCCGACGGTAAATGTGGGAATAGTTCTTGGGGCGGCGTTGCGGGTCGTCATAAAATAAATCCATGAAGGAATGCGTTTTTCGGGTGGGGTTGGCTCTTGGCCTGATCGTTGGAATGGCTGCGGGCTGTGACAATTCCTCGAGCGGCACCGCCGTCGATGGTGGCGAGGGCGAGGACCTTTCGGGAGCGGCCGTGGATTTGCTGACGGACCCCGACGATCTCGAGAATCCCGACGCTGGCTGTTTGGCGACCGTCACGAGCTGTACCAATTTGTGCGGCGTGGTCACCGACCATTGTTCGGGACAGGTGTTTCAGTGTGGCGGCTGTGGTGCCGGCACATTCTGCAATCCCAAGTCGAACATGTGTGAGATCCCGTCGAAGACTTGCACCGACCTCAAGGCCGACTGCGGCTTCACCCGCAACAGCTGCGGCATTCGACTCAACTGTGGCACGTGTAACAACGTCACCGAGGAGTGCGACTTCGACACCAACAAATGTGTCGCTTGCGAGAACGTCACCTGTAACGACCTTGGGTACGAGTGTGGTGCGGCGTGGCTCGGCTGCGGACCGCAGACCAACCTCGGCAACTGCGGCGACTGCTCGGCCAAGCCGAATACCACCTGTAACCCCATCCTTCACATCTGCGAGCCGAAGTGCACGCCGCTGGCCAAAGCAGTCATCTGCGCCAATGCCAAAACCAAAGGGAAAGACTGTGGCGTCATCACCGACAACTGCGGCGGGATCGTCGACTGCGGCGGCTGCCCCGCGGGCCAAGCGTGTGGTGTCCGCGGTGTGGCCAACCAGTGCTCTCCGGCGGAAGATCCGCTCGAGTGCCAGCTGGCCGGAAAGAACTGCGGTCAGATCGACAGCGCGTGCGGCGGCAAAGTCGACTGCGGCATTTGTCCTGCCGGTCAGGTCTGCAACAGCAACAATATCTGCGGGCCGGCCTGCGCACCGAAAGACTGCACCGACCCGGCCTACAACGGCAAATGCGGCAGCCAGCTCGACGATGGCTGCCTCGGCAAGATCAATTGCGGCTGCACCGGCGCTGGCAACATTTGTAACATGACCGCCAATGGCGTCATCGGCGCCTGCGTCGGTGGGAGCACCTGCGCCACGTACACGGCCAACGGCCAGTCGGGCCAGGTGTGCAGCGTGAATGCCACGCCGACGTTCCCGAAGGGCAACGGGACCAACCTCAACTGCCCGTGCACCGCGGCGGGATCGTCCTGCGTCAACGGCACCACGGCAGTGACCGGCACCAACACCGGCACTTGCTGCATCAATGACGTGGTCTGCGGGCCCAATGAGTGCGGTGTGACCAAGACCAACAAGTGCACCGGCGCCGCCATCGTGTGCGGCTGCAGCGGCAACAACTTCTGCGATGTCGCGACCAAGCTCTGCAAGCCCAACATCCCGTGCAGCACTTACAACGCCAACGGCGCAGCTGGCAACCCGTGCAGCGTCAACGCCACCACCACCTTCGATAAAGGCGGCGGTGTCGCGCAGAACTGCCCGTGCGGCGGCGGTCGAGAATGCATCGGCGGCACGGCTCCGTCGCCCGTCGTGACCGGCACCAACACCGGCACTTGTTGTCAGAACACCAACCCGGGCTGCGGGACCAAGTGCGACGGCAGCACCGTCACCGACAGTTGCACCGGCGCCGTTACCACCTGCAACAACTGCGGCGGCAGCGCCTTCTGCTCTGCCGGAACGTGCGTCGCGTTCACTGGTTGCCCAGGCGGCGCATCGCAAGGGAAGCCGTGCTCCAACGGCGGCGCCTTCGATCGCGGCGACGGCACGCTCTTGACCTGCAAGTGCCCGGCTGGCTTCCAGTGCTACAACGGCATGGTCGTCGTGTCGGGCAGCACCAAAGGCAATTGCTGCCAGAACACTGCGACATGTGGCAATAGTTGCAACACGTCGGTGACCAACACCTGCGACGGCACGGCCATCGCGTGTAGCTGCAACGCGGCGACATCGTGGTGCAACGGAAACACTTGCAGCCCGCTTCTCAAGTGTAACCAGCTCGCGCCTCCCAAAACCGGCCTGGTCGGTTCTCCGTGCAGCGACAACCCAATCTACGACGCTGGCGGCGGCAAGCTCATCGCCTGCCCGTGCGACAACAGCGTAAAAACCAAGAATATCTGCTTGGGGGGCACCTGTTCTTGCACGCCAGACACGTGTGGCGGCGACTGCACCAAAGACGGCCTTGATGACGGATGCGGCGGGAAGATTGCTTGTCCGTGCCCATCCAGCCAGACCTGCGACAAGACCACCAAGGCGTGCTGCGCTCCGTATGTGTGCGCCGGCAACGAATGCGGCATCGCGCATCCGAGCTGCGGCGTCTCCAAAACCTGTACCTGCACCGTGCCGTTCGAAACCTGTGGGGGAGGCGGAATGCCCAACAAGTGCGGTTGTACTCCGAAGAAGTGCACTGGCAGTCAGTGCGGAACCCAGCCTGGCGGCGACGGTTGCGGCCAGCCCCTCGTGTGCCCGCCATGCTAACGCGCCTGGGGATGACGATGGTGTTGCTCGCGGCCTGCAACAGCAACGGGAACGGCAACGGGATGCCCGATCTCACCGGCGTCACCGACGACATGGACTCGACCTTGGTCGACATTGGCCTCGATCCGAACAACTGCGGCGGCACCACCCAAAAGGTGGAGCTGGCGCCGCTCGACATGGTCATCACGCTCGACACATCGGCGTCGATGGACTTCGATCTGAAGTGGGTGTCGGTGGAGTCGGCGCTGGAAGACTTTGCCACCGACCCGCGCTTCAACGGGCTCGGCGTGGGGCTGCAATATTTCCCGCTGCGCAAGCAGTGTGAGCTCGACGCCTATCAGTCGCTGTCGGTGCCGATCGATGCTTTGCCCGGGGTGGGTCCGGCGATCGTGGCGTCGCTGCGGCAGAAGAAGATGGCGGGCGGCACGCCGATGACGCAGGCGCTCGAGGGAACGTTGGCGGCGACCAAGGATTGGCTGACCGCGCATCCCGATCATCGCTCGGTCGTGGTCCTCACCACCGACGGCATTCCTGACGATACCTGTCAGGTGCCGACGGGCGGCGGCCTGGCCAACTCGCTCGACAACGTGAAGTCGGTGGTCGCCGCGGCCAAGGCGGGGACGCCGTCGATCCCGACGTTCGTCATCGGCGTCGGCTCGGAGCTGGGCGCGCTCAACGATATTGCCGTCGCTGGCGGGACGACATCGGCCGTGTTGGTCGATACGGCATCGGACATCAAGGCGGCGTTGTTGACCGCGTTGACCAACATTCGCCGGACTGCGCTGCAGTGTGAATACGACATTCCGATGGGGCCGGATACCGACAATGGTCGCGTCAACATCACCTTCAAGACCGGCGGCAGCTTGACCGCGTTCGGCAACGTCGGCGACCTCGGTGGCTGCAGCAAGGCGCCGTTGCAGGGCTGGTACTTCAACGATCCGGTCACGCCGACCAAGATCGAGCTGTGCCCGATGGCCTGCGACAACGTGAAGGGCTCGTCGGACGGTGAGATCAACGTGGTGTTTGGTTGCAAGACCGTCATTCTGTGAGGCTGGTGGTTGTGGCGTTGCTGCTTGCTGCCTGCGATAGCAACGGCGGTAAAGCTGGAGACGCGGGCGTCGATTTTGGCGCTTCACCCGACGGGGGCGGTGTCGATCCCGCGTGTGCCCGGGCTTCGGACGAGGCCAAGCTGCAACGGCTCGATCTGGTGTTCATGCTCGATCGGTCGGGGTCGATGGGCGACGGTGTGAACGGCATCGCGGCGCAGAAATGGGATCCGATCTTGAGCGCGCTCAACGCGTTTTTCGCCGACAATAATTCGGCGGATATCTCGGCGTCGCTGCAGTATTTTCCGTATAACAACGTGACCGATCAGTGCAACTCGTCGGCGTACTACGCGCCGGCGGTGGCCATGACGCCGCTGCCGAATGCGACGTTGTTTTCGGCGTCACTGGCGTCGACTTCGCCGTCGGGTGACACGCCGACTTATCCGGCGATGACCGGAGCGTTGAGCTTTGCGAAAGACCTCAAGAAAGGCGATGCCGGACTCAAGACTGCAGTGGTCCTGGTGACCGACGGTGAGCCGGCTGGCTGCTCGTCCAGCATTTCCAACGTCTCGGACATCGTGGGCCAGTCCGCGGGCAATGTGCCCACCTATGTGATCGGTATTGGCACCAATATTCCGGGACTCGATCAGATTGCGAAGGCGGGCAAGACGGCGCCAGCGACCGTCATCACCGTGAACGATCCAGCGACGACGGCGGCGCAGTTCAAGGCCGCGCTCGATGGCATTCGCGGGCTGACCGTTTCATGCAATTTCCTGATCCCGGCGCCGCCCGATGGCATGGTCATCGATGCCAGCAACGTGAACGTCAACTACACGCCACCGGGTGGCTCCGTGACGACGCTGCCGTACAGCGGAGACTGCTCGAAGCCCAACGGCTGGCACTATGACGATCCCAACATGCCGCAGATCGTCGAGCTCTGTCCGTCGCAATGCGCGGCCGTACACAAAGACACCGGTCGCATCGATGTGGTGTTCGGCTGCGCGACGCTAGGTGGTATTTTTTAGCGCTTGGTTGCGAGCTGGTAGACGCCGTAGATCAGGATCCCGACGCCAATCAAGACCATGAACGAGTTGGTGCTGTGTCCACGTGAGGACATACCGGACCGAACGGCGCCCATGAGCAGGAAGAACACGCCCGCTCCCACCGTCGACCAGCCAGACGCCCTGCTGGTTGGTTTGGCGGGTGTCGTCGCTGAATGCGTGAAGGTCTGCGGCGGAGACGGCGTCACTGCCGCGGCGGCGACCTTGATGGTCAGGCTGAGCGGCACGTCGAGAAAGATCGGCGTCACCGTGTTGCCCTCGGCGCGAATGCCTTCGAGCGCGCCACGCGGCACGCGCAGACGCACGTCGGGAGCAGGACCGATCGGGGTGGTGTCGTCGCGCATGAGCTCGACGCTGCGGTCACCGTCGGGCAGCTTGGCCACGAAGCGCAGCGAATGGCCCAGCATGAGCTGCTCGAGCTCGTCGCGCGTGATGTCGAGGTAGACGGCGGGTTTTTGGCCAGGCTGCGGCTCGACTTTGACGCGCATGCCGCCATGTTACGCCCGAACCCTACCGATCTTGCAACTGCGCTACACTGCCGCCGTGAGCGACGATACCAACGACGGTAGTGAGACCTTGGGCGGCAAGACGTCGTCGGAGAAAGAAAAGGAGCCCGCTGTCCCGCCGCAGGGGAAGCTGGGCAAGTTCATCCAGACCTACTCCAGCTTTCTCGGCAGCTTCGTCATCGGAGTCGCCGGGCTCATCGCCACGTCGATCTGGCAGTTTCGCCAGTCGGAGATCGCGCGGCACGCCGCCGAGAACCAGCAGAAGATCGCGCAGATGCAGGCCGAGAATAGCTGGCGCATCGAGCGGGCGGAGATCTTGGGCAAGAATCTGTCGGTGCTGGCGTCGCATGGGCCGAACACCGCCGAGCAGCGCTACGGTGTGCTCTTGTCGCTGACGCGCGGAAACATTCTCGATCCAGAGCTGGCGGTGTCGTACGCGCTCGAGCTCGGGCGCGACAACACCGACTACATGAAGAGCGTGTTGTCGTCGACGGAGCACAAGACCTGGGCACAACTGGCGCACTCGTTCGTGCTGACCTGTCTGCAGCGCTACGGCGCGGCGCGCGATGTGCCGGTGTGTCACAACGACAGTCTGGAAGATCGCTCGCAGGGCATCGCCGAGCTGTTGTCGGAGGAAATGGGGCAGGGCAAGACCGAGCCGCTGGACCTTCTCAACGACGAGCGCGCGGTGCAGAGTGCGCCGTCGCGGCTGGCTTGGTTGTTCGAGCCCTATGTGACCGATCTTTACGAGCGGCGGCAGTGGGCCGAGATCAGCCGCTTCGAGGGGCACAGCACTGGGGCCAAGCTGGTGGCGGCGTTGATCTTGTCGACGTCGCGCACCGGCGAGTTCGTGACCGCGTCGGAGGCGACGCAGTTGCAGACGTTTCATGCCGAGCGGCGCAAGTGGCTGGCGGGTTATCTGGCTGGCGGGTCTTGTGATCCGGAGTGTCGCGGCAAGCTGGTCGACCTCATGCTGAGCTTGTATGGCGAGGCACAGGGCGAGTTCGACGAAGTGCTGAAGTCGTTGTTGCAACGGCCGCGCGGCGACGCGGGCCCGGCTTTGTCGCGGCTGCATGCCCGCCTGTTGTGGTGCCAGGTCGACAACGACGATCTGCAGAAATTCCGCGACGCGGTGCTGGTGCCGACGGTGCGCGCGCTTTTGGCCGGCAAACCCGACGCGCAGCCGCTCGAGGATGTGCTGGCGCTTCTGGCGATGACCCCGGAGCCCATCGATCCCGTTGCCAAGGCGGCGTGGAAGGACGTGCTGGCGCAGCTACAGAAGCTCGCACCGACGGTGTATCAGCGTTCGTATGTCGGGCGTCGGGCGTACACCGAGCGGGAGCGCAAGTCACCTCCGCCACAGGTCAAGAAGCTGAATTTCTGCGGCGCAGAAGACCTCAGTTTCGGTTTGCCGACCGCGAACGAGTAGCCCGTCTAATCGGGCGGCGGCAGCGTTTCGCGAAAGACCCAGAAGCGATTGCCGGGATAGTTCCAGGAGATGTAGACAAAGATCGTCGACAGCGCGAAAGCCAGGACTGGCTCGAGATGGAGCCGGTTGCAGAGCAGCGTCGGCAGCACGGTGTTGAGCACCCAGCTGATGGAGAAGATGACGGCCTGGCGCGCGTACTGGATCCCCGTGCGGCCCACGCGGCCAGCCTCGAAAGCCCACCATTTGTAGAGCGTGAAGGTGATGATGTTGGCGAGGAGCTGTACGCCGGCAAACGCCCAGGTGCGCGGGATGTGCCAGACATAGACCAAGAGAGGCAGCACCGCGAATTCGACGAGCGTGGCCAAGATCGACACCAGCGTCGCCCGTCCCAGCGAGCGTACATGTTGCTTCCAGCTCAAGACAATCCCGAGCGGAGCGTTCGACCTCCGGCCAGGTAGGTGCGGTGACGTTGGGCGAGCTGGTCGACGGCGATGAAGTCGGCGTGATCGAAGGCGTGGCCGCTGCAGCTGCGGCACACAGGGACTTCGTCGAGCTGGTTGTCGAGCTGGGCCCGTCGGAGCGCGTGGGCTGCGGCGCCGTTCCACACTTCGTCGAGGGTCTGCGTGTTGAGGTCGCCGAGCAGGTTGACGCGCTCGAAGACGTTGGCGCACGGGACGACGAGGCCATCCCACAAGATGGTCAGCTCGGTCCACGGGAGCTGACAGGGTCCTGGCCGCAGCGACGGGGCGGAGCGCGTCGGCAGCGTCACCTGCGTCGCCCAGTCGCGCGGCTGCTTGATCATGACCGCGGCGCCCAGCGCCTCCCATTCGTCGGCAAAACGGGGGATCTCGGCAGCGTTGTCGGGCGTGACGATGAGCTGCACCGAGACCTCGGTGCCTGCCTTCAATCGCCGTCTCTCGTCGAGAAATGCCCGGACTTGCGCAGCCGTATGCATGAAGTCGGCGGTACCACGGCGGGGAATGCGCAGGCGTGCGTAAGTGTCTTGCGTCGCGGCATCGAGCGAGATGACCAAGAAGTCGAGGCCGGCTTCGAGAATGGCCGCGCCGCGTTTGGCGTCGAGAAAGGTGGCGTTGGTGGATAGACCCATGGCGGCACCGTGACGTCGTCCGACGGAGATGAGCTCGCCGAGATGCGGATGGAACAGCGACTCACCGAGGTGATGCAGGTAGGCGAATTCCAGCTCGGGCGCGGCCATGTCGATGATGCGACGAAAGAGCTGCGGGTCCATGTAGCCGTGCTCACGCACCATCGTGGAGTGCGGGCAAACCGGGCAGGCGAGGTTGCAGTAGTTGGTGAGCTCGATCTTGAGATGGGCCGGGCGGCCGCTGGTTTCGACGTGTCGGCCTTCGTGCGCAGCCGCCAGCGCGCGCCGATTCTCGAGGGTGCTGGTCATCCGCACACGTCGGTGATCGCTTCGGCCAAGATCATCGCGCCTTCTTCCGCCTGTGCAGCCGTGAGCACCAGCGGCGGATTGATGCGCAGACGCGGCGCGTAGGCGGTGGTTAGAAGCCCGCGCTCGAGGCAGGCCTGAAAGATGCGGCGACAGGTCTCGGCCGGCATGGGCGCGTTGCCGCCTGATTCAACCAGCTCGACGGCCAGCAGCAGTCCTTGCCCGCGGATCTCGCCCACCACCGGCAAATGGCCGAGCCGACTCTGCAAGGCGTCGAGCAAGATCCGGCCGACACGATCGGCATGCCCAGCCAGATCTTCGTCGAGAATGACCCCAGCCACCGCGGCGCCGGCAGCACAAGCCAGCGGCCCGCCGCCATAAGACGACGACGAAAACGACGGCTTCGACCACGGCTCGGCCACGCAGATCTCGTCGGTGGTGACCAATCCGGACAGCGGAAAGCCGCCAGCGACGCCTTTGCCGAAACACAAAATATCCGGCCTTACGCCACTCAGCTCGCTGGCGAACACACGGCCACAACGCCCCCAGCCGGTGATCATTTCGTCGACGATCAACAGAGCCCCATGTCGGCGCGCCACCTCGGCCACACCGCGTAAGAAGCCGTCAGGCGGGATCACGTTGCCCGCTGTGCCCTGCATCGGCTCGACGATCACAGCGGCAACAGGATGCGCAGCGACGAGGGCGTCGAGCTGCACCAACGCCGCATCGAGTCCCACACGATTCCGAAAGGGATCGGGGTAGGGCGCCAGATGCTGGCCGGGCAAGAACGGCCCCAGCCCGTCTTTCCACGACGAGCCCATCAGGCCCAAAACGCCGCCAGTCTTGCCGTGAAACGCGCCGTCGAAGCCGACCACGTCGGTGCGCCCAGTAAAGGCACGCGCCAGCCGCAATGCGCTCTCCACCGCCTCACTGCCGCCGGAATAGAGCTGCGTCCGACGGAGCCCCGCGTCTAGCCCAGCCGTCGCCTGTCCCACGCGTTCCAAAAACGCGACGCGTGCCTCGGTGGTAAAGCTGCCAGCCGTGCCGCGCAATGCCTGCTTGGCCAACGCCGCCGCCAGCGCCGGATGACCATGTCCCAGCGATGCCACGGCCATGCCGGCGAAGAAATCGAGATACCAGTTGCCGTCGACATCGCGGCACAAGGCACCCTCACCACCGTCGAGCGCGATGCCGGAGAGCTGCGAAACTTGTTGGCTGCCGGGGGCCAACAACCGTCGCTCACGCTCGACGAGCGCCCGCGATCGCGGCCCTGGGACGTCTCTCTTCACCAACCTCACGGCCCGCAGCATACCCGGTCGCGCTTGACGCGGGCCGGCCTTTCGGCCACACCGTTGGCATGGCTGCACGCGTCTCTCGGCCTCGGCTTTGGTTGCAGCTCGTCACAATCGGGCTGGGCCTTGGCATCTCCATGTCGCATGCCCGAGCGGGCGTGGCCGAGACGCCCGAGCCGCCCACCGAGACCCGCCGTGTCGACGGCAAAGCGTTCGTGCTGCTGGGATCGGGTACGGCCGGCGACTATCGGCTCTCGCTCTACGTCGAGGAGGCCGAAGCCCGGCGGCATTTTCCGGCGCTGGTCATGCGTGCCGGCGGAAAAGGGCGCGCCAAGCTCAACGCTGGCGATCATGCGCAGACGTTCGTCACCTGGGGCCGCTTCGCCAAGATCATCTCGTTGAAGGCGGTGCACCCACTGGCCGGGACCAAGCTGCGCGAGCTGTTTGCGGCCGCGCTCGTCGAGGAAGCCGCTGAAAAAGCTCCGGCGGAGCTCCGCCAGCGTACTGAGGCACTGTTGATGCTGCTGGCGCGTGATCTCGCCGAGAACGACGAATTGTTGCTGATCGTCGACGGGGACGGGCGGGTCACCGTCGAGCTGCACGGCGCTCGCTCGGAGGCGCCGCCGAGCCCGCGTGCCGTCCGCGATCTACTTTCGCTGTGGCTGGGGCCAAAGGCCGTATCTCCCGAGCTGCGTCGCGCGCTGGTCGACAAGATCGAGCTACTCGGCAAGTAGCTGGAAGCTCCGTCGGTCGGGACCGTACAGTCGGGTATGCGAGCGTGGTTGATTCGAGGGCTGACGGTGGGCATTGCAGCAACGATGGCGCTGCTGGCAGGCGTGGCGTCGGCAGAGTTCGGGCCGGCCGCTTTTGCGCATAGCAAAGAAGAGCTCGACGCCTTTGTCGCCAAGTCGCTGGTCGGCTACGTCGGCGCGCCCAAACGAACTGGCACACTCGAGACCTTTCAGCCCATCGAGGTTCGCCTCTTGCGCGGCCGCTGTTACATGATGTCGCTCGCGCTGGCCCCTGGCGCGCAATTCTCCGAACACGCCAAGCATGGAATTTCGTTCATCTATCAGCCGCAAGCTGGCGGCTTCACCGTCAATGGCGGACCCGGCATCCACGGCCCTGGCGGCCTCGGCTCGGCCGGCTGTCCGCAGACGAGCGGTCTCTACACCTTCGACATGCAGGCCACCTGGGGCAGCGCCATGAGCAAGACCAAGATCCACGACCTTGGCACCGGCGGCTACACCCTGCAGCTCTTCTCGAAGCCGGTCAGCGACCAAAAGCTTGGCGAGCAGGCCGCCGACACGCGCCGTCAGATCGCCGACTCCGAGAAGTTCAAACGCGACTCCCTCCGCAATGCCTGCATGCAGTGCTCGCAGGAAAAAGACGAGTGCTTCGACGGCCGACATCGTCCGTTCAGCGGCAGTTGCACCAACGAATATCGGTCGTGTCTGCAGCGCAGAAGCGTCTACAACCCCGCCGACTGTTTTGCGCGCTAGTTCAAATCGATGGCGACTGGCTGGTCGACGGTAGACGAGAGCAGGTCCGCGCCCGCGCCTTGCGCTGTCGGCACGCCGTTTTTGTCGTAGGCGGTGATGTCGATGTGGTTGATGCCGCTCGGCACATTGTCGTAGCGAAAGCGGGTGAGCGGACATTCCACGGGCGAGATCGTGGCTTGTGGACAATGGTAATCATCGGGCGTGAGGCTGACGTCCAGGTGGTCGACGCCCACGCAGCTCGTCGCTGACGGGGCCTGTCCGGCAAACGTCCAGCGGACGAACAACACCCCCGACTGGTCGCACTGCGACGTCGCATGATGATCCGAAAAGCCTTCGCAAGCCCCAAGACCGAGCACCATCAAGGCCAGCCACATCCGCATGCGGCCAGCATAGCAGCTCCCGCGTTACTTGCCCTGTGACGGCCGCCACAGCACGGTCAACAGCGCTGGCAGCACCGCAAACGCGCTCAGCAGACAGAAGAACACGGCCAGCGCGCCCGACACGCCAAACAGTCGAATGCCGTCAAAGCGCGCGACGCCGAGGCCGGCAAAGCCCGCCATCGTGCTCAGCGACGTCAACACGATGGCCCGCCCGGTCGAGACCAGGGCCGGACCCGCTCCACGTTCGGGCGCTTCTTCGAACCGATGCACCAAGAAAATGTGGTCGTCGATGCCATAGCCAATGACCAGCGGCACGGCCAAGAGATTGAACAGGTTGAGCGGCAGACCCAAGGCGCCAAGTGCCGCGCCGAACAAGACCCAGGCGAGCAGGAGCGGGGTCATGACCGCGACCCATGGCCGCCAGCGACGGTAATAAAGTGCCAGTAAGATGGCGATGCCGACTGCAGAGACGATGGAGATCTGGATGGTGTCGTGAATGACGATGCGCCGCAGCACCGACTCGACGATCGGAGAGCCGGTGACGACACCGCCAGCGGGACCGCGGGCAAAGGCACGTAGAGCCTCGGTCACCTCGTCGCTGCGATCGGGGTTGGTGTACAAAAACGTGGCCACGCGCCGACTGCCGTCGGCTTCGTCGTGGACGTGGTTGCCGAGGATGAAGGCCAGGTCGTTCTTGCGTCCCTCGTCGAGCTGAATGGGCGCGGCTGGGG
>Ga0123338_10004526_pt1 | contig 12117 bp, 14 predicted proteins | sample grotaG_FD_89793 | JGI IMG/M metagenome (GOLD analysis project Ga0123338, IMG submission 89793) | Glacier valley bacterial and archeal communities from Borup Fiord, Nunavut, Canada, to study Microbial Dark Matter (Phase II) -... | ecosystem: Environmental > Aquatic > Freshwater > Ice > Glacier ... | reverse complement strand
TCGATGTGCTGCTGGCGCAGGTGTACAACCCGAACCTTGAGCAGCTGATCCGCACCGCCCGCGCGCTCTTCGCCGATGATTCCACACCGCTCGACGAGCGGATCACCGTGGAAAACCGAACGCTCACCGACGCCACCGGGGCAAGCTGGTGCATCCCGATACCGACTGCGGCCGATCCCCGCATCGCCGCGCTGCTCCACGCACACCGCGAGGCGGAGATGGAACAGGCCGCCTTGCGCGGGAGGCCGCTGGAGCATCCTGAGGCACAGATCACGATCCTGGCGAGCTTGCCCATGCCAGGACTTCCGCCAACGATCATTTGTGCGGCCACGAGTTCGCCGCAGAGCAACGCTGGCCGCCAACGTGCGCTGATCGACCGGCTGCTTGTGGCAACCCAGCAACTGCTTGACAACGGCAAACGCGTGCTCGACGCGCCCATGATCGCGCGATCTGCGAATGTGAGTGTGGTCACGGTACGCAAGCATTGGGAGGCGCTCGCGAGTCGCCTACATCTCCGTGCCGTGAAACAACGCGGAACCCACCCGATGCCGCGTGGCGGTCAGCGCATCCAGACGCGGGCGGTGCTCGTCCGGCGGGGGCGACAGGTGCCGCCGGCGACACCAAGTATCCCAGGCGAACAGTCAGCGCCGATGTCATCAGGGCCAATGCCGGATCAGGCGCGTAACATGGGATCTGTTACGCGCCTGATCCGGCGTCCGTTGGCCTCCAGATGCATCCACAACCCCTATCATCGTCCACGGTATCGCCGCCGCTGGCAACCGCCAGCGCGTGCGCCTGGATAGCCGACACAGCGCGCTGGCGCGGTGACGGCAGCCGTACCCTGCCGGTGTGGTTCAGCACCGCTGACGCACCAACGGAGCCAATACGTGCGGCCGGCAAGCGGCATCAGATAGTCCAGTCGACCAGTGCATGAGGCTGTCAGCCGTTTTCGGGAGCTGGAGATCTGTTGATTGAGCGTGTCCATGGAGCATTTCAGGCATCCAAAAGGAGGGTATGGGAAAAGCCACGGCATAGAAGCGGGAAGCTTGTGCGAGCTCACCTGCGCGTACTGCGCGGGATGTGAATCGCTATTGGTTTAAAAATACCATGAAGCACTGACAAGGAGCGCTGGATCGATGGCAATCGCAAACAGCGCAAGAAGACGCAGCGTCATCAGATCATAGCGTGGAGCGCACACACCGAATTCGCGCAGTAGCGTCGGGAGAGGGCACGCGCGCCAAGCTCACTGGGCCGAAGCAAAGCTGGGCCGAGGGCGAGCGCTGCTCGTACACAACCTTCCTGACCACCAACGCGATTATGATCGTGCGGAGCGCGCCGGATAGGTCAGATGTGGCGCCATCTCCCACATCTGCTGCTGACACTGCTGCCAGCGGATACCGCTTCCGCGCCGAAGCGCCGCCGCATAAAGGCAGCCGCGTAGGCACATGCGATCAAGGGAAGCGCCAGAACGCTTCGATGCGCGTCCAGATGCAGACATATGCTTTCTGCATCGGAGCAATGGAGCGATCCGCTTCAGGATGGTCACCTCTGCCAAAGGCTTTTTTGGGGTTCCATGTACATGTGTGCGCAGGCAATAGAAGCGGCTTCTCTAAAGTATCTCAGGAGGAGCGCCCTTGGTCGAAATGGTCGCTGATGACAGGTGAATAAATTGTCATCGAGCCCTCTCTACGTGACTAGAGCTCAAAGGACACCCATTGTACGAAGGATGATCGTACGCGATGCATGTATCGATATCTTGACATATCACAAACAACCGCCTACACTACTTCGCCTCGTGATATTTACTAGTCACTAAGAAGATTGAGTAAGCTGCGGGCAGTCACCTGAGGAAATAATCGCCGATGAAGCGCTGCTCGTGCATCGATACCATGGAGATCATAGCGCTGATAGATTGCTTTCCAATACGTGGTGAGCGTAGCGGGTGTGACATGCATCATTTCGGCAATCTGCGATCGGCGTAATCCCATAAGATCCAGGAGAACCAACTCCCGTTGGCGATTCGTCAACGCGCTTTGGTTGAGGGCGGCCTTGACAGATTGCCAGGCGGTCAGCAGGGCATTGTCATCACGCGTATGCTGATCGGCCAAGCGTGTTACCGCTTCTGCTAAGGCATCAGCGAGCGTTGCGGTCGTGTCTCGTACAACAATAACGGTACTCATAGCCTGCTATCCATTCGTTCGTATGTCCTATCCAATTCCAATCATGCACGGTACGCTCAGCGCAGAGACGGTTTCGTACGATAAACCCAGGTTGCTCTCTGTCCATTGGCCATTGGATAATAACGAGCGCGGGTGAACGTGTGAAGATATCAAAACACATTCTTTCTGTCATCTTTCTTTATATATCGCTGTTGAGCTTTTGGTTCATCCGAGAGGCTCGTATCCCCGCAGGAGCGACCTACATATGCCGCCCACATCTATTCGCGTTGTCATTGCGGATGATCATCCGATTGTCCTGGATGGCTTGACAGTGATCCTCGCAGCAGCTCCATCAATTCAGCTTGTTGGGGTTGCACGGTCATTTAACGAACTGATCAGCTTGTTGGATAGCATATCCACCGACATGCTGGTGCTCGATCTTGGCGGAATGGGTGGCTCGCCTCTCACGCTTGTCACCCGCATACAGCGAGTCTATCCAGGCATTCGGATTATCGTCTTTTCCTCGAGTGTTGATCTCGCCCCCGAGTTAATCCAGGCGGGCGTCCGCGGATACATTACCAAGGAAGATTATAATGGCTACATAAAATCAGACACGCGAAACGGCCGATGAAAGGTAGTCCTCTCGATGAAAAAGGTTTACACGTCGGCGTTCAAGGCGCAAGTCGCGCTCGATCTGCTGAAGGAAGAAAAAACGTTGAGCCAGCTCAGCGCGGAGTACGGTGTTCATGCGAATGTGCTGCGCGATTGGCGTACACAAGCGCTCAAAGGTCTGCCAACCGTCTTTGAGCGCCGCGACGATGTGGTCGAACTCAAGGCGTCTCACGCACAGCAGCTGGAAGACCTCTACGCCCAAATCGGCCGTTTGACGACCCAGCTCACCTGGCTGAAAAAAAAGCTGCCACCCTCGCTTATGGCAGCCGACGCGCGCTCATAGAGCCGGAGGCTGAGACACTCTCCCTGGCGATGCAAACCAGTTTACTCAGCATCAGCCGAACCCATCTCTACTATCGGCCCGCAGCGCCAGCAACACGTGAAGTCGCGATCAAGCACTGTATTGACGAACTGTTTACCGAGTGTCCATTCTACGGCTCACGGAAGCTGCATGCACTGCTGCTGCCAACGTTTGGCCCGCTTGCGCGCAATACCGTGCGCCGCTATATGCACGAGATGGGTCTGTGTGCCATCTATCCTGGCCCGAAGCTCAGCCAGCGCCATCCGGAACATCGGGTCTATCCCTATCTGCTGCGAAATGTGACCGCAGCACATCCCAATCACATTTGGGGCGTGGATATCACCTACGTCCGCGTACGTGGAAGCTGGCTCTATCTAGTGGCGATCCTGGACTGGTTTTCGCGCTACGTGATCAGCTGGGCCTTGGATGACAGCTTGGAGATTGCGTTTGTGCTCGACGCGATGGATCGGGCGCTCACGCTGGCGACGCCCACGATCTGGAATAGTGATCAAGGCAGTCATTTTACAAGCCCACTCTGTACCGAGCGTCTGAAAGTCAAGGGCGTGCAGATCAGCATGGATGGGCGAGGTCGCGCATTCGACAACATCTTTACCGAGCGTTTCTGGCGGTCGCTCAAGCATGAGGAGGTGTATCTCCACGATTATGGCAACCCGCGTGAGGCACGAGCGGGCATCACACGGTATATGGGCTTATACAATCACAAGCGTCCGCACGAGGCGCTCTCGTACCAAACCCCAGTGACTTGGTATTTTGACCGGCCTGCCTGACGACGGGCCAGGTGTGGCTAGGCACCTGCGGTGGCCCGGCACGACCTGCCCACAGCAAGCCCGATTACGGATTGCTACCGGGAGCGTCAAGAAGGTGATTCTATGGGGCTGTGGACAGCTCACGCCGGGCTTGATACGAGGACGCGCCGCTCTGCCGCTCGTCCCGACGATCATTGTCAATATTTTTGCTCTTGGGGTCAACGGATAACTGCCGAAAAAAGTGTCTTGACAAGTTGAGCCACTATAATACTCGGCGCTATGACTCAACTGCAACGTGCGCAGTAGCCGCGTCAACTCCTCCTGACGATGAGCCATGCGCGCACCGCGTTTCGAGCAAGTCGTCATAGACGTGAACGTTGAACTGCGGCCGGCTCACCGGTGGAACCAGTCGTGGCGCCGGCTGGTGTACCAAATCACGCACCGCATCAAAGGTCGGTAGTGTGCCGCGTTCCTGCAGCAACCCAAGCGCAGCCTCCACATCTGCTTCACTCGTCGAGGCCGCCAGATGCAGCACCCGTAGGTACGCACGGTCGGCGCGTGCAGGTAGCTGGGTAACCAACCGGTCGTAGGCGGTGCGGAAGTGCGTTGTCGGAAACAGTTCGTCACGAAAACGGTACTGCGCAAACGCGCCTGGCTTGCGAATAAGCGACCAGATCAGGTGGCGATAGTCAATCCGTGCTTGGAACCGACCGGCGAGCCGTGGCACGGTCAGGGTGCAGGTGGTACCGACAAACAACTCGAGCACCTCCGCACGCACGCGCACGGTCAGGGGGTGCCAATCAGGCGGGATGGCACCGAGGAGGTGGTGTGCAGTACCCGGATGGTGCTGAAGCGGCTCACAACCAGATGCAATTCACGGCAAGGGTGGAGCGGTGTTTTGGGCAGCGGTCGCAGGGCTGCCAGGTCGTCGACCCAGCGCATCTGACGGGTGGCATTGCGCTTACGGAGGAGCTCCTGGAGCCAGTGCAGATAGGTCGCCCGGTCGGAAAAGTCACGACCCCCACGCACGCGCAAGGCCTGGTCGACCGCCTGCTTGAAGCGAAAGTGGGCTTGCTCGACGTCGCCGTTCTCGTGCGCTTCGCCGGGCGTGTTGGTACGCGGGTGCATCCCATAATGGGCCATTAGCGCCGTATAGGCGTCCGTCCAGGTACGCTGACCAGCGGCATCGATGGGTCTGGACGGCGGCCGACAGATTATCGGTGCGATGCTGCTGGGGGACGCCGGCCAGTTGCCAGAGGCACGTCTCGATCCCTTCAGCCAGCGACTCAAATGTCTCGGAAAAACAGATCGTGATTGCCTCCACATTGGAATAGGTCAGCACCAGATGGAACAGCAGATGGGCGAAGGCAACGCCGTTGAGGGTCACCTGGAGGTCATCCATATGCGTGAAGTCGGACTGGGCCAGCTGGCCTGGGCGATGGACGTGTTCGAAGATGACCGCCTGCTCTGGGCCGTGGAGCGCCCGCCAGGTCGCCACATGGCGCTGAAAGGTGCGGAGTTGCCCAGGCGTATAGCGGTTGGGCTGCTGCTCACAAAGCAGCACAAAGAGCGTTTTAGCTTGCAGCGCACTATCACGCCGCAGGTGCTGCTCGACCCCCGGCCAATCGGCCAGAAACGGGTTGGGTCGCGTCTGGTAGGCGCGCGCGTGGTGCAGGGTAGAGGGCAGCTTGGCGGTTTGGAGATATTTCCGCGCGGTTGGGACGCTCATATTGGCGCGGGCGGCGGCCTGTTCGATGGTCTTCCCATTCTTGCGTTCGCGAAGCATCAGATGCACCTCGGTATCGGTTTTCATGGCGCCTCCTTCTGAGGCGTCATGGTAGCGGAACCAGCGATGGACGAGAAGCCCGCGAACAGCAAGATCTAATCGTCATGAGGTATGTATTGTAGTCGGCGTTGGACAACTGTGCGCCTTGGCCCGCTGCACAACATCGGCACACCATGCCTCAGGCAAATACAAGCGGGCGGCCACGGGCCAGGCCAGCGTTCGTTCCGCATACACGCAGGTCACGCCGACCTGACAGTTTGTGACTTTGCCGATCGTGCCTGTATATTGACGCGCGACCCCGACCGAGGCATGGCCTTGTTTGAGAAACCCCGTATCATCGAAAATCAGCACCGCATCGCCCTCGCTCGCCAGGGATAGCATTCGTTCCACGCGCTGCTGATTGAGTGCGTCGGCATTCCACTGCATGGTTGTAAGCAGCCCTTGGAGTTGCTGTTCGCGCGTGCCGGGGATGATCGCCGCCAACGTATCACAGTTCTTGCGCGGATGGTCGGTCAAGAGGCCCGTGAGATAGCGATCCAAGGCGGCCTGGCTTTCCCGCCGACAAAACTGCATGTGGAAGGGTTGCAGGAAATCAGCGAACGCTGGGAGCGGATCGCTGGCAGCCCGTGGTAGTCGCTTGAATGTATCCATGCCTGACAGTATAACGACCTAGCCCAAAGTAACAAAGTAGTACTAATGCACCTTTTGGGGGGGATATGCAAAAACCCCCGCCATGTACTCCGCGACACGCTGCCCATCGGGGTCGGGGATGCAGAAGTGCTCCAGCGCGGCGCGCGCGCCGGCCTCGCGCGGCTTGCCGGCCACATATGCCTGGTAGACCTCGGTGGTGAACGAATCCGGCGTGTAGCTGGTCTGGCCGGCCAGGTCGGTCCAGCCCACTGCCATCAGCCGCCGCAGCGCATCACGCCAGGCGCGCTCGTGCGGCGAATCGACCAGCACGCCGTCCACATCGAAAATTGCACCATTGAAACGCATATCACCTCCAGAATTCAGAAGCCAGAATACAGGAGCCAGAATACAAGCGTCAGAAGGCGGCCAAACCGATCGTTGCAATTCAGGCATCCACGAGTATTCTGACTCCTCACTCCTGGCTCCTGACTACTGCCCCGCCAACCCGCTGTAGCTCGCGCTGCTCATATAGTATTTGTTGAAGATAAAGAACAGAATCAATACCGGAATCGCGTTGAACATCGCTCCCACCAAAATGGCGCTGAAGTCGTTCGAGTACTGAGTGCGGAAGAAGTTCATACCGACTGTCAGCGTCATTTTTTCAGGGCTTTGCAGGAACAGCAGTGGCCCGGTAAAGTTGTTCCACGAACCCTGGAATAGTAGGATCGCGAGCGTAATCAGCGCCGGTCGCGAGAGCGGCAGCGCGACCCGCCAGTATGTGCCGAAGCGACCTAGCCCATCGAGGTAGGCGGCTTCCTCAAGCTCTTTCGGGATCGATTTAAAGAACTGTGTGAGCATCAAGATGCCAAACGGTGTCACAATCGACGGAATGATCAGCGGCCAGTACGTATTCACCCAGCCGATCCGCGCGAAGAAGACGTAGCCAGGGATCATCGTGATCGCTCCGGGGATGGCCATGCTCGCAATGATGAACGAGAAGATCAGGTTCTTCCCAGGGAAGAGCATGCGTGCAAAGGCATACGCCGCCAGCGAACAGAAGAACAGCTGCGAGAACACGTTGACTAGCGCCAGCCAGACGCTGTTGAACAGCCAACGTGGTAGCACCAGCCCCTGAACCGTCGGTAGCGTAAAGTTCCATACCCGAATCCAGTTGTCTAATCGCCACTGGTCGGGCAAGACCTTGGGCGGAAACGAGGTTAGCTCAATATTGGTCTTAAAGGTGCCCAGGAACGTTAGAATGAACGGCGTAAACGCCAACAATGCCACCAATGTTAAGATGGCGTAGCGCAAGATCGCCCCGATATAGAACATCGGCCTGCGCTCTGCTGTGGCGCTGATCGGCACAAGCCGTCGATCCGCTGAAACTGCCATAGTCATCCTCCTTCGGCCCAGTGATGCCGGCGGTTAATCCTGCTCGATCACGCGGCGCTGGATGAGCGTGATTGCGATAATGATAAAGGCCAGTATCCAGGCCATCGCCGCGCCAAATCCGGCTTCAGCCTGCGTGCCAGTACCAAGCGTCTTCTGATAGATCAAGAACGCCGGTGTCAGCGTAGTCTTAAGCGGCCCGCCTTTGGTCAGAATCGCGACCTGATCGAAGACTTGGAAGGTGCCGATTGTGCCAAGGATGACAACCAGGGCGATCACCGGCCGAAGCAGTGGCAGCGTAATCGACCAGAATGCGCGAATACCGGTCGCGCCGTCGATCGAGGCCGCTTCGTACAGATGGCTGGGAATATCTTGTAGCGCCGTCAGGAACATGACCATGAACGTTGGGATGGTGGTAAAGATAGCCAGGAACATAATCGCGGCCCACGCAATGCTTGGCCCCTGGAGGAAGGCCGGGATGTTCTCCAGACCCAGAGCATTAAAAAGCGGCGCAAAGAGGCGGTTCGGCGTCTGGAGCCAGGCGTAGTTCGTCCCCAGAATATAGTTGATAAACCCCGTGCGCAAATATAGCCACAAGAAGATCAGCGACATTACGATCGAAGAGGCGACGCTGGGTGAATACAACAGTGTGCGAAAGAGTCGCATACCCTTGAGTTTGGCATTCAGCACCGCCGCGAGCACGATTGCGCCCACCGTCTGGAAGAAGGTGACCAGCACAAAATACCAGAAGGCATTGCCTAGGGAGGTGCGAAATTCGGCGTCGCCAAGCGCCCGGATATAGTTGTCAAGCCCGACAAACTTGGCATTTGTCGTTGCGAACGAGGCGCTGAGATCGGTGAAGCTAATCGAGAACGCATATGCCAGCAGCCCAATCGTAAAAACTGCGGCAGTGATCAGATATGGCGAAATAAACAGGTAGCTGAGCATTGCTTCACGGCGTGCCAAGGTCGTGTGGTGGCTCCGCCCTGGAGCGCCCGTTTGAACCGATATCGCCATGGGTGGTCTCCTCTAATCGGCGCAGGTGGGTGCCGGTGAAGCGTCGCCCACCTGCGCGTGGGTAGCGACTACTACTTCGCAAGCACCGCGTCGGCTTCCTTGGCGGCCTGGTCAAGCGCTTCTTTGACCGTCTGCGCGCCGAGGAAGATGCGCTCTTGGGCATCGTTGATCGGCTTGAGCACATCGCCCTTCTTGACCGGCCCGCCGAGCACGGTGTCGGCCAGCTGTCCGGTCGGGCCTTGGTCGACCAGCACCTTAGCAATCGTGTTGCTCTTGAAGTATGAGTCGTTGGCGAGGCTCAGCAAACTGGGCGATGCCAGACCGGATGGTATCAGCGCCTGCTGGTTCGCAGCGCTGCTGAGGAACATCACCGCCGCCGCCGCAGCTTTGGGGTACTTGGTGCGCGCCGAGGCCGCGAAGCCGTTGGTGAACAGCCAGCTGGCCGGCTTGCCGCCCGCCGGTATCGGTAGCGGAATCGCGGTGTACTTCATGTCCTGTGCGCCGTTGGCCGGGTCTTTCATGAACGGCACCATCCAGCCACCTTCGATCGCCATGCCGGTGGTTTTACTCGCGAACGCCTCGCCGCACCAGCCCTTGCCAAGCTCGCCGAACAGCTCGCCCGTGCCATCGTCCTTGAAGCTCTTCCAAAACTCGATCGCCTTGACACCATTATCGTCGTTGAAGACCGCTTTGTTGTCTTTGATGAACGCATTGCCGGTCTGGAAGATGAACGCGCCCGAGCGCAGGATATCGGAATTGAGGCACATACCATAGGTCTTGCCCGGCCCATCGCCCTGCGTCAGCTTCTTCGCGGCCGCCTTCAGGTCGTCCCAGGTCTTGATGCTGGCCGGGTCGACGCCCGCCTTGCTCGCAAGATCGTTGTTGACAAACACGACCAGCGGGTTGAAATCTTTCGGTATGCCATACGTTTTACCATCGGACTGGTATAGCTTGATCAGCGATTCGACATAGTCCGACGCTTTCACACCTGCCGTCGTCATTGCGTCGTCCAACGGTAGCAGCAGGTTGTTCGGCGCAAACGCACCCATCAGCTCGCCGTCGAGCAAGAAGACATCCGGCGCGGTGTTGCCGGCCATAGCAGCCTTCATGGAGGTTTGAAAATCGTTAATCGGCTCGAAAGTCAGCTTCACATTCGGGAACAACTTATTGAAGCGATCAGCGCCTTCGATATACAGCTTTTGCTCGGCTGGGTTGCCCGCCGCGCCGAAGCGCAACTGCGCCCCATCTTCAACCTGGATCTTCGTCACATCGCCGCTGCTGCCAGCGGTCGCTCCAGATGTCGCACCGCCGGGTGCAGCCATCGCAGTTGGGACATCAGCGGACATCGCAGTTGGTGCATTCGCCATCGCGGTCGGCGCGGCGGCCGCAGGCGCGGCAGTCGCTTCAGTGATTGCAGTTGGCGCGGCGGCCACAGGCACGGCGGTCGCCGCCGCAGACGGGGCCGGCGCAGCGGTTGGCACCGTGGTAGTGCCACCGCCGCCACACGCGGCCAGGCTCGGAACCAGCAGTGCCAGCATCAACAGCAGCGCGCCTAGTCGTTTGCGAGAAACCATCGGTTGCCTCCTTGCACCTGTTGAATCAATCATCATCATGCTTCCTCTTCTTCGAGCATCTGTGTCGTATCAAACTGATAAAACCATCCTCCGGTAACACCAACCCCCTCTCCCAGTCACAAGTGACGGGTGACTAGCGTCTAACCCCTCACCGCCTCGCCCACAGCCGGCTCGCGCATATCCGCGCCATTCTCGGTTTGCTCCTCACGGCGGTCGGGCGCATCCACATACACATGCTCCGGTGTGGCACGCAGGTTGATCTGCTGGCCGGGCGTCAGCAATCGCAGCCAGCGCCCGTCATCGTCGGAAACAAGCTCCGGCGGCGAGCCATACGCGATCGTGTGTTTGATCGCCGCGTCGCCGGCCGGCAGCCGGTAGCGCAGGTCGAGCGCCTCAGGGCCGCTGAGATGCTGAATGTCCACGCCATCGGTGCGGATCTCCAGCGTCAGCGTATGCGCGCCGACGGACACCGCACTCAAGCGAGCGCGGCCAGCCGGCCCATCCGCGAACGCGGTGCAATCACCGCCAAGGCTAAAGTCGTTGTTGTTAATGTTCGAGCCGCCAATGCCGAGCAGCCTGAACACAAAGCCACCGACGAACGCGCCGACGATACCGACGACAATGTTGAGGAGCGTGCCTTCGCGATCGCCCATGACCATCCCGGCCAACCACCCGATAATCGCACCAAGAATGAGCCAAATAATGAAGTTGATCACGACACCTCCTTGCGAGACGGTCTTTCTAAAGCATCCTGTGTGGCTGGTGGTGAGACTGGCAAGCGGCGTGCCACGGCGAAGCCGTTACGCGCGTTGCTGCGGATGAAATGATGCGGGATTATTCCTCCTAACCACGGAGCCCCGAACGCCATTTTTCCTAATGACCGAAAGAGGTTCTGCCGCGGTGATGGGTTCCTCGTCCGCTGCAAGCGGCAGCATTAATCGCCGCTGGTGCCAGGTTCCTCATGCAACAAGCGCCGAATGATTTGATCCTGGTCAGCTGACTGAGCCTGGTGCCGGGCCTGATTGACTGCACGCTCCCGCTTCGGAGGGCCTGCTGGCCTTGCGCATACCAGGTGTGCACAAGCTCGCTCGCAGTATCCCGCCCACCAAGCCCAAAGGCGAGGCCACGTGCGAGCGCGAGCGCACCAACCAGACCAAAGAACAAGGTGTTGATGAAGGTTTGGGCAACCCCAATTTGATTGACGGCGATGATGCCAAAACTCCAGACCGCGATGCGGGCGCCATTCGAGAGCATAGCTGGGTTGCTCAACCCAGCTTCTGCCGTTGCCCCGCGGATCAATTGTGCACCCGCGTTCGCTGCTAAGCCGGCAATGACGCGGATGACCAATCCCACCACCAGATTAGGAATCCACAACAGGAACTGCTGCAGAACCTGCGACACGGCCGGTAGTCCCAACGCGTCAAAGGCGACAACAAGGGTGATGAGGCGCACAAACCACATGACAATATCCGCGAGAACGCCGGAGACGTCGCGCCGGATACCCATCTGCTGGACAAAACCGGTGATGCCAGCACGATTGGCCACATCATTGAAGCGAATGACACGCAAAAACCCCCAGCATGGTATCTAGCCCTCCGAGGAGTCGCTATCAGATAGAGAAACCTCTGGATGTCGCTAATATTTCTGCCGTTCGACGATACGCCGTTGTCATGCCCCCCGCGATCTGGCTCTTACGCAGGTAGATATTGGTGGCGAATCCAAAATGAGTGTCCAACACGCATGTTAAAGGCGCGTTTCTGCGGTAAGATGCGGAGAAGCATGTGCGCTGTGCCCATCGCTGGAACTGCCCAAGGAGCGACCG
>Ga0123338_10004525_pt1 | contig 12121 bp, 12 predicted proteins | sample grotaG_FD_89793 | JGI IMG/M metagenome (GOLD analysis project Ga0123338, IMG submission 89793) | Glacier valley bacterial and archeal communities from Borup Fiord, Nunavut, Canada, to study Microbial Dark Matter (Phase II) -... | ecosystem: Environmental > Aquatic > Freshwater > Ice > Glacier ... | reverse complement strand
GATTCCGGCGACGGCCTGCAATGCGCTTAGGAATTTTTCTTGAACTGCTTTCAAGACAATCATGTCAACCCTTTGAACTGGTCGTAGTAGTAGAGGCGGGTCGTTTCTGTGGACAAGGCCATTTTCCTTCCTCCGGACAGGGACTTAGGGTTCGCCGAACCCTGTCGACCGAACCCTCGCGCCGCTGCGCGCCGAAGTGAACAACTCGGCCGATCAGGCCCAGCCTGTGGACAGCTCGACGTTGCGCTCGAAGTTGTCCCCAGCCTTGTGCCTTGACAGCGTTGCAAATTGCACCTGCGCATGGATTAGCCCTTGAGCGTCTGCTCGAGCACGTGCAGCTGGTGGTTCAGGTCGGTGTTCTTCTGGCGCTCGGCGGCAATCTTCCTCACCGCATGCAGCACCGTCGTGTGATCGCGCCCGCCGAAGAGCTCGCCGATCTCGGGCAGGCTCTTCTGGGTCATTTCCTTGGCGATGTACATCGCGATCTGGCGCGGCCGGGCGATCGACGCCGGCCGCTTCTTCGAATACATATCGGCGACTTTGATCTTGTAGAAGTCGGCCACCGTCTTCTGGATGTTCTCGACGCCGACCTGGCGGTTCTGGATCGAAAGCAGGTCCTTCAGCGCCTCGCGCGCGAGCTGGATGTTGATGTCCTTGTGGCTGAAGCGCGAGTACGCCAGGATCTTCCGGAGCGCGCCTTCGAGCTCGCGCACGTTGGCGCGCACGTTCTTGGCGACGAAGAAGGCGACGTCCTCGGGCATCGGCGTGGCCTCGAGGTCGGCCTTCTTCATCAGGATGGCGACCCGCATCTCGAGCTCCGGCGGCTCGATCGCGACCGTGAGCCCGGCGTCGAAGCGCGAGGTCAATCGCTCGTCGATGTCGACCAGGCCCTTGGGATAGGTGTCGCTGGTCATGATGATGTGCGCGCGCTTGGCGAGCAGCGCCTCGAAGGCGTTGAAGAACTCCTCCTGAGTTCGCTCCTTGCCGGCGAAGAACTGGACGTCGTCGATCAGCAGCAGGTCGAGCGAGTGGTACTTGGCCTTCAGCTCGTCGAAGGTCTTCCTCTGGTAGTTCTTCACCACGTCGGTGATGAACTGCTCGGCGTGCAGATACAGGATGCGCGCGTCGGGCCTGTCGGCCAAGAGCGCATTGCCGACGGCGTGGACCAGGTGCGTCTTGCCCAGGCCGACGCCGCCGTAGATGAAGAGCGGGTTGTACATGACGCCCGGCGAGCCGGCGACATGGAGCGCTGCAGTGCGTGCCATCTGGTTGGCGCGGCCGGGAACGAGGTTGTCGAAGGTGAGCGCCGGGTTGAGACGGCTGCGCGCGCCGAGCGCCATCGCTCCGCTCAGCGAGGCGCTGGCCGTGCCGTTCATTGCGGGCGGGGACGCCGAGCCCGCCGACCGCGCAGCGCCTTCCATGCTCGTCGGTCGCGTGACCTGGCCCGGACCGGGCTCGGCCGGTCGCAGCACCGCGTCGCGCAAGGCCAGCGTCACGTCGAGTCGGACCGGCTTGCCTGCGATCTCGCTCAGCACGGTCTCGATCCGGCCGGCGTACTGGTTGCGGATCCAGTCGAGCTTGAAGCGATTCGGCACGCGCACGGTGACGACCGCTTCCTCGCCGTGATCGGCGACATCGGCGTCGGGCAGCGGCCGGATCCAGGTGTTGAATTGCTGGTCAGGCAGCTCGGACGCCAAGCGCTCGCAGCCACGTTGCCAGAGGTCGGCTTGCATGTGTGGAGAAGTCACCCGTCAAAGCCAGCGATTGTAGGTCAGCGAGCGCGTCGAAGTCCAGTTATCCACAGGGGAAACCCCCAGTTGGCGGCGACGACGCTGCGCAGCGTCCGGGGACTTTGGTTGACGCCGCGTCGGCTCCCTGCTGTAATTACAGGTTGCCCGTCACGGGCCCAAAGACACCGCCGGCCGGCCACGCGCCAATCCTCGCCGTTCGCGGGCTCCAGGAAGCCAACCATGAAACGCACCTACCAAGCCTCCAAAGTCCGCCGCGCGCGCACCCACGGCTTTCTTGTCCGCATGAAATCCCGCGGTGGCCGGGCCGTCATCAACGCCCGTCGCGCCAAGGGGCGCAAGCGCCTGGCCGTCTGAGCCGCGCCGGGAGCACGGCGCCATGTCCGGGCGGCCGGGTCCCGCCGGCCCGCTGGCGCGCATCGTCAAGTCAATCGACTTCGTACGGGTGCTGCGCGTGCGCAGCCGTGCCGCGACCGACCACTTTGCCGTCCATCACCTCGCTGGTCCGCCGTCGCCAGCCCGGCCCCGGGGACCCAAGTTATCCACATATTTGGCCGACCAAGGCGCACGACCTGTGGATGACTTGCCGGCGGAGGCCGGGTTCGCACTCGAATCCTGGGTCGGTGCCGTCGTCCCGAAGCGGTACGCCAAGAGGGCCGTGACGCGATCGCTGCTGAAGCGGCAGATCTACGCGGCAGCCGAGCGCCACCGCGCGAATCTGGCGCCTGGCCTGTGGATCGTTCGCTTGCGGTCGCCGTTCGACCGGACGCGGTTCACCAGCGCGGGGTCGGACGCGCTGCGGCGCGGTGCGCGCGCCGAGCTCGAGGTCCTGCTCGCTGCTGCTCTGCAAGGTGTCGACGCATGAAGGCATGGCCGCAACTGTTCCTGATCGGACTGATCCGCCTCTATCGGTTCGCGCTCAGCCCGTGGCTCGGCAGCAGCTGCCGGTTCGATCCGACCTGCTCGGCCTATTCGCTTGGCTCCCTCGAAGCGCATGGCGCCATCGCCGGCACGCTGCTGACCGTGGCCCGCGTGGCACGCTGCCATCCCTGGTGTGCCGGCGGCCACGATCCGGTTCCCGCCGACCGCGCCGACCTGTTCCGCTCTCTCCTCGGCCGGTCCGCGACCGGCCGCGACGCGTCTTCAAAAGCAATGCCATGACCGACATCCGCAGAACGCTCCTCTGGGGCATCTTCCTCGCCTCGCTCTTCTTCCTCTACGAATCGTGGAACCGGCACAACGGCCAGCCCTCGCTGTTCGGCACGCCGGCGCCCGCCATCGCGCCGGTCCGAACGACCGTGCCGGGCGCGCCGGTGATTGCCTCGTCGTCGAACGCCTTGCCCGGCGGCTTGCCGGGTGCGGCCACGCCTGCCGCGCCTGCCGCAATCGCACCGTCAGCCGTGGCGACAACCGCGAGCGCCGTTGCGCCCGCGGGCCAGGTCGTCAACGTCACGACCGACCTGGTGCGGGCCACGATCGATAGCACCGGCGCGACGCTGACCCGGGTCGAGCTCCTCAAGCAGGGGGATCCGTTCGATCACACGAAGAACGTCGTCCTCCTCGACCGCTCGGCGAGTCGCCTCTATCTCGCCGAGTCGGGCCTCGTGCCGCCGGCCGGCGGCGCCGGGCTGCCGAACCACCACACGCCCATGCACGTGCTCGACGGCGAGCGCACGCTGCAGCCGAATCAGGGCGACGTGAAGGTCGTGTTCGAGAGCGATCCGGTCGGCGGCGTGAAGCTGGTCAAGACCTACACCTTTCGACGCGGCGACTACGCGATCGACGTCTCGCACCAGATCGTCAACACGAGCGACGCGGCCGTCACGCCGCGGCTCTATCTGCAGCTCGTGCGCGACGGCAACGCGCCGCCGGGCGAGTCGAGCATGTACTTCACGTTCACCGGCCCGGCGATCTACACCGACGTGGACCACTACAAGAAGGTGGACTTCAAGTCGATCGAGAAGAGGAAGGAAGGCGACAAGCCCGACCACGACACGACGGGGACGACCGGCTGGGTGGCGATGGTCCAGCACTACTTCGTCTCCGCCTGGCTCATCGACAAACCCGGCGCACCGGCGCCGGCGCGCGAGTTCTTCACCGCCAAGGTCGACACCAACACCTACTCCGTCGGCGAGCTCGTGCCGCTCGGCGCGATCGCACCCGGCGCGAGCAAGACCTTCGACGCCCATCTCTACGTCGGCCCGCAGGAAGAAAACAAGCTCGCCGAGATGGCGCCGGGGCTCGAGCTGGTGAAGGACTACGGCTGGTTCACGATTCTTTCCAAACCGCTCTTCTGGCTGCTGACCCAGCTGCACAAGGTGATCGGCAACTGGGGCTGGTCGATCGTCGGCCTGGTCGTGATCCTGAAGATCGCGTTCTTCTGGCTCAACGCCAAGGCCTACGGCTCGATGGCCAAGATGAAGGCGATCAATCCGCGCGTGATGGAGATGCGCGAGCGCCTGAAGGACAAGCCCCAGCAGATGCAGCAGGAGATGATGCGCATCTACCGCGAGGAGAAGGTCAACCCGCTCGGCGGCTGCCTGCCGATCGTCGTCCAGATGCCGTTCTTCATCGCGCTCTACTGGGTGCTGCTTTCGACTGTCGAGATGAGGGGTGCACCGTGGATCGGTTGGATTCACGATCTTTCGCAGCCGGACACTCTGTTTGGGACTCTTCCTATCGTCCACATGCCTGTCGGCTTGCTGCCGATCCTGATGACCGCTACCAGCCTCCTGCAGACCTGGCTCAACCCAACTCCGCCCGATCCGGTGCAGGCGCGGATGATGTGGATCATGCCGCTCGTCTTCTCGGTGATGTTCTTCTTCTTCCCGGCCGGCCTCGTGCTGTACTGGCTCACGAACAACATCCTGTCGATCGCGCAGCAGTACCTGATCAACAAGCGCCTGGGCGTGCTCGGCAAGTAGGGCGTCGCGGCGGGCCGCTGCCGGACAATCCCGCGATGCCAGCGCTGCGCCACGAGGATCCAATCGTCGCGATCGCGACGGCGAGCGGCCGCGGTGCAGTGGGCATCGTCCGCGTGTCGGGAACAGCCCTTGGACCGCTGGCGCGAGCGCTCTGCGGGCGCGATCTGACGCCGCGCCAGGCGAGCTACGTCGCCTTCCTCGACGTTGCCGGCGCTGCGATCGACCGCGGCCTCGCCCTCTTCTTTCCGGCGCCGCACTCGTACACCGGCGAGGACGTCCTCGAGCTGCAGGCGCACGGCGGACCCATCGTGCTGCAGCTTCTGGTCGCGCGTTGCCTCGAAGCGGCCGCGACGATCGACGCCGCTACCGGACGCGTCACGCTCGCCGACCTGCGCCTCGCGCATCCGGGCGAGTTCACCGAGCGCGCGTTCCTCAACGACAAGCTCGATCTTGCGCAGGCCGAGGCCGTCGCCGACCTGATCGACGCGAGCACGGAAGCCGCGGCGCGCTCGGCGACGCGCTCGCTGTCGGGCGCGTTCTCGCGCGAGATCGATGCGCTCGCGGCCGAGCTCATCGACCTGCGCTTGCTCGTCGAGGCGACGCTCGACTTTCCCGAGGAGGAGATCGAGTTCCTCGAGACCGGCGATGCGCGCGGCCGGCTGGCGCGCGCGACCGCCGGCGTCGACTCGGTGCTCGCCCGTGCGCGCCAGGGTGCGCTGCTGCGCGACGGCCTCCATGTCGTCCTCGCCGGCCAGCCCAACGTCGGCAAGAGCTCGCTCCTCAACGCGCTCGCCGGCGCCGAGCTGGCGATCGTCACGGCGACGCCGGGCACGACGCGCGACAAGGTGGCGCAGACGATCCAGATCGAGGGCGTGCCGCTGCACGTCGTCGACACTGCGGGGCTGCGCGACGCGAGCGAGGAGGTCGAGCGGATCGGCGTCGAGCGCAGCTGGGCCGAGATCGAGCGCGCCGACGCGATCGTCTTCCTGCACGACCTCACGCGTCTGGGCACGCGCGCCTACGACGACGGGGAAGCGGCGATCGCGCGTCGGTTGCCGAACGGGCCGGGTGCCGAGAGTCGCGTCGTGCACGTCTTCAACAAGCTCGATGCCGCGCCCGGCACGGTGCCACCCGGCGGGCTCGCGATTTCGGCAGTGACCGGTGCGGGGCTCGCCGCACTGCGTGCCCGGCTGCTCGCCGTCGCCGGCTGGCAGGCCGCGCCGGAGGGCCTGTTCATCGCCCGCGCGCGTCATGTCGAGGCGTTGCGCCGCACGCGCGCCCACCTCGGCGCCGCCGCTGCCCACGTCGCGTCCGGCAACGCGACGCTCGAGCTGTTTGCCGAAGAGCTGCGCCTCGCGCACGGCGCGCTCGGCGAGATCACCGGCGCGTTCTCGTCCGACGACCTGCTCGGCGCGATCTTCGGGCGCTTCTGCATCGGCAAGTGATGACCGGCCGAACCGGGCCGTTTGTCCGGTGCAGGGGCGATGGCGCGACGAACGGATTGCAAGGCGCGACAAATGGCCGCCTCCGGCCGCCCCTCCGACCATCGGGCGTGCCGGCACGGCCGATAATCGAGATGGACGTCCAGCCGGCGCCCGATGGATCGGGCGGTGGCACGGAGCAGGCATGGAAATCGACGAACTCTTTCACGCGGTGCAGACGCTCAATGCCGAGGACGCTTTTCGCGCCCGGCTGTCGATCGACAACTGGCGCACGATCGCGCCCTACCTCGCGCGCTACGACATTCGCGCCGGCGACCTGCTGATCAAGCAGGGCGACGCCGATCGCTCGATGTACTTCCTCGGCCAGGGCAGCATGCAGATCTTCATGACCGGCGGCCCGCCGGGCAGCAGCAAGGTCGCGATCCTGCGTGCCGGCGCCGTCGTCGGCGAGCCGGGTCTCTTCGGCGACACACCGCGCATGGCCAACGTCGAGGCGATGACGCCGTGCGTCGTCTGGGCGTTGCGCGGCCCGCGCATGGAAGAGCTCGCCCAGCGCTCGCCTGCGCTCGCGCTCGAGCTGTTGCGCGCGGCCGGAGCGGTGATGGCGACGCGCATGCGCGCGACGTTGTCCCGTCAGGCGCCGATCACCTGAAGCGCGGGCCGGCTCCGGCCGGCGTGAGCAGCGTCGCTTCGGCGATGGCCAGGCGTTCCGGCAAGCCCGAGAGCACGAGCGTGTCGCCAGCGGCCAGCGTCAGCGCGTCTTCAGGACGCAGCACCGCGCCCGACGCCCGACGCAACGAGACGACCGTGACCCCGCGCGTCGGCAGCCCCTGCTCGCCGAGCGTGCGATGGATGCTGGCGCTCGTCGCCGGCAAGGTCACGCTCAGCAGCCGCGCGTGCTCGAGCTCCGCGACGGTGTCGTCGTCGGCACCGTGGAAGTAGCCGCGCAGAAGCCCGTAGCGCGCGTCGCGCTGTTGCTGGACGACGCGCAGCACGCGCCGCATCGGCACGCCGACGAGCGCCAGCGCGTGGCTCGCCAGCATGAGCGAGCCCTCGATCGCCTCGGGCACGATCTCGGTCGCGCCGGCGGCGCGCAGCTTCTCGAAATCGCTGTCGTCGATCGTGCGCACGATCACCGGCACCTTGCTCGCATGCGAATGCACGAGGTGCAGGATCTTCAGCGCTGACGGCGTGTTGTGGTAGCTCACCACGACCGCGCTGGCCCGCGCCAGACCCGCGGCCATCAGGCTTTGCAGGCGCGCGGCGTCGCCGAAGACGACGCTCTGCCCGGCGGCGGCCGCTTGGCGCACACGGTCGGGATCGAGGTCGAGCGCGATGTAGGCGATCTTTTCCGCTTCGAGCAGGCGCGCCAGGTTCTGGCCGCTGCGCCCGAAGCCGCAGATGATGACGTGCGACTCGGCGTTGATCGCGCGCTTGGCGATCGTCGTCATCGCCACCGACTGCAGCAGCCAGTCGTTGGCCGATAGACGCATCACGATCTGGTTGACGTACATGAAGATGAAGGGCGTCGCGAGCATCGACAGCACCATGCTCGCGAGCACCGGCGCTTGCAGCTCGATCGGGATGAGGTGGCGTTCGGTGGCCAGGCCGAGCAGCACGAAGCCGAACTCGCCCGCCTGCGCCAGGTAGAGCCCGGTGCGCAGCGCCACGCCGGGCGCGGCGCCGAACACGCGCGCCAGCGCGGTGACGAGCACGAACTTGAAGATCACCGGCGCACTCGTCAGCGCGAGCACGAGCGGCCACTGCGCGACGATGACCGGCGAGTCGAGCTTCATGCCGACGGTGACGAAGAAGAGCCCGAGCAGGACGTCGTGGAACGGCCGGATGTCGGTCTCGACCTGGTGCTTGAACTCGGTCTCCGCGATCAGCATGCCGGCGACGAAGGCGCCGAGCGCGAGCGACAGTCCGGCGTGCTCGGTGAGCCAGGCCAGGCCGAGCGTGACCAGCAGCAGGTTGAGGATGAAGAGCTCCTCGCTCTTCCTGCGCACGACGATCGTCAGCCACCAGCGCATGACGACGCGTCCACCGACGAGGAGAACGCCGAGCAGCACGGTCGCCTTCAGGCCGGCAATCGCCAGCTCGCCGAGCAGCTCCTTCGGTGTCGAGCCGAGGGCGGGAATCAACACCAGCAGCGGCACGACGGCCAAGTCCTGGAACAGCAGCACGGCCATCACGCGGCGGCCGTGCTCGCTCTCGAGCTCGAGGCGATCGGCCATCAGCTTGACGACGATGGCGGTCGAGCTCATCGCCAGCGCCGCGCCGAGGGCGAGCGCGCTCTGCCAGCCGAGACCCCAGGCGCGGCCCATCGCCGTCAACGCCCAGCCGAGCGCGATGTTGCCGACCACCGCGGCGCCCATGGTCAGCACGACTTGGCTGAGGCCGAGGCCGAAGACGAGCCGGCGCATGCTCTGCAGCTTCGGCAGGTTGAACTCGAGGCCGATGACGAACATCAGGAACACGATGCCGAACTCGGCGAGGTAGCTGACGCTGTTGGCGTCGACGCTCGCGCCGCCGAGGGCCATCGCGTTCGGACCGATCAGCACGCCGGCGGCGAGGTATCCGAGCATCGGCGGCAGGCGCGCCAGGCGGCAGGCGACGACACCGAGCACCGCGGCGACCAGGTAGAGCAGCGTCAGCTCGAGCGTCGAGACCATCGTTTCGGAGTCGGCAGGCGGGCCGGAAGGCGAACCCTAGAATCGACTGATCCTACTGGACGCATGTGCCCGCCTCGGTGCCCGACCTCCCCTCATTCGACGCCGATCGCGCGCTCGCGCTGGCCCGATCCACGCTCGACATCGAGGCGCGCGCGCTCGATGCGCTGAAGGCACGCCAGGGCGACGGCTTCGTCGCCGCGCTCAAGGCGATCCTCGCGTGCCGCGGCCGGGTCGTCGTGATGGGCATGGGCAAGAGCGGGCACGTCGCGCGCAAGATCGCGGCCACGCTGGCATCGACGGGCACGCCCGCGTTTTTCGTCCATCCCGGCGAAGCGAGCCACGGTGATCTCGGCATGGTCACCGGCGACGACATCGTCCTGGCGATCTCGAACTCGGGCGAGAGCGACGAGATCGGCGCGATCGTGCCGGCGATCAAGCGGCTCGGCGTCGTCATCGTCGCGATGACGGGTCGCGTCGACAGCAGTCTCGGCCGCCACGCCGACATTGTGCTGTCGAGCGAGGTCGATCAGGAGGCGTGTCCGCTCAACCTCGCGCCGACCGCGAGCACGACGGCGCAGATGGCGCTCGGCGACGCGATCGCGGTCGCGCTGCTCGATGCGCGCGGCTTTCGCGCCGAGGATTTCGCGCTGTCGCATCCGGGTGGCAGCCTGGGCAGGAAGCTGCTGATGCACGTCGCCGACCTGATGCGCGGCGGCGAAGACGTGCCGCGCGTCGCCGCGACGACGGTGATGGCCGACATGCTGCACGAGATGACGCGCAAGGGCCTCGGCTTCACGGCGGTCTGCCGCGACGACAGCCGGGTCGCCGGCATCTTCACCGACGGCGATCTGCGCCGTCTGATCGAGACCGGCGCCGACTTGCGCGCGATGCGTGCCGCCGACGTGATGAGCGCGTCGCCGAAGCTGGTCCGCGCCGATGCGCTCGCGGTCGAGGCCGCCGACCTGATGGAGCGCCATCGCGTCACGGGCCTGCTCGTCGTCGACGACGGCGGTCAACTCGTCGGCGCGATCAACTCGAACGACCTGATGCGCGCGAAGGTGATCTGATGCCGCCCCGCGCTGCGCTGCGTCCCGTCATCTCCTTTGCGCCCGAGCTCTTGCTCGCCGCGCGCGGTCCCGGCGATGGCATCGCCGCGGCGATCTTCGACGTCGACGGCGTGCTCACCGACGGCCGCGTCTACATCGGCGCCGACGGCGAGGCGTTCAAGGCGTTCTCGACGCTCGACGGCCAGGGCCTGAAGCTGCTCGCGCAGGGCGGCATCGTCCCGGTCGTCATCACCGGACGCGACTCGCCGGCGGTGCGACGACGCATCGGCGATCTCGGCATCGTGCACGCCGCATACGGCATTGCCGACAAGCTCGCGGCCGCCGACGTGCTGCTCTCCCAGCTCGGCGTTCCGTGGGACCGCGTCGCCGCGATGGGCGACGATTGGCCCGACCTGCCTCTGCTCGATCGCGCGGCCTTCGCCTGCGTGCCGCCGCACGCGCACGTCGAGGCGCGCGCGATTGCCGATCACGTGACCGCGGCCGCGGCCGGCTTCGGCGCAGCGCGCGAGCTGTGCGATCTGCTGCTCGTCGCGTCCGGTCGCTACGCCGGCCTGCTGCGCGGCCCCTTGTTCGCCCTCGATGGTGCGCGATGACGTCGAGGTCGGGCCCGAGGCGGCCGGCTTCGACGACGACGGCGCCGTCGACCTCAGCTTCGCCGGGCCACAACCGGTCGCCGCGGCGTCGTGGCCGGTCCGGCTGCTCGATCTCGTCTCCGCCTACCTGCCGCTGCTGATGATGGCGCTGCTGGCTTCGGCGACCTGGTGGCTGGTGCGCAACGCGCCGTCGGTCGACGTGCCCGCCGCCACGCCGGCGCCGCGCCACGAGGCCGACTACGTGATGACGCGCTTCGTCGTCCAGCGCTTCGATGCGGCCGGCGTCTTGCGCACGCAGATCGAAGGAGAGCGGCTGCGCCACTTCCCCGACGACGACACGCTCGAGGTGGAGGACGCGCGCATCCGCGCGATCGGCAGCGACGGCACGGTGACGTTCGCGACAGCGAAACGCGCGCTCGCCAACGGCGACGGCAGCGAGCTCCAGCTCATCGGCGATGCGCACATCACGCGGCCAGCGGTCGGCAGCGCGGAGCCGATCGAGTTCCGGAGCGAGTTCCTGCAGGCGTTCCGCAACGTCGAGCGGGTGCGGTCGCATCTTCCGGTCGTCGTCACGCAGGGCCGCAGCGTGGTGCGCGCCGGCGGCATGGAGTACGACAACCTGGCGCGTGTCGTCGACCTGAAGGGTCGCACGAGCGCGACCTTCGTGTCGCCGCGCTCGCCAGCGCCGCGATGAGCGATCCGCTGGTTTACATCACCGGCGCGTCGAGCGGCATCGGCCAGGCACTCGCGCTCCGGTTCCATCGCGCCGGCTACCGCCTCGCGCTCGTCGCGCGCCGCGTCGATGCGGTCGTGCTGTGGGCGCACGGGCAAGGCATCGATCCCAAGCGCTGCTCGGTCTATGCGGCCGATGTCCGCGACGTCGCCGCGATCACCGCGGCCGGCCGCGCCTGCATCGAGGCGCAAGGGCTGCCCGATGTGGTGATCGCCAACGCCGGCATCAGCATCGGCATGGACACGGCGGTGCTCGACGACATCGAGGTGATGCGTGCGACCTACGAGACCAACAACATCGGGCTCGCAGCGACCTTTCAGCCGTTCGTGCGCGCCATGTGCGAGCGCGGCTCGGGCACGCTCGTCGGCATCGCCAGCGTCGCCGGATTCCGCGGCCTTCCGGGACACGGCGCGTACTCGTCGAGCAAGGCTGCGGTGATGAGCTATTGCGAGAGCCTGCGCGGCGAGATGCGCTCGTTCGGCGTCAAGGTCGTGACCATCGCGCCGGGCTACATCGACACGCCGCTGACGCGCGGCAACCGCTATTCGATGCCGTTCCTGATGACCGCCGACGACTTCGCCGACCGCGCCCACGCCGCGATCGCAGTGGGCACGAGCTTTCGCGTCATCCCGTGGCAGATGGGTATCGTCGCCTGGCTGATGCGCAGGCTCCCGGACGGGCTGTACGACCGGCTCCTCGCCGGCAGGCCGCGCAAGCAGCGCCAGGAATGACGGGCTCGAAATGAAAGAAAGCGGTGCGCTTTCGCTGCACCGCCTCTTGATCGACCGGCCCGGAGCGCCGCCTTGCGGCGATCCGGCGTCAGGCTCGACTCAGTAGCCGCCGCGGCTTCCGCCGCCGCCACCGCCGGAGCGACCACCGCCGCCGCCGCCGTAGCCACCACCACTGCCGCCGCCGCCCCTGCCGGCGCCAGCGCCGCAG
>Ga0123338_10004524_pt1 | contig 12126 bp, 10 predicted proteins | sample grotaG_FD_89793 | JGI IMG/M metagenome (GOLD analysis project Ga0123338, IMG submission 89793) | Glacier valley bacterial and archeal communities from Borup Fiord, Nunavut, Canada, to study Microbial Dark Matter (Phase II) -... | ecosystem: Environmental > Aquatic > Freshwater > Ice > Glacier ... | reverse complement strand
GGTACGCGCCCCGGCCAGTTCGCCAGTACGCCGCTATTCTCCTCGGAGAGTCGTGGCGCAAACAGCCGCGCCACCTGGCTCGACCAATCCCCACGCCTGACTTGCCTGGACGAGTTCCCCGAAGATGCCATTCGCGATGACGGTGAAGAACTATTCAAGAGCATGACTGCACACGGTGGCGTCCCGATGTGGCTCAAATACCGCGACGAGCGTTCGTTCAACGTCTGGACGCCCAAGTTGATGTTCGCGACCAACAACAAGATGCGCTACCGTGACCCGTCCGGTGCGCTCACCCGGCGGCTGCTCATCGTCCACTGCCCAAACGGGCTGCCCGACGAGAAGCTGGACAGTACATTGCTTGACAAATTCAAGCCGGAACTCGGCGCATTCGCTGCGGCCTGTATTCAACTCGCGCTTGAAGCACAACAGAGCCGCGCCTATCCACAGAGTGACGCCATGCGTGAATTGCTCTCCGACATCGAGCAGAACGGCGACGCCGTGAAGCTGTGGCTGCTGGAGAACTGCGTCTTCGAGGAGAACGCCTTCACACCGACCCACATCCTCTACCAGAACTTCAAATGGTGGTGCGATGACAGCGGCCTGCACCCAGTCTCCCGTCCGAAGCTGCGCGATATGATCTACACCTACAGGCAAGGTGTGCGTCCCGACAAGCGGCGCGTGAAGGACGCAAACTCTAGTGAGGTGCGGCTGTTGTGGGGTTTGGTCGGTGTACGGCTGCGCACGGTTGCCGATGACAGGGATGAATGAGGCGAGTTCAGCGTAAATTGTGCGGTATAAATAGGTTCTCTTCTCTCAGGAGAGATGCGACTTGCTCTATATACCGCACTTCATGCACTCGCTCACTCGGCAGATAGGCAACTCCTGATGGAAACGTTTCATCCATTTCCAGCGATGGATGAACCACGATTTCAATGCTGCCTTCGAGTATTTTGAGCCGTTGAGCAAACACATCAGGACGGGTTCTCAACCAAAGAATGATGGGCATCAGGAAGTCTGGTTGGTGTGTCCTTTGTGACGCAATCTGGTTGCGATGTTTGGTACGTCTTTGGAAGAGTGGATTGAGGGGCAGAACTGTGAACCTCAGACGATGTTGCCTAACCCACGAGATTGCGTACTTCTCACCCAGTTGCAGCACGATGTCCCGAAGTGCGGGGACACTGTGAAAGTGCAAATGCGTCGTGAGGTGATGCCCGGTCAATCCTGACGCCAGAAAATGCTCGACCTGCATCGTAAGCTCGGCTTCTACTTGTCGAATGTAGGCTGCTGTAGGTCGCAGCGCCTGAGTAAAGAGGGCTGCTCTGGAGCGGAAGTGACCATCGGCCAGAGTTAAAGGCAACGGAGAAAACACCTTTTGGAGAGGGTAGCCTTCTGTCAGATTCAGGTGTATTCCGCATTCTAAAGACGGATACACTGCAAAAAGCTTATACGCATGGTCTGCCGCTGGAAAGTTTGTCATGATGCTGGCGGTGGAGGCTATCTGCTTCTGGTGCAGATCGAGTGTGGCGTAGTTTATGCCTTCGGACAAGCCACAGTCGTCGCAGGTGACAATAAGGTCCTGTTTCATGCTTGCAGACTGTAAAAATGTTGAACGATACCATGTAGCGTTTCCCTGCTAATTGAGCGCTGGACGCAATCCGTGTTGAACTGCATTATTGAGTGCTTCAACGACTAAGCACGTTTAGCTGAGTTTTAGAGAGTACAGCCATCGGAAGTTTTGACACCTGCTGCGTGATGAGTTCGCCCAAAACCACTTCGATCTTGCGCCCGATGCGTGCAGCTACTCCGCGAAGAATAAGCACTGTGCTATCGGGTAACTCAAGTGTGAAGTGTTCGCTCATGTCAAGACCTCATTCTCTTGGAAGTCATTGCGCTTCCGGCTCGGCAACTGTAACGCACTTTTCTATTCGCGAATCCACGTAGCGCTAGAGATTGCTTGAATGTTTTCCGGTGCGTTCCACTTCATTTCGGTTCTACATTCCGGCAGAAACACGATAAGCAACGCCTTCGTTCCAGTGTTCCGGCTAATCTTCTAAAGTTTTCTATGGAAAAAGGGAAGAGTCAGTATGCAGGTGTAGCATGAGGTACAAAGAAAGGTTTTTGTGCGACGTGACCGGAACAACCGAAAAATCGCTCCCAGTAGGAGTTTACGCAGCACCCGGCTCAAAAATACGATCAGCATCGGCGTGATATGAAGATGCAGACATTCGCAGGAGGGTCGTCATGAAAGCCCAGATCACAAGGTATCATTTCGGATCAGAAAAACTGTTGAGCGTTGAAAAATTGTTTCCTAAGGTAGGTTCGTAATGGAACAGCCATATTCCATAGACCGGGACACTGCATACTATGTCCGCACGTAGTGTAACAGAAATCAGCAGCGTGAGTGTGTATGTAGTCGGTCCGCCCGTTGCGCGCTATACGTGGGCGTATGATCTCCCGACGCACTACATGACGCATACACTAGTCGTTCTACGTGATGGCAGTGGGCTGGAGGGGATCGGCGGCGCAGCCACATTCACACCGCATGATTGGGATTGTACGCTCGCGGAGTCCTTGCGAACGCTGCTGCCGGACCTCATTGGGCGAGAGGTGAGCGATGTCGAGGCAATATGGGAACGGTTGCGCCCGCGCACTCTGCCCCGTCCGTATGGAGCGCAAGCTGCCGTCGATATGGCACTATGGGATTTGCGCGGCAAGCGCGAAGGCGCACCGCTGTATAAGCTGTTCGGCGCGACCCGTGAGCGCGTCCCTGCCTACGCAAGTACCCCGCTGTTCGACTCCATCGATATGTATATGGATAAAGTTGCGGAATTACGCGAGATGGGCTTCCATGCAGTGAAGTTTCATGCCTGGGGACAGCCGGAGCGGGATCTGGCGCTTTGCCGTGCAGCACGGAGCCGCTTCCCAGACTTCACATTCATGCTGGATGCGGAGGGTAACTACACGCACGAAGAAGCGCTGCGTGCTGCACACACCCTGGCAGAACTCCGTTTCACCTGGCTGGAAGCGCCGCTTCCTGATTTCGACATCGGAGGCTACCGCGACCTGGTGCGTGCAGACATTCTCCATATACTCCCCGCCGGAAATTGGATTGTCGAACTTCCGGTTGTTGAAGAAATGCTCAGAACCCGGACGTGGGGCGGTCTCCGATTCGATGTCGGGACCTGCGGCGGGATCACGCCTGCGCGGAAGCTGCTCACGCTGGCAGAGCGGTCAAATATGAATGCCGAGGTGCAGTGTTGGTCGTATATGCCACAGCAAGCCGCCAACCTGCACCTGATATTGAGTTCAGAGCGGTGTACCTACTTCGAGTACCCCATTCCACCGGAGAGCTTCGTACATGGTGTGCAGTTCGCGAGTGTGATCCGTCTGGATAGTGAAGGCTGTGTCGCACCACCGTCGGGTCCCGGTTTAGGCGTCCAACTGGACTGGGAGCAGATCGAAGCAGCGACAATCATGCGACTTTCCTTTGGTGTAGATTGTTGACAGTAGCGTATGATAGCGATATATTGAAACAAAATTATATTTTATAAAAGGAGGACTTCGCACTTTAGTTGTATGGCCGCATTGCAAACTGGATTTAGCTTTTTGAGAGGACCAAAATGAACAAGATGATACGTTTGATGGCACTCGTTGCGGTAATGTTGGCGAGCGCAGCGTGGGGCGTACAGCCGACCCGCGCGCAGGACAGCGGCGTGTGCATTCGTGTGGCAGGGGTGGAGTCGAGCGGACAGAAGCAATCGATGGACCCCGCGGATGTGTTCAGCGGAGATGACTCGCTGCACCTCAACGCCGTCTACAACCGCCTGACAGACGCCGACGACAACTTCGAGGTGAAGCCGGAACTCGCCGAGTCATGGTCTTCCAGCGTGGACGCGAAGGAATGGACGTTCAAACTGCGCAAGGGTGTGAAGTTCCACGATGGTCATGAACTGACTGCGAAAGATGTGGTGTATACCTTCAAGCGCCTGATCGATCCGGCGCGGGCATCTGGTGGTGCGGCGGTTCTCTCCTTCCTCGATCCGGCGCAGGCAGATAGCATCTCCGCAAAAGATGATTACACGGTCGTCTTCAAGCCGAAGGGACCCATCGCGGAGCTGCCGATCCTGATCACCAATAAATACACCTACATCGTCGCGGATGGCGCAAAAACCGAAGACCTGCGCGTGAAGGGAAACGGCACGGGTCCTTTCGTACAGGCAGAATTCACACCCGGCGCGCCTGTCCGTCGCCTGAAGAAGAACTCGAATTATTGGGAGGCGGGTCTACCAAAGGCTGATTGCCTGGAAATTCGTGTCATTCAGGAGGCGACTACCCGCAACGCAGCACTGCAAAGCGGCCAGATCGACGTTTCGACGGGTATTGACTTCGCGACTCTCGCAGCCCTGCAAGCCGACCCGAACATCAAAGTCCTGAAAAGCGGTCCGGGGACATCGATGCTCATGGCGATGTGGGTAGATACCCCTCCCTTCAACGACAACAAAGTGCGGCAGGCGATGAAGAAGGTCGTGGATCGCGAGCAAATGTTGCAGACGGTGCTGCTCGGCAATGGCGTCGCGGGCAACGACAACCCGGTTCCGCCGACGCGCACCTGTGTCTTTGAAAAGGAGGCGCGCAAACCGGATATTGCGAGTGCGAAGAAGCTGCTGGCAGATGCTGGATACACGGATGCCAAGCCGCTCACGGTCGATCTGTATGTTGCCGAAGCTATCCCCGGCATTGTGAACATGGCGCAGTTGTATAAGGAGCAGGCAGCGGCTGCGGGCATCCAAGTGAATATCACTCAGACACCATCTGATACCTATTGGAGCGAGACGTGGCTCAAGCACTCATTCGTCATCTCTGGGTGGGGCGCGCGTCCGGTTGCGGAAGCGCTTGCCATTGCGCATCGCTCCAATGCGTCGGAGCCAGAGTCGCACTTCTTCCGCAAGGACTTCGATGAACTGCTCGACAAGGCTAACCAGACGGTAGATGCGACCGCGCGCTGCGAACTATACAAGCAGGCGCAGAAGATGCTCACAGAAGAAGGTGGCTCGATCATTCCGCTGTTCGTGTTCAACATGGCGGCGGTTCGTCGGGAGTGTGAAGGCTATCAGCCGCGCGTACAAATCCTCCGTCCCGATTGGCGCTTCATGGCCTGCAAGCGGAGCTAGATAGTGAGGGCGGGTCACAAGACCACGCCCTACAGAACTGTAGGGTATGGCTCTGTGACCCGCCGGATTTTTGATCATGATACAGGAAGCTGATTTAGGGGTCCTCTCTTGCTTCGTCGTCTGATCCTGACGCGCGTCCTGACCTCACTAGGGACGCTCCTGCTCGTCTCGATGTTCATCTTTGGCGCGGTTGAACTGCTGCCCGGTGATGTCGCACGGCAAATCGTCGGGCGTGAGGCATCGGAACAGCAGTTGCAAATCATTCGTCAGCAACTAGGGTTGGATCGCCCTGTCGTAGACCGCTATCTGTCGTGGCTCGGCGGAGCGCTGCGGCTCGATTTCGGAAACGGGATTATCAGCAAAAGACCCGTCATCGGGATCATCGCGCCGCGCCTGCGGAATACACTCATCCTAGCGCTGGCCGCATTCATTCTATATGTCCCAATCAGCCTCGTCTTCAGTCTGCTCAGTGCGGGGTTTCGTGGTCGCCATATCGATGCGCTTCTCTCCGGGGTGACGCTGGTGACCCTCTCCATTCCTGAATTCGTGATGGGGACGATCCTACTGATTATTTTTGCGTCCTCGCTGCGCTGGCTGCCTGCGCTCTCGCTCATCGAGGACGCACGCAATGTAGGTGAGGCGCTCCGGGCGTTGCTCATGCCTGCGCTTACACTTGCAATTGCGATGTCTGCATACGCCATTCGGATGCTGCGCGACAATCTGATTGAGGTCCTGGATTCGGAATATGTTCTGATGGCGACGTTAAAGGGGCTGCCGCGCCGCAACGTCCTGCTCCAGCACGCATTGCCCAATGCACTCGGTCCTGCGCTCAACGTGACGGCACTCAATCTCGTCTACTTGATCGGTGGTGTGGTCATTGTCGAGCGCATTTTCAGCTATCCGGGACTTGGGAGCCTGCTCGTGGACTCGATTTCTTTGCGCGATGCACCGCTCATCAGCGCGGCGGCGTTGCTTGTTTCTGCGACGTATATCCTTGCCAACCTTGCTGCCGATGTCGGCGTGCTACTGCTCAACCCACGCTTGAGGACTTCTACATGACCGCTGTTCCCGTCCCGGTTGCGCCTATCCGCTCGCGGCGCTCGTTCCTGCGGCGGCGCTTGCCCACCACCTTTGTGCTTGGCAGCATCATTCTCCTATTCCACATCGTCGTCGCGATTACAGGTCCACTGTGGTCGCCCTATACCTTCAACAAGGTCGGGACGGGCAAGCCTTTCGAGAATGCTAGTACCGCACATCTCTTCGGGACAGACGGGTTAGGGCGCGATGTCTTCAGCCGGGTCGTGTATGGCGCGCCGACGGTCCTCATCCTGGCGACAACGTCTACGGCCATTGGCGTTGTCCTGGGTTCGTTCATAGGGCTGTTGAGCGGATATTTGGGGGGCTGGTTCGATGAAGTTCTGATGCGCATCTTTGACGCCCTGATCAGCATCCCCTTCCTGATTCTGGCGCTGTTGATCATCTCTGCGGCTGGCGCAACCGCTGCCGGAAGTCCGAGCCTGCTGATTGGTGTCGTAGCGTTCATCTATACCCCGCGCATCGCGCGCATGGCACGGGCGGTTGCGCTTGATCTGGTCACGCGCGACTTCATTACCGCCGCACGAGCGCGCGGTGACTCGGCATGGTCGATTGTGATACGCGAAATGCTCCCCAATACCACTGGCACGCTGCTGGTCGAGTTTGCAGTACGGGCGGGCTACGCGCCGATTTTGATTGGGTCGCTTGGTTTCCTGGGATTTGGCATCCGTCCGCCTAACCCGGAATGGGGATTGATGATTAGCGAGAATCGCAGTGCAATCACCACTGCGCCGATTACAGTCTTTGGTCCGGTGCTGGTTCTGGCCTCGCTGGTGATTGGATTGAACCTGTTCTCAGATGGGCTGGCGCGACTGCTTGGACGGTCAGCACAGTTCGGGGCGCAGTAGGTCATGACTTCTGCGTTCCTGCATCAAGCTATTCCACCGCGCATGGGTGCTGCGTCGCTGCTCGATGTGCGCAATCTCACGCTGGATTACCGCACCGCGGGGGGCTGGTTGAACGTCGTCAACGGCGTCTCTTTTGCACTAGAAGCAGGTGAGGCATTTGGACTCGTCGGCGAATCCGGTTGTGGAAAGAGTACGACGGCCTATGCGCTGCTTGGCTATCGCAAGCCGAATAGCCGCCTGAGGACAGGGAGCGTTTACCTTGCCGGAGAAGACCTCTTTGCGCTGTCGGTGACGGAACTCCAGCGGGTACGCGGAAGCCGGGTTGCGCTCGTCCCGCAAAATCCGACGACGGCGCTCAGTCCCGGAATTCGCATTGGACAGCAAATCACGGAGACGATGCGGGCGCACAACATCGGTACGAATGACGTGGCACGAGACGCGCGAATGCTCGAACTGCTGGGGCGAGTTTGGCTGCCCGATCCCGTCCGTACCGCGCAGAAGTATCCGCATCAACTCAGCGGTGGGCAGCAGCAGCGCGTCGTAATTGCGCTTGCACTCGCCTGTGATCCGGAACTGATTGTCCTCGACGAGCCGACAACCGGGCTGGATGTAACCACGCAGGCGCAAATCCTCGCGCTTCTGAGTGAACTGCGCCGCGAGCAACGAATGACGATGGTTTATGTCACACACAACATGGGGGTCGTCGCGGCTATCTGCGACCGAGTGGGGGTGATGTACGCGGGTCAGCTTATTGAAGATGCGCCCGCCGATGTGTTGTTCCGCGCGCCTCGCCACCCATATACACGCGGTCTGATCGACTCCGTACCGGGGTTGCAGCAGCCGAAACGGGGACGCTCGATTTTCATGCGGGGGTTGCTCGACCGTAACGCGCTGCCCAACGGGTGTCAGTTCGCGCCGCGCTGCACCTTCGCGCTCGAAAGCTGCTTTATCAACCCGCAACGTCTCGAAATCATTGATGATACGCACGAGGTCGCGTGCGAACGGAACTCAGAGATTGCGAATCTCGTGGCAGCACAGCCGCCTGTCGAAATTGTCTATACCGATGCTGCCGGAGCGCGAACTGACGCACCGTTGCTTACACTCGAAAATGTCTCGCTCGGCTATGGCCGGGGCGGTCTGTTCGCGAATGCGCAACGGTTAATCGTTCGTGATGTGACTTTGGAGATACGGCCTGGTGAAACCTATGCGCTTGTGGGCGAGAGCGGCAGCGGTAAATCAACTATTGCGAGGGCAATCGCCGGGCTGAACCCTCTCAGTGGCGGCGCAATCCAGTTCGGAGGTGTCCCGCTCCCCAGTAGGGTTCAGGGTCGCTCACGGGAAACGCGGCGCGCGATCCAGCTCATTTTCCAGAACCCGGATGCTTCGCTCAACCCACGCCAGACGGTCACGCAGATCATAGGCAGGCCACTCGAAATGTTTTTTAGATTGCGTGGCACGGAGTTGCGCGAGCGTGTAGCAAGTCTGCTCGCTGATGTGCGTCTCACGCCTGCATATGCGGACCGCTACCCTGCTCAATTGAGCGGTGGCGAACGTCAGCGGGTGGCGATTGCCCGCGCCCTGGCTGCGCAACCCCGGCTGCTGCTGTGCGATGAAATCCTCTCCGCACTGGATGCCTCTGTACAGGCGGATATACTGGACCTGTTGCGCGACTTGCAAGCGCGGACGGGGATTGCCTACCTGTTCATCTCGCACGATCTGGCCGTGGTGCGGGCGCTGGCCGACCGGGTAGGGGTACTCTATCGGGGGGTATTGTGTGAAGCCGGACAGGTTGAAGAAGTGTACACACCGCCATTCCATCCCTATACGGAGATGTTGCTCTCTGCCGTGCCGGAGATTGGCAAAACAAAACTGCGCACCATTGTACGGAGCGACGCTTCGTTGAGCAGCAGTTTCAACGCGCGAGGTTGCCCATTCGCGGACCGCTGCCCCCGCCGGATCAGCGGAGTATGTGAAACGACGCCGCCTCCGCTACGCCGCGTCAGCGAAACGCACGCGCTGTTGTGCCACATTCCCCTGGAAGAACTGCGCAATATTGTACCTGATCCGATAGACACGCCATGAGGCAGTATCATCTTCTCGCGGGTAAGGAAGCACTCATCACAGGAGCGGGGCAGGGCATCGGGCGTGCGATTGCGCTGGAATATGCGGCGGAAGGCGCGCACCTCATCCTTTTTGAGCGCAAAGCAGAAACCCTTGAGGCGCTGCGCGAGGAGCTATTAGCGCGTGGCTGCTCCGTCACCGCGCATGTACTGGACATCACCGATTACCCGGCGGTAACAGAAGCAGTTGCGCGCAGCGGACCAATTGATATTCTGGTGAATAATGCCGGCATATTCCGCGTCGGGACAATCCTTGAAGATACTTTAAATGATTGGCGGCACGTGCTGCATATCAACCTCGAAGCGCTCTACTATCTGACCAAGCAAGTTGCACCGCATATGGTCAAACGCAAGTCGGGGCGCATTATCAACCTTACTTCCATAGCGGGCTGGAACTCGCGCGGAAACGTCGGCTCGTATAACGCCAGCAAGGGCGCGGTGATAGCATTCACCAAATCACTCGCTGTCGAACTTGCGCCATACAATATTCTCGTGAATGCGATTGCGCCGGGCTTCGTCCGCACTGCGCAAATGTCCGATGAGAATGGGAACGACCTAACGGAAGAAGCATCGTTCCGGGAGTGGTATGTTGAGCGGCGGTATATTCCACTTGGGCGCGTAGCGGAACCTACCGACGTTGCAGGCGTAGCAATCTTCCTCGCATCGGATTACTGCCGCTACATGACGGGCGAAGTCCTCACGGTAGATGGTGGCCTCCTGGCACGCAGATAAGCGTACAGTGACTATGGGGGTGTATATTAAAAACATGGAAAGTGCGGGATGGTCAAGCTACCTTGAGCCACCCCTGATAAATCGTTATGCTTGTGCTGTGCCTTGCGTCAGCTTCCAGACGGTTTTCGTATCACGTCCAACCAGCCGCACGATCTCCGGCTGCGTGAGACCTGATGCGCGCAACCTGCGGATACGCACAACCTCTGCCTCGCTCACCTTTGCATAGCGATTCGGCGCACGCTGATAGCCTTCGGCAAACCTGCTCATCTGGCGAATGAGCGTCATCGTGCCGTCATAGATGACTGTTCTAGAATTCAGGCAGTGTAATCAGATAATAGCATTCTACAAAAACCATACTTCAATACCTTCGCCAAAACTGTAGAGAGAGGTTTGTGGGCCTGAGCAGCAGGTATTCTGATAAAGTGAAAACTAATTCAAGTGTTTGTGCGAAGCCTGATGAATTAGTTTTAAGGATGATTGTTTCCGCACCTTTAATTGAGCAAAGCATTTTGCATCTGAGTCCATCAATATTGGCGAGGGTATTGATATTACTTGAATATATTTGGCAAAGACGGATGGGAACTTTCAGGATTTACATTTACAACAAGCATAGATTATCGTCACGATCCTTCAAGCTGATCTGATCTTTAAGCGGTTATCGCCTTGAGAAAAAGCGTCGCACGATCTACCTAACTGAATAGCTGCATTCGATCAGTTATGCCAACCAAACTCGAACACATCCACGCCTCTGCTCAATTGCGCGGTCTTGTCCCAAACCAGATTGCCACCGTCGTCAGCGCGCAGATGACCACGCCCGACGCGCTGACAGTCTACTACACGCTCCCTAACGACCAGATTCAGAGCGCCGTATTATTCAGAAAGAGCGAAGCTGCGCTTGAGATAGTCAGCGCGGAACAGGCGCAGGACCTGGATGCCGATGGCTCACTACTGCGGCTCGTCTCCGAAGCGTACCGCATCCAGCTCGCGCACCTCTTCGATCCGCGTCTCGCGGTTCACATTTCGCTGGTCGAGCCGCTACCGCACCAGATCACCGCCGTCTATGGAGAGATGCTCGCGCGGCAGCCGCTCCGTTACCTGCTCGCGGATGACCCCGGCGCGGGCAAAACGATCATGGCCGGGCTGCTCATCAAGGAGCTGCTCGTGCGTGGTGACGTGCGGCGCTGCCTGATTTGCACGCCGGGCAGCCTCGCCGAGCAATGGCAGGATGAACTCTGGAGCAAATTCAGGCTGGAGTTCGACATCCTCACACGGGAAACCGTCGAGGCATCGCGCACGGGCAATCCCTACAACGAACACAACCTCGCGATCATTTGGCTCGATCAGGTCAGCCGTTCGGATGAGCTGATCGAAAAGCTCAAAGCAGCCGAAGAATGGGACCTGATCGTGTGCGACGAGGCGCATAAAATGGCGGCGTACATACGATCAGCTATCAGCTTTATGCGCCTGAAAACCACCTGTACGAAGCCGTAAGCGATTACGTCAGGAACGAATTCAACCGTGCCGACGCGCTCATCAACGACGACCGCCGCAAAGGGACCATCGGCTTCGCGCTCACCGTCTTGCAGCGCCGTCTGGCGTCGTCACCAAAGGCGATCTATCAATCGCTCGTCCGCAGGCGAGAACGGCTTGAGGCGCGCCTGAAAGAGACATCTATCTTTATCGACAATGGTGGCTATGCCTCGCTCGATGAGTGGCTGGAAGAAAGCGACGACATCCCCGAAGCCGAGCAGGAAACGACCGAAGCGCAAATCCTCGACGCGGCGACCGCTGCCCAGACCGTCGCGGAACTCAAAGCGGAGATTGCCACCCTCAAGCGTCTCGAAGTGCTGGCACTCGAAGTGCGGCGCAGCGACACCGACCGCAAATGGGAAGAACTGCGCGGCCTGATGGATGAAAATGAGAAGATGAAGGAGGCCGCTGGCCGCCGCCACAAACTCGTCATCTTCACCGAACACCGCGCGACGCTCGATTATCTGCACAGGAAGATCAGCACGTTCCTTGGTCGCGAGGACGCAGTGCTAATCATTCACGGCGGGATTGGCCGCGAGGACCGCCGCACGGCACAGGAAGAATTCGCCAACAATCCGGCTGCAACTGTGCTGCTCGCGACCGACGCAGCAGGAGAAGGGATCAACCTGC
>Ga0123338_10004521_pt1 | contig 12128 bp, 3 predicted proteins | sample grotaG_FD_89793 | JGI IMG/M metagenome (GOLD analysis project Ga0123338, IMG submission 89793) | Glacier valley bacterial and archeal communities from Borup Fiord, Nunavut, Canada, to study Microbial Dark Matter (Phase II) -... | ecosystem: Environmental > Aquatic > Freshwater > Ice > Glacier ... | reverse complement strand
ATAGAACTGTGCCTGTTAATAATTCCGATTTAGGTATAGGTTCAGGTTCTTCAGAGCCACAAATGGAACAAATTTTCATTCGAAAACCTAATAATATAACAAATGAAGATGATTTTGAAAGAAAATTATATATTTTCAGGAGATATTCTACCAGGATTATAAATGAAACAATAAAAGATATTCAAGATTCTTTTTATTTTTCATCTTTATCTTGTCGAACCATTACTTATAAAGGCCAGTTAACTACAAAACAGGTTACTTGGTATTTCCCAGATTTAACAAACGAAGATGTTACGTCGGCTTTAGCTGTTGTTCATTCTCGTTTTTCAACAAATACATTTCCATCATGGAAATTAGCACAACCATTCAGATATATTGCACACAATGGTGAAATAAATACTGTAAAAGGAAACATTAATTGGATGTCGGCTCAATCGGCTTTATTTGAATCTTCAAAATTCACAAGAGAAGAATTGGATATGATTTTGCCAGTTTGCAGGCCTGGTCAATCAGATTCAGCAATGCTTGACAATGCCATTGAACTTTTATTAATGGCCGGAAGATCACTTCCACATGTAATGATGATGCTTATTCCTGAAGCTTGGGATGGAAATGAAGAAATGGATCCTATTAAAAAAGCATTTTATGAATATCATGCTGCACTTATGGAACCATGGGATGGCCCAGCAAGTATATCTTTTACTGATGGAAAAATTGTTGGTGCTACATTAGATAGAAATGGACTTCGCCCATCAAGATATTGGGTAACTGATGATGATTTTGTAATCATGGCTTCAGAAGCAGGAGTTCTTGATATTGATCAATCTAAAATAATTAAAAAAGGGCGTTTACAACCAGGCAAAATGTTTGTAGTAGACATGGAGCAAGGAAGAATTATTCCTGATGAAGAATTAAAAACAAACATTTGTTCTGCTAAACCTTATGCAGAATGGTTAAAAAATTATAAAATAAAATTATCAGAACTTCCTGAACCAACTGCAGAGTTTAGGCACCCCTATGAAAAAGAATTGCTTGCACGCCAGCAAGCATTCGGCTTTACAACTGAAGATTTAAGAATAATTTTAGCACAAATGGTGGAAACGGGTAAAGAAGCACTTGGATCTATGGGATCTGATACTCCTTTAGCTATTTTATCAAATCAAAGTCAGCACTTATCATATTATTTTAAACAACTTTTTGCGCAAGTAACAAATCCTCCAATTGATTCTATTCGTGAGAGGATGGTAATGTCATTAATTTCGTATGTAGGTGGTTCACAAAATTTATTAGATGAAACGCCTAATCATTGCCTAACACTTGAACTGCCACAACCCGTATTAACAAATAATGAATTAGAAAAATTACGTTATATAGACAATCATCATTTTCAATCCAAAACAATAAATATACTCTTTAATGCCAATGGAAAGCCAGATTCATTAAAAAAAGCATTAGAAAGAATTTGTCAATATTCACAAGATGCTGTTGAAGATGGTTATTCAATTATTGTTTTGTCAGATAGGTTAATTGATAGTTCGCATGCAGCAATTCCATCTTTATTAGCTGCATCTGCTGTTCACCATCATTTGAGCAGAAAAGGTCTTCGTGCAAAAGTTGGGATAATAATCGAAGCCGGAGATGTATGGGAAACCCATCATGTTGCCACATTAATTGGTTTTGGTGCAGCTGGGATAAATCCATATATGGCTTTTGAAACCATTAGGGGCATGAAAGAAAAAAATATGCTCGAAGTTGATTATCCTATTGAAAAGCTAAATAAAAATTATATAAAGGCCGTAAATGGTGAATTATTAAAGATTTTCTCTAAAATGGGGATTTCAACTTTACAATCTTACCAGGGAGCTCAAATTTTCGAAGCGTTAGGTATAAGTAATGAGGTAATAAATGAATATTTTACTGGTACAATTACAAGAATTGGTGGTTTAACTTTAGAAGGTATTGCTAAAGAAGCTTTAACACGCCACAGACAAGCATTTCCTGAATCGCCAACCAATAATAGCAGATTGGAAGTTGGTGGTGTTTACCAATGGAAACAAAGAGGTGAATTTCATTTGTTCAATCCTGACACTATCCATGCTCTTCAGCATTCAACCAGAACAGGGAATTACGAACAATATAAAAAGTTTTCAAAAGCTGTTGATGATCAAAGCTCAAAGGCGTGCACTATTAGAAGTTTATTTAAATTTAAAAAAGGTAAATCAATTCCAATTGAAGAAGTTGAACCTATTGAAAGTATATTAAAAAGATTTGCTACAGGTGCCATGTCATTTGGTTCTATATCTTACGAGGCGCATACCACTTTAGCAATTGCGATGAACAGAATTGGGGGGAAATCTAATACTGGTGAAGGAGGAGAAGATCCAATTCGTTATGAAACATTACCTAATGGAGATTCCATGAATTCGGCTATTAAACAAGTAGCGTCAGGAAGATTTGGAGTAACAGCCTTATATTTAACAAATGCAATTGAATTACAAATAAAAATGGCTCAGGGTGCAAAACCCGGAGAAGGTGGCCAATTACCAGGGCATAAAGTTGATGATTGGATAGGTCGTACTCGGCATTCAACGCCAGGAGTGGGTTTAATTTCTCCACCTCCTCACCATGATATATATTCAATTGAAGATTTAGCGCAATTAATATTTGATTTAAAAAATGCAAATCGTAATGCAAGGATTTCTGTAAAACTTGTTTCTGAAGCTGGTGTTGGAACTATTGCTGCAGGTGTAGCAAAAGCACATGCAGATCATATTTTAATTGCAGGTCATGATGGAGGAACTGGAGCATCTCCATTAAGTTCTATTCGTCACGCAGGCTTGCCATGGGAATTAGGATTGGCTGAAACGCATCAAACTTTAGTGAGAAATAAATTAAGAGGAAGGGTAACTATTCAAACAGATGGTCAATTAAGAACAGGTCGAGATATTGTAATAGCGGCACTTTTAGGTGCTGAAGAATTTGGTGTAGCTACTGCAGCACTTGTTACAATGGGATGTATAATGATGCGGAAATGTCATTTAAATACTTGTCCTGTTGGTGTAGCAACACAAAATCCGGATTTACGCGCTTTATTTACAGGAGACCCTGATCATGTAGTAAATTTATTTAAGTTTTTAGCAATGGAAACCAGAGAAATTATGGCTGAATTAGGTTTCAGAACCATTAATGAAATGGTTGGCCAAACTGATAAGTTGGAAGCTAAGGATGCTTTAAGTCACTGGAAGTATAAATCTTTAGATTTCTCATCCATTTTATATAAAGAGCCAATTGCTTTAGATGTTGCACTTTACAAACAAGAAGATCAAGATCATGGTTTATCTCATCAATTGGATTGGCAATTAATTGAAGATTCTAAATTAGCACTTGAGTTAGGTGAGGCCGTTTTTGCGGAATATGATATTAACAATGTTAATCGTGCAGTAGGTACAATGCTTTCTAATGAACTTACAAAGGTTTATAAAGAAAAAGGTTTACCAAGAGGCACCATACATTTTAAATTTAAAGGTACTGCAGGTCAATCATTTGGAGCATTTTCATCTAACGGATTAAAATTAGAATTAGAAGGAGATGCTAATGATTATGTTGGCAAAGGCTTGTGTGGTGCAGAAATAATTATTTATCCATCTAAAAAAGCAAAATTTAAAGCCTCAGAAAATTCAATTGTTGGTAATGTGTCTTTTTATGGCGCTACTTCAGGAGAAGCTTATTTAAGAGGTATGGCTGGAGAACGTTTTTGTGTTCGTAATTCGGGAGCAAAAGTAATTGTTGAAGGTGTTGGAGACCATGGTTGCGAATACATGACAGGTGGAATGGTTATTATTTTGGGTGAAACCGGAAGAAATTTCGCTGCAGGAATGAGTGGTGGTGTTGCATACATTTATGATCCTAAATCTCGATTAAACAGTCGTGTTAATTTAGAAATGGTTGAAATTGAAAAATTAGATAATGAGGATTTATTAATTGTTAAGAAATATGTTGAAAAACATTTATTATTTACAGATTCAGATATTGCATCAGAAATCATAAATAATTGGGAAGTAAATTCTTTACAATTTAAAAAAATAATGCCTGTTGACTTTAAAAAAGCACTATTATCCAGGAACATAACTCTTAGAGACCAATTGGTGGATAAGAATATTGTTTACAATGATATAAAAGTACTTGTTTAAATAAAAGACGAAAGATAAAAGACTTAGATAAAATATTATGGGAAAACCAACAGGATTTTTAGAGATACAAAGGGAAACGCCAAAGAAAAGAGCCGCAAATGAAAGGTTACTTGATTATAAAGAAATTGATATAGATCTTAGTGAAGATAAAGTTAAAAAGCAAGCTGCAAGGTGTATGGATTGTGGAACACCTTTCTGTCACAGTGGTTGTCCTCTGGGAAATATTATTCCGGAGTTTAATGATGCGGTTTATGAAGAAAATTGGGCGTATGCTTATGAAATTTTATCTTCAACAAATAACTTTCCAGAATTTACGGGAAGAATTTGTCCTGCACCATGCGAAGCTTCATGTGTTTTAGGAATTAATAGACCTCCTGTAACCATTGAATACATTGAAAAATCCATCATCGAACATGCATTTTCAAATGGATTAGTTCAACCAAAAATTCCAGCAATTCGAACAGGAAAAAGAATTGCTGTTGTTGGTTCTGGTCCTGCAGGACTTGCAGCATCAGCTCAATTAAACCAAGCAGGGCATTGGGTAACGGTTTTCGAAAGAGCAGATCAAATAGGTGGTTTATTAAGATATGGTATTCCTGATTTTAAATTGGAAAAAAAAGTAATTGATCGCAGGCTTGCAGTTATGGAGGCTGAAGGAATAATCTTTAAAACATGTATAAACATTGGAGTAGATATTAAATCACAAGATCTTTTAGAAGAATTTGATCTAATAATGCTTTGTGGAGGCTCAACAATTCCTAGAGACGTTTCTATTCCTGGTAGGGAGTTGAACGGTGTACATTTTGCAATGGAGTTTCTACCGCAACAAAATGCTCGAGTAAATAATCGTAAACAATGGTGGGATAAAGATATTTTAGCATCAGGTAAAAATGTTGTAGTTATTGGTGGAGGTGATACTGGTTCAGATTGTGTAGGAACGAGTAATAGGCAAGGTGCAATTTCTATCACACAAATTGAATTGATGCCTTTACCTCCTACAGAAAGAGCATCATCAACCCCTTGGCCTTTATGGCCAATGATGCTTCGCTCTTCTACTTCACATGAAGAAGGTTGCGAAAGGCATTGGGCAATCCAAACAAAAGAATTTATTGGTGATGAAAATGGAAATTTAAAATCATTAAAAATTGTAGAATTGGATTGGAAACATGAAAATGGTAAAATGGGAATGTTTGAAAAACATGAAACTGTTCGTGAAATTCCATGTGAACTAGCATTAATTGCTGCCGGTTTTTTACATCCGCAAAAGAAAGGTTTAATAGTTGACCTTGAACTTGAGTTAGATGAAAGAGGAAATATAAAAGCAAACAATTATCAAACTTCTATATCAAAAGTATTTGCAGCAGGCGACGTAAGGAGAGGGCAAAGTCTAGTAGTATGGGCTATTTCAGAAGGTCGCGAAGCAGCAAGAGCTGCAGATATATATTTAATGGGAGATACAAAGCTAGAAGCAAAAGCCATTTCAGCTTTTGCAATTGCTTAAAAAATAGATATAACTAATTCTAATTTAATATTTTTACTTAATTCAAAAGAGAAGTCCAATACATTAAGTTTGTATTGGACTTCTCTTTTGAATACTATTATGTTCAGTTTATTTCTTCGCATATATTTTTACAAAAATCTTCGACAACATAAATTATTTTTTCATAAATCTAACTTATAACAAAAAAAATGAACCACATATATAATTATATATGTGGTTCATTTTAAAATAAAAAGATGTTTAGTTTTAAATAATCAAACTACTTCTTCGTTAGTTTCTTTATGAGAGACTATCCTTTTTGGAAAATTAAATAGGAAAGATGTTAAAATTGGCAAAAGAAAAACACCAGTTGTAAACAAAGATATATATAAATCTACTTCGTGGCCTTCTAGAAAGCGATATATATCATGTTCTTTCGTCATGTATCCGTTTTGAACTAGAAAATGCAGAATTGATGAAATTATAAGTTTTACACCTAAAAATCCAATTACTACAAATGCAATGGTTTCCAAAAATGGAAATTTTTCTAGTAACTTAACAAAACCCTGAGCCACAAAACGCATTGCTAATATACCCACAAATACACCCACCATTATAATATAAATATTATCTGTAAAAGCTACAACAGCGAAAACATTATCAAGTGAGAATGCTAAATCCATTATTTCAACTAGAATTATTGTTGACCAGAATGGTCCAACAATAGCTTTTGCTTTTTTATAAATCCAGTTTTCATTTTTATTTAAAGAATCATCTTCCTCTCCTGGAGAAAGTTTGGTACGGAAATAATTAATCATCAACCATAATAAATAAGCTCCGCCAACAAATTTAAGCCATGTAAGTTTAATAAGATAAGAAGCAAAAATAAGTGAAAGGCCACGAAAAACATAAGCTCCTAAAATTCCATATTTTAAAGCTTTATTTCGTTGTGGAAGGGGTAAATCAGTTACCATTGTTGCAAGCACAGCAGCATTATCAATAGATAATAAACTTTCTATGATAATAATATTAAAAATTAATAAACCTGCGGCTTCAAGATCTTGACCAAAAAGTTGATGTATAATGTCGGTAATTATGTTCATTTATAAGTTTAAGCCTTAGAGTACAATAGGTAAGCTTTTTTAAATTAAGAAAATAATATTCTAAAATAACGACAAAAGTATAAATTTTTAATTGTCTTTTTACTTTTTTACAAATTATTTATAAAACTTACATTAATTTATTTAATAAAACCTTGCCAAAGATAATTGCAAAAACATCTGTATTGTTAAAAATCTCAATAAATAATGGTAATGCTACATTTGTAAATGCCCTATTATACCTAATTCCGTTTTTATATGTTACAAAGTCAGTTATTTGGTCAAGCGGTACATAAATTATTTGCTTTGTTCCTTCAAAGATAAGGCGTTGATTTGTAACAATTAATTTCCCACTATCCAACAGTGTCATATGTTGGCTTTGTAAAGATTCAGCAGGCAGGTTATCTTTTTTCCAATATAAACCTGAATTTACTTTTTCTTTCAGACTCATAACATCAACTTCAGGAGCTGGGGGAATCTTATATTCATACAAATTTGAATAACTTTTAAAATGGGCCTTTTCCAGATAGCCTAGTTCTAGTTGTGTATTTTCAACTTCCGGTAATTTATTTTCATTTTGAATTTTCCAATACAGTCGATATTTTTCAAGTTTAATTTTACTCAATAAGTCCTTCTGCAAATCTACTCCAAGGCTGTGAGCAACTGCAATAACTTCTTCTTCCTCTTTGGGTGAAAGCATTTTATCATTAACCTTTTCATTAATAAGTTGATCAAGCATACTGCTTGCATTAAGAGTATAGAGTTGATCAGCTATTTCATCGGGAACATAAAGGGCTTTCTTTAACCTTTCAAGAAAATCTTTTTCATCTTGTTGCAAAATACCATCTTCAACAGCCTTCCGAGCGTATTCATTATAAAAAGATTCATGAATACCAGATAACTGCTTGTCTGTAAGTAATAAAACATATTTTAAATGAGTGAGATTTTTAATTTCACTATCGGTTAAAAGATTATCTGCGAGAGCGTATTTAAGATATTGTTCATAAATTGTTTTTGATAATAAACTTTCTCTGAACATTGTTGTATTGTATCGTTCACATACACGTTCTAAATCTTGAGATGTTATATCAAGAACGGGACTTTCGGCTAATATGTTAGTAATTTCAATTGTTAAATTATCGACTTCCTTCTGCCCGATAATCCTTTGCAAAAGTGTTCTTCGTTTTAAATCTTTCTTTTCAAAACCGGAGTCGGAACGATTTTCCATAATAATTTAAGATAATAGGTTTAAGACAAAGTATTTGACCAAAAAATAATTAAAACAATTTCGGTTAATTAATTTGAAATTTAATGAATGATTATTAATCTTCTACTTTTTGTGGATTTATTTTTCTTTTTGATTTCAATTATGTAAGCTCCTTGATGAATGTGATTGGTATTAATTGTTAAAAGTTTTTCTCCAGATGAAACAGAGCCCGTATCAATTAACTTTCCAAGCATATCATAGATATTCCAACTATACTTTTCTTGGATTGGTTTACCAAAATCAACATTTACTAATTGGTTAGCTGGATTTGGGTAAACTAAAAAGTCTTCAATATTCTCAAAATCTTCTTTAGCAGTTAAAATATTTGGTGGTAATGTTACATTTTGATAAGCTGATTGATAAACTTGTTTACTGTTGTAATTTTGAATAAATACAATCACAGCAAGTTGCGATGGATCTTTTACGTTAATATCTTTTAATAATGCTCCGGTTAAAGTAAGTGAATCTGGCTTATTAACACTCCAATTCCTTATAAATTTTGTACCTGCAGCATTAGGTAATAACTTCCGTAAAACATTTTTATAAACAACCCCATTTATTAAAACTTGTTTTTCAACAATAGCTATGTGAACGATACTTGAATCATTTATTAGATTAATCTTCGGAGTAAGTACTGCCCTCACTGTAAAAGAATCTTTGGGAGAGGCTGGAAAATTAATACCTATTTTAAATAAAGGTGCTGTTAATTCCCTTGTTTTAAGATAAGTTGAATCTTTGGAAAGTAGATTATTTTGATATTTTCCATCAATTATAGTTTTTGGAGATTCAGGAACAGAATAAAACAAAGCTCTAGCACTTTGATCATTTGGATTATTATTATATAATGAGTCTGGTGTGGGAAAATTAGTATGGTATTGAATATCAATAACTTCATTATTGCTTCTTTCAACTTTATTATTTATAACTATATTTTCAGCTAAAGATGAAGCTTGAAAAGAATTAGTAAAATGTTCAAGTAAAACAACCCTGTCTCTTTCACCAATAAATACATTATCAAAAGCAAAACCATCTAAAATAACTCCAGGAGGGTTATCAGCATTACTACCAAATGCAATTCGAAATCTAAGATTAGGTGATTTAAAAAACGCATCAAGATCATATTTAGCTTCAACCCACCCTTGATTTTCTATGGACCAGCCTTGTGCTGATTCAATAACGCTTTGATCTCCAGGATCACTTGCTATTAAACTTTGGTTATACCAGTTAATGCCACCATTTTTCTGACCAACTTTAACCCAAGAGACGCCACCATTGGTGGAGGCCTGAAGAACGGCTCCATCAAAACCTGACTGTGTATCAGTAAATATTTTTAAAGATATTAAAGGTTTTTCTAGTTTGCTTATATTAAAACAAGGACTATAAACATATGATTGCTCTTTAATTTTATATGTCGTATCCAAGCCTGTAACCCATGCATTGTCTCCAGGAGGTAAGTTTATATGAGTTTTCATCGGATTACCATATTTCCAACTCCAAGCTGTACTGTCTTTTGATTTGCTATCTTGAACCCATCCACCAGTACTAGAATTAAAATTTTCAAAATACGATTGGTTTGGAGTTACTACTTTCGATGGTAAAATATAAACTCTCTGTGCTAATGAATCGGTGCAACCACTTTTGGCTATTACTTTCAATTTTACCTTATAGATTCCATATTTTGAGAAAACATGGGTAGGATTTTGAGAATTTGATTTATTATTAATTCCAGTAGAAATATCTCCGAAATCCCAAGACCATGTAGCAATAAGTCCTGTTGGGCCTCCTGATGGAAAATATGTACTATCAGTAAACGAAGTAGAACTACTTTCACAAAGGTTATTCCAATTAAATTTAACAATAGGAATAGTACCTACCCCAACTACAATAGTTGTTGTATCAGAGCAACTATTATTGGTTGTAACTGTAAGTTTAACATTATAAACACCTGGCAAACTAAATTGATGAGATGGATTTTGTAAATTACTAATATTTCCATCACCAAATGACCATCTCCATGTTTTTATAGTGTCACCGAACGATTGGTCTACGGTAGATTTATCCGTAAAACCTGCAATTTTTGAATTACAAATATTATTAACAACAAAATTCGCTTTAGGTAATGGACTCACCTTTACAACTTGTTTCTGGTTATTAGTGCAACCATTTGCATCTGTATAAGAATAAGTAATGGTACTATTTCCAACTCCTGCAAGATTTGGAAAAAAAGAATTTCCTGAAATGCCATTACCAAAAAATGTACCTCCAACTGGATTTCCAGTTAAAACTGAGCTTGGAGCATCTAAACAATATTGTGCGGATAAATTATAAAAACTTACAATTGGTAGCGGATTAACTGTTACTGGTTGCGAACTAGAGTTAGAACATAAATTAGCATCAGTATATGTGTATGTAATCAAAAAAGAACCTTGGCCTGCTACAGATGGATAAAAATTATCACCAGAAACTCCAGGTCCTGAAAAAATCCCACCAAATGGTATTCCAACAAGAGTTGAGAGTGGATCTGTAACACAATAAGACGACGATAAACCACTAAAACCAACAACTGGTTTATCTTTTACATCAACCTGTTTTGTAATAGGATTTGCGACTCCACCTATTGTATAAGTATAAGTAATATTAGCGATTCCTACACTTGCCAAACTTGGATCAAAAGTATTGCCTGAAATCCCAGGTCCAGTAAATACACCACCAGATGGGCTACCAGTAAGAATATATGGAGGTGTGTGATCAATACAAGTTATAGCAGGTAAACCAGAAAAATCAACTACAGGCGCTGGTAGTACTGTTGTATTTTGATCTTGATAATTTATACATCCATTTATATCTTGATATGTATACCTTATTGTATGAGGACCAATTCCTGCAAAAGCAGGATTAAAGATATTTCCAATAATTCCAGCTCCAGTAAAACTGCCACCTACAGGAGTTCCTGTTAATGTTGATGGAGGTGCATTTAATTGATAACTGGAAAATAAACCTGAATAACTTACAGAAGGCAAAGGGTTTACAAAAGTTGGTATAGAAGTTGAATTAGAACAACCATAACTGTCTGTATACGAATAAGTAATAATTACACTTCCGTTTAAGCCTGCCGGAGAAAATGAATTACCTGACATTCCAGGTCCTGAAAATGTTCCTCCAGTAGGAAATCCTGTGAGATTTGAAGATGGTGCATCTACACAATAGGAAGAATTTAATCCACTAAAGAGTACACTTGGTTTTGCTTTTATTTGTACTGATACCTGACTACTTGCTGGCAAACATGGACCTGAACCGTCTGGATCATTTGTTGTTATTGTAAATACTATTGTGGTACCACTTTCACCTGGTATTGAGGTATAAGACGTATTTAATGAGTTAGGTGATGAGAAACTTCCTGCTCCACCACTCCAGGTGACTGTACTTACAGGTCCTGTTGTTGTTGCACTCAAACTTATTGTTAAACCATCACAAACGTATGAAGAGCCTGAACTAGCTGAAACAGTTACATCCGGGGAAACATTAACCGTTTGAGGCATTAAATTTATTGAGCACAAAGTAACAGGATTTGTAGCCTTAACATTAAAACCTGTTGAAGAAAATAGAGTTCCTGTAGTTAAATTTATGTTTGAACCTGTCCCTGCTACAATTGATCCATAAGGGCTTGGACCTATATATAATTGATAATTTATACCACTTTGCGAACCTGTTACAATTATATTTGTCGAATTTCCACTACATATTGTAGGATTTTGTACAGAAGTAGGTACATTATTTACTTTTGAATAAATAAGAATTTTTTTAATGGTTGATAAACCACTCAAACAATTGGTTGGAGAAACTCCTATCGCTTGTACCTGATAATCACCAGATTGAATTGATGAAGCTAAATTTAAAGTCTGAAGAACCTTTCCAGCTATTGCAGAACCATTCAAATACCATTGGTAACTCACAGCAACAACTGATGATTTTAATGTCACTGTTGTCGTGCCACCATCATCACAAAATGTTGAACTTCCACTCGTTATCAATATACCTGGTGTAGCAGGTGGTGTGTTTATTGTTATTACCTGAGCAGCTGAAGATGGACT
>Ga0123338_10004517_pt1 | contig 12133 bp, 12 predicted proteins | sample grotaG_FD_89793 | JGI IMG/M metagenome (GOLD analysis project Ga0123338, IMG submission 89793) | Glacier valley bacterial and archeal communities from Borup Fiord, Nunavut, Canada, to study Microbial Dark Matter (Phase II) -... | ecosystem: Environmental > Aquatic > Freshwater > Ice > Glacier ... | reverse complement strand
TGATGCGCTGCGAACTCGACGCGCTGTACTTCCACCTATACGACATCGTCCGTGACGATGTGGATTACATCATGGAGACATTTCCCATCGTCAAGCGCAAGGACGAGGCGGCTCACGGCGAATATCGCACCAAACGCGTAATCCTGGAGCTGTACGACGAAATGTCAAACGGCGTCGAGAGTTACGTCACGCGGCTCGATCCGCCACCCGCCGATCCGCGCGTGGCACACCCAGCAAAGGAAGGTTAACCATGAGTGTTGTATTATCGTATTCACGTAAAGATAAAGAGTTTGCGGATACTGTTTATCAGCGGCTGAAAAGCTCAGGATATGATGTATGGATGGACCGACCCGACATTCAAGTAGGCACCCCTTGGGATCGGTCAATAGAAAATGCAATTGATGCAAGGAGCCACATCGTTGTTATCCTATCTCCCAGTTCTGTGGGTTCAAAAAATGTGGCCGATGAGTGGAGTTATGGCTTGGAGAAAGAAAAAACCATTATTCCCGTCTACTACCAGGAATGCGATGTTCCGATGCGATTGCACAGGCTTCAACGTGTGAATTTTGATGGCGAGGAATTCAATGAAAAATTTATCGAACTCACTAAAACGTTGGGTGAACCCGATAACCGTCCAGAGGAATTGCTCACCAACTCGCCGGTAGACGTTCTTCCGAAAAGCGCCTTACAAGGGTCGCAGGTATTAGCTGCGCCCATTAGCGTTCCTGATGCTCACCAAGCCGCTGATTTGCGACTAATGGAGCATTTTCCGCGTTATGAGATGTGCTGACATTTTAGAAAATCTGACAATAACGTTTCATCCATTTGCCAATGAGAATTTATTATGCAAACGCGTCGGCGCCAAACCTTCACCACTATCCGAACCGAAGGCGCATTGCTTTCACCGGATTTCCTCGCCTGGATTGCGGCTGGCGGTAAAAACCTGAATGGTATGACACCCGGCAGTTATGGTCTGAAAGGGGAAGGATTGAATGAGCAAATCAATCGGTCGTGGAATCGAATAGTCGGCGCGTGGACAGTCTTTCAACATGTGATTGAACGCACACCACCTTCGGCATCCAAAACTGGCATAACGCGGGAACGGTGGCTACTGCCCCTATTTGCAGAGCTAGGTTATGAACGTTTAATGTCATCCAAGGCCATTGAGATCGATGACAAAAGCTATCCGGTCTCTCATATGTGGGCAAATAATCCGATTCATCTTGTTGGTTATGATATTGACCTCGATCGCCGCACGCCTGGTGTCGTCGGCGCTTCCCGCACCAGCCCCCACACAATGATGCAAACGTTGTTGAACAGGTCTAAGGATTATATGTGGGGACTGCTTTCCAACGGACGGCAACTGCGAATTCTCCGTGATAATGCCAGCCTCACGCGGCAAGCTTATGTGGAATTCGATCTTGAAGCCATGATGCGCGGTGAAGTTTATGCTGACTTTAGTCTGCTCTGGCTTCTCTGTCATCGATCACGGTTAGAGGCAGACCAATCGGAAGCTTGTTGGCTTGAACGCTGGTCACACATAGCACAGGAGCAGGGTGTCCGCGTTTTGGATTCTTTACGCGACAGCGTTCAACGCGCGATTGAGCATCTAGGTGCGGGCTTTCTAGCGCATCCGACAAATCAAGTTTTGAGACGCCGATTGCAAAGCGGAGTGTTGAGCACCCAGGATTATTTCACCGAGATTCTTCGGTTGGTATATCGCCTGATGTTCCTTTTCGTTGCTGAAGAACGCAATCTTTTACCAGACCCGAATGCGACCGTACAAGCGCGTCAATATTACACCGAATACTATTCCACAACACACCTTCGTCAGCTTGCTGAGCGCATAAGTGGCTCGAAGCATTCGGATTTGTTCTATGCGTTACGGGTGGTAATCGAGAGCCTAGGCGCAGACGGCGGGTGCCCAGAGTTGGCTTTGCCAGCGTTGGGTGGCTCCATGTTCTCGATTGGGTCGATAAATGACATCATTTCTTGCGAGATTGCCAATCACACGCTTCTCGATGCAATCCGATCCCTCGCCTTCACGTTTGATGGGCATTTACATCGTCCGGTTGATTACCGGAATCTCGGGCCCGAAGAATTAGGCAGTGTTTACGAATCGCTTTTGGAGCTTGTTCCCGAAATAACTGCCGACGCGGGAGCTTTCAACCTCAAGTCTTCGGGGAGCGGGGAGCGTAAAACTACGGGTTCCTACTATACGCCCAGTAGTCTCATTACGTGCCTCCTCAATACGACCCTTGACCCGTTAATTGACGAAGCCGCGCGGCAACCTAATGCCGAAACAGCCTTATTGAAGCTGAAAATCTGCGATCCAGCCTGTGGAAGCGGACATTTTCTGATCGCCGCCGCACATCGCGTGGCCCAACGATTGGCCTCAATCCGAATTGCGGATGAAACGCCATCGCCAACAGCCATGAACGCCGCATTACATGATGTGATCGACAACTGTATTTATGGCGTTGATCTAAATCCAATGGCCGTCGAACTCTGCAAGATCAACCTGTGGATTGAGGCTTTTCAGCCCGATAAACCGCTGGCTTTCTTGGATCGTCGCATCCTGGTAGGCGACAGCCTGTTTGGCGCGACGCCTAAAGCCCTGGAGAGCGGCATCCCCGACTCCGCACTTCAAGCGATCCATGGTGATGATAAGAAGGTGGTGTCTAAGCTACATAAGCGGAACAAGAACGAGCGTTCCGAACGGTTGCGTCTGAACAAAAACTCTCATCTATCTCCCACATCGCTAGAACATGAACGGCTATTGGCAGATACTTGGTGTGCATCGTTCGTCTGGCCCAAGATTCTAGGCGCACCTGTTCCGATTACAGACGGCGTTTTTTGGGAGTTAGGACGCAAGGCCAATTCTATGTCCACAACCGCAGAGAAGATGGTTGGCGATTTGTCCCTACAGTATAGATTCTTCCATTGGCATCTTGCCTTTCCGGATGTGTTTTCGATGCCCGCAAAAGGTGAGTCTGTCGAAAACACTACGGCGGGATGGAATGGAGGATTTGATTGCGTAGTTAGTAATCCCCCGTGGGGTTTGCTCAAGTTTGATGAACGAGAATTCTTTGCTCGTCACGATCCATCGCGGCCAGAAGAAAACAGACCTATAAGCGGGACAACACTTCAACGCCTCGAAAAATCGAATCCGACGCTTTATCAGCTATATATTGATGGTATGCGGCAAACAGAAGCCATCCAACATTTCATCCATAACAGTGGCGTTTACCCTTTGACAGGCACAGGTGGTCTTAACAGTTCTGCACTTTTTTCCGAAAACGCTCAACATATTCAAGGTACTCGAGGACATGTTGGCCTGATACTACCAACGGCAATTGCAACAGATGCGTCTAATGAGGTTTTCTTCCAGTATTTGATAACAACTCAGCGAATCGTAAGTCTGTACGATTTTGAAAATCGTGAGGGGATGTTTTCGTCCGTAGATTCGCGCACGAAATTTTGTCTGCTCACGCTGACTGGATCAGCTAGACCTTCCCAAAACGGTGCCCAATTCGTATTTTATGCCCACAGTATCGCCGATTTGGACGATCCTGATCGCCAATTCAGCTTATCCAGTGATGAAATCAAGCTCGTAAATCCCAACACATTGACTTGCCCCATATTCCGGTCAAAGCGTGATATTGAGATCATCAAAAGTATATATGCGCGAGTACCCGTCTTAGCAGACGACACCAAAGAGCAAAATTCCTGGCAAATTTCGATTAAATCGATGGTCGGTTTGGAGGATCCTCGTTGGTGGCATCCTCAAGAATACTTTACGGCACACGGGTGGACGCTAACCCAGGGTCAATTTACGAGGCAAGAAGAGCGATATTTACCTCTGTACGAGGGGAGGATGGTTGATTTTTACGATCACCGGGTTGCATCAGTTGGGATCAACACCAAAAATAAATTTCGCTCTGGCATAAAAATCGAGACAGAACTCGCTCAACACATTAATGCAGATTTTGTGCCTTTGCCTCGTCACTGGGTTAGTGAAAAGAAAGTTATTCAAACAACAAAGGCAATTACTTGGCGGAAATGGCTAATCGCGTTCAAAGACGTGACGAGTCCAACCAACGTAAGGACACTCATTGCAAGTATAATTCCGTCAGTTGGGGCAAATGGAACCCTGCGCCTGGTACAATTCGCAGATACTTATTCCTATCAACACATTGTTGCAATTCTTTCAAATATAAACAGTTTCGTTGTGGATTATATTGCGAGACAAAAGGTGGGCGGGAACCACATGACAACAGGGCACATGAAGCAATTGCCGTTCCTGCCCCCAGAACACTATTCGCTAGATGACTTCAGATTCATCGTGCCACGCGTATTGGAGCTTACTTATACTGCCTCAGATTTGCAGCCGTTCTCGCAGGATGTCGGATACGATGGGCCGCCCTTCATCTGGGATGAAAACCGGCGCTTCCTGATACGCTGCGAACTGGATGCACTGTATTTCCACCTGTACGACATCGCCCGCGACGATGTAGATTACATCATGGAGACGTTCCCCATCGTCAAACGCAGGGATGAGGCGGCTCACGGCGAGTATCGTACCAAGCGCGTGATCTTGGAAATGTACGACGAGATGGCAAACGGCGTCGAGAACTACGTCACGCTGCTCGATCCGCCGCCTGCCGATCCGCGCGTGGCACACCTGGCCTGGGGGAGTTAGATCGAATGGTATCTCCGAGCGATGCAGCGTATTGTGCGAATGTGCGATGCATTACTTGATCGAAGTCTAAATGATGCAAAAAAAGTCATTGGCAGAGATTACTCTTTTTCAGGTCAACTTGCGGCACTATGGAAGTATTCGGAAACTCAAAAAACACGCATTTTGGCGTACAGTAGAATCTACTTCCTGTCCGTGTCCTTTGACTCCGCATCCCCCCATCCGATAGTTGATGTCGTAGTTAATGATGAAATCCAGTTCATTATTGGTGAGGGCCACAGCACTGCACCAAATATTTCGTGCCACGATGGCAAGGACTATTTGGGCCACACACATTCGATGAAATCGGATTCAATCAGCCAGCGATCATTCTCATAACGGTATAAACGATACTCAATGCGCTCATTTTTGTCCTTCAAAAACGCAAGGAATCTTGCCACTGAATCCGGTTGATCCATTGCGGGTAGTAACACTGCATTCAAGGACTCTCCAGTTTTCACAATGATGATCGTTGCCCAAAGGGATGTGTTCCTACCACAAACGAGACACATTTTATCGGTAATTGTTCCGCGCATGTTATTGGGCATCGGTTTCACAGGCAACACCATGTGAGCAAATTCCTGAAAGAAATGCTCTGCATTTTGGATTACCGTATTTTTCGATGCATTCATGTTCTGCAAGTAAAATGAGCCGAGAATATCATGACCAACAAAACGACCAGCGGGTGAAAGCGCATATCGATAGCCAATCAATTCAAAAAGCGTGAGGTGGGCTGCCTTTAGTAGCGTTACTAATGCGGGGATTCGCAGATCGCTTTGGACCACCACTTCCCAATTCCGTTGAGATTTATTTAGCGCCTCATCAGTTGGCATTTTCAGCACGAGGTCCGTCGTCGTTATGTCGTCCTCGAACCGGATGCTTGTGAATTGCTCTGGCACTTTATCGCTTTTGTCGTAATATTCAACCGGTTCCCCATCGATTTGAATTGATGGCTTAAAAAGTTTTCTTCGTTCTTTATTTGCGATTGCGTCCCATGCAATATGGTTTTGAGGGTCAACGTACTTCATGGCAACGAAATCAGCCTCAAAATTTGCGCCATAAAAGTTGTCAACGTCTTTTCTTTGTACCGTCCACGCCCGCGCGGAATTAGGAAATGCCTGATTGACGATATGCGCTTTACAAAGCGAAACATCTTCGTCTCTGAAAAGTATAGGGCAATAAAAATGATCAAAAGGTCTATCGCGTACTTTATTGTAATCAGCGCGGAGGGATTCAAGCTTTTGATGCAACGCTTTGTTCAATTTATGTGTCCTTCGCCACCAATTGCGTTCCGGTCATCCTCGTGTCCGCATTGCGCCCCATCCAGTACTTGATGTCGTATGCTGATTCTTAACCAACGCCATTTGCGATGGGTGCTGACCGAATACATCGACTACTACAATGGTTCACATCTTCATCAGGGGATAGCATAGCACACCCCAATCCCTAATCTCCGTATTCGCGAAGTCCCCATTCATTTGCCATGAAGTACTCGGTGGCATTCTACGTGATTACCATCGAAAAGTGGCTTAAGTGCCGCGTCGGATGAGATTTTTCAACCCTACAGGTTCTATGTAGTTTTTCTAGAATAAGTTCGGATTCATGAATACGTTAACGAGACCATTAAGATTGGTCATGAGCACTGGCCTAAACTTTAGGTTGGAGGTGTGAAGATTATACAACACCTTCATGTCATAAGCGTATCAAAACCATTCGTATCTTCGATCTGCATGAGAATAGCACTTACCTATTTGATGAGGTTCAATATAACCACTAAATTAGGTTAGTTGACTTTTCAATACAGAGATCATGCTTTCAATAGCTTCAAGCCCTTGCTCTGCATTTTGCTTCATCGCTTCCACATCCTTCCGCACCTGGTCGGATAACTCCCCTTCCAGCCCTAGCAGCAGCAAATCGGCTGTGTTGATGAGCGATATAAGTGGCTTGCGTGCCTCGTGTCCGATTTGCTTGATCTGCTTGGCATCAAGTGGTTCGCTCATTTAGATTTGTCATCTTCCACATGCCACGACAAGCCCTCGCCACGCTTGCTGACGACAGGACATGGCATGTTCGGATCGATTTTAAGGAAGCGGTGTCGGAGGTTGAATACATGCGTCTTAAGTTTTTTAGCGGCCAAGGATGGATCCACATGTTCGCCCATACAGATCGCATACAGCTCGGCATAGTTGAACATATGACCCGGCTGTGCCGTAATTTGCAGAAGCAACGTGAATTGGGTGTGCGTCAGGTCAAGCGATTGGTCTTTCCACCATGCCTGGCGGGTGTTCGGGTTGAGCTTCAGCGCACCAAGCTGCCGTTCTGCCACGTCGAGCGGGTGATTGGTACGCCGCTCGATCACGGCATTCCCTAAGCGCTTTACTAAATCCCTGGCGTTTACCGGCTTGAGCAGGAAGTCGTCTACCCCATCGCGGAAGGCATCAATGATGTCGTCCTTTTCCGCATAGCCACTCGTCATTACGACAGCGGCTACCGGATGTATAGCGTGTATTCGGCGCGCAAGGCTGAGTCCGTTCGGTCCGCCCTCAAAGCGAAAGTCAATCAGCACTGCATCCGGTGCATTATGCACCATAAAATAGCTGTGAGCAGAAATGGTGTCTTTGAAAGCGACCACATCGTTCTGCTCCGCTTGCAGGACTTTGGTGTAATAATCCCGCTGCTGGGAATCATCCTCGATTACGTAAATCAACATGCCTGTTCTCATGGGCGTCGGCTCTTGGTTGCAGTGAGCGCACGGAGTTGGGCGCGGAGCCGTTTGCCGGGTCTACAACGCAGGACGAAGTAAGTCACCTCGCCTGACTCGGACGTGGGTAAAGTATGCCAGAAATTGTGTTCTATGGCAAGGCGTTTGTAGGGCTGCACCGTCAACGTTAAGAAGTTGGCAAGCTCCACCCGTCCGCCTGCGGCAAGTTGCTCAGAGATGATCGCGATAACGGCCTCCAATGCCGCGTTCGCAGCAGCATTGGGAAGGCGGGTACGCTGTCCTACCTGACGGACCAGCCGCTGTTTGGTGAGCGTTGGTATTGGCGCAGTGTTTGTTTTCACCTAAATATCCTGCCGGGGCTGCTCATGACGACGCTTGAATGCCTCCGTTGACACCGTATTAACTCCGACAGCGGCAGCAATGCCACTTTGAGCCTGTTCGCGGGCGCTGTTCATCGCGTCCATCGCCTGCTGCTCAAAGTTCGCGCCTGAGTTGAGCTTTGGCGGGATATGTTTGGGCAGCAGGCCAGCTGCAGATTGTGTGTCCGTTGGGCTGCTCGGTCGGCGTTCTACGCGCAGCGGTTCAGCATACACGGGACGACGCAGCCGCTCACGCCAGTCGTCACGTTCGTATAGGCGCGTGAGCTGCGCTTTGAGAATTACCTGAGCAGCGTAATGTCCTTGCACGAAGCGCGAAAAGATGTGACACGTTCCGTCTTGTGGGTTCACGATCTCGTCACTGGTCAGGAGCGCGCGCTGCCGCATATTGGCTTTATGCGGATCGGGGTTTACGTCCACGGTTGCCATGCCAGACGCTTCGCTGTAGAACTTGGCGGTGTCATGGTCGCCACCACCATACACGATCTGCGTTGCCAACCCGGTAAACAGCGCTTTGGTGCCCTCTTCGCCGTAGATCAGGTGGAACTGGCCTTTGGTTTGCGCTGCAATCAGGATGCTGATGCGGCGCTTGCGAACGAGGTTCACATCGGCGACTAACCCATCCAGGCGGCCAAGCGTCGGAAACTCATCAAGGATGATCCCGACGGGCATCGGCAGCGGACCGCCTGCTCGCTCCCCGATGGCATCCAGGTCGCGCATCAACTTTCGCAGTACCGCACCCAGGTAAGGGGCGTACACATCGCGCATCGCACCGGGACAGGTCAGTACCACGACCGTTGGCTGCGAAACAATCAGCGCGGTGTCGAAGTCTGAGGCGCTTGTGTTAGCGCGCACTTGCGCCGACGCCCATCCGGTGAGTGCCGTACCGAGCGTGGCAATCGTATTCGACGCCACCTTCCCATCTGCGCCAACGCTGGCGATGAACGCACTGGCCGCCAAGGTAGCGTCGTCCTTCTGTTCAGCCAGCTTTTTAGCCAGTGCATCCAGATCGTTGAGTGCTGCTTTGATCTGCCCCAAATTCTCGAAGCGGATCAGGCACGCCGAAAGCAAATCCGCCGCCGAGTCGGTCCAGAAGCGATTGTCACCTTGCGCGGAGGGGATCAGCACTTTGGCAATCGCATTAGCTGCCGGAATATTGTCGATCCCTTCGGCTAGATTGAAGCGTGGCCCGTCACTGCTGGTGGGATCATGCACGACGACCAGGTGGCGCGTGCAGCGTGCGAACCGGAGAATGTGCGCCGTGAGTTCGCCCTGTGGATCCGCGATGATCAGTGAGTGGCCCGCATTCATCCGGTCAGCGATCACGGGAAGCACCACGCCTTGACTCTTACCTGAACCGGGAGCGCCTATGGTGAGGATACCACGCGCGGCATCTTCACCGCTCAGGCAGAACTTGCCCCATCCCACATCCAGCCGGGTATGCTCATCTCCCCAAAATGCGCCCAAGAAAGTCACGCCATCGGGATCGACTCGGCGGAAGCGCATGTACTCGCGGCGGGTGCAGAAATGTGCTGAACCCATCTCACCGCGTGGATTGTCCGGACGGCGCAGCCGATCCAGACGTTCACGCAGCCAACCGCCGCTGCGAATGCCCTGCCACAGCATCATATTGAGCAGCAGCAAAACACTGAACAAGCCAAAGCCGAAGATCGCCAGGCGCGCCTGATTGGTGGTACTGGTGCCGCCAATGAGGAATCCGGCGGTGCCACTGAGTGGCACTTGTCGGGTGGTCGCTTTCGTGACAGCCATGCCACCGAGCAAGCTCACATAAAGCGCCACAGTGGTGAGACTGGGCAATAGAAAGCACAGCACACGCCCGATATTCAGCAGCCCGGCGGTTTGCAGCGGCTTCCCGTCCGTTCGACGCTGGATGCCAATCCCCAGCGCGGCGGCGAACAAAAGCGGCGCGGGGACTCCAACGCACAACAGTGGCAGCACCAATGCTGATAATGCGGCACGTCCTTGCGTAAACAACCAGTAGATCACGATTCCTCCTGGTCTTGCGCTTCGATAAAGATCGACTCTTCCAATAAGGGTGAAGGCGCCGCAGGAACGCCTTGCCTGACTTCGCTGCCCTCGGATTTGCTTGCTCGCTGGACTGCTTGTTCCATCATCGGCAGTGTCGTGTTCATCGTCACATAAAACAGCAGGTTGGCAACGGTGGTGCCGCTGAATTCCGCAACCTGTTTGAGCCGCAGATGATCCGCAAGGCTGAACCGTAAATTAACCGAAACTTCACGCTTATGTGAGTCGCCAGCGGGCGGCAGCAGCTGCTTCTTAGACATGATTATTCTCTCCTGAGTCATTGAGCGGGTGCGGCTTGAAAACATGCCGCGCCACCGCCGAACCAAACAAAACGAACGTGAGTAATCCAGCATACACGGCGGTAGGCCGTGAGAGCCCCATCAGACGGTAAATGAGGATTAACCCATCGACCACGAGCGTTAGCAGTGCCGCACCCATCAGCGTAGGCATCTGCTGTCGAAAATGCTGAAACATCGTCTTCAAGTGATCTCCAACTCAGGTTTACGGGGAAACCAATGGTCTAACTCGGACAAGCCCTCGGCAGGTGGCAGCGGTGGTGTTTCATCCATCACAATATCTAGTGACGGCGCGACTTTTGGCGTTTCTGGGCGCAGTTCACGCCAGGAAAGACCGACCAGCGTATCCAGTGCAGTGGCGAATTTCTCATCGGAGATACTTTTCAGCAGCTTGACATGACCATTCGAGGCGCGGTTGTAGAACGGTACCCGTGGCCCGTCCAACGCCGGAACCGTGCCGGGCAGGATGACGTGGGTGTGCAACTGGTGCAGCCGCTCGCCGATGTCCTCGTTTGGTTTGGTCAGGCGGTCGTGCATCACGTAGGAAAACTCCGGCGTATCCAGCCCACGCGCTTCGTAGTACGCTTCAACGATCTGTTCGGTCAGCGCCTTAACCAATGGCTCACGCTCGACCTTTGGTATCAGCGCCATGAGGTCAGGTGCGGGTGACACCACCCACGTCCAGGCCAGCACTTTGTCCGAGCCAAGTTGATCACACGACTGCGCAATCTCACGGTAGCTGTGTCCCAGCCCGCAATCTACCCAACGCTCCACCCCGTGTTCCTGCGGGATGTGCCCATTGGCATCGTCGCGGTACTGCGCATATTTCAACTTGGCGATCAGCTCCTTATATCCATTGGAACTGCCGCCGCGTCTGCCAGCTCGTGAGATATACGCCAAGTCGGGGATGATGATCGCCTTGCTCACGCCTTATGCCTGCTTCTCCGGCGCAGCCATCTCGCGCACGCTCTGTACCTGCGCACTGAACATTGCTTCCTCACGCCGTGCCTCGATCACCGCACGCTGAATGAGCTGCTGCGCCGTGATCTCTTTGCGGGTGAGTGCAGTCATCACATGCGCCATGCTGAACGCCAGCAGGTGAATGAGGACGTGCAAGTAGAACTGTGTCGTCACGCTGCTGCGATCCGTGCTGCGCGTAAGCCGCTCCTCAAACTGGTCTACGCGCTCTTGCAAAGACTTTTGGAAGTGGCGGCGGCTGCCGATCACTTCCGATTGCCCGTCGATGAAGCCGCGTACCGCTTCCCGTATGAGGACGTTCTCATTACAATCGCGCCCCCGCTTGGCGGCAAGCTGGGTGAGGTAGTCCCACATTTCCGGTGACAGGTAAATGGTGTGCTGCACGGTCAAGACTTTTTCGCGTGCCACTGCTACTCCGTGTGCTACTCGTCCGATAGCATGAAAGGATACAGATAAACACGGAAAGTGTACAGGGCAGCGCGCTGATAGCGACCACATTTCTAGCCGAAAACTGAACCGTCGCTGAACGCGCTGGAACTTGACGAGTGGCAGACCGGGTGTATGTGCGGTCTGTGCTGGCAAGGTGGGGCAAGGTGCTGGCACAGGGCTGAGAGGATTAATAGCGAGCACGGTGTGCAGTGGGCAGGGGAACAGCCACTGGCAGCACAGCCCACGTTGGCCGCCGTCGAATGCAGGAAGCATTTTCAGTTTACGCACGGTGTGCGGTGGCGCGGCGCTGAGCTTGCCACAGTGCAGGCCAAGGTGCAGCACTAGCTGCACACGGTGCGCGTTGGAGCGCACCGTACCCCGCTGCGCGACAGCGCAAGGGGCGAGCCTTTAGCTCGCTACTCCGCGCGCGTCACGTCCAGAAAGGCGAAGCTGGACGCGCGCGGTAGTAGCGCTGTGAGCACTAGCTCACAGCGTATGAACGCCCTCGATGGGCGTTCATGTGGCGGCTTTGCCGCCTAGAGCAGGA
>Ga0123338_10004515_pt1 | contig 12138 bp, 12 predicted proteins | sample grotaG_FD_89793 | JGI IMG/M metagenome (GOLD analysis project Ga0123338, IMG submission 89793) | Glacier valley bacterial and archeal communities from Borup Fiord, Nunavut, Canada, to study Microbial Dark Matter (Phase II) -... | ecosystem: Environmental > Aquatic > Freshwater > Ice > Glacier ... | reverse complement strand
GCAAAAGGTCGGCGTGACCGCCGGCGCCAGCACCCCCGACTGGGTGATCCAAGATGTGATCGCCGGCATCCAGGCTATTGACGCGCAGATGGCGGCGGCGGTGCCTGTGCTGGCGTAGTCGCCACTGCGTAGGCAGTGGCTAATCGGTTAGAGGGCTACAGATTAGCATAAGACGGCACGGGCAGCGCAATATGGGTGCGTTCGGCGATGATCTGCGCGAGCAGCTTGAAATCGCGCCCCGCACTCAACGCAGCTTGCAGATGCGATCCAATCGCGCCATCGGCTGGTTTGAGGTGGAACATTGGCTTACCCGCCTCTTGCGCCATCGGCATCAAGCTGCGATACGATTTGAGCAGCGCCAACTTATGGGGATCTTCTGCAATCGAAGGGCTAGTAACCGTCGGCTGCCCTAATACATAATCTTGATAGGTAGAAGGGATGCGGGCAATCCAACGATCATACGCTTTGACGGGTCGATCTAAGCGTACTGAATGTTGCGAAACGATATACCCGGCTGGCTCCATTTGGCCTGTGGGCAGTGGCAGATCGACATCAGTGGGTCTTTTAGCTAGACGCTCTTGCCAAGCGCCGCGCCAGTCGCGCAAGGTCGGTCCTAAGTTACGCAGCCCTTGCAACGAAAAGATATCGGGCGAGAGGGGCACAACGATATAGTCGGCGGCAATCAGCGCGGCGCGGTTAATGGCGCCCAGATTCGGACCGAGATCCACTAAAATGACATCCGCTTGATGGGCAGTGGCGGCCTTTTGCATTACCCGCCAGAAGGCCGACATCACGCGAAAAGCGCGTGGTTTCCGGCCTAGGCAGTCAAGCCAGCTATTAGAAAGTTCATCCTCAAACGTCGAAAGACTTAAATCTCCTACCAACAAAGCGATTCGATCATCAAGGATTTCTAAGTGCGGTACACCAACATCGCCGGTGCCTTCCATTAACGGCTGAACAGCGGCAAAAATGGTGTCCGCATGAGTGTTTGTTTGCCACAATTCTTCTAAACGCTCCTCCGGCAAAAACGCGGAACTTAGATTGGCCTGTGGATCTAAATCAGCAGCTACGATACGCACACCCAGGTCGTTGTACATCCACGCTAAGTGATGCACGAGAGTGGTCTTATACACTCCACCTTGCGCGTTGAAGAGGGCGATGATTGGGCACTTCATCCGACGTTTATGACTCTGGTCATGATGGGGGTTCCTCTCGGTTAATCTACACAGCAAGGTCAAATGGAAGATCGCTAATATCACGTAGTCTGTTTCCATCTATCATGTCTTTTAGTAGTGTGTATGCATCAGAATATTTACTATTCTCCGCTGCTGTATAAAGTTCATAAAGTGCTGCGTGATATACGCAATCTACATCTCCTGTGCCTAGTGCCAGAGATGCTATGCGGGCAGGAAGTGGTTCAAGAGTAACAGCCACAATATGTGGGGTACGGCCTTTACGGTTCCGTATTAAGTTAAGTGCTTCAGTTCTGGTATTCTGCGCCCTATCGCTACGCATAGACCATTTACAAGATATGCTTGCGTGTAGAATTGCATTAGATCGTCTTGATCCTGCATTTGCTGCGCGTAAGGGATTCAGTTTGGCTATGTCCTCCCCTGTTTGCACAACAAGAGCGACAGCATCAATTTCTCTTTCGCTCACAGGTGTTCTGCTTATCGTGATATCAGGTGTAATGAAATAACCGTTATCTAGAGCTGCTTTAACAGCTGGATAGTCCCGCATAAGAGCGGCTAACTGGGCTAAGTGTTCGTACTGATCGAAAACTGCAATCCCTGTAGCTACTTGGCTCGTGGAGAAAATCCAATTACCTGGTCGCAGATGTTCAAGTAGGGTAAATGCATCCTGTAAAAACTGTTTCGTATAAAGTGTGAAGTTTGAGCCGGATGCTTGGCCTGTAGTAGGGCTAGAGCAGAGTGGTTGATTCATGTTTGCTGCCATACCTGCGGCCAACTCAGTACTTGCACGACTACTACTATCAGCCACTGACATCGGGCCACCAAATGTCCGGCTCCCCAAAATGTTCGCGCATATGTTTTGATGATATTGTCGTCGTAAATTGAGCAAGAGAGAACTGGCTGCGGTAGAGTTCATGGTATCTCCTGAATTCGTTCCAAAAATTGTTGTATTTGTTCTTGTAGTTTGGCTGTGTCACGAGTTTCGCAATCCCAAACAGTTAGCACAGTCCAGCCTAACGCCTGTAGTTCCGCCAGCACTTTCGTGTCGCGGGCGATGTTGCGGTCTATTTTCGTGTTCCAGAACGCCGCGTTGGTCACCGGGCGTGTCCCACGACGGCAGTCGGTGTGACCGTGCCAGAAGCAGCCGTGGACTAGGATGATTTTGCGGTGACGCGGCAGTACGATGTCGGGTTTGCCGGGTAAGTCTTTGCGGTGCAAACGAAAGCGATAGCCCAGGCGATGCAGCAACCGCCGCACAATCAACTCCGGCGCTGTGTTGCGCTGACGGACGCGCGACATGAGGGCGCTACGCTGTTGCGGCGAGAGTTTCTCTGGCATGGGGCGCTGCGGAGCGAGCAAGGAGCAGGGTGTACACCGAGTCGGCCACGGCGGCGGCTAACAAGGGCGGCACGGCATTGCCGATTTGGCGGGCAATCTCGATCTTGCTGCCGCAGAAGTGGAACGAGTCGGGAAAGGACTGGAGCCGCGCGGCTTCCCGATGGGTAATCGGGCGGTGCTGATTGGGATGCAAATAGCGACCCTTCTCCGGCTTGAAAAACTCGGTGCGGATGGTGAACGCAGGCCGATCCCACCACAAACGACCAAACAAATCGGTGCCGCCCGACTTTTTGTTGATCCAACACTGCGGAGTCAGATCAGGGGCTAACCGCTGCAAATCGAAGCGATTCATGCCTTCTTCCGCTATGGCATGGTAGCGCGCCACACTGAGCGGGGTCGGCGAACGACCAAAGTGTAAATCGAGGGGCGGCGGGTCAGGACGAATGCTCGTCCCCTCCGGCGGCGGCAACTCGGCAATGGCATCGCGTACCGTGCGCCAGGGTTGAGGACTGCCCGTATAACGCGCAGTCGGCGCAAACAGCCGCGGCTGTAAGGCACGCCCGGCATCGTAATGAGTCCGACGCGGAGGAAAGACCGCTTCAGGATTGGTAAACCGACAGCCGACGATAAACGCACGCCAGCGGGTCTGCGGCACGCCGTAGTCTGCCGCGCACAGTTTAGCCGACACTGTCTGAAAGCCGAGTGCGGCGGCCGCTGCCAGGATTTCCTGGTGTTCCAGCGATCCTAACAGAGGAACGACGTTTTCCATCACAAAAATGTCCGCACCGGAACGCAGCACGACTTCAAGAAAAGGTCGCCACAATTGCCGGCGCGGATCATTGTCGCGGCTGCTATTAAGCAGACTAAAGCCTTGACAGGGTGGCCCCCCGATCACCACATCTGCCGGAGGAATAATGGTGTTGGGATCGTTTAACCGCTCAACAATATCGCCGCTCACACAATGGGGTCCGAAATTCGCAGTATAGGTTGCCACAGCATAATCGTTAAAGTCGCTGGCCCACACCGGTGTAAAACGGTGTGCAAAACCTTTCGTAAAGCCGAGGGTCATACCGCCAGCACCGGCAAACAGATCGATAACGCGAAACTGAGTGTCGCGGGTCCGCCAGGAGACCTCTGGTAGATATGGCTCATCCATTAGCGCGGCTCCCCTACACTTATATCCAAACGCTGGCACTAAAGTGTGTTTAGTGGACAACTGGATACATTATAAGGTAAGCAGCAACCGGATGCAACAGCCGATGGAGCTATTTGATAGTGAGTGATAGCCAAAACCGCCGGAGAATTTCCCCTACAGTTTCTCGATGCCCAACTCGGTCGCTTCGTCGCGGGCGGGGTGGTGGTGGTGGGCGGGTAGGGCGGCGGGGCGGTCAGTGGGGGGATCGGAGTCCGAGTCGGGGCCGGCGGGGCGCAGATCGCGCAGGGAGACGTGGCCGCTCCAGAAGGCGAGGCCACCGACCAGCAGCGTGGCGAGCAGTTGGGCGGCATGGAAGACGAGGGCAAAGGCCACGGCGAGGTCCTTGTTTACGCCGGGGATGATCAGCGCCAGCGTGCCGAGGATGAGGGCTTCGTAGTTGCCGACGTTGCCGGGCATGGCCGGGATCAGCAGGCCCAAGTTGACCAGCGCCGTCATCAGCAGAATGGCCGACAGGCCGGGCTTGGGATCGGGGAAGGGGAAGGCCAGGATCGCTAGGCCGAACATCGCGGCGGCCACCAGCCAGACCAGCAGCGAAATGGCCGCGCTCCGCAGCAACGGACCGGGCCGGTCGAAGACCTGCAAGCCCGCGCTGAAAGTATGGACCAGACGCACGGCCAGCAGACCGAAGCGGTCGGGGATCGGCAGCCAGCCGACCACACGGGCGGTGAGCGCCACCACGCGATCCGCCTGCCACTTGAACAGCAGCAGCCCGCCCAGCGCCGCGCCCAGCACCGCAATGGCGATCCCCCCGACGAGGAGCGGGCTATCGCCGCCATGCGACAGCGCGGGCAGGCCGACGACGAGCAAGACGAGCAGCGCCAAGCCATCGAACAGCTTCTCGATGACGACCGTCGCCAGGATCGTGGTGCGACTGAGGCCGGTGCGCCCGCTCATTAGGTGGGCGCGCATCAGGTCGCCGGCCCGCGCCGGGAAAAAGGTGTTGAAGAAGTAGCCGGTCATCATCGTGCCGAACAGGACTGGGAAGCCGGGCGGCGGGCCGGCGGTCAGCGGGGCCAGCAGATGGCTCCAGCGCCAAGCCATGCAGGCATACGCGCCCACCATGCCCGTGATGGCAAGCGCCAACAACGCCAAATTGACCCCGCCCAGGTGGGCCGGGATCTCTTCCCAATGGACTCCGCGCAGCACCAGATAGAGACAGAGGATGCTGACCGCGACTCCGGCCAGGATTTTCTTCACGCGCGTTGCCCCGCTCTGCTACTTGCCGCCGAACAGGCCACGGCGCGGTTGGGGTCCTGGCGCGCTGCCGGGCACCGGCTTGCCGTGCGCCTTGCCGCGCCGCTGGTAGGCTTCTTCCAAGATATGGTCAATATCTTCGTTGGTGAAGAGATAGGCTTCGCTGATGGTGCGAAAGCCCTGCCGGTTCGCGGTGTAGACCAACCCCCGCACCAGGATGCCCTCTTCCAATTCGATAATGCACACCTCTTTGAAGTTGTGTTCGTCAATAAAATGCCCGATAGCCCGCAGCACATCTTCGTAGTCTACACGGCCCGTGCCGGTGTAATTTAGCATCGTCGCCCTCCTGTCATCTGGGTGGCCTCGCTCCCATTATAGCACACTGGCCCGCCCACGAGTAGCGCCGCGCCCATTCAACTGCCGACCGGTGGGGGCGGCACCACGTCGGCCCCACCGAGCGCCTGCTGCAGTTGGCGCTGCCGCTCGGCATCCTGTGCCACATACTCCACAAAATAGTGGAACACGGGGTCACTGTAGTCGTTCACCAAGCTGTCCATCACATTTTTGACGATGTGCTTGATAAACTCCTGCCGATCTAGCGCCGGCGTATAGACAAAGCTCATGCCGACTTTGCGCCGCTTGAGGATATTTTTCTCGTAGAGGCGGCTCATCGTCGTCATCACCGTGGTATAGGCGATGTTGCGGTTTTCCGCTTGGCGCGACCGTTGGAGGTCGTGATGCACATTGGCGGCCGTGGCGTGTTCGATCTGCCAGACCACAGCCATGATCTCGGCTTCCAGCGGGCCTAAAACTTTGCTCATGCCGTCGTGTGCGGGGTTAAACTTGAAGCGGAGGGAACGATCTTGCACGACCATACTCGGAATGCTCCTTTGCCCCTGTGGTGTCCAACAATAGCCGCCGCTGGGCCACCCAGCAGTCAGCGGCGCGGGAGGCCGGGGTCGCCGTTTTCAGTTCGCTGGATCAGGCGGATCTACCGTCTATTGTAGTACGGATTGCGCTAGTTGTACAAGGGTTGGAGCATGACAAAAACATAACATTTGGGGGGCCAACCGCACCTCCCAACCTCCGCCAGCAAGCCCCCCGTCAGCCGGCGAAGGCAGGCGGCAGAGCAGTAGCCGCAGCTTGCGCCGCCCGGCCTGACGACCCCGACCGAACACCCACATCCTTGGGGCCGGTTGCGGGCCATGACGACCTGTGCTATACTCGGCTTCCATAATCACCCACAGCCGTTGCGAATCAGGAGACCGTGCCCCATGTGCCTGCTACCCTCAGACCCTGCTGCCGTGCCCATAGGCGGGCAACTGACCATTGCCGAAGAGGGCACCGGCGGACCGGCCGCGCCGGTGCCGTTGAGCGAAAAGACGCTGGCGGCGGTGTGGAACGCGCAACGCCCGTTGCAAGGGCCCTTCTGGACGACGGAGCACGAGCCACTGGCGGTCCTCTATCGCGGGCAGTGGTCGGGCGGGGCGGGGCCGGACTTCAAGGGTGCGCTGGTGGCCTTTGGTGCCGGGCGACCACAGCAGGGCGACATCGAGCTGCACCTGCGCGCCACCGATTGGTATGCCCACGGCCACCACCGCGACCCAGCCTACGATGGGGTGCTGCTGCACGTTGTCTATACGCTGGGCGGGCGCGGGGCGGAGCCGATCCCGCTGGCCGATGCGCGGCGGGCCCGCACGGCGGCGGGGCGCGAAATCCCCACCCTGGTGCTGGGACCGCATATCACCGCCGACCCGGCCTTGCTGGCGACACTAGCCTTGCCCGACACGCTGGGCGACCTGTCGGAGGAGCCGTGCTGGGAACGTACCGCCCACCGCCCACTCGACGAACTGCAGGCGCTGCTGGGCGCGGCAGGCGACCGCCGCTTCGCTGAAAAGAGCGCCCGCCTGGAAGCAGACCTCGCCGTGACGCTGGACGATCTGCCCGCGCACGAACAGGAGGCCGCCGCCGAACAATTGCTCTACGCCGGGCTGTGCGACGGGCTGGGCTATAGCGCTAACCGTGCGCCGTTCGTGGCCCTGGCCGCGCGCCTGCCGTTGCGCCTGTTGCGCCTGCTCGTGCCCGCCGAGCGGCCGGCCGCCGACCGCACGGCCTTGCTGGAAGCGGCGCTGCTGGGCGCGGCGGGGCTGCTGCCGTCGCAACGCCTGATCCGCAAAGAGCTGGACTGGCAAAGCGCGGGTCAAGCCGAGGAAGGCGAGCGCGGCTGGACCGCCTTGCGCCCGTTGTTGGGCCACCTGCTGGCCGAGACCGGCGCGGCCCCCGTCTGGCATTTTGGCGTGCGCCCGCCCAACGCGCCGGCGCGGCGCGTGGCCGCCCTGGCCCACCTGCTGACTTGGCTGTTGCCCGGCGGGTTGCTGGCCGGCTTCCTGGCCGACGCGGGCAGCGCCCAGCCCCCGGCGGCGTTAGCGGCGCGCTGGTTGGCGCGGTTGCAAGTGGCCGCGCCGCACGCTTTTTGGGGCGAGTATAGCGATTTCGGTACGCCGTTGGGCAGCCCCGCCCACGGCTGCGATCTGATCGGGGCCGACCGCGCCGGCGACTTGCTGGTGAACACGGTGCTGCCCTTCCTGGCCGCCTGGGGCGCGACCACCGATCAACCGGCCCTGATCGCCACCGCCCAGGCCGTCTACGCCGCGACGCCGCGCCTGGCCGACAACGCCGTGACCCGCGCCATGTTGGGCGAAGTGTTCGGCCCGCGCCGTCGCCAAGTTCGCCTGGGCGCACGCGAACAACAAGGGCTGATCGGTCTGCACCGCCGCTACTGCGCCCTCCGCAACATCTATGAGTGCCCGCTATCGGGCCTGGCGCGCGGCATCCGCTAATACGCTGGGGCAGTAGCAGGCGAAACCTGCGGAGGGGTGTGAACGTAGTTATTGTTGCTGGGCAAAAGGGGCCTCGGCTACTATGCTATCGTGAAGGGACATGGCGGTGACAGATCACCCTACGCAACGACTCCCTCCGGCGGAGGAAACCAGCACTGAGTTGTTGCCCCCATTGGAGGACCGTACAGAGCCTCTGGTCCGCACCTGCTTACGTTGCGGTCATCTCTTGCGCCTCATGGAGGCGTCTGCTACTGTATCAATCGGTGTGTTGCGGTTGCCGACTCGTCATTATGCTTTTCAAGTTCGCGCGCCTGATGGCCTGCTGAAGGCGCAGTATCATTGGGTGCCCTGCGAGACGCTGGTGTGTACGCGCTGCGGTTACACCGAACTCTATACGCCGGGCGCGGTACTAATGGAGAGTCAATGAGCCGCGCGACCGGCGAATCAACGAGAGCAAACCGCCCTTGCCGTCGGTCGTGGCTACCATACTAGTGGCATCTAAGAGGATATGATGGACTATCCCACTCAGCCCCTGGGCACGCTGCCGCCGCAACTGCCGCACAGCACCCACTACGTTACGCCCGCTCCGACCAACCAGGCGTGGTGCGCTCCTGACGACTCCGACCCCGATGAGGAGCTGGAACTCCCGCCGATTGCGGCCGGACAGCAGCGGGAGACGGGGTGGGGCGGAGTGGTCTGGGGGACTCTCAGAGTGCTGCTGCTTGGTGGGTAAGTGATTTCCGTGTGATCCACGGCGACACTATAAGGCAGGTACAGGACTAACCGCAAGCGCGCATCCCGGCTTGACACGCCGCGCCGATGGGGGTATAATAAGCGCAGAACGATGGGGTGTCGTCTAACGGTAGGACAGCTGATTCTGGATCAGTCAGTTGAGGTTCGAATCCTTGCACCCCAGCCAAAATGCACAATCAAACGGCCTGGATGCTTGAGCATTCGGGTCGTTTTGTATTACTGACTTTTCTGTGGAGTATTTTGTCATTTAGAGAATTCGATCACTATTAATGGCTATACACTAGATAGCATACTCACCGATTGTGTAGCGTACTCCGCTCTTATCCAGTGAAAAATTACTGATTAATATAGAGGCATCAGCATGATAAAAAGCCAATTAGTTGAATTAGTTGAACAGTTACAGTTATTTTACACGACTTCCTTTGCCTTGCTTAATGTATTATGGCAGCCAAGTGTGCCTCTAATCGCACAGGATATAGCTGATTCTGATGTTATAACGCCTTTCGGAAAAGTAGAATCTTACGATAAAAACGGAATTTTAGTAGTTCGTGGGTTTTTTACAAATAGAGCTAAGGTCGAGTCGTTAATGAATAAGGAGTTTGGCGGCCTCAATCAGACTATAGGACTGGGTAGAAGAGACTTGAATGGGACTACGAATGTAAATCTCAGTCAATCTGGGCCGTCAGGTAATAACTCAAATCCCAGCTACTACGACCTCAGCATTGATTCAGTCTTTCGTGCTACTTGTGGCAGTGGTGAGTATAACTTTTTCCATATGCGAAATACTGCGTCGCTAGTGATTTCTACTGTGCATGATGCTTTAAACCGTCATAACCTTAATAACAAATCTCCAGAGTTCGAATTTTTGCGACACTTACGAAATGCAGTAAGCCACGGTAATTGCTTCACGTTTCATACCAAAGAGCCTACTCACACCGCTGCTTTTAAGAATCTTGTCATTGATCAAACTTGCCAAGGTTTCACACCAGTATTGTTTGGATTTATTATGCCTGGTGATGTGATGGATCTGTTAGATCACATTAAAAATAATGTCTAATTAGGCTGGCTTGCCATCATCTTTGGTCGCCACCTCCGGCACCACGGGGGCTGCGCGGCGGGTGAACAGGCCACCCGTCACCGCGATGCCCAGCAGCACCAGCGCCAAGCCGGCGAGGGCCAGCGGGCGGAGGGGTTCGCCCAGCAAGAGCGCGCCGTAGAGCAGCGCCGTCACCGGCAGCAGGTAGGTCACGATCACCGTGCGCGTGGCCCCCACGTTCGCCAGCAACTGGAAGTAGATCAGATAGGCGATGGCCGTGCCGCCCAGGCCCAGCGCCAGCAACGCCGCCCAACCGGCTAGCGACAGCGGTCCCGGTGGCGTGAGGAAGGTCAACGGCAGCAACATGACGGCGGCCCCGCCGGTCTGGAACAGCGCTGCGATAATGGCCGGCTGGCCGGCAAACGCCCGCCGCGCATAGAGGCTGGCGGCAGCGTAGGAGAAGCCTGCGATCAACACCGCGCCATGCCCCAGCCAGCCGTCGGTCGCGTTCACGCCCGCCTGCACAGCGCTGCCCGCCACCAGCACCAGCACCCCGACAAAGCCAATCACCACCCCCACGAGCTTGGCGGCGGTGGTCTGCTCTTGGCTCACCCGCTGCCCCAGCAGGGCGACCAGCACAGTGGTGAACAGCGGCGTGGTTGCGTTCAGGATGGCCGCATCGCCACTGCTGATATAGGTTTCGCCCCAGGTGATCGCCAGATAGGGCACCACCACGTTGCTCAACCCCAATATTAGGGCCGGACCGAGCAGCCGCCGCCAGGGGATCGGCGCGGCGGCCCGCCCGCGTGCCCAGCCGCGCTGCACGGCGTAGTAGGCCAGCAAGCCCAGCGCGCCCAAGCCCACGCGACAGCCGACCAGCGTCAGCGGGGTCATCTCGCGTAAGATCACTTTGATAAACATAAAGCTGGCACCCCAGACGGCAGCCAGCGCCAGCAGGAGCGCAATATCGCGGCTTTTCATCCCAACTCCGTCCCAGCGCACCCGACCACGGGGGTCGGTGCAGCGGGCTAATGTGGTATACTAAGGGTGGCGCATTCCCAGCATACACACGCTAATCGTTTGCTATTCATATGGTTCGATTTGCATTATAAAGGAAAAGGATGACCGAAAGCCCGTCCCTGGCCGCGCCGGCGCTGCCATTGGCGCAAACCGGCCTCACGCCCGACGAATACGCCCGCGCCGTGCGGTTGCTGGGCCGCACCCCCACCCTGGTGGAACTCGGCATGATCGGGGCCATGTGGAGCGAACATTGCGGCTATAAAAACAGCCGCCCCTTGCTGCGCCTGTTCCCCACCACGGGGCCGCGCGTCCTCCAGGGGCCGGGCGAAAATGCCGGCGCGGTGGACATCGGCGACGGGTTGGCGGTGGTCTTCAAGATCGAGAGCCACAACCACCCCAGCGCGGTGGAGCCGGTAGAGGGCGCGGCCACGGGGGTCGGCGGCATCGTGCGCGATATTTTCACCATGGGCGCGCGACCGATTGCGCTGCTCGACTCGTTGCGCTTCGGCCCGCTGGATGCGCCCCGCACGCGCTATCTGTTCGGCGGCGTGGTGGCGGGCATCGGACGCTACGGCAACGCTATCGGCGTACCGACGGTCGGTGGCGAAATCGGCTTCCACCCGTCCTATGCAGGCAACCCGTTGGTCAATGCCATGTGCGTCGGCCTGATCCGCCATGAGGATCTGACCAGCGCCCGCGCCGAGGGGCTGGGCAACCCGGTGCTGCTGATGGGAGCCGACACCGGGCGCGACGGTCTGGGTGGCGCGACCTTTGCCAGCGACACGCTGGGGGCTGAAAACGAGGCCAAACGTCCGGCGGTGCAGGTGGGCAATCCGTTCCTAGAGAAATGCCTGATCGAAGCCTGCCTGGAACTGTTGGCGACCGGCACGGTGGTCGGAATGCAAGACCTGGGCGCGGCGGGCCTCACCTCGTCGGTGGTCGAAGCCGCCAGCCGGGGCAACGCGGGGGTGCGGATTGACGTGGCCCTGGCCCCGCGCCGCGAGGCGGGCATGAATGCCTATGAGGTCATGCTCAGTGAGAGCCAGGAGCGGATGCTGGTCGTGGTGCGCCAGGGCTGCGAGGATGCGGTCCATGCCGTCTGCACCCGTTGGGGGCTGCATTCGTCCCGCATCGGCGAAGTGACGGACACGGGGCGCGTCGAAATCTGGGATGGGCCGGAGCAGGTGGTGGATCTGCCCGCCGGCCTGCTGACCGACGAGTGCCCCGTCTACTACCGCACCGGCCAGCCCGCCGCCGACCTAGCGGCCCGGCAGCAGCCCGATTGGGCCGCGATCCTGCCGCCCGAAGACGCAGCGCCGGATTACAGCCGCGCGCTGCTGCAACTGCTGGCTGCGCCCAATATCACCAGCAAAGCCCTGGTCTACCGCACCTACGACCATACTATCGGCACTAACACCGTGCTGCCGCCGGGTGGGGCGGATGCCGCCGTGCTGCGGATCAAAGGCACCGGGGGAGGCATCGCCCTGACCACCGACTGCAACAGCCGCTTCTGCGAACTCGATCCCTACCAGGGCGGGATGCAGGCCG
>Ga0123338_10004514_pt1 | contig 12138 bp, 12 predicted proteins | sample grotaG_FD_89793 | JGI IMG/M metagenome (GOLD analysis project Ga0123338, IMG submission 89793) | Glacier valley bacterial and archeal communities from Borup Fiord, Nunavut, Canada, to study Microbial Dark Matter (Phase II) -... | ecosystem: Environmental > Aquatic > Freshwater > Ice > Glacier ... | reverse complement strand
TGTAAATGTTTCAGGTAAGTGGTTTCAAGTTAGCCATTACGGTGTCAGCCAACAAACAGAACAACTAGACTACGACCAAATTCGGGAGCTGGCGCTGAGGGAGCGTCCTAAGCTGCTGATTTGTGGTTATTCCGCTTATTCCCGGATAATTGACTTTGAAAAGTTCCGTAGCATTGCTGATGAAGTCGGCGCTTACTTACTTGCGGATATTGCCCACATTGCTGGTTTAGTTGCTAGTGGTCTTCATCCTGATCCCATTCCTCATTGTCATGTAGTAACAACAACTACACATAAAACTTTACGCGGACCTAGAGGTGGTTTAATCTTGACCAGCGACGTAGAACTAGGTAAAAAGCTCGATAAAGCTGTTTTTCCTGGCAACCAAGGCGGGCCATTGGAACACGTCATTGCGGGTAAGGCAGTAGCTTTTGGAGAAGCTCTGAAACCTGAGTTTAAGACCTATTCTGCCCAAGTGATTGAAAATGCTCGTGCTTTGGCCGAACAACTGCAAAACCGGGGTTTAAAGATTGTCTCTGATGGCACTGATAACCACTTAATGCTGGTGGATTTACGCTCTATCGGTCTAACTGGTAAGCAGGCGGATCAGCTAGTTAGTACTGTGAATATTACTGCTAACAAAAATACAGTTCCCTTTGATCCACAATCGCCATTTGTTACTAGTGGACTGAGGTTAGGTTCGCCGGCAATGACCACGCGGGGCTTAGGAGTAAGAGAATTTACCGAGATTGCAAATATTATTAGCGATCGCCTGCTTTCTCCAGATTCCGAGGTAGTTACCCAAGATTGTCGGCAACGGGTAGCAGCATTGTGCGATCGCTTCCCCTTATATCCTCACCTAGAAATTCCTGTCCCAGCACTAGCATAATTGGGCATGGGGCATGGGGCATTGGTTATTTCTCCCACTCCCCACTCCCCACTCCCCACTCCCCACTCCCCACTCCCCACTACCCTTACCCAATCCAATGAGTGCAGAAATTATTTGTGTTGGTACTGAACTGCTGCTAGGAGATATCCTCAACGGCAATGCTCAATTTTTGGCCCAACAATTAGCGCAGCTAGGTATCCCCCATTACTATCAAACAGTGGTTGGGGATAATCCAGAACGATTAAAGCAAGTTATAGAAATTGCTATTTCCAGAGCGCAAATTCTCATTTTCACTGGTGGACTCGGCCCGACACCAGATGACCTTACTTGCGAAACAATCGCCGATTTTTTTAAAGTCCCCTTGGTAGAACGCTCTGACATCATCGAAGACATAACCCAGAAATTCGCCCAACGTGGTCGGGTTATGTCACCAAGTAACCGCAAGCAGGCTTTGATTCCCCAAGGTGCAGAAATTCTACCCAATCTTAGTGGAACAGCACCCGGTATTATTTGGCAACCCCGCCCTGAAATCACGATTTTTACCTTTCCCGGTGTTCCTAGTGAAATGCACCTGATGTGGGAAGAAACAGCCGTCCCATTTCTCAAAAGTCAAGGTTGGGGTAAAGAAATTATTTACAGCCGGAGTTTAAAGTTTTGGGGTATTGGTGAATCGGCTTTGGCGGAAAAAGTTACTTCCTATTTGAAGTTGCCAAATCCCACAGTAGCCCCTTATGCAGGTAAAGGGGAAGTAAGATTACGAGTTTCTGCTAAAGCAACTTCAGAAGCAGCAGCAGAAGCCTTAATTGCGCCCATTGAGAAACAACTTAAAGAAATCGCCGGACTAGATTTTTACGGTGTCAATAATGATACCCTTGCTTCCGTGGTCGGTCAGTTGTTACGGGCATCAAAAGAAACGCTTTCAGTGGCAGAATCTTGCACTGGTGGCGGTTTAGGGCAAATGTTGACTGAGATTTCTGGCAGTTCTGATTACTTTTGGGGTGGAGTAATTTCTTATGACAATTCCGTGAAGGTTGGGCTGCTGGGGGTTAACCCAGAAGATTTAGATAAATTTGGGGCGGTAAGTGCGATCGTTGCAGAGCAAATGGCAATTGGAGTGAAAACGCGCCTTGCAACAACTTGGGGATTGAGTATCACTGGTATTGCTGGCCCAACGGGAGGGACAGATACTAAGCCGGTGGGTTTAGTTTACGTTGGTTTAGCTGGGTCAAAGGATGAAGTGGCAAGCTTTGAGTATCAGTTTGGTGCAGCGCGAGGTCGAGCTTTAATTCGTCATGTGAGTGCGAATGCAGCCTTGGATAATTTGCGGCGGAAATTGTTGACCAGGTAAGAGGTATGTTATGTTTGTCATACAATTTGTATGACAAGCAAACCTAACGATACGATGCGAATTAATGCGCGGTTAGATGAAGAGTATGCTGACAAACTAGCTTACATCCAACAGCAGACTAATCAGGCAGTAACGGATGTGATTAAGTCTGCTATTGAATTATATTATCAGCAACTTCAGCAAGAGCAAAAGAATGCGTTGTCGATGCTAACCCAAACAGGCTTTATTGGTTGTGGTCACGCAGATCCGAATCTGTCTGTAAATTGCAAATCAATTTTGAGAGATGGCTTGAAAGCTAAATATGATTATCGTTGATACTGGCTTTTGGTTAGCCTTAGCAAATCGAAATGACTTGTACCACACTCAAGCAATAACAGTACTTGCCAATATCAACGAACCTCTGATTACGACTTGGGCTGTTGTTACAGAAACTTGCTATCTACTGCTAACAAAGATGGGCAACCACGCCCAAGTAAGTTTTATCAATAACTTATTTTTAGAGGTATTTACGGTTTTTGATTTGTCATCGCATCATGGTAAGCGCATTTCTGAACTTATGGCAAAATATGCGGACTTACCAATGGATTTTGCCGATGCTTCGTTAGTGGTTTTGGCAGAACATCTGGGGCATGGAAGAATTTTGCCGATAGATTTTAATACTTACCGTTGGAAAAATCAGCATCTATTTGAAAATCTGATGCTATGTTAAAAAACTTAATTACGAATTATGCAGCTATGAGCAAAATTCCCATCCTTCAACCAAATCACTCATACACTTTCAGAAGCTATTTTGAGATGTCATTTGAGCCAGAAGACATACTGGCTGAATTTGGCTATTCTTTAAAACGTTCCTCTCTCAATCAACAAAAGTCCAGCATTGAATTAGACAGACTCGCAAATCTCAAATCTAGGATTGAGGAGAGTTTGCCATATATTAGTTTGACTAGTAAGGCAGCCCGCAGAGAGTTACTAATTGCCCCAATTTTACTGGATGTTATTCACTACACCCACGCCCAACTGAGAATCGAATATCCTCTTATAGTTACAGAACAATTAAAAGGTTCCCTTGACTATTATCTTCATGCAAACCGTAAACTCTTAGTTGTAGAAGCTAAAAATGCTGATTTGGCGAGAGGTTTTACCCAGCTTGCTGTAGAATTGATTGCTATTGATGCGTGGACTGACTCTCAAGAGCCAAATTTACAGGGGGCTGTTTCTACAGGGGATATCTGGCAATTTGGTCTATTGAATCGAGAAGCGATCGCATCGATTGAGGCAGGACTCAGGTTAGCAGCTTGTAATTCTGGCAAAATATCTTTCCAAGATTTATTTGGATTACCCGCTAAGACAATGTAAACTAAAATCTGATCCATAATCTTTTCTTGAAAAATAGCGGCTTCGAGAAATTTTCCGCTCTCTAGTTGAGCATCTACTAATGTTGCCTCTAAAGTTAATGGATTCTGCTTTGCTTCATAAAACTGACAAGCCGCATAACCTAATGCGTAAATCATGACTGCATTTGAACTAGCACCAATGACGGCGCCCGCTACTGGCAGATTTCGCAGTAAACCCAAACCTGCTTCAATTGATTCCAGCATTATCTGTAGACAATTTTGCTTGAAACTAGTTTTTGGCGTAATTATGGGTAAATTTAACCACTGACTTACCAGAGTGTTAATGGCGTTTGTATCACCCTGCTTGGCAAGTTCTAGAATATTTAGCTGTATCATACTTAGTACTAGGGAGAATCTTATCGATAACTTAATTCAATTATTCCCACTCCTAACCTAAAAAGTAACATCTGATACATTGAGCTTTTAACCATCAGCGATCCTACACCTACGCATCAGCACAATTAATCACGGGATCGCTTGCTGTATTCTTGACAATTTGTTACAAAAGTATAAAGAACTTCTAGAGACCCAAAACCACATGTTCGGCGGACTTACTGGTTTACAAGATCCTAAAGGCACAGATTGGGGAGAGCGAATGCTCAACACAGTCGCCAGCCAAACGATTCGCCATCTGTTTACCCAAAGCGAGTCAGTAGAAGTCTTTGTGCGCTGCTACCCCTCCAGCAAGCTCTTGCAAGGCAGCATTGATAGCTTTAAAATGAGCGGTCGTGGCTTGGTGATTCGGAAAGATTTCGCGGTAGAGGAGATGTCTTTTGAAACCGATGCGGTGGCTATTGACTTTGGCTCAGTTTTAAGTGGCAAACTCAACCTTAAGCAACCCACTCAAGCGATCGCACAAGTAATTCTATCAGAAGCAGGCATCAACCAAGCCTTCAATGCGGAACTGGTGAAAAAGCGCTTGCTTAACCTCTCTGTACCATCACTGACAGCATTATCTGGCGGTGAACCAGTCTCATTTACCGAAGTTCAGGTACAGCTATTACCTGAAAATCGCTTACAGCTTGTAGCAAAGGCTGATTTAAACAATGGCGAACTCGTACCCCTGAGCATGATTCTAACTATAGGCATTGAAAGGCGGCGGCGGGTTTCTTTCAAAGATCCGAAAATTGAACTTGACCAAGTGCCAGAAGCGCAAAGGGAAATTTCGCAAACCTTGAGCGTAGCGCTGGTAGAAATTTTGGATAATATGGTCGATTTGGATCGTTTTGACCTTGATGGAGTGAAAATGCGGCTCAACCGATTAGAAACTGAAGGTCAAAAACTTATTTTCAGTGGATATGCTGAGGTTGAGCGTATTCCACATAGCGCTTGACATGAAATTATCACGTAGAAACGCTAAGTAAAGTTTTAAACAAATTAAATACCGCCTAGATCATTCTAGGCGGTAGTTTAAATCTTTAGGTTTTGAAGGGAGTTAGGAGTTATTGATTATCGGTTATATTAACTTTTATTTATCACTCCTAACTCCTAACTATCTATCGTCCCACGCCTACATATTGGAATCCAGCGCGTATAAGTGTTTCGGGGTCAAGGAAGTTACGACCATCGATGATAACAGGGTGAGCCATCAATTTTGCCATCTTCACATAGTCGAGAGTGCTGAACTGCTGCCATTCGGTGACGAGTACTAAAGCATCGCAGCCGTCAGCAAGTCTTTCAGCATCGGTTTCTACTAACACACCGGAAAGCCCATGACGCATACCTGTTTGGGAAATAATCGGGTCGTAAGCTTTGACTTTGGCTCCTAGTCGGTTTAGCTGCTCAATTAGGATGAGTGCTGGGGCGTCGCGCAAGTCATCAGTATCTGGCTTAAAGGTTAGTCCGAGTAGTCCGACTGTTTTGCCTTTGAGAATTTTCAGAACTTTTTGGAGTTTCTCCAAAGCAATCAACCTCTGGCGCTCGTTCACACTGACAGCAGCTTTCAGTAATTGGGCTTCATAACCATAGTCATCAGCAGTGTGAATCAGGGCGGAGACATCTTTGGGAAAGCAGGAACCACCCCAACCAATTCCAGCTTGTAAAAACTTGTTACCAATGCGGGAATCTAGACCGATACCTTTGGCTACTTGGGTGACATCAGCACCGACGCGATCGCAAATATTAGCAACTTCGTTAATAAAACTAATCTTAGTGGCTAAAAAGGCATTAGCAGCGTATTTGATCATCTCCGCCGAACTCAAGTCTGTTGCCAGAATTGGCACAGGGGGTAAAGATTGATCCTCAGCGAACTTGCGTTGCACAATTGGGGCATACAATTGTTGCATTAAGGCTACTGCCCTTTGACTATTGCCTCCTAGTACAATGCGATCGGGGTTGAAGGTGTCATGAACTGCCGAACCTTCGCGCAAAAACTCTGGATTGCTGACTACATCAAACTCGGCTGCAACCTGAAGTAATCTCTCATCACTCGATACCCCACCTGCGGGTACTAATGTTTTCTGCTGTTCAGCGATACCATCTAGAACAAGCATCCGCACCCAGTCACCTGAGCCAATGGGTACTGTAGATTTATTCACGATCACTTTATAACCACCGTTGAGATTTTCCCCAATCCCACGGGCTACAGCTTCGACGTAACGAGTATCACTTTCACCAGTTGGTAAAGGTGGTGTTCCCACTGCAATAAATAGAATTTCCCCGTGAGCGACTCCGGCAGCGATATCAGTAGTAAAATGAATTTTCTCTGTTTCAATGGCAGAGTGCATAATTTCTGAGAGTCCCGGCTCAAAAATTGGGGACTGGCCAGACTTCATTAACTTAACTTTTTCTTCGTTGGTGTCTACGCAAATTACATCATGCCCAATATGAGCCAAGCAAGCACCTGTAACTAAACCAACGTAACCAGTACCAATTACGCAAACACGCATTTTTTAGCCCCTCACTTTTTTTGGGTTAGTCTTCAAAAAGAAGTTCTCAATATGACACTTAGACACTGGCAGTCAACTCAGCTACCAAGCATACTAGCTACCGATAGGGTGAGCCGGCATGAAAATTTAGAGCGACGCTAGGCGCACCTTAGGCGGTTAAATTATTCACATCGCTTATGCGATCGCTAAAATCTTTTATTGTCAGTTTTAGCCCCTCTTGCAGAGGAATGGTTGGTTCCCAATTTAACCAAGTTTTTGCCTTTGTAATATCAGGCTGGCGACGTCGGGGATCGTCCGAAGGTAGTGGCTCAAACTTAATCTGGGCATCCGGGTTGATCATATTTTGCACAGCTTGTGCCAATTGTAAAATCGTGTATTCACCAGGATTACCCAGGTTTACTGGGCCAATGTAGTCCCCATTCATGAGGCGGATAAATCCTTCCACCAAATCAGAAACGTAGCAGAAACTCCGAGTTTGCGAACCATCACCGTATACTGTTAAAGGATTACCCCGCAAGGCTTGAACTATAAAGTTGCTTACCACCCGACCATCGTTTTCTAACATTCTCGGCCCGTAAGTGTTGAATATGCGAGCAACTCGAATATCAACTTTATTTTGCCTGTAGTAATCAAATGCTAGAGTCTCAGCAATTCTTTTACCTTCGTCGTAGCATGAACGTATCCCAATGGTATTGACGCTACCCCTATACTCTTCAGGTTGCGGATGAATTTCTGGATCTCCGTATACTTCACTAGTTGAAGCCAAGAAAAACCTCGCTTTCACACGTTTAGCCAGTCCTAACATATTCAGCGTTCCCATCACGTTAGTTTTAACGGTTTTAACTGGGTTGTACTGGTAATGTACCGGAGAAGCAGGACAAGCTAAATGATAAATTTGATCCACTTCTAACCGAATTGGTTCGGTAATATCGTGGCGGATCAGTTCAAAGTACGGATGACCCAACCATTTAAGGACGTTGCGTTTATGACCAGTGTAGAAATTATCCAAGCATATTAATTCATGCCCATCGCTCATTAGTCGGTCGATGAGATGGGAACCAATAAACCCAGCACCGCCCGTCACCAAAATTCTCATAGTTTCCCAGTTACTTACAAATATTTTCAGTAGCTATTGCACTTACTTTTAGATTACCCAGCTTGGAGACAAAAATACAAAACTAAAAAAAGAACAAGGCTCAATCAAAAAGTGGTGTTGAACTTACTTAGTTTTCTACAGATGTAATTTTGTGATGTTTTTATCCTTTTTGCTTAAGAATTCAATTAGAAAAATAACAAACTTAGTCTCAAGATTGTCAGTTTTCCATCTTAAGTTCATCAAATCTTTAATAAGATAGAGTGTTTTTATGGTTACTACTGTTCTCAGTTGGATACAAAGTAGGAGGGAGTAGCCGTCATGAACTGCATACACCAGAATAGATGAAAGAGGGATTAAGGACTAGTATTTTTATATTCAGCACGGGCTAAACCCTAGCTATCCGCTAACAGCACGAGTAAGGTTAATACGATGCCTCCGGCGGTCACTGAGGCAAGTTAAAGTGCGGGCTACGCCAATGCAGTCCAAATCTACTCAATCATACAGCAGATGTAATGCTGCTAACCGTGTTAGACACAACTACATTTGTGGCTTGAGTGCGTTGCGGTTCTCCAAGCATGATAATGGAGCAGGTGAGTTGTCTGGCTAACTGGGTTGTGACATCGCTAATGGCTAACCCTCCAGGACTGGTACGATTACGTATAAAAGGTAAAACTACTAAATCATATAATCGTGCTGCCTGCAAGATTGCTTGGGCAACATTTTCATGAGCGATAATTTGAATTTCTGGGGTATTGCCCAAAGCTAATTTAGATACTAATAGAGAGAGATGCGATCGCCTCCAAGCAATTTTACTGGAACTAGTGCGGCGATCGCACACATTTAGCACAGTAATGTGGCTCTGATTTGCCTCTGCCAACATCTGAGCAAATTGTATCGGCTGTAATGTCGGTGCTGTTAAATTTTCTACTGGTACTAAGATGCGCTGAATTTTTTTCGGTGATTCTACTAGACGTGTCACTGCTACTGGACAATGGGATGCCCAAAGCACACCATCAATCACATTCCCAAATAAACGCGCTCGTAACCCAGTCCGTTTACCCCAACCCATAACAATTAAATTAGCCTTTTGTTCACGAGCAGCTCTGCTAATTCCTTGAGCAAAGGCATCATCAATTCGCAGCACTGGTTCTGCGGCCACGCCGAATATTCGACTGTGTGCCGTGGCTTTTGTTAATAACCACTCACTCCGTTGTAAAGACGCTTCTAACTGTGGTGCATCCATGTGAGCAGCAGCAGTAGCGATCGCCAGGGGTATAATTTTGCCTTGAGACTGACGCGCTAATAACGCCGCTATCTCAATCAAATACTGCTCCGTCTGAGGATTATACACAGGTACGACAATAGTAAAAGCACAGTCTGCTTCTGGTGCTGCGTTTTGCTCAGGTAGGGGTGGTGTTGGATCTTCGGCTGGTGAGGAATTCAAACCAACAGCGATTCGACTGGTGATCAACGGTCCCAAGGTTGATGTCACAAGCATTAAGATAATGACACTGTGTAATACTTCTAGTGGCAGCAACTGGGCCCGATATCCCACTAACGTTGCTGCTAAGGTTGTCGCAACTTGGGGAAGTGATAGCGACCACATCGTGAGCATTTCTTGCCAGTTATAGCGGTAAACTAATTTTGTCAACAAAGCTGCGATCAATTTACTGACAATCAAACCGACGATCATCAACAGCGTTAACTTCAGAGTGGCTAAGTTGTTCACAAAGGCGGGTAAATTGATCAGTAAGCCAAGGTAAACAAAGAAAATGGGAATGAATAGCACACTGCCAATAAATACCACCTTTTCTTTGACTGGGCCTGCACCCACAGCTTCATTAACCGCCAAACCTGCTAAAAAAGCACCAACAATTTTTTCTACCCCCATTAATTGAGCGCCCACAGCCGCCAGAAACACAGAAAGCAACACAAACAAAAACTTGTTTCCTTCCTCGTCTCCAGACCGTTTGAAAAATTCTTTGCCTGCCCAATCAAAGCCTGTCACAACGGCAACAGAGTAAATAATTAACCAACCTGACAAGGTGAGTAGTTTAGCAAAGCTGAATGCTCCGGCATGATCGACGGCTAGACAAACGGCTAAGATCAGCACTGCACCAATATCTGTAAAAATCGTCGCGCCAATGGTGACGCTAACAGCTTCGTTGTTTATCACTCCCAAACGGCTGATTATGGGATATGCCACAAGGGTATAGGAAGTGAATAAAGAGCCAATTAAGATTGATGTATTCCAGCCACAGTGGAAAATCAGCCCTACTAAGGTTCCGATCGCCAGGGGTACACTGAAAGTCAAGCTAGCAAACCCAAAGGCACGACTTTTTCTTTGGCGAAACTGTTGTAGATCAACTTCTAGCCCGGCGACAAATAGCAAGTAAATTAACCCAATGTCTGATAGCAGCTTAATCATCGGCGAGTCAGACTGAAATAGATTCCAGCCTGAGGGACCAAGTACTAGCCCTGAGAAAACCAAACCCACTAATGCTGGTAATCTTAGCCGCTCAAATATGATCGGTATAACTAAGATCACCACCAGCAAAATAGCAAAGGGAACAATTGGTTCTTTGCCAAGAACTTGGGAGGTAGGTTCCAGAACAAGAACTTGTGATATGAGTTCCATAGGTAGGAATTGAAGGGGCTATGGTAAAACTACGATTACCGTTGGGGACGATCGCCTGATCGATAAATGGAGAAGCCACCTGAGGAAAAATCAGAAATCTTAATTTACACTAACTAGGCAATTATCTCAGAACTAACTGCCTACGGATGGATTTGACTCAAAATGAACCGCAAGCGATCGTAGTCGTCTTTAAGTAGCACACTTAAGTTACGTCCAGCTTTAATTAGCCATTCTCGGTCAGCTTTGCGTAACTGGTATACATCTCGAATCACAGCTGCGGTTAAAGACTCAATTGGCGCATTGTTAATACAAAGCAGTGTCCGCAAAAAATCTAGTTCTTCAGTAAATTTGATGATCGCTTCTGGTTCGCAGCGATAAACAGCTTGATGAATTTGCGGGGGGCGGGGTGGTAGATACTGATATATTCTTTGGTTATAACCTCGATTCTGGGAAGACTGCTCAAATCCCACGATCGCAGCCCGGAATTCGGTTCTGAGCATCGCAAATATTTGCGGTTGTTCCTCCCGTAAATCTTGCAAAGACAACCCCAAAGCTCTCGCCCGGTGTACGGAATCTATCGGCATAGTTGTGGCATAATAGACTACAGCATAAATTTGATTTCCAGATTCTTCATCTACAGAACAAACCCAACTACCAAAGGGTGGCATCGAGGGAAAGCTCAAATCTTTTGGTTCCAAACACTGGGCTAGAAATTCAGTACTAGTAGTCTCAATCACCTCCGCAATGTGGTTGGGATGGCGATCGGCAGTGGCAAACTGTGGTAAGGGGAGGCGCATATTAATTTAGTCATTAGTCATTGGTCATTAGTCACTTGTACTGAGCTTTGCCGTTGGCGCAGCCTCTCGCAGAGAAGTATTAGTTTTTGCCAAATGACAAACAGAGAAGTCTGAGCGCCGACTTCCGGCGTTGGCGCAGCCCGCCGTAGGCATCAGAACCTCGGAGACAAATGACTAATGACTAATATTATTTGGCTTTTTTACGTCCGGCTGTGGTTTCTACGAGTGACAATTCGCTCAGGCGGAAGGTAACTAATTTATCCCAATTACCACCTTCAAATAATACGGCTACTTTGCCATCACTCACCCGTTGCACGAGTCCTTCGTAGCGATAATAGGTATCTGCAGCATTATTGACGCAAACAGTTGCTCCAGGCATGATCATGTTTTTAGCCTCGCTTGTTTACTTTTAATGGTATCGCGGAAGTCGCCACCCTCAACCGTTCGTGTGGTGACAGAGCCTCTTGTACTGACTTGTACTGAGCGATGTCGAAGTAGCGCAGTTGAAGTATGCCGAAGTGCAGCGTGTCGCAGACAAGGTAGGGTAGGGTAGTTCACTAGCTTAATACTTGTCATTAGTCATTTGTCCTTGGTTCTTACAAATGACTAATGACCAATCAATAATACTTATGTCTTTGTCGAAAATTTGCTACTGATTCTACTATTCCCAAGGAAATGAAGTTGGTCAGCATAGCAGAACGCCCATAACTCATCCAAGGTAGGGGAATTCCTGCCACAGGCGCTAAACCAACAGTCATGCCAACGTTCACAATCACCTGAAACATGATCATGGAAAAAACGCCAATAGCCAACAAGGAACCAAAGTTATCTTTGGCGGTTTGGGCAATATGCAGTAGACGTAAGCAAATTAAGCAGAAGACAAACAGCACTACCAAACAACCAAGAAAACCGAATTCTTCCCCCACTGCGGAGAAAATAAAGTCTGTATGCTGTTCCGGTACGAAATTAAGTTGCGTCATTGGCCCCTTGAACAGACCCCATCCCCAAATTTCACCCGCACCAATAGCAATGCGAGATTGGATTAAGTGATATCCAGCACCGAGGGGATCGTGATCGGGGTCCATGAATAC
>Ga0123338_10004511_pt1 | contig 12144 bp, 3 predicted proteins | sample grotaG_FD_89793 | JGI IMG/M metagenome (GOLD analysis project Ga0123338, IMG submission 89793) | Glacier valley bacterial and archeal communities from Borup Fiord, Nunavut, Canada, to study Microbial Dark Matter (Phase II) -... | ecosystem: Environmental > Aquatic > Freshwater > Ice > Glacier ... | reverse complement strand
GCGACCGCTGTATAGGGCGTTCCCTCATACGGGCGGAGCCAGGCGATCTGTGCGCCAGGCAACGGGGCAGGCGATTTCTGCTTGTAGTCCTCGATGTCGATTTCGGAATAGATCGGGACTTTCACCTGCTGACCGTCCGCATAGTTGATCACATAATCCGCCGTTTCGAACTTCGTATTGTCCCGCACCTCTTGTTCGTTCCGCCGCTGATCGATACGTGCCGCCTGAAGGAAGAACAGCGCGTCCGCTTTACGCCCGACCGGAATGCCGCGTATCGAATCGGCCAATCCGTTCGGTACACCCTCCCCGGCGAGCATTACCGCAGTTGGAACAGGTGAGGTCGCGAAAGTATAGATGCTGTAATCAACACCTGCGAACGTCTGCCTGCCGCCGGGAAAAGCGGCGAACGTAAAGTTCTTGTCCCCGAACCAGCCTTGCTCCCCACGATACTGATTTGCCTGCTTCGAAATATCGATCGGCTGATAGACCAGATTTGCACTGGAAATCGCGTTTCCGCTGCCAGCAAACGGCGCCTTCATATTTCTGAGCAGCGTAGCCAGTATCGTCTGCTTCTTGATCACATTTTCAGGCACCGCTTCGTTGTCGAGAAAATTGACATTACAGAGCACGATACCGCCGCTGCCCTGCGGATAAGCGACCATTGCGCCGATGTTTAGCAACGGTTTGACCTTCTTGTAAAACTCCGGTGTGCGCTTCGCCTTGAGGTAAATGTTGTCGATCCCGATCAGGTCCTGCCCATTCTGCCTTTTATCAGGCAGGGATTTCCACTCGGCGATTTCCAGCGTGATCTCCTTTGCCGCAATCAGAGAGGGTATCGCGAATGTCTGCGGCTGATCGTCCGGGCGCGTCGGCAGTTCGACTCGGTTCTTGCCGTCGAAAACCAGATTGACTTTCGTCGTCGGATTATACATTACATTGCCGACATAGGTGAACTCAGTGATCGTTTCCTGGCGCGGAAAGGTGATCGGGATCGGAAACGGTTTGCCCTCCGTCGGGGCGGGAAAGTCGATGATCAGCGGCCAGCCGTCTGCGGAAACGAAGTTGTTGACGATGTTATCGTAAGCAAAAAAGGTGGATTTACCGAAGGGCGCGACGTCATCATAGTCCACGACATAGCTGAACGCGTCCGTCGCCGGATACTGCCCCGCGTTATAATCGAAAATCTGTTTGCCGGAGCCGATAACGATGTTCGAGGTCGCCAGTCCCGCCGTCAGTGGGTTACGAACCGCCGGAAAAGTCACCTTCTCGCGCCCGAACGGACGTATCAGATGCGCGACGCCGACGAGCTTATTGTAGTCGCCCAGACCTTCAGGCGTCAGGTTGTTCAGCAGCAGCCAGCCGCCACCTTCAGTGAACGTTTTGACTTTCGCCTCATTCTGCGCCAGCGTTTTCAGGTTAGCGGATGTCGCGCTCACTACTGCGATGCTGCCAGGTTTAGCGATTGCCGACAGAACATCGCTGTCTTTACCGTAGGCGACGCCGATCGCATCGACCGCTTTGGTTAGACGCGGATTGTCAGAAACGAGTGCGACCGACCGAAAAACCTGTTTATATGTCTGACCATAGTCGATCATGTTCAGCAAAAGCCGATGCGCCACAGGGCTGGTGGCAGCTTTCTCGCCGATAACGAGCTGACTCAAAAGCAGTATGCCTTTACCGGAAGGCATCTCGATCAAGGCGGAATCCTTCAATTGATCATCGCACTGCAGCAGCGATTTTCCGCCGGAAGTGGGTTTGTTGTAGGCATTGCGGTAGAGTACGCCATCCCCGCTCCAGGTGAAGAAATCCTTTTGTGCCAGACCCATCATGATTGGATGATCGAGGTCTTCGACGAACCCGATGCGCCCCTCATTTTTATCGAGGCGCATCGCTCCAGGCAGCGCCTGAAACTGCAGCGGAAACTTCTGCTCGAGAACGATCACCGACCTGCCAGCGGCAGCATAGGCTGCCAGAATTCCCGAGGTGCTCGAAACCGCATCGACCGCATCTTTGCCAATCAGCAGTGTTTTCGCATTTGCAGGCAGACTGCTGAGACTGCTGATCGGGGTAAAGGTGATTCTATCCGCAGTGAGCAACGGGGTGACACTTTTGTTCGGATCATAGACGACAAGCGAGCCTTCAACCTGGGATGCCAGTCGGAGTCGGCCGGGTTTACTACCAGCACTGCTATGTGCGCCACCGACTGTACTTTTTGTGCCGCTTATTTGGGTTTTGCTTTTATGGAAAAGCGCTGTGGGTCTGCCAGTCCCCAGCACAGAGATTTGTTTGGTATCCTGAAACACCTGCTTGCCTTTTACAGAAAGTGCAAGTGTCCACTCGCCCTCCTGCCGTGTCGAGACCTGCGGCATAGTTAGAGTTACATCGAATTTGTGGTTCATTCCGGCAGCGATTTTGTGAACGGACGTTTCAGTGGCAGCGGTTTTGCCGCCGATTTTAAGTGTGCATGTCAGCATGATCGGGTCGTCGAATCGCGTATCGTTGAAGATGCCCATCGTGCGCACGACTTTTTGACCGGAGCCGAAAGTCCAGTCCCATTGTCGGCAGAGGACAGCGACTGGCTGCCAGGAGTTGTAATAAGCGTCGCTCTCGCCCCCGAGCCAGAAATGGAACGAGATGCCATTCCAACGGTAACCTTCGGAGTAAATTTTGCCGATAAGTCCCAGTGCCGGGTGTGATTCCGCCTTGCCGACGAAGGCGCTTTCGCCGCCGACAGTTGCGAGACTGGACAGTTCGAATCCGCTCGCGAAATACGCTTCTCCCATTAGGATCGGCTTCTGGTGCGTGATAGGCCATTTCTGTCGGTCCGTCAAACCTTTAATATCATAAGCTGCGTCGGGCAGCGAACTTAGCGGAGCCTCCATATAGTGACCGCCGTAAACGGGCAGCGACTCATCGAGCAGGGCATTTCCGCCATCGGTCATTTGAGGACGGGTAGGATCGAGCTGTGCGAGAATCTGCCCTGCTTTTCGCATCTCAAGATCGGTAATGGGATTCAGCCCAAAGACGCTCGAGTTGATGAAGGTAATCTCATTTTCCATCGACCAGATAAAAATAGAAGGGTGATTGCGCTGTCCCCTTGCCCAGGCACGAAGCTGGCGATGCCAGTTATCGTACAATGCCCTGCGCGCAACGGTCGTCTCTTTACCGTTCACTTTCACCTGTTCGGTCAGTCGGTACGCTGCCTTCTCGCCATCGAAAATACCGGTGCGACGAACAGGAATGCCATGCGAGTCGTAGAAGTCGAGCGTCTGCTCGAGGTTCATGCCGCCCTGTCCGTTTTCGTTCCACAGACGCTGCATATTCTGTCCATGCCTGTGCCATGTCGCGACTGCTGCCTCTGGATTCTCTACTCCGAAATCAGCAAGGTCCGCTCTGCCATGCCAGGGAATACCGTTGAGCGTGAAGGTTGCGCCGTGCCAGTCCCACTCACGAAATCCGAATTTTGTCGTGCGTGAGTCGAGCTGTTTGCCGCCGACGCTGAGTTTTGTAGTGACCAAATACTGCTGCGGGTCGTCGGGCCACCAGAGTTTGGGCTTTGCAAAAGTTTCGTTCAGCCTGATGACGACCTCTTTGCCAGCAGGAACCTGCACCTGTTTCGTCTCGAACGTCTTCTCCGTATCACCGCTTTTCAGAGGGGCAACGGAATTTGCAACGGTCACATCGATCGGGTTCGCAGTGGGATTTTTGAGTGTAATTTCCAATCCTAGCGATTTGTTTTTGACGGAGGGCAGTGCGAAAACGTCGGAAGTGTAGACTTTTCCCGCGGAAACGAGCGTCGGTTCCTGCAAAATGCCGTTCTCACGATGGTTCCAGACCGGAAAGTCCAGCGTCATCGAACTGCCCTGGTTATCCGTAAAGAATTCGGTCGGCATCATGAAACTGGTTCGGAGATTTTTGCCGTCGTTGGTATCGATCGCATAGTAGGTGTCTTTGATGCCGACCCAGATTTCGTTATTGCCAGACTTCACCGCTTTGGAAATATCGCAGTCCCAGAGCGCGAAGGGAGTATCGTCGGAGCCGCAGTACTGACCGTTCACGAAAACGGAGGCGATCATATTGAGCGAGGGGAAATGCAGGTAGTAGGAATGGTCCTTTGACCCAGCAGGTATGTCGACTCGTGTGCGCAGGAAGTAACGGTGTGCGAAGTTCAGTTCCGGGCGTTGCTTATTCTTATCACCAGGAATCGAGATGCTTTCCCAGTGTAAATCTTCGGGATTCGGAAGTGATTTGATCGGCGCAGTACGATCCTTGACGAGCATCTCGTCCCACCGTGCAATCTGCCATTCGCCTTTTAGCGAAAGGGCATTCTGTGCAGATGGAGTAGTGGCTGGCATCGAAAAAGTCTTATTCGCCGCTGACTTGATCGCTGGCGTTTGCCAGCTCATATCATTCGGCCTGTAGGGTCCATTAGGGTGAAAGTCGCCTTTGAACAGGCATAGAGCGTCAGAAGAGTAAAATATGCGCTGAGGTTTTTTCTGAACATCGTAAGTAATTGGAAGTCGGATCTGCAGCGTGTGGCTTCCTGCATTCAGAGAGGTTTGTCCCATTTTCAGCCATGCGATCGATGCCCAGAATCCGATTTCTGTTAGATCCGTCGTGATTTCGTCCGGCGAAACCGCCTTCCATGCAGCGTCGTCCAGTCTCCAGTCGAAAGCCGAGCGTACGTTCTCAAAACCCAAACGATTCCATACCTGGTAAGTACCGGTCGTCGGGGCGTTGAATTTGTAACTGAGCAAAATGCCACCAGCAGGTGTCTTTTTCTCGACATCTTTGTCATCGATGTTGACCTGCAGCCAGTTGTCGCCCGACATCACTTTGCCGCCCCAGGGCGAGGGCTTCATGTCGATATTAGCAGCAGTGGGCTTCTCACTCTCGACCCACACGAAATCGGCTGGCTCTTTTTGCGCTGCGAAAGCAGATGACGGGCATTGAAAGCAGAATAATGAAACAGCCATACCCAGACACAGTCGGGCTGTAGCAAACTGGAATAACTTGGAATGCATTTGTATTACCTTTTCATGTAAAGTTGCAGGCATGACAAAAACGCCGCGTTGGCGGCATGTGAATAGTCTTGAATCAGTATTTCTGCGCCCTCGGTCGAAATTCATTCTTGCCGACCAGCAAATACGAAATATGTTTCGATTACTTTTCACCTATTTTTCACCTATCCTGCGTCTCCGTCCCCAATGCTCGACTACAGTGATACCCTTTGTCAAGATTCTATCCCATCTCTTTCAGATGGTGAGTCGGACCGTTCACCTGATCTTCGAGACTCTCGGCTCTTCCATTCCAAAACTGCACGAAGTTTAATCTGCAGTTATAAACGCTCGGCGCGTTGATACCACCGACCTGTTCCTGTATGCCGATCGAGTGCCAGCATTGTCCGGGCCGCCTTCACCGTTATCCTGGGATAGTTCTGGCATGAATACGAGAGAACGTGGATTACGATTTTGAGTTCGCAACTATACAAGCGTATCTGATGGGCATTAATCTGTTCGTTGCGACAGGATATTGATAACCAGCGCTGAGTGCGGACGAGGTATTAGCTATCGAAACGGCCGACGAAATTTATCGGGTCGTACAAGGCAGAGTCCTGTTGTGTGGTCTCAGTGGCGAGCGTTCGCCCGTGCGTCCCTGCTCTAAGACCCTTGATTGCTTACGTTCCATTCGACCATGGAAACGCTGGACACTTAAAAAAATGATTTGACCAGCAAACCATGCTACGCGGCTTTGAGAAGCGCCTTCAACGGTGACGAGGGTTTGATATGATCGTCCTCAACTACTTCGATCACATATTCCGAACGGCTGTTCTCTCGAGTCATGAAGTCGTCGGCAAGGCTTCGCGCTCGTTGTGTCATCGAGTTCAGTTCGGCAGATAGAAGGGTGATATTCTTGATGTCAAGTGTCTGTGCGACGATCACTTCCGAAATCCCCTGTGCGCTCCCCAATACCTCATTCGCTGCGGCAGATACCTCCTGCGCTCCCGTTGCGGACTGCTGACTGGTCGCCGACACTGAATTAATCGTTGCCGATACCTGTTCTGCGCCGAATGCCATTTCGAGTACGACTGCCTTGTTTTTTATAGCGATTTCGCTGATATCCGCAACGGAAACCATAATGCCCTGCACCATTCGTGCCATCTCTTCAGATACGCTCCGCATCGCGTTTACTTCCCGAGCCACCGTTTGCGATGCGTCGATAATATCGGAAAGTGCGGTTTTAGCGTGTTCGCTATGAACCGTGCAATCCATCACCTGATTGTAACTGCCATCCATCGCGAGCACAACCTCTTCGACGCCAGACTGTACGCCGCCAATCAGAGAAGCCACTTCTTTGGTCGCCATCGTCGAACGCTCGGCGAGTTTGCGAACTTCATCCGCGACGACGGCAAATCCTCGCCCATGTTCCCCAGCCCGCGCCGCCTCGATCGCCGCATTGAGAGCTAACAGGTTGGTCTGGGCGGCGATATGTTCGATTGTTTCCATGATCGCTCCGATCTCGCGCCCCTTGCGTCCCAGTTCTTTGACTTTGACAGACGATGCCTCGACCTGCTCACGAAGACGCATCATACTCTGAATCGTTTGTGTAACTGCTTCACCTCCGTTCTTTGCGATCGTCTCGGAGTGCTCGGCGACAGTGGCAAGCTGTCCAGCAGAATGGGCGACACCGAGCACCGTCGTTTCCGCTGTCTGCATTCCTGAATTTGCTCTGCTTACGGCATCGTATTGTTTTGCGCTGCCGGATTTCACCAGCAAAATCGCGTTTTGAAGCTGCTCCATCGCAAAGGATGCCTCAGTGGCAGAGTGCGCCTGCTGCTCGCTTCCCGAGACCATTTTAAAGCTGATCTGAGAAGATTTTTCCGCAGTCGACGCCATCTCCTGTATCGTGGCTCCGACTCGCTCAGCGGCACGACCTGCATCTTCACAGGCGTTGCTGAGGCGCAGACTGGTATCGGCGACAGCATCCGTATCCATTGAAAGTGCAGCCATCAGAGCGCGGAGACGCTCGAGAACCGCACTCATCTCCTCCTGTGCCATCGAAAGTTCGCGGGTGCGCCCTGCAACGCGGTGTTCTAGCTGCTCGTTCGCCTCATGAATTGCGCGAGCGCTCCGACGTAGTTTGACCATTATCACGCCAAGCGCTGCCAGCAGCGCCATTGAAAAGAGGATCAGCCACAAACGGTAAACGCCCGCGCGCTCGATGACGCGCTGATAATCCGTCTGATAAGCCGAATACATTGAGTCGCTGCGCTGCGCACCAGGAAGCGAAGCAAGCTGCAAAACCAGCGAGTCCAGCTTTCCTTTGGACTGCAGGATGGTTCGTGCGTGCATCAGCACGATATCTACATCGTTCCTGAGGTTTTGCGCCAGTGTCTGATTCGTTTCGAGTCTCTTTATCTGGAGGCGTACCTGCTCTGCGACACCAGAATCGCTGTTCAAGCTGTAGGTGAGGGTATCGCGCAGAAGAACGTTCACCCCGGGATCCGCAAGACTGTTCTTCGCCAAATTTTTATCGACGGTCACCACGCTGAGAGGTAGATACGAGAGAGAATTCTTTAGGATCGCATTTTCCGATTTGAAACGCTCGATCGCTTCCTGCTGTTGACTGAGCGTCTCCTCGTAGGCTGTCATGCACTGCTTGATGGCTGTCGGGTTACCCGGGTACGATATCTTCAAACTGGTTTTCAGGTGTTCTTTGGCTGCCTTCAGTGTTTCCATTGTCGCGACGAGGGGGTCGTAGTTGGTGAGCAGTCCATACCGTGACTCGAGCACTTGCTGTACCATCATCGCATCTAACTGCTTGATCTGGCGAAGATTGTCGAGTTGTCGGCTATGCTGGGCAGCATCTCCCGTTTGCGTGTTTCGGTAGAGGAACAAGAGCAGTACGACCACACCCAGCCCGGAAAGAATTTGTAGTATTGTGGTCGGTCTCATATGTGCGCTCCGTGATATTCGCCGGTCAGGCTGTCCAGGAAGGATACGATTTTGCTCAAATCCTCCTCCGGCATCGGTCTTCCAAGCTGATATTTCGCCATAATCTGTATCGCCGCAGTGAGTGACGAGGCAGAACCATCATGAAAGTAGGGCGCTGTCTTCGCAATATTACGCAGACTCGGTACACGGAATACGAACCGATCTGCTTCATTCTTCGTTACGGAGTAGCGGCCATAGTCTGCCTCGGTCAGGTTGCCGCGCCACAGAAAATAGTCCTTCATTACGCCCATATGCTGGTACATATTCCCGCCGACGTTAGCGCCCTGATGGCAGGAAGCGCATCCATACGATTTGAACAGCGAGTAGCCGGTGACCGCCTCTTTACTCAACGCGGCTTTATCACCTTGAAGATAGCGGTCAAAAGCCGAATTGGGCGTGTTGAGCGAACGCTCGTAGGTCGCAATTGCATCCCGAATATTTTGCGCAAGAATGCCGTCCTGGTAGATAGCGGCAAAATCGGCTGTATAGCCTGCGTCTTTTTTCAGCTTACCGATAATTTCGTCCCAGCTGGACCCCATCTCTTTCGGATGGTGAGTCGGACCGTTCACCTGATCTTCGAGACTCTCGGCTCTTCCATTCCAAAACTGCACGAAGTTTAATCCGCAGTTATAAACGCTCGGCGCGTTGATACCGCCGATCTGTCCCTGTATGCCGATCGAGTGCCCGGCGTTGTCGGTGCCGCCTTTGGAGAGATCGTGACAACTCGCACAGGAGATTGTATCATCGTGCGAAAGGCGCTTCTCTACGAAGAGTTTTTCACCTAATGCGACCTTATGCAGATCGAGCTTAGGGTCGGGTGGCAGCGGCTGCAGCGGTTCGCCCTGTATCTGGACGGCGGGCTGTACTGTGATTTCCGGTCCGGCATTGGGCGAAGTGTGTCGTATGCCCGGAACTGCCAGAGCGATTATGACTGCCAGGCTGCAAGCAGCCACAACAGAAAATACGACAACTTTTTTCTGATCGACCAAGGCTTTTGTCCTCTCGAACCTAAAACTCCGAATGTTGACAGACGACTGAATCGGCCGCAAGCACTGCGAATAGCACTCACATATATCCGGGGATAGCTCCTGCAGGGAAACGTGAGAACGTGAAGTACGATTTTGAGTTCTGAATGCGCCTATGTTTTTGATAGGCGTTCATCAGTACGCCTGGTAGAATTATGGAGAGTTTTTCGCCCGGGGTTAGTGTGGTTTACAAAATCACGATCGAAGCTGCTCGATAAGGTTGTCGAGAGTACGATTTCTTTCACAACGGCAGGAGTGATGCAGCGAGAGGCGATCAAGGCGGTCATGTTCGGTCACAGCGAATATAAATCTGAGATCGATATCAAATCATAGTCGAATGTCAGAGCTGTCTCATAACAAGCGCCGAAGCCCGTAACAAGCATCGGCGAAGAGTTTTGAACCTGACTCGCTGGCGTTAAGTTGTCAGCCAGTCCAGCACTTCGCGAAAGGGATATGATTCGAGTATGCCGAATTGAGGGGTCGATGTCAGGCGAGCGCGTGAAGTCGCGGGACTGCTCAAACCACAGAGGAAGCGCGCTGCCTGGCGGGGATCGGCGAGGGCTTCGGGATTGGAATTTCGCAGTCGATCGAAAGTTTCTGTATCGAGTATTTCCAACAGCGTGGGACGCGGGCATTGTGTCGGAAGAACCTGTGGCTTCCCCGTCAGGCAGTACGTGCAGTGTCCGCAGGGCTCCATCGGCTGCTCCGTAAAATAACCGTTGAGCGCAGCCGTCTGACAGCCGTCCTGTGTCACCAGTGCGAGCACCTGTTCAAGACGAGCGATCTCCTGCTCCTCACGATGAAGGAAGCGGCGAGAAAGCTCGTCCGAAAGCGTATCCGCAGCTGCGATCCGGCTCGCTGGATCATCGATGCGCGCATACCGCTGCCTTACATCGGAAACACGGAGTGTGACATAGCCGCTCTCTTCCATAACCTGGAGTGCGCGGACGATGCGCCGCCGCTCCTGCCCGAGCGTTACCGCCATCGCATCGGGATCGATCGCGTACCAGATACGGCCTCGTTTCGATTTATCGAAGATCGACTGGATCAGTCGTGCGGGTTCTCCCTGGTATTTGCCGACAATTTCAGGCACTGTAAGCAGCGGCTGAACTTCATAACCCGCGTAGTAGGGCGTTCCCTGGCGCAGTACGCCGAGCAGTTCCAGATAGGTCAGAGTCGTCTTCAGCACGAGCTGGCGCAAATCGTGCTTCGCTGAGAGTTCGTATAAATTTAGCGAGAACTCGCCTTCATTTGCCAGCAGTTCCATCATCAAACTGTGCAAAGAGGCGTGGGAGGGAGTGTCACCATAGGCGAAGTTCTCAAGCGTGGGAGCGTCGTCCGGGCAAGCGAGCATCTCGACCGTCGATTTGATACCGTCACGCCCTGCCCTGCCGATCTCCTGACTGTAGCTTTCAAGGCTTTTCGGCAGATTGTAGTGATAGACATAGCGCACGTTTGCTTTATCGATGCCCATTCCGAACGCGATCGTGGCAACGACGATCGAGCGGTCCGACGCCATCCAGCGCTCCTGCACAGCAGTACGCTGCGGCGTTTCCATGCCTGCGTGATAGGCTTCGGCGGCGAATCCGGCTTCTTGCAGCACAGCGGCGACTCGTTCTGCGGTTTTTTGCAGCGTAACGTAGACGATGGCAGAACCGGGTTTGCGCGCCTGAATTCGCTTGATCAGCAGAGCGTCACGTTCGTCGGAAGTGACGGGCGTTGTCGCGATATTGAGGTTCGGGCGGTAAAAACCGGTCACGATCGCGCATTCGGGCGGAATCGCGAATGCTTTGCAGATATCTCTAACGACAGCAGGCGTAGCGGTGGCAGTGAGCGCCAGGGTGCGTTCTGCGCCAAGGCTGCGGGCGGTATCAGCGAGTTTCAAATAGTCGGGACGGAAATTGTGTCCCCATTCCGAAATACAGTGCGCCTCATCGACCGCGAACAGCGCGATTTTTGTGCGCCGTAGTGTTGCTAAAAAGCGCTCGTTGTTGAAGCGTTCCGGCGCAACATAGAGTAGTTTCAGGGTGCCGTCCCGCATTCCATCGTTGACCTCACGCGCTTCGGTCGCCGTAAGAGAGGAATCCAGCCGTGCCGCCGCAATGCCTCTCCCTTTCAGAAAGTCGATCTGATCCTTCATCAGCGCAATCAGAGGGGAAACGACGAGTGTTACGCCCTCGAAGGCGAGCGCGGGCAGTTGGTAGCAGAGCGACTTTCCCCCGCCGGTCGGAAAGACGGCGAGCGCAGTGCCGTGCGCGATAAGCGCCTCGATCGCTCTCTGCTGACCGGGCTTGAAATCGTCGAAACCGAAATACTGCTTCAGCAGTTCCTGGGGCGTCAAAGTGTCAAAAACATTCTGTTACTGTCTCTCAATCTATTTTGATTCTCGTTGTACTATCAATTAAGACGATATCGAACACGAGCAAAAAAGTCATGGATTTGCCATTCACCGATAAGCTTCGTGTTCCTTCTGACTCTTCACTCCAACCTGCCATATGGAACCAGAAACTACGCCATCAAAGCTTCCTGCGTTTCTGGACCGGATTGCCATTCAAAATCCCGTGCATTGAAAACACGGATGTAACTATTCACCCTCACCCCTCAACCCCCTCCCCCGAGAGAAGCGGTGTGTTCCGCTGCGCTTCGAATGCAATTTAGTTGGGAAGAGGGGAGTCGATGCAGATGCTGTATTTGGCCGCAAGGAATTCTGGTATGGGTGAACAGTTACACACAGATATTGAAAACATAGATCAAGCAGGATACCCGGTCATCGATTCGATTGATAGATGCCAACAGTGGTTACGGGTGGATTATATCAGCCGCAACAATCGCTGTCTGTGAAGTATTTCACAGGAAGTGTAGGATTGATTCCACACCCGATTAGTAGAGTGCCTGATTCGTCGTCGAGGATCGATTCGATTCAGGGATGGGAAGAGATTCTGATCGCCCTTTCGACAAAGCTATCCCGGGAGATGGAACCGATACAACACTTTAGCGCTCTTCTCAAAGAGGCCCGCATTAGAAAAATCGAAGAGGTCTTCGTGCGTTTCCGTTGCTATGCAATACAAATAGTCGCCATCATACCAGGTAAAATCGGTGCCATCGGGTTCCTGACATATCTTCTC
>Ga0123338_10004508_pt1 | contig 12150 bp, 12 predicted proteins | sample grotaG_FD_89793 | JGI IMG/M metagenome (GOLD analysis project Ga0123338, IMG submission 89793) | Glacier valley bacterial and archeal communities from Borup Fiord, Nunavut, Canada, to study Microbial Dark Matter (Phase II) -... | ecosystem: Environmental > Aquatic > Freshwater > Ice > Glacier ... | reverse complement strand
GCTGCTTACTGGCAAAATGCCAACTTGTGTGGCTTGTGTTTTCGATCAAGTTTAAAAGGGCCTTTTACTCAGCAGCCCCTAATTGGCTTTAATTGGCTTTATTCGGCTTTAATTGGCTTTATTCGGCTTTAATCAATCTTAAGAGCGTTTTTCACACGGAGATTTTGCAGTTGGGCAGGAAATAGGTGCCGATATCGGCGCCTTCGAGTATATCTTCGAGAATCTGGGACTGTGAGCCTTCGGCAATCACGCCGCTGATACCGGCGGATGTCGCAAGGATCATCGCTGTTATTTTGGACTGCATGCCGCCTGTTCCGAGCTTACTGCCGGCTCCGCCTGCAGAATCCATCATGTTCTGATCAATCTCGCATACCAGGGGTATTCTCTGTGCTTCTTCATTCTCACGGGGATTGCTGTCATAAAGACCGTCTATATCCGAAAGGATAATCAGGATGTCGGCATGAATCAGGCGCGACACATGCGCGGAGAGGGTGTCGTTGTCGCCGAAGGTTCCGTTATGGAGAATCTCCGTAGTCGATACGGTGTCATTCTCATTGACGACAGGGACGATTCCTTTTTCTATCAGGGCCTCAAATGTATTGCTGATATTTTCTTTTGTTATCGGATCATCGAGATCGTCTTTGGTCAGAAGGATCTGTGCCACCACATGGCTGTATTCAGCAAAACAGCGGCTGTATACGTTCATCAGCTCGCATTGCCCAACGGCTGCTACGGCCTGCTTATCCCTCATCAGGGTCGGCTTCTCTTTCAAGTCAAGGCATCCGACGCCGACGCCGATAGCACCGGACGTCACAAGTACGACTTCCTTGCCCTGGTTCATAAGACTTGAAATCGCACGCGCGAGCCGTTCGATATTGCGCAGGTTCATACGCCCGTTGTCATACGTGATCGTTGATGTGCCTACCTTGATGACGATGCGGTGCGACTCCGTAATGGAACTTCTGTCTGCTGCTGTTGAATCTGACATATGTATAGATACCCCTTATCCGGCGCATACAGTACAAGCCGTTCCGGCCGGGTCATGTATGCATTTCTTTTTATTACACTAATACGGCCTTTTTACAGGCACTATTTCACAGAATAATACCTGCGCCTCCAAAATGCAAGAATTCCCTACGGAGAGGCCTTTTTTCCGTCCGCTTTTTCTGTATAAGTATTTATCTTTTTTTATCTTTTTTCCAGTAAAAAAACATTGACATGTACATGCACATGTCTATATAATGTTGTTCGGTAGTTTAGTAATGGTAAACTCACAAAATAGCCACTCATCAGGTTTAGTGGGAGTAAACTCCCAGGCAGAGTCTCAAGTGCGAAGCGCGCGGCGTACGCGGTTTTTCCGGTCTTATGGAGGCGAATATGATACTCGGTGAGAAAATCCGTTTTCTGCGTCAGCAGAACCAGTTAACACAGGAAGAACTTGCGGATCGGTGTGAGTTATCGAAGGGTTTCATCTCTCTTTTGGAACGCGATATGACATCGCCTTCGATTTCAACGCTCAAGGACATATTGGAAGCACTCGGTACTGACCTCGCTGCGTTTTTTAGTGAACCCGTGGATCGAATGGTCGTCTTTTCGGAAGAGAATTATGCCGTCAAGCATAATGCAGACGAGAAAAGCGAGCTGTGCTGGCTGATCCCGAATGCGCAGAAGAATGCGATGGAGCCGGTCCTATTAACGCTTCTTCCGGATGGGCAGACATACCCTGATAACCCTCACGAGGGGGAAGAAGTGGGATATGTTCTCGAAGGGACCATTACGCTGGTGATCGGAATCAAGAAATATACCGTCAAGCACGGCGAGAGTTTCCTGATACACCCGGACAAGCCCCATTACCTGATGAATAAGGGGAAGCGTCCGGCGAAGCTTCTGTGGATTTCGTCACCGCCCAGCTTCTAAAGAAGAATACTTTTGACAAATATTTGCACACGAAAAAAATATTATCTTGCGGAGGAATACAGGATGGCTGATATGCAAAGTATGACAGGCAAGCCGCAGCTGTTGGAGGACTCAACCGGCAGCGAACACATTATCGAAATCAAAGGTCTCAGTAAGAGCTTCGGCGACTTGCAGGTCCTAAGTGATATTACTTTCTATATCAGGAACAATGAATTTCTGACGCTTCTCGGTCCTTCCGGATGCGGCAAGTCGACAACTCTGCGAATTCTGGCGGGATTTGAGACGGCCGATGCGGGTGTCGTCAATTTTGACGGTCACAATCTGCTTTCCGTGCCGGCGCATAAGCGTCAGCTTAATACTGTTTTTCAGCGTTATGCACTGTTCCCGCACCTGAATGTCTTTGATAATGTTGCTTTTGGTCTTCACTTGAAGAAGGTTCCCAGGGCCGAGATCCGCAAGCGGGTCGACGAAGCCCTTGAGACGGTTGGTCTCTCCGGCTACGGCAATCGATGGGTTGATCAGATATCGGGCGGTCAGATGCAGCGTGTTGCGATCGCGCGCGCCATCATCAACCGTCCCCGTGTCCTTCTCCTCGACGAGCCTCTTGGAGCACTCGACTTAAAGCTCAGGAAAGAGATGCAGATTGAGCTCAAGGAAATGCAGCGGGAGCTGGGGATTACTTTTGTGTATGTTACGCACGACCAGGAGGAAGCCCTTACCATGTCGGATACGATTATCGTCATTAAGGACGGCATTATCCAGCAGATCGGTACGCCCACGGATATCTACAACGAACCTAAAAACGCATACGTTGCTGATTTTATCGGCGAATCCAATATTATTCCCGGCACCATGTACCGGGATTATGAGGTCACTTTTGCCGGAAAGACGTTCACCTGTGTCGATCCGCGTTTCCCGGAGGCCGGCGCAGGTGATTCGCCGGTTGATGTTGTTATCCGCCCGGAAGACATTTACGTCAAAGAAGTGAGTCCGGATCGTATCAACGGAACGGTGTCCTCACTTGTCTTTAAGGGCGTACATTATGAGATGCTTGTTGACGGAGACGACGGCTTTACCTGGATGATCCAGGATGTCGACCCGGCGCAGGTCGGGCAGCGCATTGGCATGACGTTTGATCCGGATGACATCCAGATCATGCGCAAATCCGAATTCTCTCCGGACCTTAGGAAAAAGCCTTTGTATGATGAGGAGGAAAGTCTCGAAGAGGCCGTCCTCGAACCGGTAAAAGTCTTATGAAAGGAGTAGGCGCATGATCAAAAAGATACCCCCTGCCCCTTCTTTTGTGCTGTCGCTTCAGGAGATTCCTCTGCATATGCGTTTAGCAGGCATTGCGGCTTTCCTGTCACTGGCTGTCTTTTTCCTGCCTTCGCTTACTCTGTCGCTCTTTGCGCTTCCCCGCATGAATGTATCCTATTTCCAGCTTTTGGAGTACGGGCAGATGAGTCTGTCGATTCTTGATACCAGATATACGCTTTCTTTTGCCGGGGCGCTTCCGTTTCTTCTGCTTTCTTTAATCCTTCCCTTACTGGTGCTTTTCGTGGTTTTCTTTTATCAGAAGCTCGCCCAAAAGCTGCCGGGTCGGGCATTATCCGCTATTACGGCTGTGCTTATGCTGGGGAATCTGATTGCCCTGGTCATGGTTCCGGCCAGACTTATTTCGGCTTCCGTCTTTTCCGCCGCCGGCATAGAGAGCACCGACCTCTTTTTTGCGCCGCAGGCTGTCGGAAACATGATGATTATTCTTCTGATTCTGGGACTCCTCACAGCCTCTTTTGGTACGGCCGGCATTAAAGTCCATCTGCGGATGCTTACTTTTCCTTACTTGCTGTGGCTTCTGGTCTTTACTCTTCTGCCTCTTTTCCTGATTGTATTCGCTGCCTTTTTTGTAAAAGACAGCGGCGGATACAGCTTCACGCTCGACGGCTTCAGGACTCTTTTTGTCCCGCGTGTGATTGAGACACGATTCTATGGCGTGACGCTGCATCTTCAGGAATATTTTTCCGTATTCCTAAGAAGCCTCGATTACTCCGTATGGACTACGCTCGGCTGCCTTCTGGTTGCATATCCGCTTGCCTATGCGCTTGCCGACCGCGCCAAGAGACTGCACACAAGTTCAAGCCTTCTCCTGATGTTCTTTATCCTGCCGATGTGGATCAACACGATGCTCAGGACCTATGCCTGGCGCGCCTTTTTCGGGCAGTCCGGCGTACTCAATAACTTCCTCTTAAGCCTCCACTGGATCAGCGATCCGATTCTATTCCTGAAGCTGGAATTCCTGTCGGACTTTATTATTAAGCTCGTACTGGTCAATGACTTTCTTCCGTTCATGCTGCTGCCCATCTATTCCGTCCTGGTTAAGCTTGACGAGAATGTCAAACAGGCCGCGCACGATCTGGGCGCCAATTCGCGGCAGACATTCGCGCGTGTTGTCTTTCCGCTTTCCATGCCCGGCGTGATCTCCGGTATACAGATGGTGTTCATGCCTTCCCTCACCTTCTACATGATCCCTGAGATCATCAGTGAGGGAAGCGTAACCACGATCGGCACAACGGTGCAGACGCTTATCTTAAGCGAGAGCGCCGTGCAGCAGCAGGCCGGCAATGTACTGTCGCTTCTTCTTTTGATTTTTGTACTGATTACGATGGGGATTCTTAAGAATTCCGATAAAGACCAAGGGGGAGGCGGTATGATTCTATGAACAAGCACAAACGCATTTTCCCGAGCATCTATATATGCCTGATCTTTGTATTCCTGTATCTTCCGATTGCCGTGCTGATTGTCTTTTCCTTTAACAGTGTCCCGAAGTCCTTTATCTGGGGCGGGTTTACTCTTGATAACTATGCTAAATTGTTCAGCGGAAATGACGGCGGCGAGCTGCTTTCGGCTCTTGTCACGACGCTCAAGGTCGCGGCGATTGCCTCTGTCTCCTCTACCTTTCTGGCCACCGTGTCCTGCCTTGGCCTCTCTTATTATTCAAAAAAGCTCCAGACGCTTGTCCTTAACGTGACATATATTCCCAACATCATGCCCGAGCTGGTGACCGGTATTTCGTTCATGCTTCTTTTCGTGTTTCTGGGCGTCCAGAAAGGCCAGGTTACTCTGGTTTTAGCCCATATTGCGTTCTGTGTCCCTTTTGCCGTATTATCCATCAACCCAAAGCTCCGCCAGCTCGACAAAAATCTTGCCGAAGCAGCGCAGGACTTAGGCGCGACACAGTTCCAGGCGATCACCAAAGTTATTCTTCCTGAGATCATGCCCGGCATAGTGTCGTCCATTCTCCTTACCTTCACGCTCTCTGTCGATGATTATCTTATCAGTAATTTCAATGTTGACAGCACGGTCCAGACACTTCCGATGAAGATATATACCATGGCCAAATTTGGTGTAAATCCAAAGATGAACGCGCTTACTGCGATTATGTTTTTAGTCATTTTCCTGCTGCTTCTGGCAGCGAATGTACGTACGATTGCTGAAGGCCGTGAGAAAAAGAAGAAAATAAGGGAGGATATTAGAAAATGATTCATTTTAATTTCAAAAAGGCAAAAAAATCTGCCGGGAGAACCCCTGTTCTGCGTCGTATCGCAGCACTTTGCCTCACAACGACACTTCTTCTGTCTGTCGGACTTTCAGCAGGCTGCGGCAAGTCTCTTGAAGTGACCGACGAAAGCGCCGGCCAGACAGAGATTGTCCTTTATAACTGGGGTGAGTATATTGCGGAAGACACCATTGCCAATTTTGAAAAGGCCTATCCTCAATATAAGGTCGTATCCCGTTATTTCGAGACCAATGAGATTATGTACCCGAACCTTTCGAACTCATACGACGTAATTATCCCGTCGGAATACATGGTATGCCGTCTTATCCGCGAGGAAAAGCTGCAAAAGGTTGATATGAGTCTTTTGCCTGATGTCACCAAAAACATGGATCCGCTTTTTTCGAGTGTGACCTATGACGAGGATAAGACATTATCCGATTCTGTCCTCTCCTACGCCGTCCCTTACATGTACTGTACCGTCGGACTTGTCTATGACGCCAGCAAAGTGTCCCTTGACCCGGCTGTTACCGATCCGAAAGCCGTGTGGGGCGTGCTTTTCGATGATCAGTACAAGAATAAGATCGGCATGTACGACAGCATGCGCGAATCGATCGGCGTCGCTCTCAACTATCTGGGTTACAGCATAAATACCATGGACGGGACCGAGCTTGCCGAGGCGCAGCAGATGCTTCTCGATCAGAAGCAGAATCTGGCACCGACCTACGGCGTTGATAACTTAAAAGATAAGCTGGCCAGCGGAGAGCTTGTTGCGTCAGCGGCCTGGTCCGGCGATCATCAGGTTATTCTGAGCCGTATCGAAGAGCTTGGCAATTCTGATAAAATTGATCTCCAGTATGCTCTTCCCGAGGGGTCCAACTGGTCTGTCGACATGATGTGCATCCCTTCCAACGCCAAAAATGTCGAGGGCGCGCACGCCTTTATCAATTATATGTATGATGCTGACATCGCACTTGCAAACTGCGAGTATGTCGGTTATTCCACTCCGAATGTCGAGGCAAAAGATATGCTCGCTGATGAAGTCAAAAATAACAAGAGCTATTATCCGGATGCCGATACCTTCAAGACTCTTGAGATCTTCTTCTCGAATTCGACGATCGAAGAGGCTTATACCGAGCTTTGGAATACAGTCAAGGCGTCTTCCTGAAAAGCGTCTTCCTGAAAGAGGTAGCACATGCGATTTGAACCGCCTGAATTCATCGGCGCTGATAATGATACCAAAGAAGAAACCCCCTTGTTCCGGGTGGTGATTTCCCACCACCCGGTCATGCTGTATCTTTTTTTCTGCATTGTATTTTTCTGTGCTTATCGTCTGGCCGAGCCCCTTCTCAAGGGAGATCCCCTCTCCATCGTCATACGGTTCTTTATGGTGGGATGGGCTTACTATCTCCTTCTGTTCTGCCTGTCCGCGCTGATCTTCCTCTATAGCGGCATCGAAGTGACTGACCAGAGAATCCACGGACACATGTTCTCCCTCCGGGATCGTCATTTCTCGGTTCCGCTTACCGACATATCCTCGGTCCGGGTATCCCAGTATTTTTTCGCCGGTCCGCTCCACTACGGCCGCATTACGCTGCGCATTCCGAAGCGGCGCCTGTATATTCTCTATGTCAGGGAACCTCACAAGGTCAAGAGGGCGCTCGACAGGGAAATAGCCAAAGTACGGCCGCCTGTAAAGTAACACGAATTCGCGTTCGCACTTATTCGCGTTCACACTTTTTCGTGTTCGCACTTTTTCGTGTTCGAGCTTATTCGCGTTCGAGCTTTTTTCATAAACATACAGGTGTATATACAGCTGTTGCTTTTCGCAGCCATTCTCCGTATAATTGAGTCTACTTACTGCATATATATTTGCTTTAGGTCAGTGTATCGATATAAAGGAGTTATATGGACGCAGCCCGGAGACGCAGGAAAATATTGGACCTTATCACTCTTTCCGACACACGCATCACCGGCGGTGAGCTTTCCGTCCTGCTCGATGTTACCCGTCAGGTTATTGTGCAGGACATTGCCTTGCTTCGAGCCGGCGGCGCGCCTATTGTCGCAACGCCTTCCGGATATATGATGATGGACCCGATGGGCAGGACAAGGCCTATCCGGGTCTTTTTCTGTCGTCATGTGACCCTTGAACAGGCCGAGACGGAACTGATGCTGATTGTTCAGAACGGCGGAAGAATTCGTGATGTCGTTATTGAGCACCCGGTATACGGCGAGATAACCGGCACCCTGATGGTCAACAGCACGGAAGCCGTGAAGCATCTGATGGAACGGCTCAAACGCAAGGATTCCATGATGCTGTCCTCCATTACGGATGGGCGGCACATGCACACAGTAGAAGCAGGCAGCGAGGAAGCCCTTGATGTTATCGAGGAGAAGCTTCGTACAGCCGGCATTTTGACTTAGGATGATAAAGGAGAAGACAATTTGGAGCAGACAGCAGAAATCATGGAAATACTACGGCTCAAGAAAGAACATAATGCGGTCATTCTCGCGCACCTGTACCAATGGCCTGAAGTGCAGGATATTGCCGATTTTGTCGGCGATTCACTCGAGCTGAGCCGTAAGGCCAAAGACACCCAAAGTGATGTCATCGTCTTTTGCGGTGTCACGTTCATGGCCGAGACTGCCAAAATAGTTAATCCCGAAAAGATGGTTCTTCTGCCCGCACCGGAAGCCGGCTGCCCGATGGCGGACATGGTGACGGCCGGGGATGTAGAAAAGCTCCGGAAAGAACACCCCCGTGCAGCTGTCGTCTGTTATGTCAACTCAAGCGCCGAAGTCAAGGCGGTCAGCGATATCTGCTGTACCTCTTCGAATGCCGTAAAAGTTGTCGGATCATTGAAAGAAGATGAGATTATCTTCGTGCCGGACAGAAACCTCGGGCATTATGTCTCGACGTTTTTTCCCGAAAAGAAGTTCATACTATTCGACGGCTTCTGTCCGACCCACAATAAGATCTCTGTTCGTGATGTCGAGCAGGTACGGGCAGCACGACCGGATACGCCGATTCTCGTACATCCTGAATGCCGGCCTGAAATCCTGAATGCTTCTGATTTCATTGGAAGCACTGCGCAGATCATTGATTACGCCGTGAAGTCCGACAGCAGTGAATTGATTATCGGGACTGAAATAGGCGTCCTTCACCGGCTCCAGCTCCTCTGCCCGGACAAGCGTTTTTATTCGCTTCATCCGGCGATGGTCTGTCCGAACATGAAGAAGACAACCCTCGAGAATGTTCTTGAATCTTTGCAGAAGCTTCAATACAGAATCGAGCTTGACGAAAATCTGATGCAGAAAGCACTTATCAGCCTCGAAAGAATGCTGGCCCTATAAGTGTATAAGCCGGAGGGCGATATAATGAGACGTTACTTATTTAATGGCGGCATACAGGATGTAAAGCGACTCGATACGGATGTAATCATTGTCGGGTGCGGCGCGGCCGGACTCTATGCGGCACTGAACCTTGATCCGAAGATCGACTGTATTGTCCTGAACAAATCCGACGCGCAGCACAGCAATTCGATGTACGCCCAGGGCGGTATTGCCGCCGTCATTGAGCCGAACTTCCAGGAGGATACTCCGGAGCAGCATCTGGCCGACACACTTACCGCCGGCGCAGGGTTATGTGATGAAAAAGCCGTTCGTGTTCTTGTTGAAGAAGCATGGAGCAATATTGAGCGTCTTATTGCATTAAGTGTGCCCTTCGACCGGCGCGGCGGAAATCTTCTTCTCACAAGAGAAGGCAGCCACGGCAAAAACCGGATCCTACACTCCGGCGGGGATGCTACCGGACTTCATATGACCAAAAGACTCTATGAGACGGCCCTGGAGCGCACCAATATTACGATTATGGACAAGATGTTCCTGTCGGATATATTGACGGATAAAGACAGCGTAACCGGCGTTCTGACTCTCGACAGGGATAACGTGCCCTGCATAATAGCCGCCTCGAAAGTTATCATTGCTTCCGGAGGAATCGGGCGCGTATACCGCAACAGCACCAACGCCGTCGGCGCAACCGGAGACGGGATCGCTGCCGCAGCACGCGCGGGCGCGGTACTCAAAGACATGGAATTCGTACAATTCCACCCCACAGCCTTCATACATCCCAACAGTGAAGGCCGCTATTTCCTGATCTCGGAGGCACTTCGCGGCGAAGGCGCTGTTCTTAGAAACCGCAAAGGAAGTCTTTTTATGCAGGGCGTACATCCGCTCGCAGATCTGGCGCCGAGGGATATTGTCACGCGCGCGATTATTTCGGAGATGAAAGCAAGCGATATTCCTAACGTATATCTTGATATTACGGTGAAATCGAGAGATTTTCTTCAGAATCGTTTCCCGACGATTTATGCAGAATGCATGCGCCGCAATATAGATATTGCCAAGGACTGGATACCCGTCATCCCCATACAGCATTATTTTATGGGCGGCATCGCAACTGATCTTGACGGTCGGACCAACATTCCCGGACTATATGCGTGCGGAGAAGCAGCGTGCACAGGAGTACACGGCGCCAACAGGCTTGCAAGCAATTCACTTCTCGAATGCCTGGTGTTCGGAAGACGGTGCGCGCTCCATATCAGCAGTTCAGAAATATCGCAGCCTGATATTATGCCTATTGAATCCGCAATCCTTTCCAGCGCAAAGGGCGTGGATTTTGAATCATTCAGCAGTGAAATCCGCACTCTGGCCACACAGAAGTGCGGTATTATTCGCAGGGAAAAAGATCTGCTTGAAGCGCAGGCCAGAATCCGGAAAATCCACGCAGCACTGGATTCCTGCGTGCTTTTGTCACCCAAGGCCTTGGAAGCATATAACCAGTCGCAGATAGCCCTGGCTGTCATTGGAGCCAGTATCCTTAGAAAAACCAGCGTGGGCGCTCATTACAGATGTGAAGATGAAATTGAAGGAGGACGACAAGATGCTTACTAATTACAGCCTTGATGATTTAATCAGGAGATCCCTTGACGAGGATATCGGAAACGGGGATATTACCACCCTCTCCACTGTCAGCGAAGACACAATGACCGCGGGTTCTTTTATTGCCAAGGAGGACGGCGTGATCTGCGGACTTCCTCTTCTGAAGCGTCTCTTTGAGATGCTTGACCCTTCCGTCAAGCTGGAGATTCTTGTAAAAGAAGGCGATCAGATCATCAAAGGAGAGATAATCGCGAAGATTTCCGGTCCGGCCAGAAGTATCCTGACCGGCGAGCGTGTATCACTCAATTTCCTTCAGCGCCTGTCCGGTATCGCAACACGCACCCACGCGGCCGTCAAGGAGATAGCCGGAACACACGCCGTAATCGCTGATACCAGAAAGACAACACCAGGACTTAGAAGCGTCGAAAAATACGCGGTCCGCACTGGCGGAGGTTCCAACCACCGTTTCAATCTGGCCGACGGCATTCTGATTAAGGACAACCATATCCGTGCCGCAGGCGGAATAAGCCAGGCCGTCTCCAAAGCCCGTAAGATGGCGACGCATATGTTGAAAATCGAAGTCGAAGTTGAGACCTTCGCGCAGATAGAAGAAGCTCTGCAAAGCGGGGCCGACATTATCATGCTCGACAATATGAGCATCGAAGATATGACCGCGGCCGTCAGGATGATTAACGGCAAAGCGGTTGTCGAGGCGTCCGGCAATATGGGCGACAAAGATCTTCGCACCGTCGCACTTACCGGAGTGGACCTGATATCCGTCGGCGCGCTTACGCACACAGTCCGCGCACTCGACATCAGCCTGCGTTTTGCATAATTTGTATTCGCAGTAACTATTCGCTGTATCATCAAAAGGAGACTCATTCATGGATCTATCCATCTGCAATCTCGGACGCATGTCTTATGAAGAAGCACTGGCGCTTCAGTATGAACTGGTAGAAGCAAGGCAAAAGAACCTCATCGGAAATACTCTTCTTCTGGTCGAACATCCTCCCGTGCTGACGATGGGTACGCGCGCTGATCCCTCTAATATTTATCTTTCCCGCGAGCAGCTCGAAAAAGAAGGCGTAACGATATACGATGTCAACCGCGGAGGTGATGTCACCTATCATGGTCCCGGACAGATTGTCTGTTATCCGATTATCCAGCTGTATGATTTCGAAGGGGGCGTCCGCTGGTTTGTTAAAACTATGGAGGCTTCGCTGATTGACCTGCTGAAAGAAGAGTATGGTATCGAGGCGCACCTTCGACTAGACAAATATACAGGAGTCTGGGTCGGGGACAAAAAGATCGCAGCTTTTGGCATTGCCGTCAAGCAGGGCGTTACGATGCACGGCTTCGCCTTTAACGTTAATACGGATCTCTCTCATTTTGACTGGATCAATCCCTGCGGATTATCCCTGGGTGTTACTTCGGTTGCCGGGGAGCTCGGGCATGCGGTTGACCTTGATCAGGCTTTTGATCTCGTTGCAAAAAGCTTCGCCGGGCATTTCGGGTGGGATTCCAAATGGCTGAATCTGAAGGAATTACAGGCCGTAATGCAGGAAGGCGCTAATGGATAAGAAGAGATTTACGCCAAAACCGGATTGGCTTCGCGTCCAGTCCAACAGCGGCGAGACAAACAGAAGTGTCATGGAATTGATGCAGTCGCTGGATCTGCATACCGTATGCGAGGAAGCAGCCTGCCCGAATTGCGGCGAGTGCTTTGGCCGCCGGACCGC
>Ga0123338_10004506_pt1 | contig 12151 bp, 8 predicted proteins | sample grotaG_FD_89793 | JGI IMG/M metagenome (GOLD analysis project Ga0123338, IMG submission 89793) | Glacier valley bacterial and archeal communities from Borup Fiord, Nunavut, Canada, to study Microbial Dark Matter (Phase II) -... | ecosystem: Environmental > Aquatic > Freshwater > Ice > Glacier ... | reverse complement strand
TTCATCAAACCGAGCGCCTGCGTCGGTTGCGTCGATGAGAAGCGTACCGGTATCGGTCTATCCGTCTCGGGCAGGTCGAAGCTAGCAAACAGCGGATAGATCAGTGACCGTTTCAGATGCACATAGATACTGCGCCGATTGAGATCGTCCGGCTTCATCAGTTCGGTGTGCCAATCCGCGCCAGGTATTGACTGCCCCGCCAGTATCGCTTTCGGCATCTCTGGATAGATGCTCTCTCCGAACATCTTCAGGTTTAGATTGCCAGAGACCGCAAGCAGACTATCGCGAACCTCCTCGGCCGTCAGTCGCCGCATATCTAATCGCCAGAACAGGTCGTTCTGAGGGTCTCTGTCAAGCCCGATTTTGTTGGAACGTGAAGACTGTTTGTAGGTGTTGCTCGTCAGTATCAAGCGGTGGAGACGCTTCATACTCCAGCCCTGCGCAATGAACTCTTTCGCCAGCCAGTTCAGCAGTTCCGGGTGTGTCGGCGCTGCGCCCTGCAGACCGAAATCGTTGGGCGTACGTACGATTCCGCGCCCGAAATGGTGCTGCCAGAGGCGGTTGACGATCACCCGCGCCGTCAGTGGATTGTCGGGCGATGCCAGCCAGGCTGCGAGCGCAGTGCGTCGGCCCGTCGTCTTCGCGTTCATCGGTCGAGTGGGAACGCTCGCCATTTTGCCGCTGACGCAAACTGGAAACGCGGGCTCGACCCTCTCACCCGGAGTGGTGGGATTGCCGCGCAGCAGCACGAAAGTGTCCGGAGCTTTTGCTCCTGCTTCCGACACACAAAGTATCTTCTCGCCGGGCGGTTCCTGCACTGCAAGCGCCGTCTGTTCTTTCGTCAGCGCAGAGTACTTTGCTGCGCGATCCCCGCCGAGCAGCGGCAATTCTGCCGCGATCAGCGAAGGCAGACCCAGTTCAGAACAGTCGGACAGCGGCGAAAGCGGACGGCGGACAAATCCGGGTCCGCCCCATGCAAAGTTGAGACCGAAGGGAGGAGCTCCTTCGAAGTAATCGAGACGAAACGGAATGCGACCTCGAGCAAGATGCACGATGCCGTGCATCTCGTTGCCCTGACCGCCGCCCATATCTTTTTCGAGCAGTTTCTTGCCCGCGATGGTGAGGCGTGAGCCGTCGTCACTATCTAGGAAGAACGTGTAATCGCCTTCTTTCAGCACGTTCAGGAAGCCTTCGTAGACGAAGCCGAAGTTCTCGTCGCGTTTGCGCGGGCTCAGCGAAATAGCGCGCGTCGTCAGCGCTCCAACAGCCTCTGGTTTGATTTTGTCGAAATCAGGGATGTGGTCCCACGTTCCCTGGAAGTACCGATAATGCAGATCGCTGATGTCGTTCGGATCGAGCAGGCTGGGTCGCAGTTTTCGATACTCCGCCTCGATCAGTGCAATCTGTGCGGCGTTGGTTTTACGTTTCACATCCAGTTCGGCGGCTCCACGCTCGTATGCCAGCCGCTGTTCCGCTGTCGAAAAATAGGTCACTTCATCGGTGGGTCCGCCGTTCTTGAAGCGGTTGATGTTGTGAAAAAACGACAGGAACCGATAGTAGTCCTTCTGCGGGATCGGGTCGAGTTTGTGGTCGTGGCAGCGGGCGCAGTCGAGCGTCAGCCCGAGAAACGTCTGCCCTGTCGTCGCCACGAGGTCATCCATATCGTCGTATTCCGCCTGTTTCGCGTCGGCGGGTTCGTCATCCCAGATGCCGAGGCGATAGTAGGCGGTTGCGATCTGCGCGTCCCCTGTGGCGTCGGGCATTTCGTCGCCCGCGATCTGTTCGCGCAGGAAACGGTCGAAAGGCTTATCGTCGTTGAAAGCGCGTATCACGTAGTCACGGTATTTGTAGATGTGCGGTTTCGGGTTGTCGCGCTCGTATGAGTTGGTCTCGGCATAGCGTACGAGGTCGAGCCAGTGCCGTCCCCACTTTTCGCCGTAGTGCGGTGAGGCGAGCAGGCGATCCACCAGTTTCGCATAGGCGTCGGGAGATTTATCGGTGTCGAACGCCGCGACCTCCTGTGGTGAGGGCGGAAGTCCAATCAAGTCATAGGTGAGGCGGCGGATGAGTTCACGGCGTGGGGCGGTCGGCGCGGGCTTCAGCCCATTCGCTTCGAGGCGTTTGAGAATGAAGGCGTCGATCGGGCTGCGTACCCATCCTGCAAGTTTCGTTTTCGGAACGCCGGGGCGAGTCAGCGGCTGGAACGCCCAGTGTTGCTTACCTTTTTCTATCAGGCTGAGTGTCGCGATGGGCTTCGCGCTGCTCCATTGTGCTCCTGCCACGACCCAGGCTTCGAGTGCGGCGATCTTATCGTCGGAGAGTTTTGCGCCGAGCGGCATACGCTGCCCGCCGCCTTCGCCTTTGACGCGATTGAGCATCTCCTGCGCCTTCGCGAGAGGCATGGCTACATCGAGTCGCAGACCTCCCTGCGGCGCTTCTTTGCCATGACAGCCAATGCAGAACGTCAGCAGCATCGGACGAATCTTAGTCTCGAAAAGCGGCGAAGTGGATGAAGCGGGGGCGGGGGCAGGCGCCGATTTGTGTGTCTGTGCCTGCGCGCCGACCGAGGCGAACGACACGAGCCAGAGAATAAACGACAGCAAAGTCGTCCGTCGAGTCGCTTTTAGGAGTCGAAATAGTAGGTTTGATTTCACGTGTCGTGTCGGTCCTGTGCGTGTCGCGCACGGCATCCCTGTCAGGTCTCAGGAAGTTATGTATAGCTCGACACCGAATCGGGCAAAAAGTGACGGAAAAATGCCCCTGCCCGAAATCAGGCAGGGACGTTTAATGAACCTTCAGCAAAAGCAATCAAATGAATCATACCTCAGCAGCAAATCGCGTGTATGAACTCAGGCTTCGTGCTGGATCAGGCTGTGGTATTCGCCGAAGCCATCGAGCATCGCCGTTTTGGTCGCTACTGATCCCATATTTTCGTCGAAATGCTGTACGTTGCCGAGCGCAGTCACGCAGGTCTGAAAGATCGGCTTACCGTCGGGGCGCTTTGCTGTCAGCACGTCGCGAAGCAGTGCACGTCCCGGCAGACCGGATGCCTTGAGCTGGTCCTGACGCGCATTATCCTTACGCATCGTACCCATACCATAGGCGCATATCTTCATTGCCGTCATTGCGATGCCAGCTTTGCTGGCTTTGGCGAAGATCTCCATATCTTCTTTCTTCATTCCATACGTCACCTGTACCTGCATTGCATCGATCAGACCCGAGTCTATCTCTGCCTGAATCATCTCTGGATAAGGTATGAAAGGATGTTGGGACACGCCGAAGTATTTGACCTTGCCTTCTTTTTTGAGACGCTGAAAGGCACGGTAGGTTCCAGTCTGCGTCTTGAAAACATTGACTGATTTCCAGCCATAATGGGCACGGAATACATCGTAGTACTTCAGACCGTTCGCGTTCAATGACGAGATGACCTGATTATAAGCGTTGTCATAGTCATCCGGGTTTTCCGGCGTCGAGTCGACAGTGATATCCGTGTAATAAGATTCACGCGGCAGTTTAGCGATTTCGGAAGGAACATTGCCTTTCCAATAGCCTGCTTTGTGGATAAAATTGCAGCCGAGCGCGAGCGCCGGACCGAACAGTTCTGGATTCCAGTCCTGGCACATTGTCACAGGGGTGACTTTCATCTTGCCCAGGCGTGTCCCGAACTGAACTTTCGGCATCTTGCCCATACCGTCGACGAGGGCTTCGGCGGCTTCTGCCCGCTGTGTGCTGGTCAGGTTCATGCCTGTGAACGCAGCGGTCATCAGACCGGTTCCCGCGGTGGTCGCAACGGAAAGAACGCGCATAAAATCGCGGCGTGACAGGGGATTATCCTGGCTCTGCGCTTTAAGGCGGCTCAATTGATCTTCGTGTTCCATACCTCGCACTCCTTTCGCACCAATGGTGCTGACAAACAGGCTTTGATTACGAACAGAGGGTAAATTGGTATTCGATCAGACAAAAACGGTCGATGTGCTGGCACGCTCGATCGCGTGGTCGAACTCGGATGATTGCAGCATTTCGCCAAGCCGCGCAAAAACTGGAATTGGTGCGGCTGTACGCGCTGTGCCGACGGGCTCTCCGGTCCGCAGATTTCGCATTGCAGCCCAGTGACCGTCTGCCTCCTGCAGCGTCACGAATATATGTGCCACATGCAGCACTTTGCTCCGCGCGGAAGTGTCGCCATCGGTTACCATATCGAGCAAGGCATTCATATCTGCAATGATAGTTTCGGTCGACACGACTTCCTGACCTTCGAAAGAGACAGGAAAGTTCGGGCAAGCCCAGTCCGGTGAGGTCCATTCCATTTTGGGTGCCCTTCCTGCTGCAAGGTCAGTCCCAGATTGGACGCCAGTTGCGCGGGTATTTTGTCAGCTCGTTCAGACGCTCGACTTCCTCAGTGGCAAGGCGATAACCCGATGTGCCCAGCAGGTCAGTCAGCTGTTCGGGCGTATTCGCGCCGATGATCGGCGCGGTCATCACAGGGCTGTCGAGCAGCCACGCAAGCGCTGTCTGTGCAACAGTCTTGCCATGCGCTTTCCCGATTTCATCCAGCGCATCGATGATCGTCCAGCCGCGATCGTTACCGTAGCTGCTCATGTTGCCGCCAGCGCGTACGCTGTCCGGCTGCGGACTGTCACGTCTATATTTACCGGTCAGGAACCCACCTGCCAGCGGGGAATAGGGGATTACGCCAAGCTCGTAGTGCTTGCAGAACGGTCTGGCTTCGATCTCGAAACCCGCCCGTTCCATGAGAGAATACTCAGGTTGATAGGTCTCGAACCGCGCGAAATTGTGCTTCGCAGAAGCAGCCGCCGCTTCCATCAAGCGCCATGCCGGATAGTTCGACGCGCCGATATAACGCACCTTCCCCGCTTTGACCAGATCGTCGAGTGCAGAAAGTGTCTCTTCAATCGGCGTGTTCAAATCCGCCCAGTGGCATTGATACAGGTCGATATAGTCCGTCTGCAGGCGGCGGAGGCTGTCGTCACAGGCACGGAAAATGCGGCTGCGCGACAGTCCCTCACCATTCGGACCGCTCCACATTTCGCCGCGCACTTTGGTCGCCAGTATCGTGTCCTGTCGGCCGCCTCGGGCTGTCAGCCAGCGACCGATGATCTCCTCTGTTTTGCCGGCATAAGCAACATCGCCAGCCCAACTGGTATAGATGTCCGCAGTGTCGATGAAGTTGCCGCCCGCTTCCATGAATGTATCCATAACGCGGAAAGAGGTCGCTTCGTCGGCAGTCCAGCCGAACTGCATGGTTCCAAGACAGATTTCCGACACTTTGACGCCCGTGCGTCCCATTTTCCGATATTCCAACTATGCCTCCAGTGTGTTTGTACAATGCTTCTCCACCCCTTCTTGCGTGGAGGGGCGGAGATATCGAGGTTATGGGTTGGGATTCGGGTTGTAGGCGCCCTGCTGCGAGGCGGCTCCCTGCGGACCCTCCTGACCGATATGCTTCTCAAACTCTTTGACAGTCGGGGCGTATTCCGCGTCCTTCCCCATCTCCTTGCGAGTATCCCAATCGCCGCGCAGGAAGCCATCGAGCGGTCGCTCACGCGGCTCTTTGTACTCGCGATCCTCCTGGAAAGTATAGACGACGATCGAGTGATCAGGCAGCACAGGGCAGTGATATTCGCAAATACCGCAGCCTGTGCAAAGTTTTTCATCGACCGTTGGCACACGCTTCATGCGACCGCGATTGTCTTCCTTACCGTTAGCGTCCTTGTGGTCGAGTGCGATCCCAGGGTCTTTGGGCAGCTTATCGTCGAACGTGTCCTTGAAGATCACTGCCGAGTAGGGGCAGACTTCCGCGCAAACGATACAGTCGCGCCCGCCATTGTAAGCCACGCAGGTGGACTGGTTGACATTTGCCAGGCCCATCTTGATCTTATACCGCTTATCCTGCCAGGTGAACGGACGGATCGCGCCGGTCGGGCAGACGTCGCCGCAGCTCGTACATTTTTCGGCGCAGGGTCCGATGCTGGGAACGAGAATCGGTGTCCACAATCCCTGCAAGCCTGTCTCGAATGTCGCGGGCTGGAGGGCATTGGTCGGGCAGACCTTCATGCACTCCGCACACCGCGTACAGGCAGAGAGAAACGCGCCTTCGTCGAGCGCACCGGGCGGACGCATCGAGCGGTTGTTGCGCGGATAGCGGCGCATCTTGCCCTGATATTCGCTCGCGCTCGCTTTGGTTGCCGTGCCCCACAGCATTCCTGCACCTACAGCGGCGATCACGCGGCGACGACCGAGGTCGATTTCAGTCTGCGGTTCAGGGCGTGGGGCAGTGCCTTTTGCTGCCATGCCGAGCGCTTCTTTGATGCCGGCCGGTACTTTCGCCTGTATCTGAATCACATCCGTCGGGCAGATCGTCTCGCAGCGGAAACACTGGATGCACTCGCTGATGCTGTGCATTTCCTCCTGAGTCGCCTTTTTATCGAGGTTATCGTAGCATCCCATACGCGACTGCACTTCGCACTTCTTGCAGTGGATACAGCCGTCCATTTTGATGTAGTGGCGCAGCCAGGACACGCGTGACAACACAGCCAGCAGTCCGCCATACGGACAGAGGTTGCGACACCAGAAGCGCTCCTGGAAGCCAGACAGCGCAATGACTCCGACGAACATCAGCAGGACAGGCACACCGTTCCAGAAGTGCATCATCTGGAGGTGCCAGTTGTCCATGTTTCCGCCCAGATTATAGACGACATGACCGAGTCCGACCTTGTCTCCCACCCCGAGCATACCGTTCCAGATGTAGGCAACGGGCGCATAGACACAGAAGGCAAAAGTGCGCGTGATCAGCGAAATCGGGTCGCCGAATGTCAGTATATCGACGCCGAAAACGACTGCGCCGAGCCCGACGAGCAGATAGATGTACTTCCAGTTTCGGAAACGGCGTGTGTCGCTCCGCTTTTTCGTATAGAACAATCGTCCCTTACGATAAAGCAATTTATCGCCGATGTCGATCGCGGTCCCGAGCGGACAAATCCAGCCGCAGAAGATGCGTCCTCCCCACAGCGTGAGCAGTAGAATGAACAGTCCTGGACCGATCGCGTAAACCGCGACTCGGTGCGAAGCGATCCCGTTCTTGAGCGTGTTCAGGAAGTCCATCGTCATGAACAGGTTCTTCGGGATGCCCCACGCCATCTGACTCGAAGCGGTGGTGAGGAAGAAAAACAGTACGAACAGCGCGAACGTGAAAATCTGAATGCTTCGCCGAATCATCACGATCCGATGTGCGGCAACGTTCCCTGGCGCTTCCTTCATGCGCCGTTTCTGCTCGGCAGTGAATTTCGCCTGTGCGCTGCCTCCCGAACCGAGATCGCCGATGCCGATCGTGCCGACATCCGCCATTTTGATTAGCGTCGGGGAGGGAGCGTTGGTCGGAGCGGTTCGGGGAGGCGTAGGGACTGGTGGTATCGGAGGAGTGGTTCCACGCCGAATCACCCCGATATCTGCCACACGAACAACATTCTGTTGCGCGTTCGTTTGTGGTTTACGTCGCCGCACGCCGCCGAAGCCCTGCGGCATTTGCTGCGGTATATCCGCCATGTTAACTTACTCCATGTATCGAAAAAAGTCTTGGCCGTTCGACCAGAACAATTATTATTGGTGGCGTGTCAGCTTTGTGAGGGAAATAATTTGCTGATAACGACCGAGAAGCCGGGCAGAATGTCCGCACTGTCGAGCAGTTCATTCTCGGTGAGCGTTTGAGGTGTTGTGTTCGGACGATAAACCGTCAGCGTTTTCGCCTTTGGATCGGCAGTCCACACGAGCTTTACACCCGCTTCCAGCCACATCTGCACCTTTTCTGTAATCTCTCGCTTGGAATCGCCAGGAGAACGCGTTTCAAGAACGATATCCGGCATTACAGTCGTATAGCCTGTTGAATAGGGATTCGGCAGTCTCTCCTTGAGGTAGAATGCCCAGTCTGCTGCCAGTACAGTATCGAGATCCCGCGAAATCGTGACACCGAGATCACCGACGAATCCTCGTCCAAGGTCGTGCTCGATTGCGAATGACATAACATAGTCTGCTACACAGTTTGTGACATCGCCATGAGCCATATTTATCGGGGACATCGCTTTTAGTTCTCCTGAGAGCAGTTCATAGCGAAGTCCCTCGTGCGATAAGCGTTCGAGGTCGGCAATCGTACTTATTTTGTGTTTTTGTAGCGCGCCGACAGTCATCATTCCACTCCAAAAGTGTCACACGGCAATCGCAGAATACCAAAATCATGCGCCCTTTGCACCTGCCACCTCACGGATGTTCAACTGGCTCGTATCGATCTGACCACGTCCGAGACTGTTGGCGAGCACGAGGTGATTGACCTGATCCGGCGTGATGCCCTTGACCGTCAGAAACTGGCAGCAGTAGGAATCGAGCGCGACAGGGTCGATGCCCGCGACCACTTTGTGCGGCGTCGTGACATCGCCAGGACCTTTGGGACCGCGAGTCTGCAGAGCGCGGGTCGCGTCGGTAACGATCAGCGTTGGCTTGACGAACATATTTAGTTCGGCGATACAGTCGTGCAGACCGTACCGATGATAATCCTTGCGGTTCCAGATACAGCCCATTAGCTTCTTCATCGCGATTGTGATCACAGCCGCCTCGTGGTCTTTGACCACTGGATTGACGATGAAACAGTCGGCTTCGATGATGTCATGGGGAAGGTGCTGATCGATCTGGTTGAAATGGTGTTTCGGGTCGTAGACCAATCCATCGGCTGTCATTTTTGGGACGGCGGACGGAATATCGACCGCTTTATACATCGTGATCTCGGTCGGCGACAGCAGTTTGGCTTTCGTGCCGAGCACTGCCTTGTTCGCGCCGCAAATCTCGAAGGCGAGCTTCCAGTCGTCGAGCGTGTAGTCGATGCAGGTGATGCGCGACGCTCCGGCTCGCTCGCACAACTGAACGAGGCGACGTAACACGTCCGGGTGCGTTGCGGCGGCTTGCTCAGGCGTACGCATCCAGCCCATATTAGGCGTGATGACCACTTTATCGCCTTTTTTGACGAACTTTTCGATGCCGCCCAATTCATTGATTGCGCGTTCGGTTATATCACCGTAGCTTTCCGGGTTGCCCTCGACGCAGACGATATCGGGCGTGGTAGGCGCAGCTTTGGCGGGCGCACGAATGCCTTTCGGCTTCGCGAATTCTTCATGCTCGATATAAGTCAGGCCGTAAAGACCGCCAAGCAGCGCCGTGCCGCCCGCGATCTCGACAAACTTTCGTCGTGTCGCTTTGCGCTCCTCAGCATCCGGCACACGTTTTGCGACAGCCGGTACAGGCGACGGCACTGTCTCGGACATATTCTCAGCGGCTCCCGAATCTTTTTCTTCCGACATCACTGCCTCCTCGAATACAGCCCTGTGTAGGCTGTCATTCGGCATACGTCCGAACTAGCATTTGCTGCCCGAACGGCATCGCCAATCTCAATACGTGTTTATTGAAGTGTTCGTCAGCCGAAACAGTGCCCATCGGCAGATTATATCATACTGACGATTCAGACCGGAACTGGTTCTGCACAACCTGAATCAAATCCGTCCTCGATCGTAACCGGTCACTCCTCGCACAGCGCCATTTGCTATCGGTTGGCGTAGCTGTTTATCGAACATGTCGTTAAGGAGGCATAAGCTAACGAAAAGTGTGTTCTCTCCACCCCCTCCTTCCGAAGGAGGGGGTGGAGAGTGGTGAGTGTTACCGTTCTGCTGATATTGAGGCATCTGCGACAATGCCGAGTGAAGCTGCAAGTTCAGCCATAGTCTGCTTCTGTTTGGCTACACAGGCAAAAGTGACAGTGCCGTCTTCTTTTTCGAAGACCATTACATTCAAAGTATTCCACTTATTGGTGTAGGTGTACTGGATCTTCCATGGTTCAGTGTCAGGCAGTATGAACTCATCGCATTTGAAAGTGTTCTGATCTAAGACGGAATCGGTTCCCCCAGTAGCATTCGCATATCGGCTGTATTTTTGATCTGATCTGTGATCAGCTTTGCGGCAGCCTGCTCAATTGGATCGGGCTGTGTGAACATTGCCTGTCGCCTGAATTCAGGGAGTTTCCGCCACAAAAGAAACAAAAACGCATCCGCAAAATTCCACTATGCCCGGGAGTGCCGTACGCAATCGAGTATTCATTCAATATGATGTCATGTTCGATTGGGAACGCTGGCGCGCCAGCATACCTCTCAGGAACTCCACAAATGCAGGGTGTGTCCATCAGATTTCTCCTCGACTTTACGAGCGACCGAAAATCTACACGACTTCAAACTCCAGCCTGTTGCTGAAATGCTGCCTGCGAGCCTATATTTTGGCTACGGCGGATTTGACGAGGGCAAGCGCGCTTGCCGGGTCTTTTGCCTTGCGAACGCCGACGAGGTACTTCCCTTTGACCGCAGTCACGACCTGACCGCCAAACTTCGTTCGCACTGCCACGGCACTGTCGCCGACGCCCTTCAACGCTGCAGGCTTTGCGCCGAGCGCAAGGTTGACGGGTTTGGTCAGATAAGCTTGAAATTGTGCGAATGCGCCCTTCGCGGCGGCAGGAGAGCCCATATCCGCAATGAACAGTTCTGCCTGTTGACCTGCAGATGGGTAAGTCGCTGTAACGCCGTTCTTGATGAAAGACTGTGCGCCGATATTCTCTCGCTGATATTTTTCGCTGTGCGGCAGGCGTCCGGGCGGCAGCAGCTTGAGCATAGCCGGAGGCTGTGTCGCGCCTGGAAGTTTCGCTGCTATCGCCTGCGCGATCTGCGGCATCGCCGTCTGGAAGTTCGCGGGCGCTGGCGAAGCTGTAATCGTCACGACAACATAGTAGGGACCTTTCCAGAAACTCAGATTGTCATGCGTAACGTTGCCCTCGCCGCCGATTTTGATGACTTTGGCGGTTTTAGCGCTGGGACTGAGCTGGAAGGAGTAGTAGCCATACGAATCGAGCGGGCTGCCCATCTCGAAGATGTCAACAGTGATCAGCTGATTGCCCTGCCCGTTGGGAGCGTATTCGGCATAGGTACACTGCTTGAACTGATAGCGCTTGACCGATTCCGCCTGACCATCGATATGATTATCCAGTGTCCCAGGATTGAAAGTCTGCACCGCTCCATGAATCTTGAAGCCTCCTGCCGAAGCGGGAAGCGCGGCTCTGCCATCGGCTTGCGCCAACCTGGGCGCGGCAACGAAACTACTGGCAAGCATACCTATCGCAAGAACTACACTCAACTGCGACAAACCATTTCTCAACATTCCTATGCTCCTGAACGAACTGTTTTGATTCGATTCCAAAACCACTTGAAAACTTTACTCTTCACACTCCCCCTGAGCCGCCTCTGTCGATGCTTCGAGAGGAGGGAAGGAAGATCGAATTTTGTGATAGAGTCAAGAGTTGTGCAAAAACTTTACTGCCTCTAAAAGCGTACCTTGAAACGATGCAGATCGATCGCAAAACATTCATTTTTAGACGCTGCACTTCTGCTGATGTTGCAGCAATAGAGTCTTGAGCGCGCCGGACAGTCGGCAATTCAGCCTGTCATACCAGAACCACGCGACGAAAGTATGGTTGAATTTACTGCATTGCAGGGCGAATGTCAATTCGATTGGACAGTTATTCGATAGCGTTCGGTAAAGTCACGAACCACTTTTGTCAGCGCGGGGTCGAGGCGGGCGAAAACTTCATGCTGAATATTCGTCGACACGCCGCCATAAAACGCTTCCGCGACTGCACCCGCCATACTCGCGATTGTGTCGCTGTCCCCGCCGATCGAGACCGCCTTTCGAACGCTGTCTTCGAAACTATCGCTCTCCAAAAAAGCGATTATTGCCTGCAGAACCGATCCCTGGCAGGAGACATTGAAAGTGTATGTCTCGCGCAGGTTCGCTATGGTCTCGTCTAAAGCGTAGGCGAATTCTGCTTCTGTGTAAGCTTTGATCTCCGCTTTGCTGCTTCCTGTACGCGCCATGAACACCGCCGCTGCGATTGCTTTTGCCCCTTTGATTCCTTCGGGGTGATTGTGCGTCACGGCTGCGCTGGACTCTGCCGCAGCAAGCACTTCGTCCAGAGATTGATACGCCCAGGCGACCGGACTGACTCGCATTGCAGAGCCATTGCCCCAGCTATTGTAGGGCTCCGAATCCGACGAAC
>Ga0123338_10004505_pt1 | contig 12154 bp, 14 predicted proteins | sample grotaG_FD_89793 | JGI IMG/M metagenome (GOLD analysis project Ga0123338, IMG submission 89793) | Glacier valley bacterial and archeal communities from Borup Fiord, Nunavut, Canada, to study Microbial Dark Matter (Phase II) -... | ecosystem: Environmental > Aquatic > Freshwater > Ice > Glacier ... | reverse complement strand
TGTTATGAAACGCATCGCGAAAACAGAGTGTGCGGTCAGTCCGATCATTACGATGGCAACTCCATGGAACTACCGAAACAAAGTTCAGGTACCTTTTGCGGTCGATAAGAACGGTCTTTTGATCAGTGGTTTCTACCGTGCTCATTCACATGATATCCTGCCTTTCAGCGATTGTTTTTTACAGCCTTCCGAACAAAACAATATCTTAAAATATATCCTCGATTTCTACAATTCCAGAGAATTAAAACCGGAAATGCTGAAAACCGTTTTATTGAAGAAAGCGTTCGCCACGGATGAATGCATGGTCGTTCTGATCACCAACACTTGGGATCTGACACAGCGCAAACAATTGGTCGAAGGTTTATTGGAAACATTCCCGAATATCAAGTCAGTCGTTCAGAACCTGAATAACCGTAACGATAATGTTCTTTTAGGTAATGAAGACAGATGTTTGACGACGCAATCAACGATCACCGATCAACTGGGTGATTTCAAATTCCAGATCTCCAGTAAATCATTCTACCAAGTCAACCCGATCCAAGCCAAAGTTCTGTATGATCTGGCCGCTGAATTTGCGGAGTTGAAAGAAACCGATACTGTCATGGATCTGTTCAGCGGAATCGGCACGATCGCTATTTGGGTCAGCCGTAAAGTAAAAGAAGTACTGGGTGTCGAGATCTTGCCGCAAGCGATCCAAGACGCTAAAGCCAACGCAGCCATCAACCATATCGAAAATATCACTTGGTTCAACGGAGATGCCGCCGGCATCAGTGCTCAGTTAAGCGAAGAAAACAAAAAGATCGACGTTATCATCGTGGATCCTCCGCGCAAAGGTCTTGATGAATCCACGATCGAATCGATCGCAGCGATCCAAGCCGAGCGTTTAGTCTATATTTCATGTGATCCGGCTACCTTAGCCAGAGACATCAATCTCCTTCAAACAAAGGGTTATACTGTTAAGAAGATCCAAACGGTCGATATGTTCCCGCAGACTTATCATACTGAAAATGTATGTCTACTGGAAAAATAGATCATGGAAGGTGTTGAACGAAATAAAGTGATTTTAGTGTCTTACAATGAAGAATGGAAGACTGAATTCAATCGCGTTAAGTTTGTTTTGATGCAAATTCTCGACGTAAAAGGCGAAGATATTCAACATGTTGGTAGTACCGCAATCCAAAGTATCGTCGCAAAACCGATTTTAGACATTGCGATTGAAGTCGAAAATTTTTCTTCGCTAAATATCGACGGAATGAGAGAGCTTGGTTATGACTATCGTCACGAAGCCGGAGTGCCCGGAAGACAATTGTTTGTATTGAGAGGAATCGAAGAAAGATCGATTCATCATATCCATTGTTTCGAAAGAAGTGGTAACGGATTTCAGGAACAGTTATTTTTTCGTGATTATTTGATCAATCATCCGGATATGGCGCAGCAATACAACGAAATGAAAATCACTCTAGCGCTAAAGTATCCGAATGATCGAAGTCAATATACAGTAGGAAAAGACGAGTTTATCCAATATGTTCTTGATCAAATGTGAAATAATAGCAACAGTCGCTAATTATTATACTAATAAGCTTTTGGCCTATAGTTGACTTTCATAAATCAAATAATGTAAGACTAAAAGATAGAGCGGAATATTCTTAATGTTATTTACGCGAGGTACGTTATGAAAAGAAAATACTCTTTATCCATGTTTCTGCTTGGATTGTTGCAAACAGCGATTCGGTATTTCTTACTTTTGTTAATCGGAATCGTATTTTTAATTGTCGGAAATTTCGGAATCAAAGTCCTCAAATCGATGGGACTTGCGACGATCCTTTTCTACGCTATATTATGCTTTGTTGAGCAATTGAAAATACGTTCGATGAGTTTGAAACAAAGCGATAACCAAGAATTCAATGAACTTATGGATTCCATCCTTGGGATAAATAGTAATAATGATAAAGATCCCGTGAATTTTGAAGAACTTATTAAAAGAAAAAATGACCCTTCGAACAAAGTTGATGACGAATAAAGTCTATCGCATAGCCAGTTGTCATTGTGATCCACAATATAGTTGAAAACTGAACAACATTGGAGCTGAGCAGCGACAAGGATTGTACAGTATAAACTGTAAATAAGTTTTTTTCCAATTTGAGTTGAAGTTTTCCTAACTATCTCTCAAGATAATCGGATATTATTTTCGCACAAGTTTTCGCACCATTTTCGGTAGCGATGTTTTCGGCCAGAGTTTTTGCGTTTTTTACAACCTCATCTTTCAGAGCAAATTGGATAGCTGACGATAGCTTATCAGCTGTTAGATGCTTGCGGTAAATGGGTTCTGTACCAACACCTAGATCATATGCTCTATGTGCCCATGCAAATTGGTCATTAGAAAATGGAATAATGATACTGGGAATACCGGCTTTAAAACCGGCAGCCGTAGTGCCTGCACCACCATGATGACAAACGACGGAAACACGTTCAAATAACCAACTGTGAGGTATGCTATTAATCGCCAGAAGATTTTCTGGAAGATTGTCAATAGCACCCATTCCGCATAGAATCCCTCTCTTACCGGATTTTTGAAGCGCATCAATGATAATTTTGATGGTCTCTTCTTTATGTTTACTGTCAAAAACACTTCCAAAACCAATGTAAATAGGCTTTTCACCAGACTCCAAGAAATCAGAAAGTTCTTTTGATGGGGTATAATCAATTATTTCCTCTACAAACCAATAGCCGGTTTGATGTATATTTTCGTTCCAATCATTTGGTCGTGGGAATACAAAGTTACTGCATGAGATGATAGCAGGATGAGTTTTATCGATCTTTTCAAATGGGCTACCAAAATCCTCCGGGAATTTACCATATTCTTTTTTGAAAAAAGCAATAATACCGGTTTTCCCAGCCATCCAAAGCATGCCTTGCAATAGTTTATAACTTAATGCTTTTGGCATTTTGGTTTTTCCATAGGCAATGAGTGAAGCAAATTCTTTGGTTTTGTGCATAGGAAATGGAGCGGCCAATATTGAAGGGATGCCCAGTTCTATCCCTGCAAAATAACCAATCGAACACCCCGGATGGTACACAATCAGGTCGCTACCTTTACAAGAAAAAAACATTTCTTCCGTTAATCCGATCACATATTTCTTCATTTTATTGAAGGTCAGCAACATTTTTAGCGGATTATCAGAGGATTGGGCCTCTTGAATCAATTTAGGATCAATATTAGCAGACTGATAATCAACAGATAAAGGATAAAAATCAATGCCATATCCTTTTATAAAATCTTCAAAGCTTTTTCCACCAACAATTTGAACTTTTCTTTCAAGTTTTTGTAGTTCTTGAGCAAGGGCAATATAAGTTTGAAAATCGCCACGGGAACCTGAGCACAGTATCGTAATCATAATTCTTCCTCCTTGATAAATCCAACATCGTGTTGTATGATTCGATTATAGAATCTAAGCGAAACATAATCAACCAACAATTGGGTTGTAACTGTCGGATTCGAAATTCGAGGGTGGATATGAACAAGAGAAAAGAAATTACATCACAAACAAAACAAAATCTGATCGATGCATTTTGGATACTATATTGTGAAATGAGAATTGAAAAGATAACCGTAAAAGATATTACTTATAAAGCGGGATATAATCGTGGGACATTCTATGAGTATTTTAAAGATGTTTATGATGTTTTGGAATATATTGAGAGTTCTTTAGTGCCAACAATCCATGAACTTCCGCCTATTTTAATAGGATCAGAAAGGTACGGATTGCCTATGGACACATTTTTTGAACTCTATGAAATGAATAGCAAATACTTTTCTGTTTTACTTGGAGATAAAGGTGATCCCGCTTTTGCAAGCAAGCTGAAAAGCTCAATTAAACCTTTAATTATTCAAGAATTCACCAATGAATCTGATGATGTTAAAAAAGAACTAGAATATATTTTGGAGTATACTCTATCAGCTATGATTGGAATAATGAGCTATTGGTTTAGACAATCAGACAGGATTTCAAATGAAAAATTACATGAATTAATAAATAAATTAATGGAACAAGGTGTAATGAAACAACTCCCTATTTATAGGAAACCTGGTGATGGTAAATAGTGAGTCTTTACGGCTTATTTGAATCTAGACAAAGATGATACTACAAAGTTCGTATGAGAATGTTCATATCTATACGATGAAATGGATCGTTTATTCTAGCAGAGAGCGAGATTGGGTTTTTACTGAGGCTTCAGTGGCTTCTCACGACATCCTTTCATCTACTCAAGTACATCGAAGTAATTTCACTTAATACTCGTAAGTAGTCTATAAAGGAGGGCGGAAAGAGTGGTCAAGTTATACATTCCTAAAAAAAGATATTTAGTCAAAAATCAATACGATTTAGTTGATCAAGAGGGACATTTAGTTTTTCGGCACCATTCCAATTTCTTTCGTACAAAACGGTTTATTGTAAATTCTGATAATGAAGTTATTCTCAATTCAAATATGTTTTTTGGATTAAGAGAGAAACATGTAATAACCCGGAAGAATGAGTTTATTGCTTTCGTATCATATAAATCTATATTGGGAAAAGAAATATTGATTTCGAAAGAAGGATTTAAAGTTAACATAAATAAAATAATGGAGTTTGCGATTTTGAGGAACCAGGAAGAAGTACTTAGAATCTCGAAGAGTGATCGAAATGGTTTCTCATATATGGTTATTGTCAAAGAAGAGATGATGAATTTTTTGATTATGGTAACGTTTACAATTATAGTGATGTTAGACAGATTATCTCCTTTTTAATGATATGTTGTGAATTCGATCCACATGGAGACTATAGCCCTGTTACATCGAATTTTAGAATTTATGAATATAAAAAACAATTAAAATTACCTATGTTGCATTAACATAGGTAAATTTATTATAAAATTACCCACATAAAATTGACGTGTGTAAAAAATAGTGATAAACTTCTTATATCGAGGAGGTATGTGTATGAATGAACAAAAATTACCCATGTTACCACCAAGCGTTGAGTTGGAAACAAAAAAAGTACTTAAACAATTGGCAAAAGCAAATCGTGCATTAGCGGAATTGAAAGGATATGCAGACACAATACCCAATAAAAATATCCTAATTAGTGCAGTCATGATAAACGAATCAAAGGACAGTTCTGAAATCGAAAATATTATAACCACACATGATGATTTATATAAAGCGATTAGTGATGTGAGCGGTGCGAGTCCAGAAGCAAAAGAAGTTGCCAATTATAGGACGGCATTATGGCAAGGATATGAAATTGTAAAGAAAAGTGAACTGCTTACGATAAATATGATTGTTGAGATTCAAATCGTAATTGAAAAGAATCGTGCTGGGATAAGAAAATTACCTGGTACGGTGCTTAGAATTGAACGAACTGGTGAAATCGTTTATACACCACCAGAAGGCGAAGATGAAATCAGAACATTGCTGAGTAATCTTGAAAAGTACATCAACGAAGATCATGATGATATCGACCCGTTAATTAAATTGGCAGTTATCCATTATCAGTTTGAGAGCATTCACCCTTTTTATGATGGTAATGGAAGAACGGGAAGAATTATCAATATTCTTTATTTGGTATTGAAAGAACTGCTTGATAGCCCTATTTTATATCTTAGCGGTTACATCATTAGAAATAAATCAGAATATTATAAGCTTCTTCAGGAAATACGAATGAAGGATTGTTGGGAAGACTGGATTGTCTTTATTCTTCTAGGTATTGAAAAAATGTCAGAAGAGTCATTGAAATTAGTGAAAAAAATCAATGCTGAAGTAAAAAAAATGAGCATTGAGATTAAGGAAAAACTTCCGAAAATCTACTCAACAGAATTAATTAATCTATTGTTCTATGAGTTTTATACAAAAACCGTTTATATTGAAAATGGGTTAGGTGTAACAAGAAAAACAGCAGCAACTTATCTGTCAGCTCTTGAAAAAGAAGGATTTCTTGTTTCAGAGAAAATAGGAAAGGAACGAGTTTATCAAAATAAAAGATTATATGATTTGGTTAGGTTCAATTATTAAAAAGAATAACTCAATTTCTGACAAGGAACCACCAGTTCCCACGGCATCATTATTGGCTACTATAGGCATGTTGAGCCAGGGGGTCTTATTAACACGTTAAAAACGGAGATAAATTTAGTTAGTCTATAATGTATTCATTGCGTTTAAAATCTAAATAGGAAAGAAAATGCTTGATGAAAATAAACGAAATAGAAGAAATGATGACGATTAAAGGTTTCTCCGAAGACCTTTTTTCAGAATATGTTCTTTCTCTAAAAAGAGTTAAAAGCGGCTCTTTAAAATGCCAACATTGTTATTCTACAGCTTCAAGATTAAAATCGACAGATTTTGAAAAAGCGATTCAACTAATTCAATTTGGAATTGATAATTATGCAGAAACTTGGTTTGATCTTTGGAGTTCACTCTATAAAATGGCGATTCTCTACGACAAAAATAGATTGTGCGATAAAGCCAAACAAATTTATCTTGATATGCTGGATACTCTTGAAGGTTCAAGGAGGGCAAGCTATGAATTGCATATTTATTTTGAATTACTTCGCGTGGAAATGCATCTGTCACATTTTACATACTCGAAAGATATAGAAACTTATTATCAATTCGCGATTAAAATCAACAAATTCGCTCAAGGATTTAGAAGTTTCATTTTTTACCGGTCAATTGCTGAAATGATCTTATTCAAACATACTAGGGATTTTGCGAAATATAATGAAGCGCAAGGAAATGTTTTTGTAGCTTTGGAGGGTGAAAAGTTGACAACGATGGATAGGTTATTCAAACGACACAGATGTGTAAATGAAGCACATACAACTGAAAAACCACTGCGATTCCTATATTCAAAAAAATAGCCGAATAAGTATTATAGTCGTTGAGAAGTTTTAACAGGTTAAAAAGGTGTATAATTTAACAATGATATATAAAAACGGAGGTGTTTTTATGAATAAATTACAACTAGACAGAATGAAAAACGATAACGGGTTTATTGCTGCGCTGGATCAAAGTGGTGGCAGTACACCAAAAGCACTCGCCATTTATGGGATTCCAAAAGAAGCATATTCCAGTGATGCTGAGATGATCCAATTGGTTCACGAAATGAGATCAAGGATCATGAAAAGCCCGGCCTTTACATCAGAAAGAATTCTTGCAGCTATCCTATTCGAAAAAACAATGGATTTAAAAGTTGATGGGAAATATAGTGCAGATTATCTTTGGGAAACAAAGGGAATCTTATCATTTTTAAAAGTGGATCAAGGTTTATCGGATTTACAGAATGGTGTTCAATTAATGAAGCCGATTCCAAATCTTGATGAATTGCTGACTCGTGCTAATGAACGTCATGTCTTTGGTACAAAAATGCGCTCAGTCATAAGTTCGGTGAATGAAATCGGTATAAAAGCAATTGTTGACCAACAATTTGAAATTGGTAAAATCATTGTCGCTGCAGGTTTGGTTCCGATTTTAGAACCGGAAGTAGATATTCATACGCCAAATAAACAACAGGCGGAAGTGATTCTCAAAAAAGAACTTTTAGAGCACCTAAAAACATTGGAGTCAAACAGTCAGGTAATGCTAAAACTTACCATACCTAATGTTGATAATTTTTATGAAGAACTCGCTAAACTTCCGAATGTAGTAAGAGTTGTTGCACTTTCCGGAGGATATTCAAGGGATGAAGCAAATGAAAAACTGGTAAGGAATAAATATCTTATTGCTAGTTTCTCACGGGCATTATCAGAAGGACTAAATGTTAATCAAAGTGAAGAAGAGTTTAACCACATGCTGGATGAATCAATTCAATCTATTTACGTTGCATCAGTCAAATAGATTTTTAAAGAAACGAAATAGAATCGAATGGGTTAGGTCAAAGTATGACTTTCAGTTAAATGAAAACTGCATATTTTAGGTTATTAACTTGGTTCAAGAATATTTCCATATATGACTATTTAACAATTAACGAACAGAATACCAAATAGTAAATAGAGGTGATCAGTAATGGGAAACTACTCTCAGATAGAATATTCGAGAGCACTCAATGTTGTGGCTTCAAGTATGAGTAATTGTATAAAGATTCAACCGAAATTTGCGGAGGGCACCTCCCAACATTCACTTCTAAAAAACCGAATAAAAGCGTTATTTATTTCTAAATCACTAATTGAAAATCGTGAAGAAATAAGCCGCTTTTCGAAAGAAGAATTGATCGAAGCGTTACGACCTATATCCTCGATCATCAGTAAATGTGAAAAAGCACAGTCGAAGTGTGAAGAAGGAAGTTCGAATTTCGCTCGCTACACGAATTTAATTTGCGCGATGAAACTGTCAAAATCTTTGATGATGGAAGAAATAAGTAAAAAAGAGTAAACACAAGTTTCTATTATAAAACCACAGATTTTCATTAAGTTTAGGTTCAGTGCTTAATAACGATTCAACAAAGCATCATGTTTCATTAAATGTAGATTCTATCAGGCATAATTGATATGAAATACAAGCAATGATATTCTGAGTCCACATAAGAAATCGATCTTTTAGTTTTTATTCGATCTATAAAGTCGGAGGTAACTATGAAAACTACGTTCACATGTACATTGCAATCATTTGGAAATAATGTCGCAATCGTTGTTCCATTGGAAAATCTTGAGGAGCTTCAAGCCGGAAAACGTCCACCGGTCAAAGTTAAGGTAAATGAATATGAATATCAAAGTACCGTCGCTTCCATGAGCGGCCAATTTTTACTTCCTTTAGCGAAAGAACACCGCGAGCGTAGCGGTTATAAGGGTGGTGACAGTGTTACAGTGACGTTGACATTGGAAAGTAATAAACGCGAGGTTCTACTACCTGATGATTTGACAAGTGCTTTAACAGAAAACCAATTAGTGGAAGTTTTTGAGGAAAAATCTTACTCGATCCGAAAAGAATTTGTTCGGCAAGTGATTGATTCAAAAAAAGAGGAAACAAGAATTAAAAGAATCCAATCTATTATTGAACAACTTACTTCAGATCAATAGATTTCTTACTGGAGTTACGGTGATTAAACAACAAAATTCTACTTTTAGATTTTTTTTGGCTGCAAAATTTATATTATTGATTAACGTTTAATACTTGCTGATTTCTCAATTTACTTTAGCCAATCGATAAATGTATAATGAAACAATTGAAATCGACTCAGTCCGAAATACTGAGTTTTTTTATCGTAATAATGTCAACAGACATGGATGTATAAACGTTGAAACAGTAAGAGTTAAGAGGAACACTATTAATACATTTTTCGAACTGTTTTTCTAATTGATTGTTGTGAAATAACCAATGGTGATATAATTTATAAAAGTCAGTTTGAGGTAGAAATGATGAACTTGTTTTCGGTAACTACCGTTGAAAGGAGTTATGTCGATGAATAGTACGGTACATGATTGGCTTCTTGAAGAGAATAATCCATCAATCAACTATTTTACACAACTGTCACTTTTAAATAAGTCACCGGACGATCCAAATGTCCTACACTCTAAAAGATCGATCATGGAAAAAGGGATCGTTCCTAAGATCCTCGCTAAACAAAATGAAGATGGGTCTTGGGGTGTTCGATCGAAGTTCTACCGTGATAAATATCGAGGAACAGCTTGGACCTTGCTGATACTTGCGGAATTGGGAGTTGACCCGGATGATCCGCGTATCAAAAAAGCATGCGAATTTATCTTGTCGCACTCTCAAGAGCCTGAAAGCGGAGGTTTCTCCTATGATCAAAGCGCAAAAACAGGTTTCGGACTTTCGAGCGGAATCATTCCGTGTTTGAGCGGAAATATGGTTTATGCGCTGGTCAAACTCGGGTATTTGGAAGATGAACGTGTTAAGAAAGCAATCGATTGGATCGTTCGAGTTCAACGCACGGATGATGGAGATACGGCACCAACAGATACGATCTATTTGAGGTATAAAACATGCTGGGGAAAACATTCTTGCCATATGGGAGTAGCGAAAGCATTCAAGGCACTGACCGCGATCCCACAAGAAAAAAGAAGTGATGAAGTAAATCGTAAAATCAATGAATTTGCCGAATATTTTTTGAAACATCATCTGTTCAAAAAAAGTCATGATCTTCAAACGGTATCACGGCCGGGTTGGTTGAAATTAGGATTTCCGCTGATGTATCAGACGGATGTCTTGGAGTTATTGAATATTTTCGCCGAGTTGAACATTCGTGACGATCGTTTGAATGAAGCAATCGATGTTATTAAAAGTAAACAGATGCCTGACGGTACATGGAAACTGGAATCCACCAACAATGGTAGGATGTTGGTTTCGATAGAAACGAAAGGTTTATCATCAAAATGGATCACGCTTAAGGCATTAAAAACATTAGCCAAATTCGAATGATACAACGGGAGAAAAAACAATGACAGATGAAAAAAAGACTATTTCTTCAATCAACGACTATATTCTTACTTTTCCGGAAGATGTCCAAAAGCTTTTACAGGCACTTCTAACAGTAATCAAAGAAGCTGCACCTTACGCTACGGAAAAAATAAGTTATCAGATGCCGACCTTTGAACTATATGGAAATCTGGTTCATTTCGCTGCGTATAAGAATCATATCGGATTCTATCCGACACACAGCGGAATCGAAAAGTTCAAAAATGAATTAGCGATGTATAAGGGCGCAAAAGGATCAGTCCAATTCCCAATCGATGAACCGCTGCCGTACGAATTGATCACTCAGATCGTCAAGTTCAGAGTAGTTGAGAACACCGAACTGCATCAATCAAAAAAGAAGAAGAAATAACTAAAGAAAGCAGGAATTCGAATGGAAAATAACATCAAGATCGGTAAATACAGACATTTCAAAGGCAATGAATACAGAGTTCTTCATTTGGCGAAACATTCCGAGACACTTGAAGAGATGGTGGTCTATCAAGCACTGTATGGTGAAAAGGGTATCTGGGTTCGTCCGGCTTCGATGTGGAATGAGACTGTGATGCATATCAATGAATACGTCAAAAGATTTGAATATATCGGCGAGTAACGATGTCGTGTACTATAATTAATCGAAAGAGCATCCCATCACTGAGTTTCAGAGCGTAATTAAGATACTTACAGACTGCTTGTGATAGTATCGTTTTAACTAGATGTTGACTGAACAGTCGATACGCAAAGGCGGACAACTTGTATGAAATTCAATTTTATCGAAGGGATCCTATTGATACTGATTGTACTGCTGGTCGGAGGTATCGTTTTTGTTCTTATCGAGAAGAACACAAAAAAAAGGTCACTTCGTGATTTCGCAACAATACTTGAAGATGGTGGACGCACTATTTATGTCGATGGGATTCGATTGTTCATACGTGAAGCCGGCGAAGGGTCGGTTCCGTTGTTGATGATCCATGGTTTTCTCGAATCTTCCGATAATTTTCAATTGAATATCAACGAATTGAGTAAGGAACGAAAAGTGATCGCTGTCGATCTGCCGGGGTTTGCGAATTCGGATAAAGATATAAAAATCGATTATTCGCGTGAACACTTAGCTTTACTGTTAGATCGCATGATGAACCAATTGGGATATGATACCTATGATTTGTTAGGTCATAGTCTCGGCGGGGAAATCGCTCTTCATATCACGATCAATCATCCAAGCAGTATCAATTCATTGATCCTAGTGGATGCCGCCGGCTATCAAAGTAACCAACATAGAAGTCTTCCTCCGTGGTTGGTCGAAAATATCTTTTTATCGTATCCGATGCAGAAATATCTGTTGAAATTAAGTCTCTATAATAAAGACATTTGGAATAAGGATGTATTCATGAAAGCATATGCTTACAATGCCCAGATACCAGGCGCATCGTTTATGAAATTCAGCCGTGATAACCGTAATGCTGATTTGACCGCTACTATCAAAAATATCAAGGTCCCGGTACTAATCTTGTGGGGAGCAGAAGATCGATTGATCCCTGTATCCGATGCCGAACGGTTTCATCAAGACATTTCGAATAGTGAAATGGAGATTTTTACACATTGCGGGCATCTTCCTTTTGTCGAATATCCGGATCGATTCAACAAGTCAGTCGCTGAATTTCTACGTAAAAATACACGGTGAAATATGTCTGTTACAGGTGCTTAATATAC
>Ga0123338_10004503_pt1 | contig 12155 bp, 9 predicted proteins | sample grotaG_FD_89793 | JGI IMG/M metagenome (GOLD analysis project Ga0123338, IMG submission 89793) | Glacier valley bacterial and archeal communities from Borup Fiord, Nunavut, Canada, to study Microbial Dark Matter (Phase II) -... | ecosystem: Environmental > Aquatic > Freshwater > Ice > Glacier ... | reverse complement strand
CGCAGCTGCAGGTGCTGGGCGTCGTTGAGGTAGCGGTTCACCACCTGCGCCACCGGCCCGATGGCCTTCACCTGCCCCTGCTGCAGCCACAGCCCCCGGTCGCAGAGGTTGGTGACGGCCTGCATGCTGTGGCTCACGAACAAAATGGTGCGGCCTGCCTGCTGCGACACCTCGCGCATCTTGCCCAGGCATTTCTTTTGAAAGTCGGCGTCGCCCACGGCCAGCACCTCGTCCAGAATCAGAATGTCGGGCTCGAGGTGGGCGGCCACGGCAAAAGCCAGCCGCACGTACATGCCCGACGAGTAGCGCTTCACCGGCGTGTCGATGAACCGCTCAACGCCCGAAAAATCCACAATTTCGTCGAACCTGGCCCGAATCTCGGCCTTGCTCATGCCCAGGATGTAGCCGCTCAGGTACACGTTTTCGCGGCCCGACAGCTCGGGCTGAAACCCGGTGCCCACCTCCAGCAGGCTGCTTACGCGGCCCCGGCCGCGCACCGTCCCGGCCGTGGGCCGCACAATGCGCGACACGATTTTGAGCAGCGTCGACTTGCCCGCCCCGTTGCTGCCCACGATGCCCCACACCTCGCCCTGGCGCACCGCGAAGCTCACCTCGCGCAGGGCCCACAGCGTCTGGCTGGGATGGTTGGCGCCGGCGCCGTCGAAAAATGGGTCGGCGTTTTTGCGCACCGCCGTGGTCCACCACCGCTGCACGTCCTGCCGCAACGAGCCCGTGCCGGTGCTGCCCAGCCGGTACACTTTCGAAAGGTTATCAACCTGAATGGCGATGTCGGACATTGCTTTTGTTTGGGGCTGTTTAAGTAGCGCCTGAACAAAGGGCGGACGCAAATTACTACGTTTCCACCGTGTTTTCGAACACGCTAACGAATAACCGCCGCTTAGCTTAATTACGCCACGTCGATGAGCTGGCTCACCTGCTTGTTGTAGACGAGCAGCGCGGCCGCCAGCAGCCCCAGCGTGAAGCCCACGCTGTAGAGCACCTGCCCCGCCGGAGCCACGCCCCCGCCCAACAGCCCCCCCCGGAACAGCTCGAACAGCACCGTGAGCGGGTTAAGCTGCATCACCCAGCGCCATTTTTCGGCCACGTACTGCACCGGGTACAGCACCGGCGTGAGGAACATGAGCAGCCGCACCCCCAGCGCTACCACGAACTTCACGTCGCGGTACTTGCCCGTAAGCACCGAGAACAACAGCCCCCAGGCCAGGGCCTGGGCCGCCACCAGGGCCGTGGCCAGCGGCACGGCCAACAACCCGCCCCAGCCCACCGGCACCGCCCCCCACGGCGTGCACAGCCGGTAGTAGGCCAGCAGCAGCAGCGCAAGTGCGAGTTGGACGCCGAAGCTCACCAGGCTGCCCCCGAGCAGGGCGCCCGGCATCACCAGCCGCGGAAAATAGACCTTGCTGAAGAGGTGGGCGTTGTCCCGAAACGAGGACGAGATGCCCGTAAAGGTGTCGCTGAACAGGTTCCAGAGCACCACACCGGCCAGGTAGAACAGCACCGGCGGCGCGCTGCCCGTGCCAATGCCCACCACCTTGCCGAACACCACCACGTAGGTGAGCAAGGTGAGCACCGGCTGCAGCAGCAGCCACAGCGGCCCCAGCACGGTCTGCAGGTAACTCACCAGAAAGTCGCGCCGCACCAGCCCGGCCACCAAGTGCCGGTAAGCCCACAGCTCGCGTGGGCTGAAGTCCCACCAGCTGGTGCGGTTTCTGATTTCCCAGTCCCACTGAGGGGGCGGTGCGGTTGGCATAAGCGAGAAATTGCAGGGATTGCGGGGCGCTAGGCCCGGCTAACGGCGGTTCCCCGCCACGATTTATTTCGTTTTTCGTAGCGGACGAAGTCTTTGACGTACAGCTTGCAGACCATGAAGAGCACTCCGACTCCGACGTCCATCCCCAACGCCCCGCGTGCCTGCACGAAGGCCGCGGACGGGTCGGTTTCGTACAGGGTATGGGCTACCGCCGCGCAGTACTCGGCGTAGTGCCGCCGCGCGATGCGCCGGATGCGGGGCCGCTCGGCCGCGGGCAAATAGCCCAGGATGATGTCGATGACCGTGGTAATATCTTTAATGTTCTGCCCGGTGGCCAGCGAGCGCAGCGTAATGCTGGCTTGGTTCAGGTAGCGATAGTGGGCCAGGCAGCGGGGCGAGTAGGCGATGGGGAAGTGCGCCGCGATGCGGGCCCACATCTCCCAGTCTTCGCCGTAATGCACCGCATAAAAGCCGCCCAACTGCTCGTACACCGCGCGCTTCACCACCATCGACGGCGGCTGAATAGTTTGTCGCTCAGCCAACCGGCGCAGGAAATCGGGCAGAACGCCTGCCGCCGGCAGCAGGGGGGGGGCATAAACATGTCCACTCCGCTTGGGTGGATGTAGGTGACGTTGGTGAAGGCCGCGCCGGCTTCGGGGTGGCGGCGGAGCAGCATTTCAATCTCGGCGTAAAAGCCGGGCGTCACGCGGTCGTCGCCGTGCAGAAGGTGCACCCACTCACCGCGGGCCAAGTTCAGGCAGGTTTCAAAGTTGCGCAAGCTGCCCCGGTTGACGGGCTGCCGGAAGTACCCGACCCGCCCCCGGCCCACGGCCTTCACCACGGCGCCCACGTCGCCGTCGGTACTGGCGTCGTCCACCACCGTGATTTGCATCTGCGCCGGACCGGGGGCTTCGTCTAATACGTTTTCCAAGGCTTCGCGCAGGTAAGCCAAGCAGTTATAGGCCGGTATCATAACCGACCACAGGGGCCGTGGCTCCAGCCCCATCACGGGGGCAATCACCGGTGGGGCGTCTGGGGTTCGGTCGGAGTCAGGGAAGCAGTCGTCAGGGTGCATCGCCGCGGGCAGGGAGGGGTTAATAGTTTGGAACGGGGTTCCCCTTCGACCGAACGACGGTGGGTGGAGGGCCATACCAGTAATTTCCTCGGCGAAGATTTACTTTTTTTTGCAATAACGCCAATACTGGTGGGCTGCCGTACCCTCCCGACCCCAACCCGGGACCGGTTTGCCATGGAGGCGCCGCTACTTCAGCCGCACCAAGGTGGCCCCGAAGCCGAACTTCTCTTTGCGGGCGTCCTCGAAAAACTTGATGTCTTTGTTGCGGCTCAGTTGGCGGTGAATTTCCTTGCGCAGCACCCCGTTGCCCATGCCGTGAATGAACACGATTTCGTGCATGTTGGCGGCCAGGGCCCGGCTCAGCGCGTCCTCAAACGCATCGAGCTGCAGGCGCAGGATGGCGGTGTTGCTCAGGTCGTCCCGGTTGTCGGGGCGCAGGGCTTCGAAGTGTAAGTCGAACTCGTGCGGCGGGGCCACCACGGGCCCGGCGGGGGCGGGAGCGGCGGCGGCCACCACGGCGGCCGGCCGGGCGGGCGCGTCGCCGCTGAGCTGGGCTTTGAGCGCGGCCACGTCCACGCCGGGCGGCGGGGCCGGGGCGGCCGCGGATGGGGGCGTTTCCTGGGCTAGCTGGGCAGGGGCAATAGCGGCTGCGGCCTTTTCATCCAGTTGAAACAGGTAAGCCTCCTTTTGAATAACCGGCGCGGGGCGCTTGCTCGAATAAAACGTGGCGGCCTTGAACCCCTGCCGCTTGGTGAGCAGCTCGTAGGCCGCCTCGCCGTTGAGGCGGGTGGGCAGCAGCTGGAAAACGGCGGCGGGCCAGGTGTCAAAATCCTTGAGGTGCAGGAAGGACAGCGGCTTGGTGCTGGCCTTGGGCCCGAGCTTGTCGGCGGCCAGGGCGCGGTAGGGGCGGGCGCCGGTTTCCTCGCCGTAGGTGTAGAGTACGTCGGCCTCGGTGTTGTTGATGAGCGTGACGCCCAGCAGCTCGGGCGACTGGTGCACCAAGGCCAGAAACAGGCCCCGGGCGGCCGGCTGGGCCGCGTTCGAGGCGGGCGCGGGGCCTTTGCCCGCCGCCTTGCCGCTGGAGGCCACGGCCGCCAGGGCCTCTTGCAGCGAGGGCGCGGCGGCTTTGGGCGCGGCGGGCGGCGTACGGGCCGGGGTGCGGTCTTTCTTGCTGGCGTTGGCGCTGCGGCCGGGCTGCTGGCCGGGGCCGTGGTCCACGGCGGCGCGGTTGAAGTTCTGGCCTTCTTCCTGGGCCACCACCACCACCTCGCGGCGCAGCACGGGGATGGTGAAGTCGTTGTCGATGGCCACTTCTACCAGCTCGCTGTCGAGCAGGCGCGTCACGATGCCTTCTTCGGTGCCGGTGAGCAGGCGCACTCTGTCTCCTACGTTCATAATATCACGGATTTAGCCGGGTTTGGGCGGTTTTTCAATTCCGAATAACAGCGGCCCGGGCCCGGCGGGTTCTCCAAAAGTACGGCGGACAGAACCGGAAGGGCTAAAAACAGCCGCCGCCGGCTTCCGGCCTCACAGGTAGAGCCCGTGGAAGCCGAAACCGTTGCGTCCGTTGTATTCCAGGGCCGGGGCGGGCAAGTGGAAGATGCTGAGCGTGTAAAACACCCGCTTCAGCAGCACGCTGCGGGTGGGAATGCGGCGCAGGTCCACGTCGAGCGACAGGTAAAACTGGCGGTAGGGGCGCAGGCCAGCCGCCGCGTTGGTGCCGTCGTCGTTGTACACCATGTCTTCGCCGCCGTAGCCCAGGGCCGGTTGCAGCCAGCGCGGCCAGCCGTTGCCGGGCCGCAAAAAGGCCCCCACGTCGGTGCAAAGCCAGTATGTCTGGCCGTTGTAGTCCTTCAGCCAGCGCTCGGGCACGGTGCGGCCCAGCACGTTGGGGCGCTGCTGGGCGTAGCCGGTGAGGTGAAACGACCATTTGGGCATGATGCGCACGTCGTGCCAAGCCAGCTGCTGGGCCAGCAGGGCCGAGGACCCCAGAAAATTGGCCGCGATGTCCGTCGCCGAGGCGCCGTAAGCCGGGTCGCGCCCGTCGAGTATTTCCAGGGGACTCTGGATGGCGAAGCCCACGAAGGAACCGTACCAAAGGGCTTTTTTCTCGCTCAGGCCGGCCCAGCGCAGCATGTCGACGGCGCCGCGGCTTTCCTGAAAGGCGCCCCAGAAGTGCCCACACTTATCGAGCTGCTGCCACTCGGGCAGGTCGTTGAACCAGTGCAGCGGCACCCGCTCGCCGGTGTACCAGGCCGTGGTGAGGCCGGTGTAAATCACCCCGTAGCCCAAGGCCGAGCCGCCCACCAGCCAGCGCAGCCGCTGCCGCCGCTGGGCCGCCGAATCAGCGGGGGCGGGCGGGGCGGCGCTTGGGCTCAGGGGGGTGGGCAGCGCCTGGGCGGTGCCGGGCGTCGGCGCGGCCAGGGTGCCGGCCGCTGCTGCCCACGCCAGCAAGCCGAGCCGCAACGGAACCAAAAGGCGAAAAAAAGGCGTCATGCGGGCAGAAGTGGCCCCAAAGGTAGGCGGGCCCGGGCTGTTGCCGCGCGGGGCACCCTGCGGTAGTGGGATGGGTTGAACGGCTGGCCACGGACGATTCCTTGCGGGCCAAGGAACCGGCTGTGGCCTTGAAGGATGGAGCTTTACCGCCCGCAAACGATTGTGGCTTTCCGGGTTTTTTCCGGCTCAGGCCGGTGCTCGGGGCCTTATATTGCAGGATGCAACGCTAGGCCGTGCGGTTTGGCCGCTTCGTTGGTTGCCTACTCTCACCCTTTCCATCCCCAACATTCTCAATGCAAACATTTCGACGCTTAATGGTGCTGCTGCTGACGGTGCTGGCGTGGCCGGCGCGGGCCCAGGTCGTCACTTCTCAGCCCGTGTTCTTCACCGAAAACACGCCCGTTACCATCACTTTCGACGCCACCCAGGGCAACGCGGGGCTGAACAACTTCACCGGCGACGTGTACATCTGGACCGGCACGGTGACCAACCTGAGCCCCAACAATACCACCTGGCGCAACGTGAAGAGTCCCAACTTCAACCAGCCGGACCCCGCCGCGCTCATGACCCGCGACGCGGCCAACCCCAACCTCTACCGCATCAGTTTCACGCCCCGCACCTACTACCCGGTGCCGGCCAACGAGACCATCCTGCGGCTGGGTATGATTTTCAAGAACGGCAACGGTTCGACCGTGGGCCGGGCCGCCGACGGCGGCGACATCTTCGTGGACGTGTACCAGGGCGGCCCAGCGGCGCGCATCACCGCCCCGGCGCATTCCGCCAACCCGCAGTTTGTGCCCGCCAACGTGGCCGTGCCGGTGACCGGCGAAAGCGCCCAGACCGCCAACTTGGTGCTGACCCTCAACGGCACCCCGATTGCCCAGGCCGCCAACGCCACCAGCATCAGCGGCAGCGCCACGCCCACGCTGCCCGGCCGCAACGTGCTGAGGATGACGGCCGGCACCGGCGCCACGGCCGTCTCCGACTCGGTCATTCTGGTGGTGCGCCCCGCCGTGACGGTGGCCGCGCTGCCCGCCGGCGCCCACGAAGGCGTGACGTACCTGGCCGGCGGCACGTCGGTTATCCTGGCTCTCACGGCGCCGGGCAAGCAGTTTGTGTACGCCGTGGGCGAGTTCAACAACTTCCAGACCGTCAACGCGGGCTTCATGAACCAAACCCCCGACGGCAACATCTGGTGGGTGCAGCTCAACGGCCTTACGCCCGGCCAGGAATACGCCTACCAGTACCTCGTGGACGGCAACCTGCGCGTGGCCGACCCCTACACCGAGAAGGTGCTCGACCCGAACAACGACCGGGCCATTCCGGCCATCACCTACCCCGGCCTGCGCTACCCGGCGGGGCAGTCCGGCATCATGGCCACGCTGCAAACCAACCAGCCGGCCTACCAGTGGCAGGTGAATAATTTCGCGCGCCCCGCCAAAACCGACCTCGTGATTTACGAGCTGCACCTGCGCGATTTCATTGCCCGGCACGACTACCAGACCCTGCGCGACACGCTCAACTACATCCAGCGCCTGGGCATCAACTGCATCGAGTTGATGCCGGTGAACGAGTTTGAGGGCAACGACAGCTGGGGCTACAACCCGAGCTTTTACTTCGCCCTCGACAAGTACTACGGCACCAAGGACAACCTCAAGCGGCTGATTGACGAGGCCCACCGCCGCGGCATGGCCGTGGTGCTCGACATGGTGCTGAACCACTCCTGCGGCCAAAGCCCGATGGTGCAGATGTATTCGGACGGCGGCAGCCCGGCCCTGAACAACCCCTGGTACAACCGCGTGGCCACCCACCCCTTCAACGTCTGCAACGACTTCAACCACGAAAGCACCTTCACGCGGGCCTTCAGCAAGAACGTGATGGACTTTTGGGTGAACGAGTACCGCGTCGACGGCTACCGCTTCGACCTGAGCAAGGGCTTCACGCAGGTGAACTCGGGCAACAACGTGAACGCCTGGGGCAACTACGACCAGTCGCGCATCAACATCTGGATGGACTACTACTCCCACATGCAGGCCAACCGCGCCGGCACCTACGCCATCCTCGAGCACTTCGCGGCCAACAGCGAGGAAACCGTGCTCTCGAACGCCGGCATGATGCTGTGGGGGAATATGAACTACAACTACGACCAGGCCGGGCAGGGCCGCTTCGGCAATTCCAGCCTGTCCTACGGCTACTACGGCAACCGCGGCTGGCAGCAGCCGGGGCTCGTGACTTACATGGAAAGCCACGACGAGCAGCGCCTCATGTTCGACGCCCTGGCTTCGGGCCTGAACAACGGCGCCGGCTACGACATCCGCAACCTGCCCACGGCCCTGGCCCGCATGGAGCTGAACGCGGCCTTCTTCTTTCCCATTCCCGGCCCCAAAATGGTGTGGGAATTCGGCGAGTTGGGCTACGACGTGGACATCAACCAGAACGGCCGCGTGGGGGCCAAACCCATCCGTTGGAACTACCTGCAGGACGCCAACCGCCGCCACCTGCACGACACGTACGCGGGCCTCATTGCCCTGCGCAAGCTGCCCGGCTACAGCGGCGCCACCTTCGGCTACCAGCTGGCGGGCCAGGTGAAAACGATGCACCTCACCAGCCCCACCTTGAAAATAACCGTGGTGGGCAATTTCAGCGTTAGTGCCAACCAGGTGGACCCCGATTTTCAGCAGGCCGGCAAGTGGTACAACTACCTCACCGGCGACAGCATCGCCGTGGCCGACCCGCACGATTTGCTGAGTCTGGCGCCCGGCGGCTTTGCCGTGTACACCAGCAGCCGCCTGCGCGCCGTGGCCCTGGCCGCCCGCCCGGCCGCGCCCGCCAACGCCCTGCGCCTGACGGCCGCGCCCAACCCCGCCACGGCCAGCACCACCCTGCGCTACGAGCTGCCCACCGCCGGCCCCGCGCAGCTGACGGTGCGCAACCTGCTGGGCCAGGAAGTGCTGGCGCTGCCCGCCGCGCGCGAAGCCGGCGGCCCCCACGCCCGCGAAGTGTCCCTGGGCCGCTTGGCACCCGGCGTGTACCTGGTGCAGCTCCAAACCACCGGCCAGCAGCAAACCCTGCGCCTGGTGGTGGGAGCCAACTAGCAGCGCCACTCGCAACCCAACAAAAAAGGCCCGCCGTATTGCACGGCTGGCCTTTTTTGTTAATGGGCAAGGCCCGGCAGCCCGCCTTAGGCTTCTTCGTGAAACGTCACGAGCCCGTCGATGGGGGAGCGGATAATCTGGCCCACTTCCATGCCGTGGGTGCGGGCCACTTGGGTGAGCACGTCGCGGAAATTATAGCCCACCGAGCCCACGCAATTGAACGTGTATTCCTGGAAGCGCGGGTAGTGCAGCACCAGGTTTTGAAAGAACGTCTCGAAACCTTCGAGCACGATGTCGCGGCAGTAGCTCACGTTGTTGTGGTCGTAAGCAAACTTGGCGAAGCTGGCCAAGTAGCGGTTGGGTAGCGGCTGGTTGTAGAGGCGGTCGAGGATGTCGTTGCGGGAGCCCAGGGCGTAGGTTTCGCGGAAAATTTCCTGCAGGCCGTCGGGCAGCAGGCCGCGCAGGTAATCGCGCAGCAGCCGCTTGCCAAAAAACGACCCCGACCCTTCGTCGCCCAGAAAGTACCCCAGCGAGTCCACGTTGTAGGTGATTTTTTGGCCGTCGTACAGGCAGGAGTTGGTGCCCGTGCCCAGAATGGCGGCAAAGCCGGCCTGCCGGCCCAGCAGGGCCCGGGCCGCGGCCAGCAGGTCTTCGGTCACGGTGGTTTTGGCCTTGGGAAAAAGCTGGCGGAGCGCCGCCGCAATCACCTCAGCTTTTTGCGGCGAGGAGACGCCCGCCCCGTAGAAATGCACTGCGCGCACCTGGCCGCGCGGCAGCGTGTCGGGCAAGTGCTGGATGAGGGACGCCGCAATGGCCGGCGTTTCCATAAAATCGGGGTTGTAGCCTTCGGTGTTGAAATACACGCGGGTGTGGGCATCGTCGAGCAAGCACCAGTTGCACTTGGTCGAGCCGCCGTCGGCAATTAGAATCATAACCAGGGAGTGAAGAAAATCGCGGGATTGGAGGCGTGAATGTAGGGCGCCGGCCGGTAAGCGGCGGCGGAAACCCGTAGGTCCGGCCGCCGCCGTTTACCGGCCGGCGCTGAAAATGCGCGCCGCCCGGGCCGCAGGGGGTTGGAGGCGGGTGGTCCGTGGCCGGTGCTGGTCCCGGCCTCAACGGGTTGCCACCGGCTGTTTGTAGTGGGTTTCCGATTGGTTGCGCAGCTGCCCGGCGGCCCACTCAGGCGTGATGTCGCGCTGGGCGCTGGCCAGCAGCTCGTAGCCCACCATGAACTTGCGCACCGTGGCCGAGCGCAGCAGCGGTGGGAAAAAGTGCAGGTGCAGGTGCCATTCCGGGTGGTCCTGCCCGTCGGTGGGGCGCTGGTGCAGGCCCGAGGAATACGGAAAGGACGTGTGGAACAGGTTGTCGTAGCGGATGGTGAGGCGGCGCAGGGCGTCGGCCAGCGCGTCTTTTTCGGCTTCGCTCAGTTGGGTGAGGTCGGCCACCGGGCGGCGCGGCAGCAGCAGGGTTTCGAAAGGCCAACCCGCCCAAAACGGCACCAGAACTACCCAATGGTCGTTTTCGAGCACCAATCGGGTTTTCTCCGTCAGCTCGATGGCCAGGTAGTCGGCGAGCAGGGTGCGGCCGTGCTGCGCGAAGTGCGCCAGCTGCTGGCGGCCTTCTTTGGCGGGCTCGCCGGGCACGGTGCGCTGCGCCCAAATCTGGCCGTGCGGGTGCGGGTTCGAGCACCCCATCACGGCCCCCTTATTCTCAAAAATCTGGACGTGGTTAACGTCCGGCCGGGCGCCCAGGGTGCGGTATTCCTCCGTCCACACGTCCACCACGCGCCGGATGTCGGCCACGGCCATTTCCGGCAGGGTCAAATCGTGGCGGGGCGAAAAGCAAATCACGCGGCCCACGCCGGTTTCGGCTTCGGCCAGCAGCAGGCCGCCGCGGTCGAGGCGGCCGGCGGGCACGTCGGCGCGCAGGGCCGCAAAGTCGTTGTCGAACACGTAGGTGCCGGTGTAGGCGGGGTTGCGGGTGCCGTTGGCGCGCACGTTGCCGGGGCACAGGTAGCAGCCGGGGTCGTGGGCCGGGCGCACGGCATTGTCGGGGGCTTCCTGCTGGCCCTGCCAGGGCCGCAGGGCCCGGTGCGGCGACACGAGCAGCCACTCGCCCGTCAACGGATTGTAGCGCCGGTGGGGATGCTGCGCGAGGTCAAAAACAGGCATAACGAGGGCGAAGGGGGGCGGATTATTTAGTTAGCGCAAAGGGGCCGGGTCCAGCGCACCCACGCCGCCCACGATGCGCGTCTGGTAGGTTTTGAGGGGCCGCCCCAATTCAAGCTCGAAAGCGGCCGAGGCGCTGGCCACAAAGTCGGCCACCTCGGCGGCCCGCACCAGGTTGATGGTGCAGCCGCCAAAGCCCCCGCCCATCATTCGGGCCCCGAGGACCCCCGGGTGGGGGCGGGCAATGCGCACCAGCGCGTCAAGCTCGGCGCAGCTCACTTCGTAATCATCGCGCAGGCCGGCGTGCGAGGCATACATCTGCTGGCCAAAGGCCGCCATGTCGCCCGCGGCGAGGTGCCGGCAGGCTGCCGCCACGCGCTGGTTTTCCTGCACCACGTAGCGGCAGCGGCGGTACACCACGGGGGGCAGTTCGGCGCGGTTCGCCTCCAGCTGCGTCAAGTTCACGTCGCGCAGGGTTTGCACCGCAGGGAAGTGGCGTTGCAGGGCGGCCACGCCGTGTTCGCACTCCGCGCGGCGGGTGTTGTACTCCGACGACGCCAGCGAGTGCTTCACCCCCGAGTTGCACAGCACCAAGTGGTAAGCGGCCGAGTTGAAGGGAAAGTAATCGTATTCCAACGAGCGGCAGTCGAGCCGCACCACGTGGCCGGGCCGCCCAAACAGGCTGGCAAACTGGTCCATGATGCCGCACTGCACCCCGGCAAACTGGTGCTCGGCCAACTGGCTCAGGCGGGCCAGCTCCAGCCGGCTCAGGCCGGTGCGCAACAGGTAATCAAGGGCAAAGGCCAGCCCGCACTCCACCGCGGCCGACGACGACAGGCCCGCCCCCATGGGCACGTTGCCGCCAAACACGCAGTCGAAGCCCGGCACCGCCACCCCCCGCTGCTGAAACTGCGCCACCACGCCCAGCAGGTAGTTGGCCCACAGCGTGGTGCCGGGGCGCACGGGTTGGCCGTCGAGCCGAATTTCGCAGGTTTCGTTCTTGTCGTGCGAATAGAGCCGAATGGTATCGGTGCCGTTGAGGCCCACGGCGAAGACAATTTCTTTGTCAATCGCCGCCGGCAGCACAAAGCCGCCGTTGTAATCGGTGTGCTCGCCGATGAGGTTGACGCGGCCGGGCGCCCGCACCAGCAACGGCGCACGGCCGTAGCGGAGTCGAAAAGCCTTCGATAAAATTGGAGCTAACATGGGAAGGAGGCGGAGGTCAACAAAGGTGGCAATTTACATTTTCGCGTCGCCCCGGCCATCGCGCGCCCCGTTTGTGCACGCCGGACAGTCTAGACTGAACCAAACGGCCCGGTTGTCCCTCGCGGTACGGGCAATGCGCCTACCGGGGCTTGGGCTTGCAGGCAAGGCCGCGCCTCATTCCAGCTTCCGCATTCCGGAGAGGGTACACTGAGGTGGTCCAGTTACGCTGGACAGTTTAGGGCACTAAGTTGAAGAAGCTGTTGGTGAGTGTGATAAGGCGTTTGATAGTCAATGCTGGAGTGCAGACGCTCGTGATTGTAGTAGTCAAAATAGTCGGCGACGCT
>Ga0123338_10004501_pt1 | contig 12157 bp, 11 predicted proteins | sample grotaG_FD_89793 | JGI IMG/M metagenome (GOLD analysis project Ga0123338, IMG submission 89793) | Glacier valley bacterial and archeal communities from Borup Fiord, Nunavut, Canada, to study Microbial Dark Matter (Phase II) -... | ecosystem: Environmental > Aquatic > Freshwater > Ice > Glacier ... | reverse complement strand
GGTCTAACATGTTAGTTACACATTTCTTATATACTATTATAGGAGGGTATTTTTTTATGGATGCTATTAATATTACTATTGGTGTCATTTTAATCCTATCATTCTTTGGATTAGTTTGGTACTGTGTAAAGGGGTATAACCTCATGGTGGGATTCTTCGTTATGTCTGTTTTTTGGACAGCATTAGCGTTGATTGGAAATTCATTTTCACCAAATTCAGCAATACAGGGGAAATCGTTCATTGATGTTCTTACGAATGTCTTTCAAACGGGTCCTGAAAACTATGGTAAATCAATTCTCGTTAACGTTTTCTTTGGTGCATTCTTTGGAAGAGTATTGATTGATACCGGAATTGCATCAACTTTAATTCGTAAGGTGGTAGAACTTGGCGGAGATAAACCAAGAATCACCATGGCACTCTTATGTATTGTTACAGCAGTAATTTTTACCTCCATGACAGGAATCGGACCGGTTATTTCCATTGCCGTAATCGTATTACCTATCATGCTTTCCCTGGGTATTCCATCTCCTGTTGCAATGTTCTCTTTCATGGGCTCAATTATGGCGGGCATTTTTGGAAACATTGTTAACTTCAAACAGTATCAGGCTATTTTTGCTACTGCTAATCCAACGTATGCAAGCTATGACTATAATGCATACTTCAAGTTTGGAATGATTGCTATGGCTGTTTCACTGATAGTTGTACTAGTTGTGGCTAACATTTCAATGAACAGTAAAAAGAAATCCTATGCATGGGCAGCGACAGCTGATACAGGAGCTACAGCGGACGCACCTGCGATTTCATGGATTTCTGTTATTCTTCCGGTTATTGGAGTTGTTGTATTAAAAGTGCCAATTATTTTCGGATTTATTTTTTCAGCATTATTCGCATTGTTAACATGCAGAAAATTCAGTGGCGGTTTTGCAGGTATTTGCAGAATGCTTTCAAAACAGTTTTCAGATGGAGCTATTGATGTAGCACCAATGGTAGGTTTTTTGCTAACATTGTCCATGTTTAATAATGCGGCAAATTATGCTTCACCTTATTTTAAAGTACTACTCGGTGGAGCAATGCCTACGACTGCACTAATGTTATGTATCGTATTTGCTGTTTTAACACCATTGGGTTTCTTCCGTGGACCTATGAATTTGGTTGGATGCGGCTCAGCCCTCTTGGCTGTCATTGTAGCAACAACAGCTTGGCCGGTACAATTCCTATATCCTTTATTTGCAATTACAACAATTGCACCTCAGCATCTTGATGTTACCCAGTCATGGGTTGCATGGGGTTTTGGATATACAAAGGTGTCCACAAAAGACTATATGAAGATGTCCATACCGACAGGGTGGATCGCTGGTATTATTCTTTGTGCAATTGTATTTTTAATGTATGGTAGTTTGGTTTAATTAAAAGGATGGTATAACAGAACCGGCTGCTGCATTTATGTGGAAGCCGGTTGTTTATACTGTAGTGGATATGTTGAAGAAGAAGTGGAGGAAAACATGGCTAAAATGGTTAGAATGGGTATTGATGTAGGAGGAACACATACAAAGGCTGTTGCAATTGATAATGAAACCCATGAAATTATAGGAAAATCGTCCGTAAAGACTACGCATGATGATCTGAGGGGTGTGGCTGCCGGTGTTGTAAAGTGTTTCCAAAACTGCTTAAATGAAAATAACATCAGACCAGAAGACGTAGTGTTTGTTGCTCATAGCACAACACAGGCAACAAATGCACTTATTGAAGGAGACGTTGCACAGGTCGGTATCATTGGTATGGCTAAAGGCGGCTTTGAAGGCTTTTTAGCCAAAAGACAGACTAAGTTGGGAAATATTGATCTGGGAAATAACAAAGAGATTAAAATAAATAACAGTTTTATATATACGAAGAAAATGACGGAAGAATCCGTGCTGCAGGTAATCAGTGATCTTAAGGCGCAGGGGACACAGGTTATTGTTGCGTCCATGGCTTTTGGCGTGGATAACGGCAAGCCTGAGAAAATGGTTTACGAAGAGGCACAGAAGAAAGGCATTCCTACTACGATGGCATCCGATATTACGAAATTGTACGGACTGACCAGAAGAACAAGAACCGCAGCCATTAATGCAAGTATTCTTCCTAAAATGTTAGATACAGCCAACTCTACAGAGCAGTCTGTCAGAGAAGCAGGTGTCAATGTTCCTCTGATGATCATGAGAGGCGATGGCGGCGTTATGGAAATTACTGAAATGAAGAAACGTCCGGTGCTTACCATGCTTTCCGGTCCAGCCGCCTCGGTTATGGGGTCATTGATGTATCTAAGAGCCTCTAATGGTGTATATTTTGAGGTGGGGGGAACAACTACCAATATCGGTGTCATTAAAAACGGACGACCAGCCATTGATTATTCTGTCGTTGGTGGTTTCCCAACCTATATAAATTCTCTGGATGTACGGGTTCTTGGCGTGGCAGGAGGTTCCATGGTTCGTGCAAATAAAAGTGGAATCATTGATGTTGGGCCAAGATCTGCGCATATTGCAGGATTGGAATATTCGGTATATTCTGATCCGGAAAAAATAAAGAAGCCGCAGGTTGAATTCTTCTCGCCAAAACGGGGGGATCCGGCAGATTATGTTGCAATTAGGCTGGAAAATGGAGAGAGAGTTACAATTACCAATTCCTGCGCAGCTAACGTGCTTGGACTGGTGAAGCCGGAACATTTTTCCTATGGAAATGTGGAAGCCGCTAGAAAGGCCATGCAGGCATTAGCTGATTATTGTGGAACAACAGTTGAAGATATCGCAAAGCAGGTTATGGAAAAGGCGTATGCAAAGATTGAACCGGTAATTCTGTTCCTTGCAGAAAAATATAAGTTAGAGAAAGATCAGATTTCATTAGTAGGGGTTGGAGGGGGAGCAGCTTCTCTCATTGTGTATTTCGCAGAAAAAATGGGAGTAAAGTATAGTATTCCTGAGAATGCAGAGGTTATTTCTTCCATTGGTGTAGCTCTGGCAATGGTAAGGGATGTAGTGGAGCGTATAATTCCTTCACCTTCCAAAGAGGATATCAATTCTATTAAGACGGAAGCTATGAATAAAGCAATTGAAAGTGGAGCAACACCGGAAAGCATTGAAATTCATATTGATATTGATGCGCAAACCTCCAAGGTAACAGCTATCGCAATCGGTTCTACAGAAGTAAAAACCACTGATCTTTTAAAAGAATCTAGTGAAGATGAGTTAAAGCAGTTAGCTGCTCATGATATGCGTATTTCAGTTGAACAGACACAGCTGCTGGAAAAGACCCAATATGTCCATGTTTATGGTGAAAAGGTTGAAAAAGAGGGAGAAGCAAGTGCAATACGTATATTGGATAGCAAGGGTTTCATTAAGGTTCAAAGAGGAAATGCCCTAGCAATCAAGACAAAAGCAGGAGAATATCTCGATGCAGTGAAAAAGCTATGGGAGAGTATGGCTGTTTATCAGACAGAACTCATAGCCAGACCGGATTATTATCTGTGTATTGGCCCCCGCATTATGGACTTTACAGCATCAAATTTTGAACAGCTGGAGCTGTTAATGGATATTGAAGTTTCAACACTGGAACCTGATATGGAGATGATTGTCGTAGCTGCTAATATAAAGCAGAGCTAAAGCCGATTTGTTTTTGAATTCATAGCACTAAAGGTAGTGAATGGAGGGAGTATGCAGGGACAAATTAGGTTGGAAGATATGATTAATAATTTGTTAGAGTTGGATGATGAAACTTGGGGATTGTATGCATTTTCAAGGGAACTTTTAAAACAACGTATACTGCCAGATAAAAAAACAGAGATGATTACAAAAGCAATGGCATGCGGTAAGGCATATGCACAGCGAATCATACATGAATATGGATGCACAGATATAAGCACGATCGCTGATAAATTAAATTTAAAGATTGAATTGCAGGATACTTTGATAACTGGAAAACGTGTTCTGTTTGCCTGCTATACACCACCAGACAAAATAGAAATTATGGAAGAACCTGTGAGTCAGGCAGTTCGGCTGATTTCCCAGGAAGCTCCAATCTTTATTGAACTTTTCCCACAAGATGATATAATAGAAACAGTCTTAGGACATGAGATTTTTCATTTTGTAGAAGAGCAGTTTGAACAGGAAATATATACACGAACTGAGAAAATACTATTATGGAACTTAATGGGTATTAAAAACTATTCTACAATACGTACCTTGAGCGAAATCGGAGCAATGGCATTTACAAAGGAACTGAATGGGTTGAAATATTCTCCTTTTATTCTGGATATTCTTTTGTATTCTGGCTATGATTATTCTGGTGCTGAGAAAATTTATCGTGAGGTCTTAGGAATGTGTTCAGGAAGGTGTAGAAATAGTTGATAGTTATTAATAATAATAATTCATTAAATGATGTAACTTACAATAGAATCAGGGAAGATATCATGAACATAACGCTGGAACCAGGAACAGATGTCAGCGTGCAGAAGCTTTCTGAACGCTATGGTGTCAGCAGGACGCCAGCACGTGAAGCGGTAGTTCGTCTTCAACAGTCGGGACTGGTGGAAGTATATCCTCAGCGGAAAACTGTAGTATCCAAAATTGATCTGCAAAGAGTTCATGAGGAGTGGTTTATTCGGACTTCCTTGGAATCTGCTGTGGTGGATGAATTTATCCATAAGTGCAGTGAGTTGGTGGCTGATACTATGCAGGAACTGGTAAACAAACAGAAAAAATATATGGATAAAGAACATTTCAGAGAATTTTACTATAAGGATAACCGTTTTCACCAACTTATTTTTGAGACAGCGGGAGAGGGACTTTCCTGGCATACCATTGAAGATGTAGCCTCCCATTATAATCGTATTCGGCTGATGTATGGTAAGATGAGAGGCTCGGAGCAATCTGTTGTTGATAAACATGAAAAAATGGTCGCGGCAACCCGTGCGCGGGATGTGGAAGCGATGCGCAAAATGGTTATGGATCACTCCAATAATCTGCTGGAGCAGGTAAAAAGTATGACAAAGCAATATCCGCACTTTTTCCAAATGAATTCGACTGGTATAACTGAATAAATGATAGTAATAAGAGAATGGAAGAACCGTCATTGCAAGTTAATGACGGTCCTTTTGCTATAATCGTCCTAGTATTATTTTCGTATTAGAAATGCGGAGGGTAAGAATCGATCACCATAAGGGCTACAGGGTTTGTTAATTATTTTGCCTTCATGGTACATTACTGTAGATGAGCCACCATCAAGGTTTGCTGCATTATAAGCACCATACTCCAGCATTATATCCTGAACATCTTTTAATGTAGCCCCGATTGAATGCAGCTGTCTCCCGTCAATTACCAAAAGAAGGACCTTACCATCTTTTGTCTGACCGATAGCAGTCCTCGGGCCAAGCCCCCACCCTCCATTTCCTTCTTTTATTATACCTTCACCATTAACAACCAAATATGGGCTAAAGGCTACTGCATCCCTAATTCCAGCATCTAATGCCTGGTTAAGTGTTAAATGTGACAGGACCAAAACATTTCTTGCATTAAAACCGATAATATCATAGTATCGATTCAAGTCCCCAAATACAATTTTGGAATCTTCAATTATACATTCGGTTGGCACTCCACCAAAGCCTTCGCCACCTGGGTCGTCAAATCCTCCTGCATTTATTCCTGCAAACGCGTCATAATTTTCCACCATATCCTTAAGCTTGACTCCAATACTATAGAGCTTGTTAGTGCTACCAAGAAAAACTCTGGAGGGATCATTAACTTTCAAAAGAAAGCCAGTGTAAGTAGAACCCTTCAAATTTATGAGTTCTACCTTATTAAGTTCTTCTCTTTTAAATTTATATACTTCTATATCTTTAAGTGTTGCTTCGGGCATATCAGAGTTATATATACTTTCAACTACTGATAAGAGGGTAGGAGTTGTTACATCCTGCATACGAGTGGCAGTAATTTCAGTTTTTATTCTGTTTTTCTCCATGATTTTTACTATATAGCTATCACTATATAGTATTCTTGCCAGGTATTGATGACTCATTGTAGTCATAGCTGTAGTTATATATAATTCACGAAGATAACTTATTGGGCCATAAAAAACCATTGCAGCTGAGCTAAATAGAAACATCAGCACTATTGAAACAATAATAATAATCTTTTTAACAATTGATTCTATGATTATCCCTCCATTTACTAAGGCTCAAGCATTACATTGAGAAATAACCAAAGGGATTCGTAGACTTCTCAGTTTTGCAAGAATCTTTTACTTATAAAGCGTACATATAATTGTGATATAATTACAGTTATATGCATTTTTTTCCAGAAAAATTATAACATTTCCTAGTTGTTAACAGATAATAGGAAATGTAAAATATATTGGTGATATTTAAAATACATAAGAATAAGCAGTTAGGTGTGTAAGATGAACAATGAAATCGTAATACTTAGAAATGAATTGCATAATGTTATTGAAGAAGAGAACTCAACTCAATCTGAATATGTGATTAAACTTAGCGAAGAACTAGATATACTTATATTGGAGTATTATAAAACCAACTTTCTCTCTCTTCAAGGGGTAAGAAAACAATCAGCATATTAAGTTTTTTAATTGCATCTGCTTTTATATCAAGTGACTCAATATTATCAATATTATCTAACAAAAACTTCGCCTTGAGCCTTGAGTTTTCTATAAGCTGTTCTCTGCTAATCATGGAATTGCTACATAAATAAAAAAGCTTTCCCAGTAAAATATTACAGCTTAAAGCCAATTCATCAATATTTTGTGCCATAAAAAACCTCCAATAAAACCTGAATTCAATATACCAAAATATGTAAACATAGTCAAATTATTGCCCGTTGTAAAATTTATATACATAAATTAAATCTATCTACCCGTAAATAAAAATAGAAAAAAGATTATCATATTGTATAGCACAATAATATGTGCTAGAATGTTTTTATAAGCGATGATGAAGAAGAGTAAGCATGTTTTTCTATTAAAGAGAGCCAATGTTGGTGGGAATTTGGTATAGTAGACTTGCCGAATGCAGCTTTTAAGCTTTTTGGCTGAGAAATATATATTAAGCCAAAACGTATTTCTGCGTTAAAGACTAAGCCTATTAAGCTATTGAGAGAGTGCTTTGCACTAAATTGGGTGGTACCGCGGAACTCCTTCGTCCCTTTTACATGGGGATGACAGGGGCTTTTTTACGTTCTAATTTTGTGTTCTATAAGAGCCTGAGGGCTTTATTATTAATAGATGAAAGGGGTATTATTATGGAAGAGTTGTTAGAAGTACTTGAAAAAAACAGCAGACTTTCGGCGAAAGAGATAGGTATAATGCTTGGCAGAAGTGAAGAGGAAGTACAAGATGCTATTAAAAAGTACGAAGATGACAATACAATAGCTGGCTACACTACTCTTGATAATTGGGAAAGAACTGGCAAAGAAGCTGTCACTGCCCTGATTGAAGTTAAGGTAACACCCCAGAGAGGTGAAGGATTTGACAAGGTAGCTGAGAGGATTTACAGATTTCCAGAGGTAAAGTCCTGTTATTTGATGTCAGGTGGATTTGACTTAACTGTTATTGTTGAAGGAAAAACAATGAAGGAAGTAGCACTATTTGTGGCAGAGAAGTTGGCACCTTTAGAGGCTGTCCTTAGTACTGCAACACATTTTGTGCTTAAGAAGTATAAAGACAAAGGGACAATATTTGAAGAAAAGCCAAAAGATGACAGGGAGGCAATTTTTATATGATTATAAAAAATATGATAAGAGAAAATGTCTATAAATTTCCCCCGTCAGGCATTAGAAAATATTTTGATTTGATAAATGAAATGCAGGATGTAATTTCATTAGGTATTGGAGAACCTGACTTTGTCACACCTTGGAATGTAAGAGAGGCTGGGATATATTCTCTTGAAAAAGGGCATACTCACTATTCCTCTAATGCTGGATATATTGAACTGAGAAGAGAAATATCTTCATTTGTGGATAGAAAATATGATTTGAGTTATAATCCGAAAGATGAAATACTTGTAACTGTGGGCGGAAGTGAAGGTATTGATATAGCTATTAGGGCTCTTGCTGGTCCTGGAGATGAGGTTGTTATACCTGAACCAAGTTTTGTTGCTTATAAGGGTTGTACAGCTTTCACTGGTGCTACGCCAGTAACCATTAATTTAAGAAATGAAGATGAATTTAAACTCACTCCGGAGCTTTTAGAAGGGGCCATTACAGAGAAAACCAAAGTGGTTATATTACCATTTCCGAACAACCCAACAGGCGCGGTTATGTCAAGGGAAGAGCTTGCTAAAATAGTAGAGGTACTTAAGGATAAGGATATTTTCGTCATTTCAGACGAAATATATTCAGAACTTTCATATGGAGGTAAGCATGTATCAATTGCATCTTTCCCTGAGATGAAAGACAAGACTCTTGTTATCAATGGATTCTCAAAAGCCTTTGCTATGACAGGATGGAGACTTGGATATGCCTGTGGACATAAGGATTTAATATCTCAAATGAACAAGATTCACCAGTATGCTATTATGTGTGCACCAACTACATCCCAGCTGGCAGCAATCGAAGCTTTAAAGAGCTGTGACGATGATGTTGAGGAAATGGTAAAAGAATATAATAGAAGAAGACGGGTTTTAGTAAATGGATTTAGAAGTATCGGACTTGACTGTTTTGAACCAAAGGGTGCATTCTATGTATTTCCATCTATTAAATCAACTGGACTTTCTTCAGAAGAATTCTGTGAAAGGCTACTAAAGGAACAACAGGTTCTTGTTATTCCAGGCAATGCTTTTGGTGATTGTGGAGAAGGCTTTATTAGGGCTTGCTATGCATCTTCTATGGAAAATATTAATGAAGCAATTAATAGAATAGGTAAATTTTTGGAGGGATTATGTATAAACTCGTAGCAATTGATTTAGACGGTACTCTTTTGAATTCCAAAAAACAAATTTCTGATGAAAATAAGGAAGCAATTAAAAATGCAATTGATGCAGGTTTGCATGTCCTAGTCTGTTCAGGAAGAATTTATGCTGGTGCCAGAGTTTTTGGAGAAGAAATAGGAAGTAATCTTCCTATTATTACATGTAATGGGGCAAGAATAATGGATATGGAGACAAATCAGGAAATCTACTCAAAGACTTTACCTTTGGATATTTGTGAAAAAGTAGTAGATTTTTGCCATGATTTTGGAATTTACTATCATGCATATGTAGGAGATACTTTGTTTACTGAGAAGCTTGATTTTTCTTCACTTAAATTTTCAGAGAAAAACAAGGAACTTCCAGAGGATAGAAGAATGGATATTCAGGTTGTAGATGACATGAAACATTACTTTAAAAAGTATTCTAATGATATATCTAAGCTTGTAATTATGAGCAATGACTCGGAGAAACTTGCGAAAGCAAGGGTAGAACTGGAGAAAATTAAAGGTATTGCATTAATGAGCTCTGGTCCAGATAACTTCGAAATTATGGATGAAACTGTAAATAAAGGTGAAGCACTGAAATTCATGGCAGAAAGATATGGCATAAAGCAGGAAGAGGTAATGGCATTAGGAGATAATGAAAACGATCTATCTATGCTTGAATATGCAGGGCTTGCTGTTGCAATGGGAAATGGAGAGGATTATGTTAAAGAGATAGCTGACTTTGTGACACAATCAAACGATGATAATGGTGTAGCATTTGCTATAAATAAGTTTATGCTTTAGGCTTGAGTAATAATTATATGGCAAAACAAAAGCGGCAGATAGCCGCTTTTGTTTTGCCATATTGAGAGGAGTGACACACTAGACTAAATTGCTACTTCACCACGTTCTCCTGTTCTAATTCTCACTACTTCTTCTATGTTATATATAAATATTTTTCCATCTCCAACCTCGCCAGTTCTGGCTTCTTTTAAAATAATGGAAACCACCTGTTCAACTTGAGAATCATTTACTACAACTTCAATTTTAATTTTAGGAAGTAGGTTAAGAGTTACTTCAGTTCCTCTTATATATTCCTTACGTCCCTTTTGAAGACCGCAACCCATAACTTGACTTAAGGTCAGGCCATGTACGTTAAATTTGTTCAGTGCTTCTTTGATTTCATCTAGTTTTCCAGGCCTTACAATAGCTTCTATCTTTTTCATAAATATATCCCCTTTCTATTTTTATTATAGCGTGATACCTTCTTCTTGAGAATAGTCAGGATATGCTTCTTCACCATGTTGTGAAATATCCATTCCATCATCTTCCTCACTCTCTGTAGCTCTAAGCTTTGTAAAAGCGGAGATTGCTTTAAGAATTATAAGAGTTAACACTCCAGAGAAAGCAATAGTTACTATTACACTTATAAGCTGTATTCCAAAGAGCGAAGAATTCCCATAGAAAAGCCCATTATTTCCAGCTTCATTAACGGAGGTTGTAGCAAAGAGGCCAGTTGCTAAAGAACCCCAGATACCACCAAGACCGTGACATCCGAATGCGTCGAGCGCATCGTCGTAGCCAAGTTTAACTTTTAAGAAGCTTATTCCAAAGTAACAAAGAGGACTAACCAAGAGACCTATAATAATTGCTGAAAGTGGGGTAACAAAGCCGGACCCAGGAGTAATTGCCACCAAACCAACCACAGCACCTGTTACAGCGCCTAGTAAAGTAGGTTTTCCATGCATTATTGTTTCAATAATTACCCAAGAAATCAATGCAGCAGCAGCAGACGTATTAGTTGTGACAAAAGCATTTGCGGCTACTCCATTAGCACCAAGAGCGCTTCCAGCGTTAAAGCCAAACCAACCAAACCACAGGAGTGCGGCACCGAGAACTACAAAAGGAATGTTGTTAGGAAGCATTGGTGTTGATTTATAACCTCTACGCTTTCCTATTACAATACAGACAACAAGAGCTGCAATACCTGAACTGATATGAACAACATTACCACCTGCAAAGTCTAAAGCTCCCATTTCCCTTAAGAAGCCACCTACTCCCCATACCATATGTGCAAGGGGATCATATACAAAAGTTGACCAAAGCAACGCAAAGGCTATAAATGCAGGAAACCTCATTCTTTCAGCAAAGGCCCCAGTAATAAGAGCTGGAGTAATGATAGCAAACATTAGTTGGAACATTGCAAATACATTGTGGGGTATAGTTGCTGCATAATCAGGGTTTGGTAGGCTTCCTACACCTTTAAAGCCTAAAAAGTCAAAACCCCCTAATATGCCTAACTTATCTGGACCAAAGGCTATGGTATATCCAATAAGCACCCATTGTATTGAAATAAGTCCTATTAAAATAAAGGAATTCATCATTGTATTAAGTATATTCTTTTTGCGAACCATACCACCATAAAAGAAAGCCAAGCCAGGAGTCATAATAAATACTAACGCGGAGGCCATAATTATAAAAGTAGTGTCTCCTGTGTCAATTGCTGAAGCATCCCCAGCAAATACTGTAAATGGTATTATTGTAAGGACAAATAAGGTAAAAAAGACTGAAAAAAGTTTCTTTTTCATAATACTACCCCTCTCTCAATTTTATTAAGTTTAATAATTGAATTACTATTGGCATAACAATTGCGATGGTCATAACGACATTGTTATGATTAGGACTAGCTTTTTTTATTGAAAAAATCAAGTATTAATAAAGAAAGTTTTGGTATTATACAGGATTTCCAATATAAAATTGCAAGAAGATGAAGTTTATTCAAGGAGCTCCAAGATAATATGAATCTCGACGATGAAATCCATAAACAACAAAAAAGGCGCAAGTCTGCAGTTTTGACACCGCAGCAAGCACCTTTACTTACCACTTCTTTGTATAATTTATTATAACATGATGCTTAAATGATTTGCAAGAATTATTTTTAAAAAATTCAAAAAACTTCTTTAACAAATGAGTAGGGTTTGCTATAATATATATTATCAGATTTATAAATAATGATTCAATGTGGAATCTTATTGAAGAAGGGCGATGGGGTCTTTCACAAACGAAAGTTTGTGTGAGCCCTTTTTTAATTGAAAGATTTCGTAAATCATATGTGTTTTTGGAGGTGCTTTTTATGGCAGGAGAAAGATATCTTATTGCAACAGTAGATAATAATTTTCAGATAACAATTAGGAATATTCTAAATCCAAGTGGATATACCTATTTG
>Ga0123338_10004499_pt1 | contig 12162 bp, 12 predicted proteins | sample grotaG_FD_89793 | JGI IMG/M metagenome (GOLD analysis project Ga0123338, IMG submission 89793) | Glacier valley bacterial and archeal communities from Borup Fiord, Nunavut, Canada, to study Microbial Dark Matter (Phase II) -... | ecosystem: Environmental > Aquatic > Freshwater > Ice > Glacier ... | reverse complement strand
TCGCTCATGGCGTCAGCGGCGTCAGGACACCCTGGTAGTCGAGCACCAGCCCCTTGACGAGAGTGCTGTTGGTGGCCGCGGCTCGGACGAGGATCAGGGTGACGATGCGCTGGTCGGAGAGGGTGAGCGACGCAACGTCGAGGCGCAGGTCGGTGCGGTCGTTGGCCTTGGTGATGCAGAGGTGGGTCGCCGTGGAGGGCGACGTCACCTGCACGAAGGGCGACGGCGTTCCGCTCGCGCTGGCCACAGTGGCCGTGGTCGTCGACGGCACGCCGGTACACGACGCGGCGAGGTAGAGGTCGAGCAGGCCGGCCTCGGTGCTCGCGAGATTGACGACGCGCAGCTTGGCCTTGCCGCGGTCGGGATTGGCTTCGTCTTCGCTCAAGAGTGTGGGCGTCAGGGTCCCCCCGCTGGTCGAGATGACGACGGCACGGTGGTCGCCCTTGGCGAGCGTCGTGGTCAGCGTGGCGAGTTGGGTCTGGCTGCCCGGCGCACGCACGTTCAGGCTCACGCTGCCGCTGGCGACGCTTCCGTACGAACCCGCCGTGTTCACCGTCACGGCCGACTGCACGACGGTGTTGGCGGCGTAGAGGTCGAGCGACGGCTTGTCGTCGGCGACGTTGACGAGTCTGACCATGCCGTCGCTGCTGCCTCCCGAGGAGCGGGTCGCTTCGTCGAGCCCGGGGCCGCAGCCGGCGAGGGCGAAGGTGGTGGCGAGCGCGAAGGCGAGAAAGGGTCGGGTCGAAGAAGGCATGGTTTGTCGCGCGGACGCAGTCACATCAGCAGATGCTCGCCGGCATTGTCGCCGCCGAGGATCACGTAGTTGACCTTGCGGATGTCGGCCAGGCGGGTGCCGCCGGCATAGGAGATCGAGCTCTGCACGTCTTCCTTCATCTCGCGCAGCGTGTCGGCCCAGCGGCCCTTGATCGGCTCGAGGATGCGCTTGCCCTCCACGTGCTTGTATTCGCCCTTGTTGAAGTCGGAGGCCGAACCGTAATACTCCTTGAAGAGCTTGCCGTCGACCTCGACCGTCTTGCCGGGCGACTCTTCATGACCCGCGAACAGCGAGCCGATCATCACCATCGAGGCGCCGAAGCGCACGCTCTTGGCGATGTCGCCGTGGTCGCGGATGCCGCCGTCGGCAATGATCGGCTTGGTCGCCACGCGCGCGCACCACTTGAGCGCCGAGAGCTGCCAGCCGCCGGTGCCGAAGCCGGTCTTCAGCTTGGTGATGCAGACCTTGCCCGGGCCGACGCCGACCTTGGTCGCGTCGGCGCCCCAGTTCTCGAGATCGATCACCGCTTCGGGCGTTGCGACGTTGCCTGCGATCACGAACGCCTGCGGCAGCTTCGCCTTGATGTGGTCGATCATGCGGTGCACGGTATCGGCGTGACCGTGCGCGATGTCGATGGTGATGTAGTCGGCGCCGACGCCGTCGGCCGCGAGGCGGTCGATCACGGCGTGGTCGGCCGGCTTCACGCCCGAGCTGAGCGAGACGTAGAGGCCCTTGTCGCGCATGCGCTTCGCGAAGGCGACGTTGTCGACGTCGAACCGGTGCATCACGTAGAAGTAGCCTTCCTGGGCCAGCCATTCCACGATCGGCTCGTCGACCACCGTCTTCATGTTGGCCGGCACGACCGGCAGTTCGAAGCGGCGCGGGCCGAACTCCTGCGAAGGGTCGCACTCCGAGCGGCTCTCGACGCGGCACTTGCGCGGCAGCAGCAGGACGTTGTCGTAGTCGAAGATTTCCATGAGCCGAGTTTAGGGTTTCCATTCCTTCGCCGACGACGCGGGACAATGCGGCGATGTCGTTTCCCGATCGCGCTTCACCGCCCCCGTCCCGCCTGCTCGAAGGCCTCAATCCCGAGCAGCTCGCTGCCGTCACCCTGCCGCCCGAGCCGGCCCTCATCCTGGCCGGCGCCGGCTCCGGCAAGACGCGCGTGCTCACGACGCGCATCGCCTGGCTGATCCAGACCGGCCAGCTTTCGCCCGGTGGCGTGCTGGCGGTGACCTTCACCAACAAGGCCGCCAAGGAAATGCTGGTGCGGCTCGACGCCATGCTCGCCATCCCCGTGCGCGGCATGTGGGTCGGCACCTTCCACGGCCTGTGCAACCGCTTCCTGCGCTCGCACTGGAAGATGGCGGCGCTGCCGCAGGGCTTCCAGATCCTCGACTCCGCCGACCAGCTCTCGGCCGTCAAGCGCATCGTCAAGGCGATGAACCTCGACGAGGAGCGCCATCCGCCGAAGCCGCTGGCCTGGGCCATCGCCAGCGCCAAGGACAGCGGCCTGCGCGCCAAGGACATCGAGGTCAAGGACGAGCAGAGCCGCATCCTCCAACAGGTCTACGAGGCCTACGACAACCAGTGTCAGCGCGAGGGCGTGGTCGACTTCGCCGAGCTGATGCTGCGCACCTACGAGCTGCTGCGCGACAACACGCCCCTGCGCGAGCACTACCAGCGCCGCTTTCGCCACATCCTGGTCGACGAGTTCCAGGACACCAACAAGCTTCAGTACGCCTGGCTGAAGATGTTCGCCGGCCCGCCCGAGCTCGGCTGCGCGCTCTTCGCCGTGGGCGACGACGACCAGAGCATCTACGCGTTTCGCGGCGCCCAGGTCGGCAACATGGCGGCCTTCGAGCGCGAGTACCGCGTTCGCAACCTCATCAAGCTCGAGCGCAACTACCGCTCGTTCGGCAACATCCTCGACTCGGCCAACGAGCTCATCTCGAAGAATTCGCGCCGCCTCGGCAAGAACCTGCGCACCGAGGCCGGGCCGGGCGAGCCGGTGCGCGTCCACGAGGCAACTTCCGACTTCGCCGAAGCGCAGTGGTTCATCGAGGAAGCGCAGCAGCTGCACCGCGAAGGCACGCCGCGCCACGAGATCGCGCTGCTCTATCGCAGCAACGCGCAGAGCCGGGTCATGGAGAGCGCGCTCTTCAACGCGTCGATCCCGTACAAGGTGTACGGCGGCCTGCGCTTCTTCGAGCGCGCCGAGGTCAAGCACGCGCTTTCGTACCTGCGCCTGATCGAGAACCCGAACGACGACACCAGCTTCCTGCGCGTCGTCAATTTCCCGGCGCGCGGCATCGGCGCCCGCACCATCGAGCAGCTGCAGGACGCCGCCCGGGAGAGCGGCCGCAGCCTCTGGCAAAGCGTGAGTTCGTTGTCGGGCAAGGGCGGCCACAACCTGGCCGCGTTCACGGCCCGCGTCGACGCCATGCGGGAGACCACGCGCGGCCTGACGCTGCGCGAGATCATCGTCCACATGCTCGAGGCCTCGGGCCTGGTCGACTTCTACAAGACCGACCGCGAGGGCAAGGAGCGCCTCGAGAACCTCGAGGAACTCGTCAACGCCGCCGAGGCTTTCGTCACGCAGGAAGGCTTCGGCAAGGACGCCGTTGCGCTGCCCGTCGACGAGATCGCCGGCCACGCCGAGTTCACGACGCCGGGCGCCGAGATCGTCACCAGCGGCGAGGTCATCGCGCCGCCGCTCCTCGTGCCCGATGCCGAGACCGGCGAGATCATGTCGCCGCTGGCCGCGTTCCTGACCCACGCATCGCTCGAGGCCGGCGACAACCAGGCGCAGGCGGGGCAGGACGCGGTCCAGCTCATGACCATCCACGCCGCCAAGGGACTCGAGTTCGACTGCGTGTTCATCACCGGCCTCGAGGAGGGCCTGTTCCCGAACGAGAACTCCTCGAGCGACCTCGATGGCCTCGAGGAGGAGCGCCGCCTCATGTACGTGGCGATCACGCGGGCAAGAAAGCGCCTCTACCTGAGCTTCTCGCAGACACGCATGCTGCACGGGCAGACGCGCTACAACGTCAAGAGCCGCTTCGTCGACGAGCTGCCGGAGGCGGCATTGCGCTGGATCACGCCGAGGAACCAGAGCTTCGGCTCCGGCTTCGCACGCGAGTACAACCAGGCCTGGCAGCGCGGCTCGGGGCTGCAGTCGATCGTCGGTGCCGGTCGCTCGGAAGGGCGCGCGTGGCAGGCGCCTGCCGTGGTGCCGAAGGCGCCGTCGCACGGCCTTCGTTCGGGGCAGGGCGTGTTCCACACCAAGTTCGGCGAAGGCGTGATCGTCACGCTCGAAGGCAGTGGCGACGAGGCCCGCGCGCAGGTGAACTTCGGCCGGCACGGCATGAAATGGCTGGCGCTGAGCATCGCCAAGCTCACGCCGGTGGACTGATCCAGCACGTGCGGGTGTCGATACCGGAGCGACTCGTCTGTGCGCTGCCGTACAGACTCTCGGTGCGGAGCGAACTACGATGCTTCCCGAAACAAAAGGTCGTTTGCCGATGACATCGATGGTTCGCGACGGAGCGGCTGAATGAACTACATCGTCCTCGGAGTCATCGCCGCCAACGGCCACAACCAAGCCGTGGCCGGCCAGGACACCTACCTCGTCAGCACGTCGTCCGACTGGTTCGCCTGGGACGGAGAACACTCCGACCACGCCTCGAAGTTCTCCACCGAGGAGCATGCCCTGGCCGCCGCCCGCACCTGCCGCGGCCCCGTCTTCCGGATGCCCGAGCCGGCCAGCATCCACGTCCTGCAGATCGACTGACGATGGCTACAGCAGGCGGGCGCGCTTGATCGCCCGATAGCGATTGACCAGCTCGACCGCGACCTTCTCCGGCTCGACGTCGAGCAGGTGCGCATCGCTGGCCGCGAGCTTGCGGAAGGCGTCGTCGCGCGACTGTGCGAACAGGTGAGCGCCGGCGACCTCGATGGCGTCGCGCTCCACCGCCAGCGGCTGCTCGGCGATCTCCCGCAGCGCCCGCTCGCGCAGGCTCGCGAGCAGCACCAGGTGGCGCGTGCGCAGCAGCTTGAGCGCGGGCGCGAGTTCGTCGGCGTCTTCCTCGCGAAAGTTGGTCAGGATGACGACGAGCGAACGCTTTCTCAGCCGCGTCATCAGCGCGCTCGCGGCCTCGCGGTAGTCCGGGTGCGTGGGCTGCGGCTCGACGTCGTAGAGCGCGGCGATGAGCGGGTTGAGCGAATGCACGCCCTTCCTCGGCGCGATGCTGCGGGCGCTGCCGGGCGGGCCGCCGAAGGTCATCGCGGCGACCTCGTCGCCTTCCTTGAGCGCGACGAAGGCGAGCAGCATCAGGGCATCGAGCGCAGCATCGAAATGGCTGCCGCGCGGGCGGTGCGGCGCACCTCGATCGGCCTCGATCGGGTCGCCGCCGCCGCCTTCGTCGGCCCGCATGCGGCGGCCGCAGTCGAGCAGGAAGATCACGCTCTGGTCGCGCTCATCCTGGTACTGGCGCACGATCGGCCGGCCTTGCCGGTAGGTGGCCTTCCAGTCGATGTCACGGATGGCGTCGCCCTGCCGATATTCGGCGAGTTGCTTGAAGTCGGTGCCGGCGCCGCGCATCGGATAGCTCTTGATGCCGATCTCGGCCAGGCGGCGGTCGCCGGCGAGCCACGCATAGCGCGAGACCGCAGCGAAGTTCGGGTACACGCGCACCGTGGCCGGCGCGCCAGCGGCGATGCGCATCTCGAACAGGCCGGCGCGCGTGCGCACGCGCAGCTCGGCGGCGTCGAACACGGCTTCGCCGCGCGATCGCGGCCGGATCTCGTAGCGCACGATCACGGTCGAGGCGGCCGGCACCTCGACCTCGATCGGCAGGCCGTGGACCTCGAAGCCGGCGTCGACGTGATCGAACAGCGCCACCCGCCAGCTGCGCGGGCCCTCGTTGACGAGCGCGGCCTCGAGCGTGCGCCGCACACCCGCGGCCAGCGCTGGCGGCAGGCGGCGCTCGAAGCGCAGCGGCGCAGCGTTCCAGGCGCGGCGGCTTCGGGCGAGGTCGAGAATGGCCGCGGCCAGACCGAGCGCAACCAGCACGGCGGCGACCGAGGCGACGACCCCCGGCGGCGCGCCGGCCAGCAGCGCGACCGAACACGCGACCGCGAGTCCGGCCGCGACGACGACGCTGGTGCGGCTCGGCAGGAACTCGGCGCGCATCACGTCGAAGGCAATGCCGTTGGCGAATCGGGCAATCTCAGAGCCGCGGTGCGTCGACGGTGGCGAGCAGTCCGGCCAGGAGCTCGTCGACGGCGCGGCCCTCGAGCTGCGCGTCGGGCGCGAGCAGCACGCGGTGGCGTAGCGCGGGCAGGGCGCAGCGCTTGATGTCGTCGGGGGTGACGAAGTCGCGCGCCTCGAGCAATGCCGCGGCGCGGGCCGCGCGCACGATCGCGATGGCGCCGCGCGGGCCGCTGCCGGCGGCCAGGCCGAGTCCGCCCCGCGTCGCGCGGCCGATGCGCACGGCGTAGTCGACGACGCGCTCGTCGACGCGGACCTGCGAGGCGAGGTCTTGCAGCGCGACGAGCGTGGCGCCGTCGATGCATTCGGCGACCTCGTCGAGCGGCAGCCGCTCGCCGGTCTGGCCGCGCGTCGTGCGCACGACGATGGCTGCCTCGTCGGCATGGGTCGGGTAGCCGATCTCGATCTTGAGCAGGAAGCGGTCGAGCTGCGCCTCGGGCAGCGGATAGGTGCCTTCGGTGTCGACCGGGTTCTGCGTCGCGAGCACGAAAAAGGGCCGCTCCAGCGCCAGCGTTTCGCCCTCGAGCGTGACCTGGTACTCCTGCATCACCTCGAGCAGCGCGGCCTGGGTCTTGGCCGGCGCGCGGTTGATCTCGTCGGCGAGCAGGATGTTGGTGAAGACCGGCCCGCGCCGCACGCGCAGCGTCGCCACGCCGCCGCTGCCCGCGGGCGGCGCATCGAGCACCGCGTGGCCGGTGATGTCAGAAGGCAGCATGTCGGGCGTGAACTGGACCCGTGCGTAGCGCAGGGCGATGGCGCGCGAGAGGGCGCGTGCGAGCAGCGTCTTGCCGAGGCCGGGCACGCCTTCGATGAGCACGTGGCCCGAGGCGACGATGGCGATCAGGAGCAGCTCGACGGCGTCGCGCTGGCCGACCATCGCCTTGGCGATCTCGTCTCGCAGGCGCTGCAAGGTTTCGGCAGCGCGCCGGAAGTCTTCGGGTTCAGGGGTGCTCATGGGTGGCCTCGGGTTCGATGCGATTCGGGAAGGATGCGGCGCGGCTCGGCGGCAGCAGGGCGCGGCGGGCATGCTCGAGCACGGCGATGGCGGCAGCGAGCGCCGGCCGGCGCCAGGGCGCGGTCGGCGGTGCCATGGCGGCGGCGAGCGCGGCCGCATCGCCGCCGATCGTGCGTGCCACCGCGGCGCTGCGCTCGCTCACGGTCACGAGTGCTGCGTAGTGGGGCACCGAGCGGCGAGCCTGTTCCTCGAGTGCCCGGGCTGCGGCGCGATGCAGCGCTCCGCCGCCGTCCGCGGCGACGAAGGCGGCGGTGCGCCGGACCTGCTCGCCCACGGATCGGCGCGCGCGCGGCACTTCGGCGATGAGCGGCCCGAAGCGAACGCCGGCGCGCCAGAGCGCGAGCAAGGTGGCGGCGGCGCCGAGCAGCAGCGCCGGCCAGCCGGCCTCCCAGAGCAGGGCCAGAAAGCGCGCCCGGCGCTCGTCGTCGACGAACCAGACCTCGTCGCCGGCGTGCAGCTGCAGCAGCGCGGCGAAGGCCAGCGCGCCGTCATCGCGAAGCAGGGCGGCGTTGTCGAAGGCGCCGTCGATCGCGCTGGAGGCGACGCTGCCGCGGCCGACCGGCACGCGCAGCGCGACGCTGCCGTCGGCCGCATCGAGCTGCCAGGCGCTGTCCTCGTCGCTTGTCAGCCGCCAAGGCGCGTGACCGCAGACGCGCAGGCCGCGGGCGAGGCCGAACGCCGGCGCGTCGGTGTCGTCGGGCTCGTGATACACGGCGCACGGCGGAGCGCCGAGTCCGGCGATGAGACCGGGCCCGCCGCGCCCGCCGGCAGGCGCCGACGCTGTCCCTTCCACAGGGACCGGATCGCCCAGCGGCGTTCTACGCGCCGGCTCCGCAGCCTGGCCCGATGGTTTCGGCGCGGCGACGGCGCGGATCGGCATCCACGGCGGTGCGTTGTCGCGCTCGACGAAGGCGCTCTGGAACACCACCAGCCGGCCACCGCGCTCGACCCAGGCACCGAGCCCCGCGGCGCGGCCGGGGAACATGTTCCAGCGCGTCGAGCTGAGCACCAGCGTGGCGCCCTCGGGAGGCAGGCGCTCGAAGCTCTTCGGCGCCGTGACCGTCGCGCCGAGCTGGCGCGCCAGCTTCTTGGCAGCATAGAGATCATCGCGCGCCGCCTCGCCGCGCGGCAGCGACGGCACGTCGACCTCGACCCACTCGCCGCCGCGCGCGATCCATATGCCGGCAGCGACGAGCAGCAGCGCGGCGAGCGACCACAGCACGCCGTAGCGGCTCGGCCTCATCGGGCCTTCCCGGCATCGCGCGGCGCACGGGTCGCAGCGGGCAGCAGGCGATCGAAGTCGTCGCAGAGTGCGAGCACCCTCGGCGTGGCGAGCGGGCGGCCACCGTAGACCGCGAGCTGCCACGCCTGCACCAGCGCGGCCACGTAGTCGCCGCTGGGCGCGGCGAGCGAGGCCCGCGCGAGGCGTACGCAATCGCCCTCCGTGCTGGCCGCGCCGATGGCGACAGCGTGTGCGTGGACGAGGCGGGACAGCGCGCCGCGGTAGAGCAGCGAGAGGGCGGCGCGGCGTTCGCCGCCGAGCCAGAGCTCGCGCACCGCAGCGCCGATGTCGGCGGGCAGGCTCTCGGGCCGGATGTCGAGCTCGCGAACATGGCTCGGCAGTTTCGCGCCGGCGCCGGCCGAAGCGTCGCCGTGCACGGCGATCCAGCGCCGTGCGGCCACGATCACCACCGCCAGGGCTGCCGCGCCGAGCAGCCAGACGGCGTAGCGCCCGCCTTCGGCGACCGCGCGCGCGAAGTCGGCGATCCAGGCTAGCGCCGGTGGCGGCGGGCCTGGCTTCGGGTCGTCGAGTTTCGGGCGCCAGATGCGCTCCTTCTTCATGCCGCCGAGATCGGGGTCGGCACGCACGGCCGACGCCGCCGCTTCGACCACGGCGACGGAAAGCGGTGCACGGATGGCACTCGATGCCGGCGGTGCGGGCCGAACGAGCGCGGTCGCCGCATCGGCGCCAGTCGCCCAGCCGCTCAGCAGCAAGGTGGCGAGCGCGAGCCACGTCGAACGCTGCATCTCAGACCGAGAACGCAAGCCGGAACTCCTGCTCGATGTCCCACGCTTCGAGCTCGACGCGGCGGTTCAGATACATCGCGAAGCCGGCGCCGACGAAGAACGGCTCGACGAAGAAGACGGCGAGTGCGTAGCAGGCGATCGAGAGCCAGTCGGCGACCGGCGCGTCGCCGGTGAAGATGCCGCGCAGCCAGTCTCCACGAACGTCCGCAGGCATCAGCCAGCCGGGCAGTGTCCACAGGCCGAACACGATCGCGGACTCGACGACCGAGAACGCGCTCTGCATGCCGAGCCCGGAGCCGCGGTGGTTGCCGAGCATCACGTTCATGCGCGCGCCGCGGGCGCCGCGGCGCTGGCCTTCGAGTTGAAGAACGGGCTGCACGAACGAGCGCCACGGCGAAAGGCGGCGCAGCGTCAGCGCGCCGCCGAGCCCCTGCCACCACACCGCCCGGCTGGCGAGCAGCAGATCGCGAAAGCGCGTCTCTTCGCCGAAGACGGCGCGCGCGAGCACGAACAGGATCGAGCGATCGAGCCAGGGCTTCAGCCAGAAGATGGCGAACAGCGTCCAGCCCACGCCGAACGGATAGAGGGCGGCGGCGGCGAGCAGCACGAACACGAAGACCGGAGCGCAGCTGCCCCACACGGCGCGGGCGTGCATGGAGACGATGCGCACGCCGAGGTCGCAGGCCTCGAACATGCTGCGCGGTCGCAGGTCGAGGCGGATGGCATCGACCTTCATCGCAGTGGCGCGGCGGCGCGCCGTGGCCGGCCCTGGAACACGAAGTAGGAAGCGACGGCGAGCCAGCACAGGCCGCCGACGCCGTACTTGACCGAAGCCGGCACCCAGCGCGCCGACGACCAGAACGCCTCGAGCGCGGCCGCCACGATGAACATGGCCGTCATGCCGTACACGATCACGACCGCTCGCCCCGCCGCGAGCTGCAACGCGGCCAGGCGCCGGTGACGGCCAGGGGCGAGCAGGGCCTGTCCGAGCACGAGCCCGGCCGCGCCCGCGAGGACGATGCCGGTGAGCTCAAACGCGCCATGCGTGATCACGAACGAATAGAAGTTCTCGCCGTGGCCGCGCCAGGTGAGGTAGCCGGCGACGCTGCCGGCCAGCGCGCCGTTGACGGCCAGGAAATACAGACTGCCGACGCCGAAGAACAGGCCGCCCGCGAAGCACTGGAAGGCGATGCCGACGTTGTTGAGGATGTAGGTGCCGAACATGGCCCAGTCGGTGGCGGCGGAGCGGCGGCCGAGCGGGCTGTCGGCATCGCCGGCATACATGTCGTCGTAGGCGTCGACGGCGCCGGCGTCGTGCAGGGTGAGGATGAAGCCGGGATCGGCGTAGCTCGCGATGCCGATCGCCAGCATTGGCAGCACGAACAGGGTGGCTGCGACCAGCACGTGCAGGCGGTGGGCGCGCACGGCGCCGGGAAAGTCGACGAGGAAGAGGCGGCCGAGAGCGCCGAGCCTGAGCTCGCTCTGGCGATAGACGAGCCGGTGCGCGCGCGCGGTCAGCGACTCGAGCCGCGAGATCATCCACACCGGATACGCCCGCGATTGCGCGACGGCGAGGTGCTCGCAGGCGGCGCGATAGAGCGCCGCGATGCGGGCCCGGTCGGGGCGGGTCGTCGCTGAAGATTCGGCGTCGCGTCGCCAGCGCCAGCGCCAGCGCCGCGACGCTGGCGAGAGCGCCGACTCGAGTTCTCCCCAGGCGGCGGCGTGCAGCGCCTCGAATTGCAGCGGCGTCATCGGCGGCCGAGCAGCCAGTGGGCGACACCGACGAGCGCCGCGACGCGGTCGCCGCCGGCTGCGTGCGGCGCGACGACGGGCACGGCGAGGCCTGCGAGCTCGTCGGCCCGCGCCGGAGTGAGCCGGAACACCCGGCCTGCCCAAGCGACGATTGCCGCCTGCGCGCGTGGGCTCAGCGCCACCGCCGGTGCGCGGGCCGGCGCGGGCGGCAGGGCGACGCCAAGGGTCGTCGCCTCCGAAGCGTGCACGACGAGCGTGCCGGCTGCGAGGTCGCCGAGGCGCTTGAAGTCGGCGCGGACCAGCATCGCAGAGATGCCGAACGCATAGAGCCCGGGCAGGAAGTCGGCGGCGCGAAGCAGGTTGCGGGTCAGCGACGCGGCCGGCGTGACGGGCAGGCCGCTGTCCATCACGACCGTCAGGCCGAGCGCGCGCTTGCCCGGCGTCGCTCCCGACGCGCCCAGTTCGAAGGCGACCGGGTAGAGCCACTCGAGTGCGAACAGCACCACCAGGCCGACACCGAAGCCGAAGCGGCCGAGGTTGGCGAGCAGCGCCGCGACCACGCCGAACATCACCGTTCGCAGAAGCAGGTCGATGGCATAGGCGTAGATGCGCGACACCACGCCGGCCGGGCGCAACGCCAGGGCGATGCCCTCGGGCGTCTCCGCTGCGTAACGGGTATCGAGCCGGGTCTCGAGCCGGGTGTCAGGCCGGGGGCCAGGATCGAATGCGGCCATCTCCATGCCTGGCCGGCCCGCCCCGATCAGGCTTGCACGACGACGGTGTCGGCGATCAGGTCGTGGACGCAGCGGCGCTCGGCGCGGAAGATGAACAGCGCATCGACCAAGCCGTAGAGGGGGCCCACCACCGGGACCAGCGTGAACAGGCTGTTGACCAGGAAGCGCAGGCCGACCAGGCGCGCGAACGAGGCGCGCGATCCGTCGGTTCGCACGATTCGGATCTTCACCAGCATCTTGCCGATGGTCTGGCCGCGGGTCGCCAGCAGAAAGCCGTGAAAGAGCAGAAAGAAGGCGAAGCCGACCAGCGTGTTGCGGACCATCGCGAGCCACAGGCCCTGGGCCGGGTCGGTGACGAAGATGTTGAACGGCGTGAGCAACGCGACTGCGCCGAAAGCCAGCATCGCGATGACCACGTCGATCATCGCTGCGCCGAGTCGGGCGCCGCGACCGGCCAGCGTGCCGGCCGGGTGGCTTGCGCCTACGTCGGCGACCTGGGCGAGCGGTGGTGCGAAACGATTCTCTTCGGTGCCGCTCATTCGCTCTCGCCCAGGGTCGTGCGGTCATGCTAGCAGCGGCCTCCAGC